>Ga0302313_10000231_pt1 | contig 53402 bp, 52 predicted proteins | sample III_Palsa_N2_2_FD_200454 | JGI IMG/M metagenome (GOLD analysis project Ga0302313, IMG submission 200454) | Peat permafrost microbial communities from Stordalen Mire near Abisko, Sweden - III_Palsa_N2_2 | ecosystem: Environmental > Terrestrial > Soil > Palsa > Peat permafrost | place: Sweden...
GAACGGCCACATGACGCGCTGGTAAACCTGCCCCCAGCGCTGTACCGCGAGCGTTTGCTCGCAACGACGAGTCCTACTTTTAAAATGTCCGCTTGACGGGTGAGCTTACGATTAATTTTTCTGCGTTGGTTTTTCTCAGCACCGAGCGAACGAGAGCCTCATACGACAACTTGGTCAGTCCCTTGTCTGTGTTTGCGTCTTCCCATTGCATACCAAGGTATACGAGAGCGGCCTTCGCCTCCTGATTCGATAGGGCAGCACGCTTCGTGACGATAATCTGTTGCCCTTCGAGATAAGGGCGTCCGATTCGCTCGAAAAACTCTTCCGCGCCGCTCACTTTCTGTTCATCTGCGCCAAATCGATCGAGGAACCAATTTTTATCTCGGATATCGAGAAAAACTCCTTCTTTCTGCAATTCGCTTTTAACCTTATCGCCCCTCGCGCCAATTTCCTGATTCGACATGTAAATCAAAATCTTCACATTCTTGAAGTTTTCGATCAAACGCTTTTGAGTTTTTCTTATCTTCGCTTCCCATGACTCAGTCACGGAGTATTGGGCGCAGACAATATTCTCCCCATCTGGTCCGTACAGTTGCGAATCCCTTCCACCATCTCCAGACGGAGAAGCCATCGTTCGCATCGAAGGGTGATCGCTTGCAAGAAAGCGCGAGCACAAAGATTCGAAATGTGCCCAGTCCGACGCCTTTGTGTGGATAAGTGCGAGTTCAAATTGGCTGCGGTTCATGTATTGAGTTCGGCAAATGGAGGGTTGCGTTCATGAGCATCCTGGTGCAACCGCCTTTGTTGAAGGTTCTTACCGGGATAGGCGAACCTTAGAAGGCTCATCGATACTCGCTCACTGTCGCATAATGCACTAGCGTAGAGCATCTCATGGTTCCCTGCGACTGAACATCGACGGAGTCGCGCAAATTGTCCACGATCTGCCTTTCGCGGTCGAGAGACCGTTCCTGGCCCAGACCGTGTCAAAACGCACGCCGCTGTGCCTCAGTGCAAAATTCGGTTTGTCAGAACGCTCTATACCGGCCTCGCGGCACCTCGGGAGGGGTAAAGCGACCCTCTAAAACCGGGTGATTTTGAGTTTTGACACGGCCTCGGCCGATCCCGTCCGACATTCGTTACGCGGTGGGATTCGCCATTGATCGATCTGCGTCGGGCAGAACTCGACCCGTTGCGGTCTTTGACGCTGTTCAGTCAAAAGTCGATTGCGCGCTCGGAAGCGGCCCTTTGTAGCCGGGATTTTTGGCAGCCGAGCCGCACTGTAGATCCGTTTTCTACCGGCGGCCGGCTGGCAGGCGCTACGGCGCCGCCAAGCCTGTCTGGTTCTTCCGGTACTCGGCGGTGCGACGCTCGGCTTCTTTCCGCTCGTCGTCGATCCTTACAATCTGGTCTCTCAATTCTTGATCGCGACACCACACGCCCGGCTTCGGCTCCTCAATGGGCATCCCTGCGTGCTTGCGAAGACGCCGCGCAAGGTCGGAAGCTCGGAGCCCTAGTTCGGAATAGTCACGCCGTCTAGCCCAAAAGTATTCGGTATGGCCCGGGTAGTCGTCGTCGAACTCCGCGATCCCCGCGAGCCTGTTCTGGATTTGCTCCCGCTGGTCGGGAAGCAGAAGGATCGAGTACATGAGTTGCTGCGGTAGCACCTTCCATTCAACGTCAATGTCCAGCGGCTGAAATTCAGGCGGCCTGACTGTCGGCGCACATTCCTCCCCCTTGTTACCAGCGGGTCGGCCAGATTCGGTGCCGTCATCAAGGGCGACATGAAGGCAACCACTGGCAAACCGTTCCAGGTGGGACACGACGATGATCGCGAGGTACGCCGTGTCTTTCTGACGCTTGGACCGGCCGACCAGCCACTCTTTGACCGCAACGAACGAGTTGCCGAGTAGCACCCCACTGATGCCCGCGGTAGCCGAGATGATTGCTGAAACGTTTCCAGTTTCCATGCTCCCCCCTCGATTGTCTCCCAGCGTTGATCTGGTGCCGGTCTGTTTTTTCGTTCTGTCCATCGGACCAATCTATACTTTCAGAACGTGTCCCAATCCGTCTCCGGCAAGCTGGCCCCCGGAAGTATATAAGTTTGCCCATCCACCACTAAATCCATTGCACTAAATAACGTTCGCTCCAGATTTATTGATTTTTTCTCCTCCTCTGATTTTCCTCTAACTTCATCCATTCCCGGAAAATTCTCCGGATTGTATATATAAAACATCGCGCTCATTCCGAATGAATTCTCATCCATTCCATAAATCGGCAATCCAATTGTTTTCTTCAAAACATCCCAATGCCGAATTTTTTGAGTCTGCGCACACCAGTTTACGATTCGTTCTATTGTCGATTCTTTCAATCGCGCTTTCACCGGTGGTCCCGCAGGCCTCGTCATTTCGACTTCTGCCAAATGACCGGAAACTACAAACCGCCCAATTTGCAAGGCCGGGTCAAAATAACTGCTCAGTTCGACCGGGCTGAGCCTCATACGAGCACACATATCATGCAGCGCGCAATAAAACTTGAACAAGCTGTCGCCTTTGAATTTTATTGAAACAGGAATCGACTCGACTGTGATCTTTTCGCTGTCTATGCAGGTCTCGAAAGCATGTTGATGGTACATGCAGCCCTCGCCAAGCACACAAACGTAGTTGGGCCAAAGATTGGCGGGGTTTTCCGACTCCCACTCTTTCAAGTTTTCATATAAAGAATCGAGCGAGTTTCTATCAAGAGCATACGCAAATACAATCCCAAAAGGCTTTGGCCTAGCGCGAACCACGTTAAACCCGGCGCCCAAATACTCCGCGATCCCACCCGAGGGAGACATCTTTTTGAACGCTTTTATCTTATCCAAGGAGTCAATTAACTCGCTTTTCGAAAGTCGCGACTTGACTTCAATGATCCCGTACACACAATCAATCGGATATATTTGACTGTGTTTATTATAGAGCAACGATAGCCCATCCATTTTGTCGTACACAATGAGGTCGCATTGGCGCGATACGTCGCGTACCCGACCAACAACCTCACCCGCGCCCAAGCCATATTTCGGGGGCAAGCGGCCCTGAGACAAAAACTCCTCAAGGACACCTTCGCGCGCTGTGCCGCGCGTGGGCATATGGTTGTGATGGCCGGTAATCTCGAAATCAGATTGCATCCGGTCGCTCACAGCACGATACAGTTCTCTAGCGTCCATTCCGTCGCCCTCTCCGATGTTTGTTTGAACTACGTTTTCGCTATTTTACGATTGTTTCATCACCCCAAAAGACCAAGAGCCCGCACGCGGCGGGCTCTCCTTTGTCCAGTTCTGTTGCTTCACTTGCTTACCGCGTCATGCTCATGCGACATGGTGTCCAGCGCGTGTTCAGCTGATGTTGCTGACCAGCACTGCGCTTAGATTGCCGGGCGACGTGAGTGACTGATTTGCCACTCAGACGGGCCGTTCGGCGGCAACGATCCATCGTCTCCTCTGGCCGAACTCTGCCCGATGATCGTGACTGGTATCGGCTGGCCGGCTGTTGCAATAGGATCGGTGGCCGTTTCGCAACGGCGTCGTTGCGTTACGCAACAGTGAACGATACACGGTGGGGCTTGGTTCCTCGTATGGCGCGACGGTTTAGCCAAACGCAACGACTACGCTCGAACGACCGGGGTAGCCGGCCATAAAGATCCATTCGTTCGGCCACTACCAGGGTCCGCTCGCGGCTGTTCGGCCACCGATGCCGACGCAATCGCATGTCGCGCACGCTGGCGGAATGCAATTCGCGTTCGCGGCACGCACATTCGGATTCATGTCGACTCCGGATGCCGTGCTCGCGCAAATAGACTCGCTGTGCGAGCTGCCAACTACTTCTTCTTGGTGAAAATCGCCCAAATCGCCGCGACGACGGTGTGGATGGTCTCCTTGTTCTCCTTGTAGACCTCATAGGCCTTCCCGGCAAATTCCTTGATCGCCTCCCAGATGCCGCGCTCCGCCTCGCGCTCGCTTTCCGGTGTAACGTTTTCCTTTTTTGCCTCGCGGACCACCCCGAATTTCTTCTCGTTTGGGAGCGTGTTCACGATCTGGTGAACCAATGCCGAGAGGCCGTAGCCTTCCGCCGCCGAAACGGCGCTGATCTGACTCACCTCAATGTCGAAGATGCGGCTGACGTCGGCGAGCTTGTCCTTTATGTTCTCGCTCTGCTTGGCTCCCGGCAGCCGCGCCGCCACGTCCCATTCGCGGACGGGTTCAAGCTTGTCGACTTGGTTGATGACGAAGACCGTCGGAATCGTCTTCTTCAGGGGCTCCACGCAATCCCTGTAGATAACTTGATCGACGCTCAGCGCGCGGTCGTCTGCCTTGATAACCCACAGGACGATGTCGAGCTCGGGCAGCAGGCGCTTGTAGAGGTCTGAATACTCGGCGTCCCGCTCGGGCGATTCGCCCACCCCCGGAACATCAATCAAGCAGATGCCGCTCGTTCCCGCCTCGAGGACGATGCGCTGCGGCTCGCGCGTGCAGGCTCCCACGTCGCTGATCTTAGCGACCTCGCGGCCGAAGAGCGCATTACAAAGGTGAGACTTTCCTGCGCCGGTCTTCCCGAAAACACCAATCTTCGGGACGAAGTTGCGAATCTCGCGGATCTTCTCAGCAATCTTCTTCCGCTGCTCCTCATCCAGGTTGCCTCCGAGCTTCTCAATCTCTTCGACGACCTTCAATTCCCTGTCTTGTGCATCGGATGCAGAGTTCACGCGCGCTCCATTAAGTAGTTGGCGGCCCAGTTCCCGTGCCGCCGGGCAATTCTAACCGACGAAATTGGGCGGAGCCGACAGGTTACTAGCTAGTCCCCCGATGGTTCCCGACGAAGTGCTGGGAGCGGCGGTTTGAGGCGACCAATCTGGCGAGGCGGACGTTCGTCTCGGGTCCGCGTACCGTCGGCCGGGACAGGGGCGGGGCTACCCGTTTCGTTTGGCTAAAACGCTGGCGCCACGGCTGAGACTGACGCAAATCGTGTGTCGAAAGCTGTGGCGTAACGCGCCAAAGCCGTTGCGGAACGTTGGCATAAGCTATTGCGATATGCCGTGCGGGCAACCGGCACACGCCGCTCGGGTTGAATGACGCGCTACGGTCCGGCTACTCTACGCTCCTGGATGTCATTTCATGGGCTTAGAAAAAATGAAGATCAAACTCCCCGATCATGATGTTTCAAGAAGACTGATTATCGGCGGGTGGATGCTCTTCCCGAAGCCAGAGGATGAAGATTTGAGGAAGCTGTATCGCTCAGCGGTCCAGCACATTCACGTTATGCGCGACCTGAAAATCGCGGGGCAACCAATTGACCCGGGAAGTCGGAGATATAAATGGAAAGCATCCGGCAATGGCAGTGAAATGATTGCCGTCGAGCAGGATACCTCGACGATGGAGGCGAATGAAACAGGAATGGTTCTTCTTGGGTCGCCAGAGAAAATCGTAGAATTCTTTCACGATTACCAAGATTTTTTGAGGCGTGCGAATTTTAATTTCCGCCTCAAAGAGGGAATTGCATCAGGCTTGGTTTTACTTGCCAGTTGCGTTTTTCAGGGTTTATCAAAAAGACCCCATTTGGATGGGAAGGGTGCAGCTGAGAAAGCGGTGGCCAAAATGATCGATTTAACACGCAGCTCAGTTAGGGGGTATTTTAAGGAATTTGGTTGCGTGGCTCATTTGTGGGCAGCATGGTTATTGCAAGTGCTTTCAGAAAATGATTCCCTTGCGAATGGAGAAATACTTAAAGACGTGGAGTATCGGGTTCCGATCGATTTTATGTCCGACGCCGATGTTGATGCGACGTTGACGAGTGCGAAATACGCCCTTGATTTTGGTCGGAAGACAATAAGCACAAGAACCGTTCTATTTGATGAAATCAATTCCATCGAATTTGATTGGCCCGAAAAATCCGGCGAATTGATCGAGATGGTGCCTAGTACTCTGGTCGAGATGCTCAAAAAGCACAGGGAAACAAGCGCGCCGCATAAGGCTAGGTGAAAACCCTAGCGTGCAAGTGAATTTGCACATTCGACGAGCATATCTCCGATGAATAAAGTGTGTCTTGTGCAGTCCGCACAGATAACCCAAGAATCAAGGAGATTTTCCTGTATGAATAAAGACTGGTTTGCTCTGATAAAAAGGCCAGAGGTGAAATCCCTGACCGGCATGAGTCCTGCATTTATGTACGCTCTCGTGAAAAAGGGTCTGTTTCCGGCGCCGGTGAAAAATGGTAGGTCAAGCTACTGGGTTTACGGTGAAATAATCGAGTGGATCGACAGTCGTCGCAAGGAGCGCGATTCGGAAAATTAATTCAGATGCTTTGAGATGACTGTGGCTGATTATCCGCTGAATCGGAGCTTGCAAGGCTGAAAAATGCGCGCAATGACGGCGCATTTTTCACCGTGGCATGTGATGAAAGATGCTCGCCTGCACAGTACGCTTTTCGTCACCGAAGCATGCCGGAAACTTGATGGTGGGATGGCGCGCGATGTACCTGCGGGTCTGGCTGCGTACCTCGCCCAACTGGAATATAGACGGCTGTAACAGGGCTGTTGAGCAGAATTCGGCAATCTACCGGGACTGAAAAACACACCAATAGTAACTATTACAACTATAAGGCTAACGGTTGATAGTATGCAGTCTATACATATAGGTTGCTTAGCGGTATGCAGCTTCACTGTATGGAGCTATCAGCCAATGGCTAAGAGTATGGGTGTGTATAACCTGTAGCTGTGCCGGTAGTGAAGAGTAGCGGCCGGTAAGGATAGTCAGCATGCAGTCGCCATTATCGATAATGGAGGTCGCATGTGTGATTCAATGCAGATTTTTGTTTCGTTGGAAACCGATATATCTGACGATGAGTATGAAGAGTGCCGTTTTCCTTGGGAGCCTGAAAATTCTGATGGAAAGCGGGGGGAATTTTACGATTTTGAGATGGAGAGCCCTCTCACCGACGCCGGATTCTTAGTCAAGGCAGTTGGCATCGGCGGAATCCGGCATGGTCGAATAAGGGGCTATTGGTTGAGCGTGAATATCCCCGCCTGTACGGTCGGACATAACCGGGAGCTGGTCAATGGCGTGTATTGGGCTGCAAGCATCAGCTGGGCCTTCTTGCGGTATTTCCTTGCTAGCCGGGGTTGCACTGAGAAGGGGTTGTCCTATATACCGTGGGAAAATGTGCGGATTGGTCCATTGACGTTGACATTTCTGAAGGAGTTCGCCAGTAAAGAGAAAGCGCTTTCAATGATTAACGATGTCAGGCAGCACGCGGAGGCGATTCTTAATCATGGTCCGCACTCTCTGCCCGGAAAGAAAAAGGCTTATATCAAGCCGGAGGGCGCGGAGTGGCCGGATGACGTTTTCACGCTATATATAAAGGATAGAGAATTCGGAATCGTCCTTTATGTGAAACAGCCCGGAGTGGAGAAGGCATTCCTGAAGAAAATCGACGATCCTGAACTGGAGTCTGAGGTGCAGGAGCGGTCTGAACGCACCGTGCGAATAGAGGTAACCGCGCATGGAGCATGGCTGAGAGAGAATGATCTCGATGAGCCGGATAAATGGCGCGGTAATCCCGGTGCTTACGAAAGAATATTCGATCTGATCAAGGAGAAGCTGCGACTGGGAGAGGAGTGGCGGGCGATCCGGATAAGAAAATCCACTGTCAGCAATCTCGCATTGCCGGATGCTGATAAGAGGTGCCTTTCCCTGCATATTGCGGGAAAGGAGCCTGCCGATTATCCAGTGCTGCGCGAGTATGATGATGAAAAGGCCAGAAGCAAGCGTTTCTCCGCGATTCGCAGCCGGGTTTTTGATGCAACCGGTATTGACCTGCGGATTCCGTGGAAGATTCAGCAAAGCGGGATACGGCCGGGCCTAGCCGGGGTGTTCGAGTACCCGGGCGAGTTCGTGCCGCGCGAGCACCTTCAAAAGGTCGTGTATTCGCGCCAAAGCGCCCCGGCCGCGTACCACCGGCTAGAAGGGCTCACAGCGGAATTACTAAGCAATAGTGCTGAGGCGGATGAATGGCCGGATGCGCCGCCCCCAATAGCGGGCATGTTCGACGATGGGCTAGATGATTGAGCCGCCTGCGTGGAGTCGCCGTCATCGCGTCCAGCGACTCCACGCCAGCGCGCGATAGGGGGCACGCTATGGCTCGGGACAGGAGGAAGTTCGCCAGAGGCGGGTTAAACTTTGGAACCTCGGCTGAACTGAACGCCAAAGTCGGGCATGGATGCAATGAGCTCCGCATTGCTCCTGTCCCTGTCGGCGATACTGCGTTGGCGAGCTGGGGGCCGCATAAACAATCAAGGACATACGAAATGGCCGGCTCGACTTTTCAGACCAACCCCTACGATCTCTACAAGCTGTTGGAAGATTGCCATTGTGGTGTGCTGCAACTGCCCGACTTCCAGCGGAGTTGGGTGTGGGATGAGGATCGCATCAAAAGCCTGATCGCGTCGATCTCGCGCGCCTTTCCCGTGGGCGCGCTCATGACGCTTGAAACCGGTGGCGAAGTGAACTTCAAGCCCCGGCCGGTGGAGGGGGCGCCAATCGAGGCGAAGAACGTTACGCCGCATGCGCTGCTGCTGGACGGGCAGCAGCGCATGACTTCGCTATATCAGGTAACGCTTCGTGGCAAGGTCGTGGAGACAGTTACGCCGAAGAACAAGAAGGTAAAACGCTGGTTCTACATTGACATACGTAAAGCGCTGGAAGACACCGCAGACCGCGAAGAGGCCATCGTCGGCGTACCTGAGGACAGGGTGATTCGCACCGATTTCGGTCGCGAGGTAGCCTTGGACCTCTCCGAGCCAGACAAGGAATACGCGGCGTTGATGTATCCCGTATCGCAGATTTTCGACTGGGACCGGTGGCAGGACGGCTTCGATAAGCACTGGCGTGGAGACGAGCATGAGGCCCTGCGGGAGGCTTTCCGTGCCTTCAAGCGTCAAGTGCTGGAGAACTTCAAGTATTATCGTGTGCCCGTGATTTCGCTGGACCGAAGCACGTCGAAGGAGGCAGTGTGCGTTGTATTTGAAAAGGTGAACACGGGCGGCAAGCCGTTGGACGCATTCGAGTTGGTGACGGCAATGTACGCGGCAGACGGTCACGAGCTTCGCAAGGATTGGTACGGCAACGACGAGCATAAGGGGCGGCACCGCCGATTCGTGGACACTCAGCGACCGGCCGACTCCGAGGCGGGAATCATTGCGAACGTTAGCAACACCGATTTTCTTCAGGCGATCTCGTTGTTCTTTACGCGGGACCGCCGCCGCGAAGCGGAGCGCGCCGGCAAAACTGGCAAAGAACTTCCTGCTGTGATCGGCAACCGTCAGGCATTGCTGAATCTGCCGCTGGCAGCCTATAAGCGGTACGAAAAGCAGGTCGAGCATGGCTTCGTGCAGGCCGCGAAGTTTTTGCATATGCAGCATATCTACCGCATCTTCGACCTACCCTACCAGTCGCAGATAGTGCCGCTCGCTGCGATCATCGCCGATATCGGCGATGCCTGGGAGCACGAGGCGAATCGCGCCAAACTTGTGCGCTGGTATTGGAACGGTGTGTTTGGGGAACTGTACGGCTCCGCGGTGGAGTCGCGTATTGCTCGGGATTTCATGGAGGTTTCGCGCTGGCTTCAAGGCGGCCCCGAACCCTCTACCGTAAGCGAGACTGTCTTCCGTGCCGACCGACTGAAGACTATGCGCATGCGCTTGTCCGCTGCCTACAAAGGTGTGAACGCTCTGCTGATGAAGGAAGGGGCAGAGGATTTTCGCTCCGGGCAGAAGTTTGACCACACGGTGTTCTTTGGAGAAAACGTCGATATTCATCACATCTTTCCGCAAGATTGGTGCAAGAAGCAAGGCATCAAGCCGGACGTATATGATTCCATCATCAACAAGACGCCGCTGTCGTTCCGCACTAACCGTATCATCGGGGGTGTCGCGCCTTCGGAGTATTTGGCCAAGCTGGAGAGCGGTGATAAACATGCACCATCGATCAATCAGGAGCGGTTGGATGGCTATCTGACTTCGCACCTGATTGACCCTGCGCTCCTGCGCAGCGATGCGTTCGAAGCTTTTATGGTTGACCGGCAGAAGCGTTTGCTGGTCCTGATAGAGCAGGCGACTGGCAAAACCACGTACACGGAGACGGGTGATGAGCAGGAAGAGGGCGAGGACATCTCCATCGATGAGGGAAGCATCGAGGCGGAGATGGTCATTCCCTCGTGAAAATACGGTAGGCAATCTGTCTTACTGCACAAGTAAGGATGTCCACGTCTAGCGCTGGGCGTCCATAACCATCCCCCAGTAGACGGCGGGTTCCATTGCCGGATATGGGAATGCTTGTATTTTGTTGGTATTATTGTTGGTACTTTTTTCATCTTAATAAGTTAAGCAATTGATATAAAACAGTTTTTGTTGTAGATTTGATTGCTGCAGCCGCACCAGTAATATCAAGGGGTTACAGCATTTTTGCTTGTAACCCCTTTGTCATTTCTGGCTCCATGTAACCGCTATGTAACCGGATTTGGTCGAATCGAATCTATGCCGATCAACGTCGCCGCGTTGTGACGTAGCTGGAAGTGTTGTAGCGCCGGTCCGATGCCAGCCATCCCATGGGTTGACGGCGAGAGGCCAATACCGACTAGGACGACATTAGATGCTTTTCCTATGGTCTGGTTAGCGGAAAAACTGCGCGATGCGTTGATATGCTTGATCACGCAGCAACCTCCCTCTTTGCCGGCTCGATCTTCACCGTACTCGCCTGCTCAGCGTGCCACAAGTCATACTGCAATTGCTGCCGCAGCCAGATTTCCGCATTTCCGCCCAGCCACTGAGACAAGCGGATAGCCATATCGGCACTGATCGCGGCCCGTCCATTAATCATTCTCGACAGCGCCACACGCGACACGCCGAACTGCTCGGCGGCTTCAGTCACACTCAGGCCCAAGGCAGGGAGTACGTCCTCCTTAAGCGTTTCGCCGGGGTGCGGCGGATTGTACATGCGCGTCATATCCCTATTCCTAATGATAGTCTTGGTAATCGACGATCTCCGCATCGTCTCCGTCAAAGCGGAACGTCAATCGCCAATTATCGAGGGTGCGTTTCCTGGTGCCGATACGTTCGGCGAACTGCTCGCGTGTGTATTCAAGCGTTGCCATGGCATCCCGCAGAAAGGCTTGCTGGGACTTGGTTTGTCACTTTTTTCACTCGGGTATTTCCGTAGGATGATCGTTACTTCGTGGGCTATTGTAGCGGATGCGCCGGCCCTCCTTTTCGGCTTGTTGTGTGCCGTACCGTCTGCAACAAGTTCAAGACGTAAAACTAGGATGGCGGCATTCCGCTCGGGATTGCTGGCAATTGCGTTACCCAGGTACAGATTTCTGCGGAAACCGTGGTCGGTACGATACCGCACGCAAATAAGGATGCGCATGCGGCAGCGTTTGAAGTCGACGTTAGTCTCGCGCTCCGGGATCTATACCGGCACAGCGGGTGGGGCGGCCGCCGGTGTTTGCGCTTGCGCCACGACTGTTTCGACAAAGGTCGCGAAGGCGCGTGCTTTGGCGCTGGCGCGGCGGCCGGTGGGAAACACGGCCCACAGATCGAGCGGCGGCAAGAGCCAATCTTCGAGGACGAGTTTGACCGTTCCGGCCTTCAACTCCGGTGCGAAGAGCCATTCCGAGCTGACCGTCAGCCCGAGATCGGCGAGCACCGCGGCTCGCACGCCTTCGCCTGCGGTAACTCTGATGCGTCGTTTCGCCGACACCGAAACCTCGATCGTTCCACGTTGAAAGGTCCAGACTGTTGCCGCCGCCGACCGTTCCAAGAAGACGGCCTGGTGGTGCGCCAGATCGTCGGGCGTGGACGGCACACCCGCACGCTCGAAGTAAGCCGGTGTCCCCAGCACGAACCGTCCGCATTGGCCGATCTTGCGAGCGGTCAGCGTCGAGTCGCTCAGCGAGCCCATGCGTAGCGCTACGTCGATGCCGCCTTCCACCAGATCGATGGGGCGATCATCCATGATGATCTCGATGTCGAGATCGGGGTGCTGAGCGAGGAATGCGGCGAGGTGGGGAATCACATGCAAGCGCGAGAAAGTGACCGCCGCGCATACCCGCAAGCGGCCGCTCAGGCTCACACCCGCACCGCGCGCGGCGCGTTCGGCTTCATCGGCTTCTACGATGGCGCGCTTGGCTCCATCGTAGAAACTCCGTCCCGCTTCGGTGGGCATAAGGCCGCGGTTGGAGCGTAAGAGCAAATGCACGCCCAGCCATTTCTCCAACTGGGAGACCGTCTTGGACACGGCCGGCTGCCCGATATGCAACTGACGAGCAGCGCCCGAGAATGTGCCTGTCTCGACCACGCGGACGAATACCTCCATGGCAGAAAGTCTATCCATCACCGGCTCCTTAAAGTCGACATAGGCTGCGGTGGGCAAGGCGAGCAGCTTGAATAAGCAGGTCTATCATCGGTGCGCCAGATCATGAGCCAATCGCACGCAGTGTCTATCTGCGAGGGGTATCTTGGTACGCCCTGACCTGGGCGGCAAGGCGGTCCAATTTGTCGTCGGGGATGCCGCGCATACGCAAACCTTCACAGGTATGAACGAGGTAATCGGCAGAGGTGCCTAATGCACCGGACGCAGTTGCCAAGCGCTCGACGATCGCATCGTATGCCAGGTCGCCATCGTATTGCGCACCAGTCGGTCAACCACGGTCGACCGACTGGCAACACAGGCATGAAGGTCAAGCCAGGGTCGCCTGGATCGCGTCGCCGCAGATCAGACCTTGACTTCGGGCACAGTCGGAAAGTCCACGGGAATCTCAGTGACGCTATGCAGATAGTTGCTGATGATTTTATCGCCCACGACAACCAGCACATCGACCAGGTTGCCCTTCGTATAACCGGCGGCAAAGAAAGCTTCCAGCAGCACCTTGTCGCCATGGCCGCGTTCGAGCGCGACATTGCGCACGAACTTCGCGAGTGCATCGAGCTTCGGCTCGAAAGCGATATCGGCCTTGCGTATCGCGATGATCTGATCGTCCGTGAAGCCGTGCATTTTACCCAAGGCAGTATGGGCGCTCAGGCAATATTTACAGCCGTTCACCTGGCTGACGACCAGGTTCACCACTTCGCGTTCCTTCGTGTTGAGCGACGACTTGGAATTTTGCAGTGCCAAGTAATTGCCTAGCGCGTGTTCCGAGTAAGCAAATGTCGCGTATAGGTTAGGCACGAAACCGAGCGCTTTTTGCAGGTTGTCAAAGATAGCCCGATTCGCGGGAGCGACGTCTTCGCGCTGGGGAACTGTGATTGTGGTCATGCTGTGATTCCTTCTTGGTGATGCCCTTGATGCAAGGGACATCCGCATTTCCGCGGATGTGTGCAAGCACGGAATACTCGATACGGGAATAGCGAGTATTCCCGTGCCACCTCGTTTTGGCGATCGCTCAGTACTGAGAGACGCCGCCATCGACATCAAGCTCGATGCCCGTGATGTAGGCACTGTCGTCGGAAACGAGGAATACGGCTGCCTTACCCATGTCTTCGGGGCTGCCCAGCCGAGACAGAGGAATCGTGTCGACGATGCCGGCATGCGCGGCCTCTGGGATCAATGACTGCAGTCCCGGGGTGAGGGTATGGCCTGGGCTCAATACATTGATGCGGATGCCCAACCCTTTGGTGTCCAAAATCCAGCCGCGCGCCAAGTTCCGCACGGCTGCTTTGGTCGATGAATAGACCGACATACTGGGGATACCGATGGAACCGGCGATCGAGCCGGTGAAAATCACCGACGAACCCGTCGACAAGAGCGGCAGGGCTTTCTGGAAACCGAACAGCAGGCCCTTGACGTTCGCATTGTAGGTCTTATCGAAATGCTCCTCGGTGATCTCGCCAAGCTTCATGAACTCATAGAAGCCGGCGTTCAATGTCAGCACATCAATGCGCCCGGCCTTCTGCTTGATGGTCGCATACAGCGCATCTAGATCGGCAAGCGTGCCCGCATCGCCTTGAACGCCAATCGCACCGTGGCCGATTTCCGCTACCGCGCGGTCAATTTCAGACTGGCGGCGGCCCGTGATGAACACGCGAGCGCCTTCATTGGCGAATGCCTTGGCGATACCGAGGCCGATACCGGCGCTGGCACCGGTGACTACGGCGACCTTACCCTCAAGTTTTTTGCTCATGGTTGCGTTCCTTCAATCTGGGTTGCGTTACGCCGTTCGTCCATGTCGGAGCGTCTCGGCGGGCGCCAGGGTTGGCGCTGAAGCATCGAAATAGTAGAGGATGGAACGAATCACCAGTAGCCGGCGGCCGAGACTAATCACTATTCCGGTTTGGAATATCAACGACACGACCCGCCGTTGCCGCGGCGCGCGTTCACCAAGCGTTGCACGGCCCGGCCGAGTATTGATCCGACTACCGCTATGGCGATGCCCGCAACTCACGTACTCCTTTACCGATCCGCCGCCGTAGCAACGTTCGCAAAGTGTGGCCGTCCGCATATCCAACCTGCTCCGCGATACGATCAACCGTCTGTTTGGTCGTCTTGAGCGGATGGACGGCGTGCTCGACGCGCAGATCCTGAACTTGTAACGCTTTTTGTTTTTTTATCCTGTTTAACCGCTAAGCTGATAGATCCGTAGCGATGCTACAGATCAAGGTTTTGATATAGGGTTGAAAAATACTGCGATCCCATCAACACGCAGACATCAGCCCTTGCTCTCCTTGAGTTGGGTCAGCACATGACGATGCCGCCGGATAAAAAGCAGCAGAGACAAGTCAATTCGCGGGAGGACGTCGACCATGCGGTTATGCAGGGCGTCGAAAATGACAAAAAAGTCACTTACGTGTCATACGTGGTTCAGCGTGCCATGGTTAAGATGCAAGCGATTCTTCACATTCCACCGCGATTGCTGTCAAAAGAGATTTGCATCGAATGGAATGAATGCTCGAAGAGAGTGTTCGCCCTTGTGTACAACAGATTCCCGCGTCCGTTTTCCGGTCGGAAGATAAGCGAAATCCGCAAATCTCGACCTATACCTATTTTGGAGAAATCCCATGAAGTTGAGTTCGTTTTTTCTCGCCGGGTTCGCCTGCGCCACCTTGCTGAGCGCCACGACGTCATTTGCACAAGACAGCGCCGCCGCACCGTCCGCGCCAATCAAGAACGTGGTACTGGTTCACGGACTGTTTGCCGACGGTTCGAGTTGGCAGAAAGTTATTCCGCTGCTTCAGGCGAAGGGCTTGCATGTGACGGCGGTGCAGAATCCGACGACGTCACTGGACGCGGACGTGGACGCGGTCAAGCGCGCGCTTGCGCAACAGGACGGCCCGACGTTGTTGGTCGCGCATTCATACGGCGGCATGGTGATCAGCCAGGCGGGCGATGATCCGAAGGTGGCTGGCCTGGTGTACATTGCCGCGCGCGCACCGGACGCTGGCGAGGACTATCCGGCGCTGACGAAGAAATTTCCGGCTGCGCCCGCATCGGCTGGGTTGCAATGGTCGAGCGATGGTTACGGCAAGCTGTCCGAGCAGGCGTTTGTGAATGACTTCGCCGGCGATCTGCCTAATGCAGAAGCAGAAACGTTATATGCGGTTCAGCAGCCGATGGGCCGTGCGGTGACGATGGCAAAAACGACCGTTGCCGCGTGGCACGACAAGCCGACCTGGTATGCGGTGTCGACTGAAGATCGGACAATCAATACCGATTTGGAGCGCTTCATGGCGAACCGGATGCACGCACATACGATCGAGCTTAAAGCGAGCCATGTGTCCCTGCTGTCGCATCCGACCGAGGTGGCGAACCTGATTCTCGAAGCAGCCGGCGCGCAAAAGTAAGGCATCGTATCCATCCCGACGTGTTACACCTTGTTGGTGTGTACAACCGGGAAGACCGACGATCGATCATGAAGCGTCAGAAAGCGGTTTTTCAGAGAACGTAATCTGCCTGGGGGCGAACACATTTTCATTCGCCCCTGACAGGTGCCGCTTGGCATGCATGCCAAGCGGAAATTACGGTTTCTCTGATTTTCAATTTTCGGGAGTTTTTCATGAACATCGTTTCTGACCAATCCGTCATTGATCGCTACATCAAGGAAAAAGCGCTCAACGAATTCAAACTGGCAAAAGCGCTGTGCGAGTTGTTCGATACCACCAGCTTTCCGCTACGCGGCCAGTTGCAAACCATCGCCAAGACCGCACTTTCGACCTTGGTCCAATTCAATAAAATCCTGAAAGACCAGGTCAAGTATCCGAAGACCTCCGCGCTGGCGGCCAGCGTCTATGCGAAAGAATCCAAGTTGAAGATACTCAAGGATGTGGTCCTGGGCGGGGTCGACGTCAAAGCCGTGAACGACCCGAACGTCGGTCCCAACCTGGATAATGCGACGCGCCAACTCGAAGCGCTCATCGCTAACCTGCCCAATACGCAGGGCATTGGCGAAATCGTCCGCCTGTTCGCCGCGGTGTGCGAAACGGTAAAGGATTCCAATGACGCCAGGACTGAAGTCAGCAAGCTCATCTTTGTGAAGAATCCCGACGGTACCAAGCTGATCTCGCTGGGGGATTTCTGCTCGACGCTGGGTGCCTACCGGACTACGGCGTATGGTATCAAGGCATTCGACGCCAAGGCCCGCGTGCGCCGCGACAGCAAAACCGGCATGGACGGGCGGCCCAAGCCCGATTTTGGCGGCAGGATTATCGATGCGGATATCGCGGCGGCACTCGGTTTTCCGCCCAATCAAAAAGTCGCCGCCGGCAATAATTTCTTTTCGCCGCTGCTGCCGGGCGACGTTGTGCGCTGCATCGATACGATCCTGGGGCTACCCGAAGGCGCCTCGATTTCCGGCACAACCTCCGACACCATCTGGGCCATTGAAACGCTCAGCAATTTCCTCTATTACAACGACGTCAAGAAGAGCAATGAGGCAGACCCGAACTTGCACCTGCTAGCCGTCGCCGCCATCGTCTCCGGCTATCATCATACGGTGCTCGAAGTCGGTTTACCCTTGACCATCAACAGCCAAGGCGATATCGCCTACCAGCCAGGGGTATACACGAGTCTCCAGGATGGCCTGATGGCCGGCACACCTGCCGGGCTGCTGATCCGTAAGGTGTTGAGCGATTACGAGAATACGGCGGAAAACCGGTTCATGTACATTGCATTCGAACAGAAAGGAAAGACGCTTTGTCTCGTCGATAAAAATGATACGGGTGCGGTCAATCACTTCAAGGACACGGTGAAGATGGATTACGTCAATTACCAGAAATGGCTTGCGTTGGCTCAACCCGGAAATTCCTCCGGGGAATTCTTCAGTCTTGACCAGGTCAAGCAGTTTGCCGGCCTGAGCTGATCCGGCATGCAGGTGCATTAGGCAACAAGGAATGGCCCGCTTTCATCTCGGAAGCGGGCCATCGGCACGTCCGCTGCGCCCATGCTGCGAGATACCGGCCAACGCTTGGGGTTCGCCGGGTACCGTGCATGGTGCCCGGCTGCGGGGTTGGGAAAGATGGCTGCGGTATGTGCCAGGCGATGCGCTCCGCTAAGGTTGGCATGCCGGTGGCAGGAGGGGTGAGGACACGGGCTCGGTATGCGGCGAAGGGCGACGAGCTTCGCATGCAGCGTTGACAGGTATGCGTCGCTTCGCGACAATGCCGGCCCCTGTCCTCACCTTTTATCTTACGCAGCGGAGCGGCCGGCAACCTGACGCTCTCTGAGCAAATCGCCTGCGCGTCATCCGATGCCGAGGGCCTCCTGGGCTTTGCGCCACAGCGCGATGCGCGCCTCCAGGCCGACCGTGCCACCATTGATGTGCTTGGTGATTTGCGTAAAGGCTTCGGTTGGGTCGGTGTCGGGCTTGGGGTCGGCCAGCTCGTTGAGCTTAGCTTCGGCCCAGAACCAGGCTGCGGAGCGGGCCGCGCCTTCCGGTTGCTCCAGCAGTTCCGGCTGAGCCAGCAAATCGAGCTGCAACGCCTTCGCGCAACGCTCGTAGTTTTGCCGGCCGGTCAATTGAATCAAGCCGCGGCCGCGGTACCGCCAGCCGTCGCCGCTGACCGAGTCGCCGTTGCCCAGCCGATCCGCATAGACGCGATTGGCCAGCTTCTCCGGGTCGCCCGCGCACTCGGCGGCGATTTCATCGGTGGGAAAGCGTGCCGGCCAAATCTGACGCAGGCGCTCGGCGGAGTAGTGCAGGTTTTCCGACAATGCGCGGAATTGATTCGATTCGTGCATCACCTGGGCCAGGAAGGCCGCCAGGCGATGTTCCGTATCGATCGCCCATTCGCTGCTCGCGGCCTTGATCGGTTCCAGCCAGCGGGCTGCATGTTCCTCGACATTCGGCACATCGAGGATGCGCTTCAGTTGTTCCAAAGTCAGGTCCGACATGATTCTATTCTCCAAAGAAGACGGGCAAATGGATCCGGCAGGATGCGCTTGCCCGCGTTCGACAAGTCGAAGTGAACTTACGGGTTGGCCGGCGTCGTCGAGCCGCTGGCGGCGGCAGCGGTACGCGGCTGGATCGCGGTTTGCAGGATGTCGAGCACGCGCGAGAGACCTTCCGGCATGCCCGAGTCCTCGGCCAGTACCTGGACGTGGTACTTGGCCGAATTGTCGGAACTGCGGGTGTTCTCCTTGTGCGACGAAACCGAGCCTTCAACATGCACGGTTGCGCTGATCGGCCCCCAACCGACCTTGACGTCGGCTGACATCTTGCCGGATTTATCGTCCGATTCCTTGGCCATGAACGATGACTTCACTTCCATATCGAAGGTGATATCCACTTTGGTAATCGACAGCGCGGGGATTTTGACGATAGCCAGCAACGGGACATCCAGCGTCACTTGCTCCTCGATGGTCTTGCTGACGTCGTTGGGGTCCTGGTTCGGCCGGGTGAACGAGAAGTGCGCCAGACGAGTTGCGCCGACTCCGTTTGGATCATTGCTAGCCGGCGGCAGGAAACCGACATATTTGATGAAGTCGGCGGTTGCGTTGGCCAGCTTGATCTGCGCTTCGCAGGCTGCGGTCAGCGGACTGCCGATCAGGTCGCTCATCGGCAATCCACGGAATTGGGATGCCATATCTATCAGTTCGGACATCTTCTACTCCTTATAGGTAGGTTCTAAAAGTCACGACGCCGCGTCTGTCGGGTGTCGCCGTGCGCTGCATGCGCTGAAACCATATTAGGAGTACTGATGCCGGGCTTCGTGACGGTTTCTGTCGGAACCTGCGGTGGCCAGTCTATCGCTTCCGCACCGAGTACCGAGTACCGAGTACCGAGTACCGCGGCGGCGGTGGCGGCTCAGCCGGCCGTACGCTAGCCCCGGCGGCGTTGCCAAAGGGCGGCCCAGCGGCTCATCAGCCCGACGCCAGCGGCAGCGCGCTTGCGCTTCGACCCAGTTGCGGAGGTGGCCGTATCGTCTTGTGCCGCGGAGTCTGCGGGGTCCGTATCGGCCGACCGGGTCAGCATGGCTTGCTGTTCCGGCGTCAACAGCACGATCCAATCCGTGCCCTTGCGCGGCAATTGCATCAGGTCGCCCGGGAGGAACTGTACACGTGTGCCTTGCGCCGAAACCTCGATCTCGATCCGCCGGCATGCTGGCTGGCGGCCCCAGCGCCGCCACCAGGCTGGCAGGCGCAGGCGCAGCACCGTCTGCGGGTTTCCATCCTGCTTGCGCGTCGAGACGCAACAGGGAAAACTGAAAACGATCTCGCTGACCCGGTAGCGATAGCGGCGGTAGAGCGCACTGTGCGGTATCGCGCGCCAGGAGTGGGGCGTGTCTGCCGCGATCCGATACGACAACGCGGCCCGCCCGGTGTCGTCGGGCCAGGAAATTTCATGCGGCGCGGCGTTGGCTTGCCGCATGGCGTCGGCGATTACCGCGCATATTTCATCGAGCCGGAGGATGCTGCCGTCCATCGCTAATCCAGGAAGATCGGCTTGCGTGTAAAGCCGAGGTGATACACCGCATATTGCAATACCACCTGGTGTTCACCGACGTTATACAGGCCAAAACTTTTCTCGACGTTCAGGATGTAGCCGCGCGGCGTACCGCTCAAACAGCGATTCACCAAATCCATCGACTCCTGTACCTCGGCTTCGGTACGGAGACTCTGCGGATTGTCGTTACCCACCACGATGCGCTTGATAAAGCGCATGTCGGTCAAGTGAAAGCGATCGGTACTCATGTCGGGCTCCCCCTTCAGGACTGCGGTACCAAGCCGGTGGGGCCTTGGCATTTGACGACATCGTCGAGCAGGCGGGCCAGGCCCTCTGTCTTATCGGTCGCCTGCAGCTTGAGCTTGATATGGGCAATACTGCGGCTGTCGTTTTTGCCGTTGCCAGGGCTGACCATCAGGGTGGCCTTCTTGTCGGTCGGTGCGGCATTGCCGGTCTGCGACATGATCGCATCGTTCGGGCCGTCGCGTTCCTGCTCTTCGAAAGAGCCGAGTTCCAGATCCAGGTCGATCTCCGCTTCGCCGATCACCAGCGAACTGTGCGGTACCAGGGACAGCAGCGGCAAGCGGTACTGCATCTTGTCGTCGGCTTGTGCCGTACCGTGTATGGCCGGCAGCTTGATGTCGATGCTGGTCGGCTCTTTTGCGTCGGTAAAGAACGACGAGAAATTGGCAATTTGCGCTTTCTCCACCATGTGCTGCGCGTTCATGATAGAGCCCGCGATAGCGCGCACGATGTCTTCCAAACTGGTCGAATTGGGCATGACTGCTCCTGGTTGCGCCGACGTATGCCGGACGGGTTTCATCCTCTGAACCAGGTTGCAGCATAGGCAGGCACGTCGCCGCCTGCCTGACCATTCCTGACCCCGCGCAATCCGCACGCAGTCCGCACGGAACTCCAGATTTGGTCAGGAAACAGGTGCGCGGCGAACGTACGCTGAGTGCTTTCATATCGCGCAGCTCATTGCGCATAACGTTCGCCACCGATCGAAATGCCATATCTGACCAAAAAAATGAAGCGCCCGCGCGTGTGGCTGGGCTTGTCTATTTTCTGCCTGCTGGCCTACGCCACCTTGCACGTATTGCCGGGCAGGCACCTGAGGATCGCGGCCGGGCCGGTGGGCGGCAGCTTCTATGAAACCGCGCTGCAGTACAAGAAGTCCGTCGAGCGCGCGGGCTATCGGGTAGATATCGTTCCGTTCCAGAACACGGACGAGATCGGCGCCGACGTGGCCGACGACGGTCAACACCTGGACCTGGGTTTTGTGGCACAGGATCTGAGCGACGCCACCGGGGAAAAACTGGTCTCGCTGGGCGATATCCAACTGCAACCCATCTTCATCTTCCAGACGCGCGACAGTGCCGCGGCGCGCCCGATTCAATCGTTCGCCGATCTGCGCGGCATGTCGCTGGTGCTGCCTCCCGAGCGCAGCCTGACGAGCAGGACCTTGCTCAGCATCTTCGCCTTGAGCGGGATCGACAAGCAGAATACCCCTATCCATTTTCTGCCGCTCGATCAGGGCATGGCGCGGCTGCAACACGGCGAATTCGATGTCGGCTTGTTCATCCTGGCGGCCGACAGTCCATTGATGGCTCGTCTCGCGGCAGACCCCAGCTTACTGCTGGTACAAACCGCCCAGCAAAATGCGATCGCGAAAAAGCTGTCGTACTTGAGGGTGGTGACGTTGCCCGCGGGCATCTTCGATCTTGCCCACCGGCTTCCCGAACGCGACCTTGAGATGCTGGCCGCTACCATCTCCGTCGTCGCGCGGCGCGAGATGCCTCCCGCAACCCAGTATGCATTTCTCGAAGCGATGCGCGAAGCCCATCGCAAGGGTAGCTACGTCAGCCGCAGCGGCGAATTTCCGCGCTACTCCGAAAACGTCGGCGATGCGGAAAGCCTGGTCGACGACTTCTACCGCAACGGTACACCTTGGACTTATGCCCATTTCTCGGTCTGGGTTGCCAGCGTGATCGACACCTACCTGGCTCCTTTGCTGGCGGTCTGGTTCGCGACCAGTGCCTTGAGCGCGATTTCCGAATTGGAAAAGGTGCGCCTGATCCTCTTGCTCGCATTCGCCAAAACCATGCTGTGGTGGGTAAACCGGCGCGGCAAAAAGGGCATCGTGCCTTCCCCACGCATCCTGGCTTTGATCCGCGGGATCGAAGCCACCATTGCGCGCGAGGAGCGCGGCACGCATCGCCTGTTAAGCGAGTTGCGCCGTATTCGGCAGCGCTGAACAGAACGGGTTTGCAGCATTTATTTTTAATCAACGGAGGTAGGTGTGAACGATCATATTGCTAAAGAAATGCAGCAGACTTACGACCACTATTTTCTCAGTCATGGTTATCGTCGGCGTTATCCGGAGCCGAACGCGGCGACGCTCGGCTATGTGCTGAAGCATGGCGCGCACGGCGCCTCGCGGATTCTCGACTTTGGCTGCGGCAATGGACGATATGCCATGGCATTGCTGGCGCAGACCAGCGCTCATCTCACCGCCTACGATATCTCTGCGGCCTCGCTGCTGGAGTTCGAGGATACGCTGAAACAGACACCCTATCGCGAACGCGTGACGCTGGTCCATGGCGAGATGGCAGCCCTGGCAGCGCCGGCGGGCTACGACGTGGTACTGATGCTGTTCGGCGTGCTGTCGCATCTTGGCGACCGCGCGAGTCGTCTGCATACGCTGCGCGAACTACGCGGGCAGATGCGTGCCGATAGCCGGCTGATCGTCTCGGTGCCGTCGATCTATCGCCGGCGTCCCTGGGAACTCTTGCGTTATGGGCTGGAGAGACGCCTGGGCCTGGCGCAACCGCCTCAGGACGAGCCCGGCAATATCTACTTCACGCGGCACATACAAGGGCAATCGCTCAGGTTTTTCTATCATCTCTACACCGTCGATGACCTGCGCCAGGAATTGCATGCTGCCGGCTTCGCCCTGTCCGACTGGCAAGCCGAAAGCATGCTGCCGGAATGGTGGATCACGCAATCCACCGCATTGCGCGGGATCGACCGCGTGCTCAGTGCCCGGCTTCCGGCCGCACTCGGCTATGGCATGCGGGCCGTGGCCATACCGTTATGAAAGCGGCGCCTTCCTGGGTCTCGCTGCTGCGGCGCACGCCGCGCCGCGCATGGGCCGCGGCCTGCTGCCTGGTGCTGGTCGCGCTGCCCGCCTACGGCAGCGGGCAACTGGAAGCGATTCGCCAGCGGGGCGTGTTGGTGGTCGGCGTGAAGACCGACTATCCGCCGTTCGGCATGCTGTCCAGCGCCGCGGTGCAGGAAGGTTTCGAACATGACCTGGCCGCCGACCTGGCTGCGCGCCTGGGGGTGCAACTGCGTACGGTCGGTGTCAGCAGCACCAACCGCTTGCAGGTGCTGGACGATGGACGTGTCGATGTGACCATCGCGACTCTCGGCGACACAGCCGAGCGGCGTCAGATAGCGACCCTGGTCGAACCCGATTACTACTCGTCCGGCGTCGCGCTGATGACGCGTCCGGACAGCAACCTTCAGCACTGGTCCGAATTGCGCGGCCAGACTGTCTGCGCAATCCAAGGCAGTTATTTCAACCGGACAATGGCGCTGCGCTACCTGTTGAACCTGCAGATCTACGCCAATGGCCGCGATGCGAAGATGGCGGTACGAGACGCGCGCTGCAGAGGCTGGTTGTTCGACAACACCGCGATCGCCGGCGACCTGCTGTCCCCGGAATGGCACGACTACCAGATCCGGCTGCCGCCCGAACTGATGACCCCCTGGGCGATCGCGATAGCACGCAGCGAGCGGGGCGGGGCGCTTGAGCGCCTGGTCGGCGATACCGTTGCGCAGTGGCACAGGCAGGGTACCTTGCTGGCGCTGGAGCGCAAATGGGGCTTGCCGCCGTCGCCCTTCCTGGCCCAGATGCAGGTGCTGTGGAACGAAAAGGACGCCGACGGCCGGTATCTATGCCGCCGCCAGGCAGACGGGCAATGGCCCGTGGTTTGCCGCAATCAGATCTTCGTCATGTCGGCCGACGTCGTCGGCCTGCGGCGCTGGGGCCTGCGCTTGTACGAGAAGACCGGGATCAACTTGACCTACATCTACGACGACTACGAGCGCCGCGAATTCCTGCATGGGATTGCGATGACGCTGGCATTGACCTTCAGTTGCGTGACGGGCAGCCTATTGCTCGGCATCGCGCTGGCCTGGCTGGCGCTGCGTACGCCACCGGCGATCGGCGCCGCGGTCAGAAGTGTCGCACTGGTGATGCGCATGACGCCACCGCTGTTGCAGATCTATGTGCTGCTGTTCGGGGTCGGCAGCGCGGTGGCGGCGCGCTGGGGCCTGCAGTTCAGCGCCTTCTGGATCGTCGTACTGTGTCTCAGTGCCTACACCGGGTCCGGTTTGATGCACATCCTCGATAACGAAGCCCGCGAGGCGTGGCGCTCGACGCCAGGCTTGGTGCTGGATCTGCCGGGGTTGCTGCACTTGATGGGCCGCTCATCGGCTTCGGTGACCGCGTCGCTGGTCAATGTCGCCAAAGCGACCATGATTGCGAGCGCGGTCGCGGTGCCGGAATTGCTCTCGGTCTCGACTTCGATCATCGCCGAACACGGCAATGTCGCGACCATGATGAACACCTTGATGCTGTTTTTTGTGTTGCTGATCTTCGGGGTGCTGCACGTGCTGCGCCGGCTTCAGAGTAGGGGGGATCATGAACGGGCTTGAGATCGTCCGGCATCTGTATGCCTGGACGCCGTATTTGCTGGGCGGATTTCTGTGGAATATCGCCATTTCGCTGGTCGCGCTGGCGATGGGAACCGCGGTCGGCCATGGGCTTGCCTCGATGCGCGGGGCCACGCGCGGCCACTGGGCCAACGGTGGCCGCCTGGCGACGGCGCTGCTGCGCAATGTACCGACCTTCGTGTTCCAGTTCTACCTGGTATTCATGCTGCCCGAGGCATTGCCGCTGCCGTTTTCCCTGCCGAACCTGCCGTTGCCGGCGTGGCTCAAGGCCTCGCTCGCGCTGGCTCTGGCGGTGGCGGGCTTCGTCTCGGACAACCTGTCCCGCATCCTCGCCAAGCCCCCGTCAGAGCGCCGGCGCGACCTATTGCTGTTGCTGCTTAACTGGGGCAACTACTTCGTGATCATCGTGATGGCGTCGTCGACGGCGTCGGTGATCGGTGTGCCCGAACTGATCAGCCGCTGCAATACCGTGGTCAATGCCGGCGGTACGACCGACATGATGCTGTGGGTCTACCTCTATGCGATGGGCTGGTTCTTCCTCTTCTGTTGTTCGGCCAGCGGCCTGATCCGCTATTGCTCTCGCCATCTGGAGCGCCGGCTCGGCATGGCCGATTTGGGCCAAACCGAGGTTTAGCCGGCCGGCCCGGGATCTGCTTTCGCCTGCCGGCGTGCGGCGATAAAGCGGCAAATACCCAGCCGATTTTGATTCGGTTTGCCTATTTATTGTTGATGATGGATAAACCCGTGATTTAATTGGCCGCGCATGCGACTCCCCATCATGCACTTGTGATTGGGGTCGCTTGCCCCGCGCCGTCCATAAATACAAAACCGGAGAAAGCGGACTGAATAGTTTCGCCGTCGCCGACCGAGCGACCTTAAACAGCTTAAGCGGTTTTGAGTGGCTTTGGGCGCCTTGGGATAAGACACGGCATCGGACCAGCCGGCAGCATGCTGCTGAGCGAGTAAGCAAGGCATTGAACCCACTAATCTGAAGAGCCCTGATTGACTGGCTTTGCCGGTCGAGGGCTGGGGGATTGAATCCGGAAGCATCAACTCATTAATTCCGATATTCGCCAAAAATTACATTAATTACAATTAATTTTAATTACCAAAAATTGGTGTTGGTCTATTAATCCCCTTCACATTAACCATGGTCTCAATGTCATGAATTGTCATGTTTACTGTTTTCCCTTGATCCAACATAACCCCGTGTATCAACCTTGTTGGAGCAAAAATAATGGCGTTGCTTCTGCTTGAAGATGATGGACGAAAGAAAAGCGAGATTTGCGATATATTCAGTAATGCCGGTTATCAGATTACCTGGCGCGAGGTGCCGGAAGCACTGATGGCGTGGCTCGGAAAAGGCGATGCACATAAATCGGTAACGATCTTGCAGGTCGACCATGCGCATGCCTTTCCTTCCTATATCGCTTCGCTGGCACGCAGCGCCATTCCGCCGTGGCGCTTGTCGCTGCATCAGCGCAGCCTGGTCGCGCCCAATAACTGTTGTACCAAGCTGACGAGCCTGGAATTCATCCTGATCAAGACCTTCGCGCTGACGGAAAAAGGAGAGGTGGTATCGCGCAGGAAGATCATCGATGCCTTCGGCGAACATTACCTGAGCTACGACCAGAATCGTCTGGACACCATGGTGATGCGTCTGCGCAAGAAAGTGAAGCAGCGGCTGGATATGCCGCTACCTTTGAACACGGTGCGTGTGCGCGGCTTCAGTTTCGATGATTGGCTTATTCTGGATCATTAGGAACCTTAATCTATACGAGCGCCAATCGTAACTCCGGGATATGTCGATGGGGATTTTGAGTCAGGCCGATCAAGCGGCATGCGAGTCGGGCGCTAGTCGAGCCTGGACTGCTGCAACAGCCATTTACTGAATATCTGCAGCGATCGCATCTCTGCGGATGGATTCGGATAGACCAGGTAATAAGCCTTCGGATAGCGCCACACCTGTGCCGGCAGCATGACGAGCTTTCCGGCCATCACCAATTCCGTTGCCATGTAAGGCGGCAGCAACGTGACACCCATGCCGGCTACAGCAGCATTCAGCGCCATCGACATGATTTCGTATCGAGGGCCTTCGTTGCCCGCTTGGGCATCTATGCCCTCGCGTTTGAACCACTCCTCCCATGCACCGGGCAAGGTCAGATGATCGATCAGGCATGACTTGGGGGTGTGTGAGCCGATGGTATTGCCATGCACTGCGATCCAGGAAGGTGCCGCATACGGCAATAGCAATAGAGGCAAGATGAAGTCGTTGTGCAGTCCTGGGCGATTACCGTCGCCGAATTCCAACGACGCATCCACGCTCGCGATGCCGAAATCCACCGGACCGACGCGTGTACGCAAATTGAGCGTGATCTCGCTGTGCTCGCGCGTGAATGCCGGCAGGCGCGGTATCAGCCAGTAATTGCCGATCGTCGATCCCACCGAGAGCGACAGCGCACCGCCTTTCCCTTTCAGCGCCATCACATTCACTGTCGCCCGTTCCAGTCGTTTGAGCAGCGGTTCGATCTCCGCGATGTATTCGCGTCCCGCGTCGGTAAGCGTCATTGCATCGCGCCGGCGCACGAAAAGCGCGACCCCGAGATGCTCTTCGAGCGTCTGGATTTGCCGGCTTACGGCGCCCTGCGTCAGATGCAGTTCGTATGCCGCTGCGGTGAACGAGCGCAACCGCGCGCTAGCCTCGAAACAGAGCAGCGATTGGGTCGAAGGTGCGTGGAACATAGAGTCGGATTAGCTGTTCAAGGGCGCCAGTAATTTCCTGAAAAATCATGTTAGCACGGGTCGGAAACAGACGTTATTGGGAAAAAACGATTCTCTGCATGATTTTTTCTCACGTTGACCGCAGAATTAATCGTTTGCCCGCTTTTTTTTTCGATCCGATCATCGACCCCGTCAGGAATATGAAAGCGAGGGCAAATATGTTTGATCTGGTGATTGAAAACGGGACGGTGATCGACGGCACGGGTGCGCCACGGATGGCGTGCGATGTCGGGATCGAAAACGGTCGCATCTCGATGCTCGGCGACCTCGGTGCGTTGCCCGCGGTGCGCCGCTTCGATGCGAGCGCACGGATCGTCGCGCCGGGTTTCATCGATGTGCACACGCACGACGATCGTCTGCTGCTCGATACGGTCAAAGGCCCACATCCCAAACTGTCGCAAGGCGTGACCACGGTCGTTACCGGCAACTGCGGCATCAGCCTGGCACCCTTGATCACGCAACGTCCGCCGTCCCCGCTCGATCTGCTGGGCGACGATGCCTGGCGGTTCGCACGTTTTGCCGATTATCTGGATGCGCTGGACGATGCACGGCCCGCGCTCAATGCAGCCTGCCTGGTCGGTCATTCGACTTTGCGCGTGCGGCATATGACAACGCTGGATCGCGCCGCCAGTGCAAACGAGACCGCGAGCATGGCACGCGATCTGGAACACGCGCTCGACGCAGGTGCGATCGGAATGTCGACCGGCCTTTATTATCCGCCGGCTCGCGCGGCGAGTGCACAGGAAGTGATCGAGGTTGGCCGGCCGCTGAGCGCGGCGCAGGGGATCGTGACCATGCATCTGCGCGATGAAGGCGATGCAATCGACGACGCACTGCGCGAAGCGTTGCATATCGGCCGCGCCTTGGCCATCGATACCATCGTGTCGCATCACAAGATCGTGGGGCGCAACAATCACGGCCGCTCGGTCGAGACGCTGGCGCTGCTGGAAGACGCGGCTGGACATCAATCCGTCTGCTTCGACTGTTATCCGTACAACGCTTCATCGACCATGTTATTGCCCGCGCGGGTCAAGCAATCCGACGAAGTGCTCGTCACCTGGTCGAAGGCCGATCCATCCGCCGCCGGACATTCCTTGTTTGCGCTGGCAAAGAGCCGCAATCTGGATCCGGAAGTGCTGGCGGAGGCTTTGTCACCGGCCGGCGCGGTGTATTTCGCGATGAGCGAGGACGACGTGTCGCGCATCCTGGCACACCCGATGGCGATGGTCGGATCGGACGGCCTCGCGCACGACATCAAGCCGCATCCCCGTTTATGGGGGACATTCCCGCGTGTACTGGGCCACTACACACGCGAGCGCCGCCTGTTCACGCTCGAAACCGCGATCCACAAGATGACCGGATTGAGCGCGCGCCGCTTTGGGCTGGAGGGGCGCGGTTCCATCGCGGTGGGCCAGTGTGCCGATCTGGTGGTGTTCGACGAAAACCGGATCGCAGACCAGGCGACATTTGCCCACCCGACACGCATCAGTACGGGGATCGATGCGGTATTTGTGAACGGCCAATTGGCTTGCCGCGACGGCACGTCGGTGAACCTCCACGCCGGCCAGGTGATACGTCGCCGTCATCGCTGATCCCAAGCTGTTCCGTATTCAACGTCATCAGAGACCCGATATGAGCTATTCGACCGACCCGAGCCAAGCGCCGGCACCGCACCTCAGTGCCCATTCCAGTAACGACGATGCCGTGAACCTGTCTACTTCCTACTCCCGTTCGAGAAAGACATTTGTACTCGTCATGCTTTTTTTGTCGTGGATACTGGCCAACGCGGACCGGATCGCGATGAGCATTTCGATTGTGCCGATCACGCAGGAGTTCGCTCTTGACGCGCGCTCGGCGGGCCTGTTGTTGAGTGCGTTCTACCTCAGCTATTCTTTGATGCAATTGGCAGCGGGATGGCTCGGCGATCGCTTTGGTTCGCGACTTGTGCTGGTTTTCTCGGTCGCTTGCTGGTCGGTATTCACGGGGCTGACCGGGCTGGCAGCGACTTTTACCGCGCTGTTTGTGATCCGGGTGCTGTTTGGCATCGGCGAAGGCGGATTCGTTCCTGCCAGCACGGTAACGATCGCCGAAGCATTTCCGCGTGCGGAACGCGCTCGCGCCAAGTCGCTGGTGATCGGCGCTTCGTTCATCGGCAGTGCGATCGGGGCCAGTGTGATCGGCGCGTTGATTCATAGCCATGGATGGCGCTACGCGTATCACGTCTTTGGCGTCTTCGGGATTGTCGTAGCCATCCTGCTATGGACGGCAGTCAAGCCGATTGCCAAGCGCAAACAGCTAGTGGACCGACGGCACGTACGAGGCTTATTCGCGTCGCCGGTGTTGCGCAAGACCATGTTGATTTTCTTCTTCAGCAATATCGTCTATGTCGCGCTGATTTCCTGGATGCCGGCGTTCCTGGTCAAGACACGCCATATCGATATCCTGCACGCCGGCCTCGCTTCATCGGTGCCGTATCTTGTCGCCTTTGCGTCCTTGAATGGCGTGGGTTGGATGCTGGATAAATTTGGCCACGGGCGCGAGCGCATATTCCTGGTATGCGGCGCGGCGGCGGTCTTCATTTTCCTTGCGTCGATCGCTTTCGCGGATTCGCTACCTTCGTTGCTGGTTCTCTGGACGCTTTGCCTGGTCGGCTACACGGTGGTCTACGGCACCGTCTTCGCTATTCCGCTCAAGCATATGCACGACGCGTCGGTGGGGTCGGCTGCCGGCATCATCAATTTCGGTGGCCAGTTGGCGGCGGCGATCGCCCCGGCCATGGTCGGGATGCTGGTCGACCTGACGCCCGGCAGCTATCTGGCTGCCTATGCGGCGCTTTTGATTGCTGCGCTGGGTGCGATCCTGGTCGCGCTGACATGGCGGACTGAAATCGCTGCGAGCTGAATCGTATTATCCCGAACCATGAAATAGTGCATGCAATTGGCGTGGGGTTGGCTTTAGGGGAGCGGCAATGATTACCTCAATACGAAGCAAAATTCTACTGATTGCTGCCGGTACCGTGATCTTTTCGCTGGTGCTGACGAGTGCAGTCATTTATGCACTGGTGCGTGCCGATGACCTGCGCACCATTCATCAGAACCTGGAATCGCTTGCAACGGCCAATGCGCTGGCGATCTCGGACTGGAGCGAGGCGAAGACGGTCGCGGTGAAAGCCACCGCTGACGATGTGGACGCGGGCGATCCACGAGCTATGGTCACGGCGCTGCAGAAGTCGGGCGGCTTCTCGCTCACCACCGCGGGCTGGCAGGACAAGTCGTTTATTTCATCGACGCCGGGTTTACCGGCGGATTACGACCCAACTGCGCGTCCCTGGTACAAGGAGAGTATCAAGGAAAAAAAACCTTTGATCACCCGGCCTTATCGATCGGTATCGGGCGTGGTGCTGGTTTCGTTCACCGCGCCGATATTGCGTGATGGCAAGGTCCAGGGTGTCGTTGCCGGCGGCATATCGCTGGAAAAAGTGCGGGACGTGATCGAGGCGATTCATCCGACGCCATCCAGCATCGGTTTTGTCGTCGACAAGGATGGCACTGTGATTGCCCATCCGGACGACAAGCTTTTGCTGAAGCCTGCGACCGACTGGCTTGCGCTACTGACCCCCCAAGCCCTGACGTCCATGGCGCACAGTGGCGATGTATTGCAGGCTGACGTAGACGGAGTGCCGAAGCTGCTACGCGCCAAACCGATTGCGGGAACAGACTGGATGCTGGTCGTGTCGCTCGACCAGTACGAGGCTACCGCCGGCATACGCAGCGTACTGGGTGCATCGGCGATTGCAGTCGTGTTGCTGGCGATTATCGCGACCTTGCTGAGCGGCATCTTGACGGCACGTTCATTCCACCGGCTATCGCAAGCGCGTGACGCCATGGACGAAATCGGTTCCGGCACCGGTGACCTGACGCGACGGCTGCCGGTCGTCGGGCACGACGAGGTTGCGCAGATCGCCACGTCGTTCAATAGCTTCGTCGAGAAAATTGGCGCTGTCCTGAAGCAAATCCGCGATAGCAGCGCTTCGGTATCTTCAGCGACCTGCGACATCGAATCGGGCAATCTCGATCTGTCCCATCGCACCGAAATGGCGGCCGGCAATCTGCAGGAGACTTCCGCCTCGCTGGAGCAGTTGACTGGCGCAGTCGACAGTTCGGCGCAAGCCTCGACGCAGGTCACTCAACTTGCGCAGGATGCGAGCCAGTGCGCGGTCAAGGGGCGCGAGGTGATGGCTGGCGTGGTCGCGACCATGAACGCTATTGCCCAAGCATCCAATGACATCGTCAACATCATCAGCGTGATCGACGGTATCGCTTTCCAAACCAACATCCTGGCACTCAATGCCTCCGTGGAAGCCGCTCGCGCCGGCGAAAATGGCCGCGGCTTCGCGGTGGTGGCGAACGAAGTCCGTAACTTGGCCCAGCGCAGTGCGACCGCAGCCAAGGAAATCAAAAGCCTGATTGCCGTTTCCTCATCCAGCGTCAAGTCCGGCAGCGCCAGGGTACAAGACGCCGATCGCAATATGGCGGAAATCGTCCATGGCATCCAGCGTGTGGCCGAGATCGTCGGCGAAATCAACCTATCGATGCGTGAGCAAAGTCAGGGAATCGGTCAGATCAATATTGCGGTTGCCGAAATGGAACATGCGACGCAGCAAAACGCCGCCCTGGTTGAGGAGGCTGCGGCGGCATCGTCTACGCTCAAGAGCGAAGCGGCCAAACTCGATCGGCTGGTTGCATCGTTCAGGCTGGAGACGAACTCGGCCGTAGATCAGCGCTTCAGTTGCGACAGGTCGCGCACCGCGCCGCGGTCGGCGGAGGTGGTCAGCGCGGCGTAGGCTTGCAGCGCTTGCGAGACGACGCGCTCGCGGTGTATCGGCTGCCAGACGTCGCGGCCGCGCGCCTCCATGGCTGTGCGGCGGTGCGTGAGTTCTTCGGCCGAGACGCGCAAGCTGATGGTGCGGGAGGGGATGTCGATGTCGATCATGTCGCCTTCTTCCACCAGCCCGATCGCACCCCCTTCCGCCGCTTCCGGCGAGGCGTGGCCGATCACCAGGCCGGAGGAACCGCCGGAGAAGCGGCCGTCCGTGAACAGCGCGCATGCTTTACCGAGGCCCTTCGATTTGATGTATGAAGTCGGGTACAGCATTTCCTGCATACCCGGGCCGCCCTTCGGACCTTCGTAGCGGATGATGACGACGTCGCCCGCCTGCACCGTGTCGCCGAGGATGCCTTCCACCGCCGCGTCCTGGCTCTCGAACACGCGCGCCTTGCCGGAGAACTTCAGGATGCTCTCGTCCACGCCGGCCGTCTTCACGATGCAACCTTTCTCCGCGATGTTCCCGTACAGGACCGCCAAGCCGCCATCCTGCGAATACGCGTGGGCTCGGTCCCGGATGCAGCCGGCGCTGCGGTCGAGATCGTTCTGCGCGTAACGCTGCGCCTGCGAGAACGCCACCTGCGTCGGCACGCCGCCCGGCGCCGCGCGGAACAGCTTATGCACGGCAGGATCGTCGCTGCGGCGGATGTCGTACTTTTCAATTGCCTCGCCCACCGTCTTGCTGTGCACCGTCGGCAGCGACGTGTCCAGGAGGCCTGCGCGCGCCAGTTCGCCGAGGATCGCGACGATGCCGCCGGCACGGTGTACATCCTCGATGTGGAATTTGTCCGTCATCGGCGCTACCTTGCACAGGCAGGGCACCTTGCGCGAGATGCGGTCGATGTCGGCCATGGCGAATTCCACCTGCGCCTCGTGCGCCGCGGCCAGCAGGTGCAGCACGGTGTTGGTGGAACCGCCCATCGAGACATCCAGCGCCATCGCATTTTCAAACGCCGCCTTGGTGGCGATGCTGCGGGGCAGGACGGAATAATCGTCCTGCTCGTAATGGCGTTTTGCCAGTTCCACAATCAGCCGGCCCGCGCGCAGGAACAGCTCTTTACGATCGGCGTGGGTGGCGACGATCGTGCCGTTCCCCGGCAATGCCAGGCCCAGCGCCTCGGTCAGACAGTTCATCGAGTTCGCCGTGAACATGCCGGAGCACGAGCCGCAGGTGGGGCACGCGGAGCGCTCCACTTCCGCCATCTCCGCGTCGGACACGCTGCTGTCACCGGCCTTGATCATGGCGTCGATCAGGTCCAGCTTGATGACTTTTTTATCGCTGGTGACGACCTTGCCCGCCTCCATCGGCCCCCCGGACACGAACACCACCGGGATGTTCAAGCGCATCGCCGCCATCAGCATGCCCGGCGTGATTTTGTCGCAGTTCGAGATGCACACCATCGCGTCGGCGCAGTGCGCGTTGACCATGTATTCGACAGAGTCGGCGATCAGGTCGCGCGAGGGCAGCGAGTACAGCATGCCGCCGTGGCCCATCGCGATGCCGTCGTCGACGGCGATCGTATTAAATTCCTTCGCCACGCCGCCGGCTGCCTCGATCTCGCGCGCCACCAACTGGCCCAGGTCCTTCAGGTGCACGTGGCCCGGCACGAATTGGGTGAACGAATTGACCACCGCGATGATCGGCTTGTCGAAATCGCCGTCCTTCATGCCGGTGGCGCGCCACAGCGCACGGGCGCCCGCCATGTTGCGGCCTTGGGTGGTAGTGTGGGAACGGTAGGTGGGCATGTTGGGTGTTTCCTCAGAGCGGCGAACGAAGTAAGGGCACAAGCGTGCCGTGCGCGCCATGAGTTGTCCAATATATGATTCAGTGCTCTGTAATTCGTATTGCGTATCACAGCTTTGGACGGAAACCGAGGCATGGCTTCATCCGGCCGACGCCTTGGGAAAATTACCCGTCAGCGGCCCACCCGGGCAGGATTTGTGCCTGTTGCCCGGCTCAAGTCCGAGTCACAACGGGATGCAAAGCTCCATCATGTCAGGCTGTAATACCGTTCGACACCTCGCTATTCTCACGTCAATTCCGCGCTTAATCGGACATTCCTCGATCCGATACCGGTTGTATTGGATTAGAGCTTGCCAAGTTGACTCGCTAAAATATTAAAAATATCGATGAAAAATCGCGGGTGGCGGGCGATCAGATTAATCTTAATGCTGGATTGTTAATCAGCATTAAGACGCCCAGCTATCTGTTTAACGCTTGATTTTTTTGAGATATATCAGATTCGAACAAGAGTCTGGCATGGCTTGGTTCATGGGTTCGGCAACGTGGGCAGCTCACCCGATGCATCCTGCCATCAAGCCTTGATTAAACTTATACTTAATTAGGAATACGACACATAGAGGTCCCGTCGCAGAGACTGAAATTCATAGTTCTTATCATATTAAAAAATATAACCGATACTGATTTTCAATAAAATAATGTTGTTGTTTTAAACGCAAAAAATGCCACAATTTCTGCCTTTCCCTTAATTCGCTTGATTCGCTCTGCCGATTCGCGATCTACTGGAGCCGCCGGCAAAATGGATTGGCGCTCCCATTGGGAGTGGCATCGCGCAATGCGTACCCGCCGGTAACGTTGGAGACCCGTCTTGCAAAAGCAAACGCGGACGGTCAGTTTTCCCTGCATAGTCAATTCGTAGCTTCAGTCCACCAAACCGCCAATAATGACACGACGATATCGCCTGAAAGTGTGGGGACTTTTAATTGCGGCGCTGCCTGCCGCGGGCACGACCAACGCCTATGCGGACGACCAGATTACGCTATATGGCATTGCCGACGCCGGGATCGGATATGTTTCCAACAGTGCCACGGTGGAAGCCGCCGGCGCGGCCGGGCGGCCGGCGCGGCTCAACGGCGGTTCCAATCTGGCGTTTGCGAGCGGCACCTGGAACGGAAACCGCTGGGGCCTGAAAGGTAGCGAAGACCTCGGCGGGGGGATGCACGCGATCTTCCGCCTTGAAAACGGTTTTAATATCGGTACCGGCGCGCTGGGCCAGGGCGGCACGGAATTCGGCCGCCACGCGTATGTCGGCCTGTCCGATGAACGCTATGGCACTTTCACCCTGGGTCGCCAGTACGAACCGATGATCGACATGGTGGGCGCACTGGGCGGCAACATTGCACTGAGCGAGGTGGCGGCTCACCCGGGCGACATCGATAACTTCGACCACAGTTCGCGCTCGAATAATTCGCTTAAGTACCAAAGCCCGACAGTCGGCGGCTTTAAGCTGGAAGGACTGTATGCACCCGGCGGCCAGGCCGGCAGCCTGCCGCTTCAAAGTTCATCCGGATTCGGCGTGCAATATGCCGGCGGGCCGCTGGTCTGGGGTGTCGCTTATTCGCACGCGAACAATCAGAAAACCGGCATCGGCGACGGCACCATCGGTAGCTGGGTCAGCACGGCGGACAGCGGCTTCGGCTCATCGATCAATGCGGGTTACGCGAGCGCGCGGGCACGGGACATCATCGGCACCTCGGCCACATACGAAATCGGGGCGACGATACTGGGAGTGAACGGCAGTCATACCGAGTACACCCCCGGTCTATATTCAAGATTTCACCGGGTGGAGAAATTCGATGCCGCGGGCATCTTCGCCATGCACAGTTTCAGCGTCGCACTGCGGGCGGGTATCGGTTACAGCTTCTTGCATGCCAATGCACCGGCCGACAACGTGTCTGCCGCGACATATCACCAATTCAACCTGTCGAGTTTCTACCGCTTGACGACGGCGACCGAACTATATGTGTTGACCGGTTATCAACGAGCGCTAGGCAGCACACTGGACATGTACGGCAACGTCATTCCCGCGACAGCATCGGTGGGCGACGCCGCAAATGGTATTTCGTCCGCATCCAACTCACAGTTTCTGATGCGAGTCGGCATGACTCATTTATTTTGAGGGACGGGACAAGCCACGCAGAACGGGTTCGTAAATCACCGCGTAAAGCCTGGCGTTTCCCGGTTTGCCCGAGGCAGCGGCAGGTCGACCTTTAAAGCGGCAGTTCGCGCAGTGGCTTGCCGTCCATCCAGGCGCGGATGGCCTCAATGATTTGCGGGTAGGCTGCCCGGTAGGTGTTCTCGGTCACATAGCCGATATGCGGGGTAGCCAATACGTTGGGCAGAAAGCGGAATGGGTGGATGGGCGGCAGCGGTTCCGCGTCGAACACATCGAGCGCGGCGCCGGCGATACGCCTTGCTTGCAACGCGTCGATCAACTCGGCTTCCGACACGATCGGTCCGCGTGAAGTGTTGACCAGATAGGCGCTGCTTTTCATCAGGCCCAATTCGCGTGCCCCGACCAGGCCCCGACTGCGTTCGCCTAGCTTCAGGTGGATCGTCAGCACATCGGCTTGCTTAAATAATTGATCTTTTTCGACTCGTTCAACGCCTGCGGCTGCGGCACGCTCGGCCGTCAGGTTCGGGCTCCACGCGATGGTGCGCATGCCGAAAGCGGTGCCGAAGCGCGCCACTGCCTGGCCGATGTTGCCCAATCCCAGCAGGCCGAGGGTCTTGCCCTGCAGGTCGACGCCCACTCCGATTTGCCAGCCGCCGGCCTTGAGCGAAGCGGCTTCCGCATAGAGGTTGCGCGTCACGGCGAGGATCAGCGCCCAGGTGAGTGCCGGGGTCGCGCTGGGGTCACCGCCGCTGGTGCCCGATACCGTTACACCACCCGCTTTGGCCGCCTGAAGGTCGATTGCGGCATTCCACATGCCGACGGTGACGATCAGCTTGAGGCGCGGCAAGCGTGCCAGCAGATCGGCGCCGATCCGGGTGCGCTCGCGCATCAGGACAATACCGTCGAACGGCGCCAGCCGCGCGGCGAGTGCTTCGAGATCTTCGACATGATCGTGGAAAAACACCAGGTTCGATTGCTCCTGCAACTCGCTCCAATCGCCGAAAGTGTGCGCTGCGTGTTGGTAGTCGTCGAGGATGGCGAAATTCATCGTGGACGGAAGAGACATGCGGTGGCTCCTGAAGGTAATGGACCGAGGGCGCGCCTGCGCGACTTCACTGCGCCAAGCTCGACAGTTTTTCTGTGTGATGACGTGTGGGTGCCGGTTCCTGGCGGTCATCGACCAGACCGATGTGGAGTGTGGCGGCCGGCTTACGGCACGGGCCACAGCCGGGCCGCGACGCGAGCAACTTGAGCATGGACGCTCAGTATCCCGCACATCGCCGGTTAACACAGTTTAGCGCCGTTGCGCATCGCTTGCCGAGCGCTATCGGGGACGGATCATGGCCGTTCCGCGCGCAGGGTAGATGAGCATGGCAAGCCGGCTGCCAAATTCGATATTCAGTGGCGCACGTATATTTCGCCAGGTTTAATTGCGCGATGGCCATTGCGGTCTTGAGGGCCAATCGTATAAATTTATTTAGTTATGCAAATTATATTAATGATGAAATATAAGGTAAAAATGCCCTGCGCATAACAACTGGTCATCTTGTGTCGATCCGATCCATAATTCGTTGCCCTTCGCATGGCATAAATTACCTCGGTAACATTGCAGGTTGATCTATCCAATGAATCGGCTGCTTTCTTCATGATCAACTCTCCCGACTTTCCAAGGCTGCTGGCAGTGGGCCTGAAACGGCAAGCTGGGCCGATATGGAACCCGCATGCCGACGCCAAATTCCAATGCGCTCGAACGTAAGAAGATCGCGCTGATTCTATCGCCTAGACTGGGAGACTCACTGCTGCTGATGTCGGTCGCCCACAATTTATCGGCGGCCGAATTCCAGGTGACTGTGTTTGGCGATTTCATCTCCGACTTGAGAGACTGGTTCCCGCATGTTTCCATCGAACCTGCGCTCGGCGAATCGGACGCAGAAACAAGGCTGGCCGAGTTTGATGGTGCGATACAGATGCATCGCACCATTCCTCTTAAGAATTTACAAGAAATCCATGCCAAACCGATCTTTTTCGATCAGTGGATCGTGCCCGATAAATTGGACCGTCGTCACGCGCTGGTTCAACTGCTTGATTTTTGCCGGGACGAATTCGGCATTCAAAACCCCAGCGGAGGAAATGGCATAAGCGCCAATGCGGGATTGCGGCATCGCCATTTTTCCCAACGTGTGATTATCCACCCCACAGCGAGCCACCCGGCCAAAGCATGGTCCCCGGAACGGTTCCGCAGGCTGGCGCAGAAGCTTGGCGAGCGTGGGCTCAACCCCGTATTTGTGATGTCGCCGGCAGAGCGGGTGGAGTGGCGATGGCTTGGCGATCACGGACTGGAAGCGAAGGCCTTTGCGTCGTTAAGCGAGTTGGCTGCGCTGCTCTACGAGTCAGGATGGTTCATCGGGAATGACTCGGGAATCGGTCATTTGGCTTCAAATCTCGGCATTTCAACCGTTTCAATTTTCCCTCGGCCGCGTACCGCAAAGCGATGGCGTCCGATCTGGGCGCCGGGGTGCGTGGTCGCGCATGCCTGGTTACCTACGGGTGCGCTACGGCGGCGCTTTTGGCGATACACGGTCACGGTCGACCGGGTCATTAGATCATTGGAATTCTTGATGAACGGCTCAAGTACACCCTGCACAAACTGCTCCAGCACCGGATTAATCGCGCCTGCGCGCCACACGAACTCCACCGGATAAGACGGGTTCAGCTCGGAAAACAATGTATTGCAGCCAAGTCCGGCAAAGATCTAAACTACAGCACCGATCCAAGCCCAAGACTTATGAACAGTAAACCTTATCTGGCAATGCTTGAAGAACTTGGCGGATGTTATATCCGACAGGATGCCGGGCGTGAAGAATGGTGGCGTGTGACGGCCTCCGAACGCGCCAATCTATTTCACCTGGAACACGGCTTCGAGCGTGGCGCCGTCGATTTCGAAATGGAGGCTGACAGCGAGAACCTGAGCGCGAAATTTCTCAAGTGGGAGCGCGAAGGTTTTGTCCGCGAAACCATCGCGCCAAACGTAAGCGATAGCGCAGAGCAAACGACAAACATCGACTTCATGCAAGAACTTGCGCGGCTGCATGGTTTAACGCGACGTGCGGCGCAGCAGAGTCCTGCCGAGCATTATGTCTTGGTCAGCAACGTCAAGGTTCCACTCGGCGACGGTGGCCCGCTCACACCGACGGTGAACCGAGCTTACTTATTTCCGCCGCGTTATGACGATATCGTCCAGGACATCGTGGAGAATCGCCGCATCATGCTGATCGGTCACACCGGCTGCGGCAAGACCAGTTTGATTGAACAGGTCGCGGCGCGCTCGCAGCATGGGGTGATCCGCTCCAATATGAATGGTCAAACGACCATCGGCGACTTCGTTGGTTTCTGGACCGTCAAAGGCGGCGAAACGATGTGGGTGGATGGCGTGCTACCGGTGGCGATGCGCAGCGGGGCATGGTTGATTATCGATGAAATCGATTTTGCCGAGCCGGCGATTCTGGCGGTATTGACAGCGGTGTTGGAGTCGTCCGGTCAGCTGATGCTAAAAGAAAAAGGCAATGAGATTGTCGCGCCGCATCCGGATTTTCGCTTGTTTGCCACGGCTAACGCGGTGGGAGCGATGAGTCAATTCCGCCATATGTATCAGGGGTCGAACCTGATGAACGAAGCTTTCCTGGATCGATGGCGGGTCTATCTGATCAATTATCTGTCGCCGGAGGAAGAGGCCCAGGTTCTGCTTGAAACCATGGCTCCTGCCATGACTCTGTCGTTGGCCAAGACGCTGGCGGCTATCGCGGCCGATTGCCGGGCGGCGTTTGCCCGCGAAGATTTGTCCAGCGCGTTTTCGACTCGGCGGCTGCTGGACTGGGCCCAACTCATGGTGCGGGTGGGCGACCCGGAGCGGGCAGCCGAACCCACGATTTATGCCAAGGTCAGTCCGGTCGATGCGGCCCTGATCCGCAGCGTGATTCGCCATCATATTGCACCTGCCGTTTAAGCGATGAAACGGGCGATAAAACCAGCCGCGCCTTTTCTCGGTTTCGATTTTGAATCCACCCTGACTAAAATTGCACGCGTGCTGACGCGTCAATATGAGGTGGAAGTGGTGTTCAGTCCGACCGGACCGCGGGTCGAACCCAACCGCATTATTCTGCCCGAGCTGGATCAAGCCGATCCGGCGCTACACGATGTCTTGATCGGTTATCTGGATTTGCTGGTTGCCCGGGCCAAACATTCGCAATTGGCGCAACTGGCCAAGCCGGGACCTGCGCTGGAACGGCGCTTGGCGCAAATTATCGAGGACCGGCGGGTCTGTGTCTTATTGCTTCACGATTATCCCGGCGCGCAATGGTTTTTGAACCGCTTGCGCGACCATGCACAGCAGGATGCTTCCGCGCGCTGGGAAAAACTCTCTTGGAGCGCACGTTTTGTCTGGCTGGTCGAATGCACGTTATGGCACGAGCCGATGCTGCCGCGCTTTGCCGATGAATCGCTGCAATCCAGCCTGGGCGTCTTGCATGAGGTGCTGGATGCCGCGCAGCATAGCCGCTCGACCCGTGCCAGCCTGGATGCCGCGCGCGAGATCATCAACCGGGTGCGAGTCTTGGGGCAAGGCCGGGTCAATAATATGATGCTGTCGGCCGACGCGGCACACGGATTTGAAGCCGAGAGCGGCGAGGCCGCCGAGCCCGGCCTCATCGACGATGGCGACGCTGACAGCGACCTGGCCACCGAGCCGCCGCCGGCAGAACCCCCCGCCAGCGGCGCGTCGCTTGAAAGCGAGAGCAGCGAGGCGGTCGGCATGAGCCAGTCGCTGCCGGGCGTCAGCCAGCTTGCACCGCAAGCCGCGGCCGGGGCGCAAGCCGATGCAATTTACCAGCGCCCGGTTTTATCCATTCCCCTCTCGACCGAATTCGATACGGTGACCGACCTGACCGGGCAGGGAGAGTCTGCCGTCTGGTTGCAGTTGCGGCGCACTGCACGGGCCGAGACGGGCGCCTTGCAGGCCAAGCTGGAACGGGTGCTGCGGGCCGATGCCTGGACCCATTGGAAGCGTGAGCAAGAGCGCGGCGAGATCGACCGCAGCGCCTTGGCACGTTTGGTCAGCGCGCCGGGGTACCGCACGCCGTTCAAAGTGAAACGTGTCACTCAGGATCGCGACACGGCCATCACGCTATTGCTCGACCTGAGCGGTTCGATGGCAGGCCAGAAAATCGCGCTGGCGCGCTTATGTGCGGCGGCGTTGGCTGATGCCCTGACACAGCTCGACTTCGCTTGCGAAGTACTGGGTTACAGTTCGATCGAATCGGCCGGGATGCGCCGCTTATTCGATGCCGGCACCGCCGCGGGCCATGATTTGCGCCGCTACAACCGGCGTGTCGAGCGTCTCGATCTGCGCATCTACAAACGCTTTGATTCAACCGATCTGACAGGCATTGCCGCCATCGAATGCGGTCATGAAAACCCCGACGGCGAATGCCTCGCCTGGGCGGCCAATCGGCTGGCGGAACATCCCGCCGAACGCCGTATCCTGATGGTGCTGTCCGACGGTTATCCCGCCACCGGGGACGGCAATCCGGCAATCCTGCAAACCGATTTGCACCAGCGCGTACAAGCGATTAGCCAAAGCGGCATCGAATTGATCGGCATCGGCATCCTGGACGATGCGGTCGAGACTTTTTATCCGGTTGCCGTGGTGGTGCGCAAGCTGAGTGAGTTGCCCACTACCGCATTGGCCACGCTAAGCCGGATGCTGACGATGAGTGTGAGGCGTTAGTCGGGTCTATCGGTGCCTTAAACAGCCGCGGCCAACCCCGCCGTCAGGCTTTACATAACGACGCCATTTTATATGCCGCCTTAAATCCCATTTTTTCATACAGACGCAAGGCATAGTGGTCGTCCTCGGCAACGATGACCAACTGCTGCGCGATAGTCGATGCGTCCAATGCGGCGGCGGCCAACAAGGCACGGCATAAACCCCGGTTTCTATATTTTTCCTGGGTATAAACCGACTGGAACCGTCCCACTTCGCCATCAAAAAAGAGGCCGAGATTGGCCACTTGCCGAGTGCCGTCAAATGCCCCCCACCACGCGCCGCGACCCTGTTTAATCAGCGTCATATAGGTCGCCTGGAGGAAACGCAAATAGGCATGATATTTCTCGTCGTCCTGCACCGCGTCTTTATCTTCCATCTGCAATGCATACCATCGCGTCCAATCGTCCGGCTGATGGTAGCGGCGAATAGAGAATCGGCTTTCCAGCGGGGTCGAGCTTATAACGTGTTCCGGCCGGGCGAGCAGTACCGTTTCGCACGCATAGCTATAACCCCGCTGCAGAAAACGCGCGATATAGAGTGGGGCGATGCGATCCGCTGACCAAACAAACACCGTATGAGCGATTGCCTCCTGCTTGCCGATCAGCGCCGCAAAGCGGCTCTCCAGCGTATCCAGGTCTGCGTCGCAGGGTGGCTGATACAGGATCAGGTAATTGCCGAAATAGTATTCGCGGCAGGTAGCTGAATTAATCGCGATGCAGGCGGGGGTGAAATCGACCGTGCCGGAAACTGCGTTGAAAAATAAATTGGTGCGCAATCCCGGATTCGATAACACCCGCTCAACCTGATCCTGATAGGTTGAGTCAATACTACTCATAATTTTAGTCATGCGGGGTTAATCCACCGGGTTAAACCGAAATGATCTCAAAAACCTGCCTATTGCGCCAATTCCGTCCATTCCGTCTTCTTCGATTAGTCGCTGGAGCGGAATAATGAATTTCCATAATCAGGGTTTATCCCTAGCATCCTAGGGAATACCATTAGCCCTGTCGATGTTGCACCACCACCCGTTGGCGGCACCGTCCCCTAAATTGCAGATAGACAGGAGCTACACCATGAAAACCCAATTAATCGCTGCGTTGATGATTTCCGGTGCACTTATCGCATCCCCCGCTTTTGCCGGCAATAATGCCTCGAATGCACCTTTCACCTCGTTTCCTGGCGTCAGCACCAAGAGCCGCGCCGAGGTGAACACCGAGCTGGTGGCCGCCGTCCAGGACAAGACCGCAACGCCCGCGGGTAACCGCGTAGACCCGTCGGACGCAGTCGTTGCACGTCAGGCAGCGGTTGCCCGTCCCACGGGATTGGCCCAGGGCAATGGCTTGATGGATCGTGAACGTCCGTAATTCAGTGATTCAGTGACTTCGGGCGCTTGAATGCCGCCTGGAGTGCATGCTGGGTGCCGGGCGGCACCCATAAAAAATGTGTGCCCCAGGTCTGAAGCGTGAACCGCACCCCAAAAATTGGATATCTGTCCAATTTTTGGGGTGTTTTTCATGGCCCACGGATTTTTACGCACTCGGTTTCCTCGTCCCAGCCAATCCCGGGGCGGATTGCCGCGCGTGATCCGCTCAGGGTGCGGTCAATTCGATCAAACGTTTCAGCGTCGCAAACGACTGGTCGTCCATCGGGTCCATTGAGCATCCCATCCGCGACCAGCCTGCCATATGGTCCTCGGCAACCCAGCGCACCGTCAGCCCGACTGCCAGGAAAATTTCGTCCGCACCGTCGAGCGGCGGCGATTGCAGCCAGCCGGCAATCGTTTCCCCGGCAGTAAACATGCCGCGGCGGGCGAACAACAGCGCGCCATGCAGGCTGAGGTCGGCGACCCGTGCCAATACCCGGCCTTCCTTGTCCAACAGTAACGGGTCAAAAAGCAGCATGACCCGCGCACTTTCTCTGCGGGCGTTTTCTTCGGTTTGCCATGGCATAGCGGATTCCTGAGGTTTAGCTAAGAAACGGTTTGTCATCGAACCGGCCGCTGATATTGAGCCGGGCGTATGCCTCACTGCGGTCAAAAAGCTAACTTTGTTTCAGGGGCGTCATGCAATCCGTGCTACATGTTCTAGATGAACTGAAAGAAAAAGACCGCTGCGTCCCGATATCTTATGATTTTTACTTGTGATCAATAGCATACCGCCTTAATGGCTAGTTTGTCATGGCGCTGCCGATCTTGCCCGCCAGGCGCGGGCCGGAGATGATCGCTTTATGAGGAGAATCAGTTTTATGGTTAATCAAGTTGAATTGGTTTCGCGTTTACTGGTGGCGGCTGCCTTGGGTAGCGCGGTTGGCTTCGAGCGTGAACGTTTGTCGTGGGCGGCGGGTTTGCGTACCCATATGCTGGTCTGCGTCGGCTCATGCTTGCTGATGATTGTTTCCGCATTTGGTTTTGCCGACGTGCTGGGCACCAGTAATGTGGTGCTCGACCCGTCGCGTATTGCTGCCCAAGTGGTTTCCGGTATCGGGTTTCTGGGCGCCGGCGCAATTCTGATGCGCGGTGAGATTATTCGCGGCCTGACCACGGCGGCGAGCTTATGGTCGGTGGCGGCCATCGGGTTGGCGACTGGCGGCGGCTTATATACGCTGGCGATTGCGGCGACGTTGATTATTTTGATAATCCTGGCCGGGATCAAGCCGCTGGAAAAACGTTATTTTTCCAGCCGGCAGCGGCGTGAACTGCGCATCAGCGTGGATCGCGGTGCGATGACACTGCAAGCTTTACACCTGACGCTTGGACCCAGCAGTGCGCGGGTCAAGCAATTCGTGATGCAGCAAAGCGAGGCGGACCCGGATACCGATGAGGTGGCGATTACGCTGGCCCGGGTTTCCGATGCGGAGTTTGAGGGTGTGCGCGTGCGCCTGGAAAAGATGGCCGGGGTGCGCAAGGTGAGCGACGCTTGAGTCTATCGGCCGGCCCTTGAGTATCGGCGATAACAGGCGAGCGCCGCATGCCGTCGCCGATAAAGGCATGCCGTTATTTGATACTGAAACTATAGTCGCCCTGGGTGCGATGGCTGTCGGCCGCGACCGCGGTCCAATGCACCGTGTACTTGCCTGAGGGCAGGCTGGGCAAGGCCACGCTGATCAGTTTGCGATCCGTGCTATCTACTTGGGCGTGGCCGGTGCTGACGATATGGCCTTGGGCGTCGCTGACGCTCAGCGTGCTGAAGGCCGGCTCCAGCGGACCGTCGAATTCGATCTTGACGGCGGCTGGCGCGGACACTTCGGCGTTGGCGCCGGGGGTTTGAGTTTGCGGATGGACGTGGGCCGAGGCCAGGGTGCTGAGCGTGATGCCGCCGCAGACCAGTAATATCTTGAACAGTGTGCTGTTTTTCATGGTTTAACCTCGGTTTGGCTGGATCCGGAAAGCTGTTTGCGCCGCTGTGGAGTGGCCCGCCGGCGCCGGCCGAATGTCAGGCACCGGCTGCGTCGCCGCTGGATAAGGGTGGCACTAATTCGGAGGGGGCACTGATGCGGCTGGTGTCGCTTCGGATGGCGCCAGTTCGCGCCAAGTCAGATACATCCGCAAGTCGAATTCCAATTGGTGATAACCGGGCTGCATGCTTTCGCATAAGCGGTAAAACGCTTTGTTGTGATCGTGTTCTTTCAGATGTGCGAGTTCGTGTACTACGATCATGCGCAAAAATTCCGGCGGCGCTTCCTTGAACAGGGCGGCAATCCGGATTTCCTTCTTGGCCTTCAATTTGCCGCCTTGTACCCGCGAGATCGCCGTGTGCAGGCCTAGCGCATGGCGGATCACGTCGAGCTTGCCGTCGTAACCGACTTTATGAATTGGCGGCGCGACTCGCAGATGCGCCTGCTTCAATTCGGTGGTGTACAGGTAAAGCGCTTTATCGGTTTGCACCGTATGCCGCTGCGGATATTTGGCCGCCAAGTGTTTGCCCAAAAGATCGTCGGCAATCATCTTCCTGACCTTGTCTTGCAAGGCCTCCGAATAAGCGCTTAAATATTTGAGGTGCGGCATGGGGACGGCCTGAAACCAGTGACAGGCCGCTATTTTGACACCCGCCGCGGCGGCTGTCGCGCGATACCTGCGACATGTGGGCGGCCTGCGTGTCGCGTGAACCGGCCCCAGATCAAGAGATTAAGCGCTGCGTACCCGTCCGGACAGCAGATTGGCGCGGACTTTGTCATACACCAGGTTAAAGACGAAGGTGTAGGGCAGGAAAAACAGCACGATACTGAAATCGAGCAGCAATGCCTCCAGCAGTCCGATCTCCAGCCACCACGCGGCAACCGGTACGGCGACCAGAATCAGGCCGGCTTCGAACAAGATGGCGTGGGCGAGGCGCGCCAGCAGACCGCGTTTAAAGCCCAGGCGGCGTTGCAGCCGGTCGAAGCCGAGATTGAAGATCACATTCCAGATCATCGCCAGCAGCGAAACCAGGAGTGTCAGCACGCCGGTATGGACCAGCGAGATGTCCAGCAGCCATGCGCCTACCGGGGCGCAAATCAGGATTGCCAGGGTTTCGAACGCCAGGGCTTGGAAAAAACGTTCCTTGAAAGATTTTGAGTGGTTCATGGCAGCCTCCGCTGCGGGTTGACTTGAAGATTGACCTCATTGTGATCGTTTTTTGTGATAGTTTAAAATCAATAACCATCTACTAAATCGATAGGTCATGCGCCATTCCCCTGAAGCCCTGCTGGCCTTTGCCGAAGCGGCGATGCTGGGTTCGTTTTCCGCCGCGGCCCGCAAGCTGGGTAAAAGCCAGTCCACCATCAGTAGTGCGATTGCCAACCTGGAGATCGACCTGGGCTTGACCTTATTCGATCGCAGCAGCCGCAAACCGCGCCTGACCGCGCATGGGCAGGTGATGCTGGGGCGAGTACAGGAAATTCTGGCTGCAGGCGACCGGCTGGACCGGTCGGCGGCTCAATTGGCGGGCGGTCTGGAGGCGCGGTTAAGTATTGTGTTGTCGGATACTTACCAGTCGGATCGTTTCGAGGAAATTCTGAGCGCGTTCGAGCATAAATTTCCCGATCTCGAATTGGAATGCCTGATCGCCGAGCATGGCGATTTGGTGGTGTTGGTGGAAAGCGGGCGGGCCCAGATCGGGCTGGTCGCAGCTCAAGGGTCTTATCCTCCCGATATCGGTGCCGCCACGCTGTCCGAGCTGTCGGAAATCGCGCTCTTTGTGGCGCGCTCGCATCCGCTCGCGGTTCAGGCCGATATTACCCGGGAGATGCTGGGCGATTATCGCGAATTGCGGCTGAATACTTATCTGGATGACGCCGAGCGGCAACCGCCCCTGCGCTCATGGTCGGCACCAAGTTATTTGATGCTGCTGGAAATGGCGGTGCTGGGTTTTGGCTGGGCGGCGATTCCGCGCTGGCAGGTGAATCGTTTTGCGGCTGACTCCTTGGTGGAGCTCAAGGCGCGCGGATGGCCTCAACGCGTTCCGGTCGACGTGGTGTGGTCCAGGCAATGCCAATTGGGGCTGGCCGGGCACTGGCTGTTGCAGGCTCTATTGGCCGGCAGCGGCCGGGCAATCGCGGCACAATGAACGCTTGAATCAGGATGTCGATTGAAGTCGGCAGCAGCACGTGCTGTACTGCTGCCGATGTACTGCTGCCGCTGAGTGCAGTCAATATGTCACCGCGGTTTAAACTGCGCTTCAGGCTTGGGTTTTGCCGGCTTTCGATACTTTTGCGGCACCTTGATCGATGTCGTCGTGAGGTTCGCGTTCGTCCAGGTAAGCGGTGCGATAACCCGCATGCACGCCCCAATAATAGAAGGCGAGTGCCACCACCGCCACAAACAACATATCCCAGCCGTAGGGCAGCAGACCGCGGCCGCCGAATTGGGTGCTGCCGCACAAGGAGATCAAGGCCATCACGGGCAGATAGGTAATCAGCCACCAGGATGCTTTCAGGTCACGGCGCCAGCCGACCCAGCCATGTTTGGCGGTGTAATAGAAATACACCGGCAGGGCGACCACCATCAACAGGATGATTTCGCCCGTCAACGGCCACTTTGCCCAGTACAGCACCAGTGAAGCACAGACAAAAGCAAACGGTGCTATCAGCGGCATGCCTGCGATATGCAGCGGACGGTCCAGATCAAGCGCAGAACGGCGCAAGGACATCAAGCTGATCGGGCCGGTCAGGTAGGAGATCACGGTGGCCACTGAAATCACGGCGGCCAGCGAGCTCCAACCGCGGAAGAAGAACATAAAGATAAACGCGACCAGCAGGTTGAACCACATGGCTTTGCGCGGTACGCCAAAGAGCGGGTGGACATCGCCAAAAATCTTCGGCAGGGTGTTATTGCGTTCCATCGCGTAGATCATGCGCGAGGTGGTGGCCATATACGTGGTGCCGGTGCCGCTGGGGCTGATAAAGGCATCGACGTAGAGCAAAAACGCGAGCCAATTTAAATTCAAGGCCAGGGCGAGTTCGGCAAACGGCGAGGCAAAATTGAATTTCGACCAGCCTTTGGCCACATCCGCCGGGTTGACCGCGCCGATATACGCCACTTGCAGCAAGACGTAGATCACCAGTGCCAGCAAAATCGAGCCGATGATGGCAAACGGCACGCTTTTGGACGGATTACGCGCCTCGCCGGCCAGATTGATCGGGCTTTGGAAGCCATTGAAGCTGAACACGATGCCGCTGGTGGCAACCGCGGTAAACACCGCCGACCAGCCATACGGCGCGAAGCTGCTGACCGTGCCGAAGTTTTCGTGATGAAAGCCCGTCAGCATCAGGCCGAGAATGGTCAAGCCGGGGATGATGAATTTAAAGGCGGTGATCACCGAGTTGGCGCGGGCAAACAACTTCACCCCCCAATAATTCAGCATAAAGTAGCCGACTACCAGCAATGCGGCCAAGCCTAGCGCTATCGGCGTCAGCGAGCCGTTGCTATAGAGTCCGTGGGCCCAGCTATAAGGCCAGGTGCTCATATATTGGATCGACGCTTCGGCCTCGATCGGGATCACCGAAACGATGGCGATCCAATTGGCCCAGCCGCTGACAAACCCTACCAGCGAGCCGTGCGAATAGCGTGCGTAACGAACCATGCCGCCCGACTCGGGAAACATCGCGCCCAGTTCGGCATAGGTCAGCGCAATCGCCAATATCACGACGGCGCCGATCACCCAGGCGACGATAGCCGCGGGTCCGGCGATTTTGGCGGCTTTCCAGGCGCCAAACAGCCAGCCCGATCCGATGATAGATCCGAGACCGGTGAGTAATAGGGCAACCGGCCCGATATTGCGTTGAATTGAGCTTTTCAATGCGTCTCCAAATTTTTTTAAAAACAAGTTGCTCGATGCTTAAGCCATGCTTGGCGGCGTCGGGCATGTGATGCGCCGAGACAGACTAGTACCGCGAGGCCGGCGCACCAGATCAGGGCGCGTAGTTTAACGGCTACGCTGCCCAAGCGCAGCGATACAGGAAAATTTTTAAGCGTCGCGAAAATTTTTTAAGACTGAACGTCTCGGCCGGACGCGGCACAATACTTCGCTACCGCTGCCCAAGTGCGTCAGACGTCATGCTGGACGTTTAGTCCAGTTTGTCGCATGGAAGTTGCGGGAGATTGCAGCGGTACGTAATCGATGTAGGTGAAGCTGTCGGCGTTGTAGGCGTTGTAGGCAACTCGGCCGCGAGCGATCCGCTTCAGCCGCAGATGTAAACTGCGTCAGTGCCATGAGAAATAAGCGTGGAGCGTGGCGGGCGGGGAAGTTAAATGGGCCAGGGTGGGACCGGGCACAACCAGGCAGCGGCCGGCTTGAATCAGCAGGCACGGCGGAAAGCTCGGAGGCCGGCACCGCGGCAGGAGGCCGGGAGCAGAAGCGAGAGGGGAAACGCAGCGTGTAAAACGCAAGGCGTAAAACGGGGTACGCCTCACGGGGTACGCCTCAACGAGGCGCGCGCTCACACAGACTTGAACCCCTTACGACTAGCGTAATCAGTTCAAGTCCAGAGCGCGACCACATTCAAACAAAACAATCGGCCTGTTGCTGCCCATCGGCTTGCCGGCAGGTCCACACGGACCCTCAACACACAGCAGGCTTAAACCAGGCAACGCCAGACGCAGACTGCTTTAGTACATCTTTTTCGGCAGCTGTTCGTGACGCAGGCGTTTGCGCAGACGCGACACGGCAGACGCTTTCTTGCGCTTGCGCACGGCAGTCGGCTTTTCGTAGAACATGCGCGCGCGCAGTTCTTTGATCAGACCGTTGTTATCGATCGTGCGGCGGAAACGGCGAAGAGCCACTTCGAACGGCTCATTCTCTTTTAGGCGAACAGTTGTCATGTAATTCCTGAGTGGGCTTTCCTCTGGCAGTAATGCAGAGCGACCCGACATTATACTCTTTTATTGACGCTACACCATTTGTCGGGGTGTAAAACGTAGCAATTCCGTTGTACCCGGTTAAGCGCCAGGCTGCGAACTCTTATGTGACGGAGGTTTGCAGTTCCAGCGGCGTTAATCCGCCTGCGGCAAAAAACACACGCTGCATAGTCGTGTACTTGCGTTGGGACCGCCTTTTTACCTTAAGCCGAGGCGAAAATCAAGTGTTTCGCGTCTCGGGGCCCGCAAAAGTCGGCTGTGGCATGCGCGAACACCCCCGGGCGCCGCGGCCGACTGATTTATTTGCTGCTGTCGGGCGGGAATTCGACCGCAGCCAACTGCCATGACCAGAGGCCGGTGCGGCGGAACACAAAGGTATTGTCGGGGGACCACAGCGGATTCTTGGGCGCATGCGCCTGCGGGCTGCGGCCGGGCGAGCTGGCGGCCACGGTGGACCAGTCGCGATAGAGGATCAGGTAATGCTGCTGCCGATCGGCCTGAGGCGCCGGGAGCTGCCCCGCGGCGGCAGAGTCGGGCGCCGGGTTGGGCTGGAGCTGATTCGGCGCCGTGGGAGCGCTGGCTTCATCGGGGCCGGCATTGGCAAAAGCCTGTTCCACACTGGCAGGCGAAACCAGCGTGTCGACCACCGGATCGGTCACGTTGGAGGCAAGTGCCGCGCCCAGCGTGGCGAGAAACTTGCCCGGCAAACGCTGGTTCAGCTTGTCGCGCACTTTCGCCTGGGTCTGGGCCTTGACACTGGCTTGAACGGAGGGGAAGTCGATGTACGACGAAAATGCCGGGGCGTCGCGCCGGTCGTAAGCCTGTTTCATCTGGTAAATGGTCCAGTACGGACTGAAATAACTGGATGCCACGCCCAGCAGGATGACTGCCGCGATGGCGCTCAGGCCGGCTACTGCTTTCTTTTGCATGATTCGTCTCTTGAAGCGGGAACCCGGAGCGGGTGAGGTCTGCGTATTGGCGCTTAGCGTGCTGGACTGCTTCAGCGGCGATTTAACCGGGCTGGAGCCGCTCCGCCCGGTCGATCATGGCGGCCACACAATCGGCCGCCGCCGCCAGCATGGGGTGGCCTGGACCATAGGTCTGGCTGGCGGCATAACACCCCTCTATCATCAACGCGATGCCATACGCCAGGGTGAGCGGATCAGCCACCCCTGAGGCACCGGCGATCTCGGTAATGCGGGTCAGCAGCCGGGTTTTATTGCGCAGCACGAATTGTCTGGCGGGATGCTCGGGGTCGGCAAATTCCGCGGCGACATTGACAAACGGGCAGCCCCGGTAGTCGGGCACCGAGGCGCGCTGAGCCCAATCGCGCAAGAATTGCGGCAGTTGCAGCCGTGGCGCATCCGGATGTTTGGCGATACTGGTGTCGAATTTCTCCCAGAAGCACGCGTCCTGCCGTTCAAGATAAGCCAGCAACAGGGCATCTTTCGATTCGAATTGCCGGTACAAGCTCATTTTATTGACGCCGGCGCGTGCCACCAAAGAGTCGACGCCGACGTTGCGAACGCCTTCGCGATAAAACAGTTCGTCGGCGGCATCCAGTAGGCGAGCCTGCGCATGCGCTGCGCTAATCGGGCGGCGTACGGGTTGATGCGGGGTTTGGTTCATCTTGACTCCGGTTGCGCTTGACATGTTACCGCTCGGTAACTACGATGGCAAACATGTATTGTTACTGATCGGTAACGTAGTGTCCCGCAAGTGCATATACCTTAGGACTCATCTTATCGTGCCGCCGTTCAGATTAATGATTTGCGGCGTTAGCGACAGACATTGAGCTCGCCGGTGCCCGGCGTCAGCTAGGACACTCGCCCTTCGAAGCGTAAGACAACCCGACGAGATGCAATGAATTCAGCTCTAACCGTGTGGCGCCAACGCCTTGCTTTGCGTGTCGGCCCGCATTTTCACTATGGCTGGCTGACCCTGGCCGTGACTTTCCTGGTCCTGCTGGCCGCTGCCGGCACGCGGGCCACGCCCGGGGTATTGATGTTGCCGCTCGAACATCAATTTGGCTGGAGCCGCTCGACGATCTCGCTGGCGATTTCGATCAATATTGCCTTGTATGGCTTGACCGGGCCTTTTTCGGCGGCCGCCATGCAGCGCTTCGGCGTGCGCCCGACAGTGCTGGGCGCGCTGGCCGCGCTGGCCGCCGGTGTGGCGTTGTCGGCACTGATGCAAAGCCCAACTCAGATGATCCTGATCTGGGGCGTCCTGGTCGGAAGTTCGACCGGGGTCTTGGCCATGACTTTATCGGCCACCATTGTCGGGCGCTGGTTCGTCAAGCACCGCGGGCTGGCGATGGGGATTCTGACGGCCAGCACCGCCACCGGACAGTTGGTGTTCCTGCCCATGCTGGCGGCCGTGGTTGAACATTTCGGCTGGCGCATGGTGGTGCTGATCGTGGCCGGTGCCGCCTTGCTGATCTGGCCGCTGGTGTTGTTCTTGATGCCGGAATCCCCGGCGCAGATGCAACTGCGGCCGATCGGCGCACATCCCGATGCGCCGTTGACGGACCCGGCGCCCAGCGGCAACCCGATCACCATTGCTTTTTCCACCTTGTTCCAGGCGGCGCGCAGGCGCGACTTCTGGTTGCTGTTTTTCAGTTTTTTTATCTGCGGTGCGAGTACCAACGGCTATATCGGCACGCACTTTATTGCGATGTGCGCCGATCACGGCATGACCGAAGTACATGGCGCCAGCATGTTGGCGGCCATGGGGGTGCTCGATTTATTCGGCACCACCTTGTCGGGCTGGTTGTCGGATCGCTTTAATAGCCGGGTTTTGTTGTTCTGGTACTACGGTTTGCGCGGCTTGTCGCTGATTTACCTGCCTTACGCTTTCGGCTTCGATTTTTTCGGTTTGCCGGTGTTTGCCTTATTTTATGGGCTGGACTGGATTGCCACGGTGCCGCCTACGGTACGCTTGGCCAATGACGTGTTTGGGGCGAA
>Ga0302313_10000233_pt1 | contig 53227 bp, 52 predicted proteins | sample III_Palsa_N2_2_FD_200454 | JGI IMG/M metagenome (GOLD analysis project Ga0302313, IMG submission 200454) | Peat permafrost microbial communities from Stordalen Mire near Abisko, Sweden - III_Palsa_N2_2 | ecosystem: Environmental > Terrestrial > Soil > Palsa > Peat permafrost | place: Sweden...
ACATTGTCGACTAGTTGATGTTTTTTAGCTCATTAAGTTAATATACTATAATTAATAATATACTATCAAATACGACCTTTGCAAGTTCAGTATAATTTTAAATTACGATAACGCAACATACTAAGGATTAAACTGGTCGACGAGATAAATGCTCGCACTGAATATGGAAGGCCCTCTTTCCAAAATAACTATAACGATGATGACGTGTGGCTATAATACCCCGGCATGGACACGACCAGAACCGCCAAATTAACTGGGTAAACCCTTGAGCGCCGGCTTCCATCCTATGGCCTGGCCGAGGTCCAAGCGATTAAAAGAGGCTAATGCACAAGAGCATACAGCACACTTATTCTTAGTTTAACGTTTCGACCTTACACGCGACACCATAGCTGGGAATAGAAAAAGCAGCGCCTCAAGCGCTGCCTGTTCTGTTTGGTTATGAGTGATTTATTGGGCGCCGCGGCGCTAACAACGCTTCAAAACAAGTTAGAAGGTTTTGCGTCGACTTTTCTCAAGTCGGAAAACGAAATCCATCGACTAATAAATTCAGTAGTCTCGTTGTCTTGAAGACTGTAGGGGCACCGGTTTATGGTGTATTGCATCAGTGAAGTTTGAATCGTATCAACGGGGGACACGACGAGGCTCCATTTATTAGATACGGTGCCAGAGGTAACTTTGAAATTCGCACCATTGTGGTAAACACACTGTTCCTCTGTATTATCGGTCTTTGGGATACCTGGCCCATATTTTTGTGTAATTTCGGCCCGAACCCGCTCGAATGCTTGAGGGGTCAAATTAACGGTTAACGCCGTCAACTTATCATCAATGAAAAAGAACGTTCCGTCGTTTATATTCGGGTCCAAAGGCGTGGTCAACTGCGCCTTAAACTGATACTCATTCTCTGGCAAGTTAACGGTTGGCGTCTCCTGAATCAGAGGCTGGGCCAACCACACTCCGTCAGTCGGCCCTAACGCTTCAACGGCTTCCCGTGTCATACCCAGCTTAAGCGGCCCAATCCCAAAAGGGCCGGTCGGCGCGGGGGCGGCCTGAGCGACGATGGGCACAGCTACACTCGGCTCACTTGCAGGGCGAGGTGATTTGGTTCGTGGCATAGATTGAGCAAAGCTATTATCCGACACGAGAATTGCAATTATTAGAATAAAGAATATTTTCAAGCTAAAGCCTATTTTATTGGTAGAGGCCATGTCGGCTGAGAATAATACCTGATATTGCCCTATTTAAACGACCTTGCTGCCGGGGAGCGTCAAGCTCAATGTCTCGGATGGTCACTAATATCCGGGCCTGATGCCTTGCAATCACTCCAGGCCGGTGCCCAGGGGTGTTCTTTGCCGAATTGGTCATCAGCGATGTGCCGCAATCGCAAGCGAGCAGAGACCAATTCGGCATGCCCCAACGTAAAATTAACTTGCGAGGCATGCCGCCGCCGGTACCGCGACCGACGGCAAAATAAAACGACCATCGGGCCAGCCAACCCGCCACCATTGGCGGGTTCGTCGCATCGGGCGCTGTTATCTCCCGGTCGCAGGAAGATAAAAGGCTTTAGCGCCTCATTTCAGAAACAATCTAAAACTGTGCCAAGCCGCCCAGGAAACCCAAATTGTCCCAGCAAGACGCCATACTTCGTGAGGCATCGTCGCGACAAAGCTATCGTAAAACTGAGCACCGGCCAGAACGATACCCAGCAGCAACGCGACGGTCAGCCATACTTTAAGAGTGGTCATTTCTGCTCCAGGTCCGCGTGCCGCGTTCCCTCTGACTCTAAATCCGGTGGCAATAAAAATACCCGGTGAACCGGTACACTTCGATTGCCGTCGTGCGACGCCAGAATCCCCTGTCCCACGGAAAGACTAGACAAAATCTCCGGCGGAACGATGTGCTCCCGATTTTTTCTGGTCGTGTACGATTGTGAGACGGTTGAGGAGCCGCCAAAACGGCCAGAGGCTGTCAGATGCGCATCTTGCACGTTTTCTGAAATATTTGAGTCGACTTGTGTGACGTCGTGCTGACCCAGCAAATCCGCAGCAAATTCCGGTCGGGTCTGATTGAGCACCAAGATATTACGCATCGATTGCAAGAGGACTTTTGCACGTTCTTCGCCGACTTTCTGGATAATTGAATCGAAGCCTTGCGTGAGCAAGCAGGTAATGGACTTTGACTCCCGGCAAAGGGCCTGGTAATCGCTGTCGCCAGGAGAGGCGTAATCTTGATACTCATCAACGATTAACGTCATGTATCGTTCGGCATTGCACCGTCCTTCGCGAATCCAAGCGGGACGGGCCAGCATCGCGTCTTGGTAAGATAGCTTCAATAGCATGCCCAATATAACCGCCAATCCGGGTACGGCGCGACTATTGCAATCAAGCACGACGACCAGGCCGCGGTTGATACATTCCGACCAGTCAGGCATATCAAGGTCCGACTTGGGCGCGTTGTACAAGTGCAAAACATCTGGCGAAATCAGGGGCAACAGGAGGCTCTTCAGTTCTGAGATATAGATAGTCCTGTATTTCTCGTCTTCGCCCATCGTGTCCGCCACGAGCGAGGTGTAGTACTCGAAATGTTCAGGGTGGTCTATGCAAGCTGTCGTACCGAGGAACAGGTCAACGATGTAGCCGCGCGCCTTCCGTCCAGGCTTATCGCTCCCCGCCGTCTCATGCAATAGCTCACTGAACGTGCCGTTAATGGCTGACGCGGTAACATAATCATTGAGCAGGCGGAGCAGGCCAATTGTCCCCTCCAGCAGACGCGACGCGCCGCCCCGTATCCAACGAGATTCGGGGCCGTAAGGCGCTCCATTTAGATTTTCCATCGCGACTAGCACCGCATTGGCGACGGTTGCCGGTGACGACAAAGGCATATGCAATGGATTCCACTTGGTTGGCTGACCAGGCCCAATGGCAAAAAAATCGTCGCTGCGACCCGCCAGTTCCATTTCCTTGCAAAGCGGCTCGACAAGTTGTGCCTTTGAATCCATTACGAGACCGCCGACACGGCTGGCATGATGGAAAAGCTTGAAGAGGGCTGGTCGGAGGACAAAGGCAGTCTTGCCTGACCCAATGCTGCCCAGTGTCAACAAACCCGTGACAGCCGAGCGAGCCGGGATGATGGACCACTCGGGCGTTGCGCTGTAAGCCTCACGAATCTGATAACGCAACTCGTAGTCGCCGTTCGGGCGGTACACGCGTTCGGGGTGCATTTCACCCAGGTTTATGCTCGGCGCATCGAAGGTCGGCCGGGCGGGCAAACGGTAGCCCGCCTTGATGCCGGGCTGCCCCTGGGGATAACGCCGAATGAACATTGCCAATCGAAGGCCGAACGGGCCAAACCACGCACGGGCTCCCAACCCTGCCAATCCGCCGGCACTAATACAGATTGCCACCCGCAGGGCAATGCATTGAGCCGGCGAATCGTCAGGCGCGAACGGCCCAATTGTGAAGAGCGCCCACCCTCCAAACGCTAAGCCAACCAGAGCCGGAAACAGCCAAAGCGCCTGGTATTGCAGGACGGCGCGTAACCGGTGCATGCCGTAAGCACGCGTCCAGACGCGCGGCGAGCGTTCGGTTAGTGTGACCTGGAACATACGAACCTCCTCAGGCGGAAATACCCGGCACGAAACGGCGCAAACCAGGGGCGCGGAATCCATCTCCCGATGCAAAGGCTTCCATCCGAACTTGAGTAAATACGGAGGCGCATATAGAAAAGTCTAGACAGACTCATGACTGACCTCCACAAGGTCACCCATGAGCCAAGGAAACATAGATGCCGGGACACTCGCTACCGCAGCGGCGAGTTCGGCCCGTTGACGGGCAAGGCGAACCCGTGCGAGCCCCGTCGTATCCGCTGCCACCCTCGCGTCTAGGTCGGCCAGTTCTCTGGCCACATTGCCCGTTGATACCGGCATCAGTTCGGCAAGGGCCAGGCGCATCGATGTGGCTGCGAGGCCAGCGAAGGTCGCGAACTGAAGCGCATGTCCACCGTGTTCCAGCAAAGGTATCCAGCGCGCAGCTGCATTCTTGATGAGGCCGTGCGGGTTGGCAATGGCTTCGTCGGGAGGCACGGGGACCAAGATGTGATAGCCTGACTCATCGTCGCCGGCTATTAGCGGCTCGGCATAGCCGGTTACGGGAATCGCTACGAAGTCGTAGAGTTTCTGGCGGGAACCGGCGTTCAGCCACGACGAAACGGAGCCACTCCCGAACACCGTGCCGCCGCGAATGTAACCGCGCCACCGGCTGGGCTCGGACAGTCCAGCCCGTAAAAATTTTGGTGCCCGACGCGCATCGATGCCGGCCGCTCGGTGTGTCGGCTGATAAAGCGGTACGTTGCCTAGGCCAGGCAGCAACAGCCGGCGAAACAAACCTGACTTTGCCGCCTCGCGCAGAACGGATGCAGCCGCCTCGCGGGGCCAGTCGAGGGCTTTGGCGGTCCAGGCTGGCGTAGTGCAACAGAGTAAGTCAGCGCACTGGGCGGCGTGGCGCAAGACGACAGGGGGCAGGCTAGACATGGAGAACTCCGAAGGCGCGCACGACGGCGCTAACACTCCGTATAGTTCACGTTAGCCGGGATGCCACGTCGCCCAGCCGGTGTTACTGCTGCGGCGAGTATGCAACCTATGCAAGCCGAAGCCTCACGGGTGATGGCTTGTCGGGCGGAAACCACAGGTTTACGAGTGACAAGCCGAAGTCCGCACAGCGGACTTCACGGGCGACCGGCGACAGCGTGCGGAGCGCGCAGCCGGGGCCGCGTCAGCGGCAGCCCAGGAGACGCAAGCGGCTCCCGGAGTCGGCCAGGATGGACGGCGACAGTCACCTGTTCAGGTGACTGGTGTGGCCGCCGCAAAGGCGACCCTGCAAGCGGCTATGCGAGCGCCGAGAAAGAAGCGATGCGGTCAGCGTTCCATGCCGCCATCGCGGCTACTGGCGCGAACCTGCGAAGGTGCAGTATCAATCGCGCGTGACTGTGCCCTGTCAAGAGCCGGCGACGGCGCGTTATCTTGAGACTGCTCGCGCGCCCGGATAAGCGCCGGGTCATACGCTGAGTTATCGCGCGCCCAGAGCGGTAACTCGCCCTTCAACGCAGCAACGCGCCCGGCCTGCGCCTCGCGAGACACGTCCAGTTTCTCAGGCTCTCGACCTTTCGCCTCAAGGCGCTGCATTGTGGCTGCTCCTGGCGATAGTGCCGTGATGGCAATCGCGGAGTCCTGCGCGTCGGCGTCCGCGCCCCGGAACGCCTCACGTTCCAGCGACCCGCGCAGCTTATCCGAATGCAGTCCAGCCAAGGGGTCGTGCGGGTCGATACCGTGCGCGTGCGTCTCGGCCTGTTCTGAAACGTGCGTACCGTGTGGTTCCGGGCCGTGATGCGTGTCGGGGGTTGCTTGGGCGCCGCTGTCGTGCCCATGCCCTTCATGTCCAGAGCCCGAATCGGCCTCGTGTCCTTCAACTGCCCCACCGTCGTGCCCACCGCCAGCGTGGCCTCCACCGCCCGCCTCCGCAGCGCCGCTATCATGCGACGTGCCGCTCGCGCCTCCACTCCCACCAGTTCCGTGCTCGCCGCCAGATGCCGCGTCGGATTCAACGGTGGGGACTGGCCCACCGCCATGATGCGCGAAAACATTGCCACCCCCGCCTGCCCCGTGTTCATCCGATTCATGGTCGGGTTCGCCGCGTTCTTGCCCCCCGCCCTCATTGGATGCCGCGCGCGCGATAGCGTCGGCGCGCTCATGGTGACCGGCAAAGCGCAACATCTTGATAATCAATGGGTCGAAAACGCTAGACATGGTTTCTCCTTGCTGTCAGCCGTACACGGACTGGCTGCGGTCACTACGGTGTCCGAGGCGTTCCGCGATTTCCTCGCTTGGCGTCCCGGACGATTTCAAATCACGCGCGGCTTGGTGCCGATAGGAGTATGCCGAGACCTCGCTATGGCCGGCACGCTCAGCGGCGCGACTGACGCGACCCGCAAATGCCTCTTCTGTTCCTTCGTGCCTTACGGTGCGCTGTTCGCGATTGCCAAGCCATGCTAGCAAGTCACGACCCGCCTGCGTTCCGACAAGCTCGGCGCGGTCAAGCGTGACTGTGCGGGCTTCGACACCACGCATATCGTCAACCTTTGCCCCGCGAATACTCAACGTGATGGCATCGGTATTCTGGTTCACTCGGATTCCCTTGACCTCAACAGGTCGGCAGCCGGTAAGCGCCATTGCGGCCACCGCCGCTCGGTCGGGCGGCGAGGTTTCTCGCTGCACATCGTCGCGCCATGTAGCCGGCAAGCCGTCCAGCGACACGCGCTTGCCGTTGCTCCTTTCTTGGTCCGGATGTGTCGGCCCCTTGTACACGCTTTGTCGTTTCATATCTTCTTCGCGCGACCCAGTAGACGGTGGGTATTTGCGCAGCGTCGCCAGTCCTTCTCGCACCCGCAAATAGGCGTCGGAAGCCTGCCGCTCGTCGCCGGTTCTCCGGTGTTTATCCACGTCGCGTAATGCGGTCTTCAGCTCGGCACGCGTGACATGGACCAGTGCCGCCCGTTGGAATTTAAACGAAGTCTTGCAGGCAGCATCTTCCGGGCTTCGACCCGTTGCCCGTAACTGGTTTACCGCCCGTTCATAACGGCTCGCGGTCTTGTCCGACACGTCATCGCGCGGGTTGAAGCCTTTGACGAAGCCTCGCGCCGCCGTCACATCCGCCCGCAGCATCGTGGTGGCGCGCGGGTCCGTACGAGCTACCAGAGCGTCACGCAGCGCTTCTACGCGCTCGCCGAGGCGCAGTCCGTCGCCACCAGCGCGCGGCGTGCTGCGCGCTGTGTCCAGGTGGTCAACGCTTCGGGCGTGGCGGGCGCTCGCTGTCATCACGCTCTCCAGTTTGTGCAATAGTTGTCAGTCGCCGCGCTATAGCCGCCAGCATCACGAGCTGGCGGTCCGGTGTGCGCTCCTGTTTCGGGCGCTGCGCGGGCTTACGAGGGCGAGGCAGTGTGCGCATGTTTCAGTTTCCAGAGATGTATAACTGTGCTGCCGATTTGTCACCCACGCCGCCCAGCCGCAAATGCAGATAAACCGTCGTTAGGACGAAATCCGAACCTGCCGACGCAAGTGCTATCCATGCGCCGAACATCACCGCATGGTCGGTCAGCAGCGAGTCCGCCAGCGCCAGCAGCGTCGGGTGATAGGAGTACAGCGCCATCGCACCCGACGCGGCCAGCACGGCGAAAATGAGGTACGGCAAAAGGAAACGGAAGATTGACAGAGCCATTTGCACACACATAATTGGTGAATCATGCTGGGGTATAGCTCGACCCACGCGAATGATTCCCGGTAGCCCGCAACTACGGCGCAAGTATCGCAACGATATTCGTCTGCGGCCAGAGGTGCGACTGCCTGCGAGAATGCCTTGCCAGATGTGAAGAGCAACGCCACGCCGCACAGGGCAGGTGGCACCTGCCCGTCCTGGCAGCAAAAAAACAGATAATTGGCAGCCGGCACCGTAGTGGCCGGCGTTACAGCGCCTCGTCCTCAGGGAAGGAGCTCGTATTCTGCTGCAGGGTGAATTCGCCGCCTCGGCGAAGAGGGGCGTGCAGCGCCCCTGCTATCACGCTCAATTTCGAGCGTCGGCGTCTATATAAAAAAAGCGAATACAAGCTTAAAAGACCTAGCTGAAACCGTCGTTTCAAAACACCATGATTTTACTGGCTCATTTTTAGCTTTTGCTGAGGTCATACACGCGTTAGTACACAAATTTCCATCGTTAGTACACGCATGTCATTCGTTAGTACACATTTAATTTTCGTTAGTACACAAATAGGCTATACTCTTTCGTCCAGACTTCTATCATCCGCACCATGCCCACTGCCGCTACAGAACCCGTTGAGCTCTGGCCGGAGCTAAAGCTATCGCGAGCCATGCTCGATAACCACCGGGCGTTTCCGCATGCGTTCCTCCGCAGTGCGCTATTCAGTTCGCGAAAATTCTCCGGCGGAGCGAAGCGTCAAATTGCATCCGCCGATAAGCCAATCCACATCGCAGCATTGAACAATTATCGGTTACAACAAGTTGCCGGGGAGCGATTGGACCAGGGCGATTGCGAAGTGTACGTGTGGCTGGTAAATCGAGCATATCGGGCTGGACTCGCCGGTAAAGCCGAGGCCCGGATTTTCTTTACAAGGGAAGAAGCGCTTTCCGAACTCGGCCGTGCGCGGGGTACGAAAAATTTTAATTTGTTCCATGCGTCCCTCCTGCGACTGTTTAAAGCAGAAATTGCTTACGATATTCCGAGCGCCGAGGGGTGCACGCGTCTTATTTCCTCAATCGAAAAGCCTAAGGGCGTGAGCAAGAAAAAGTATGATTATGAGGTAGTGCTATCGGCAAAAGGCGGGGACTTCTTTCGAGGACAGTCCTTTACGAAGATACTCAACGAAGAGCGTGCAAAGCTTAAAGATTATCTGTCGAAATGGTTGCATGCTTTCTATTCTTCACACAACCTGCCACACCGCATCAAGGCCGACACGATAAAGGAACTCGCTGACCGAACCAAGAATAAAGGAACTGGTGACCAAATCGAAACACCAGAGTTCGATAAAATATGGCGAAGCAAGCTTGATGCAGCATTAGGCGAGGTGAAGAAGGTAACCGGTTGGCCTACCTGCGAAGTCGTACAAGACGGAAATGGGTCGGCTAAAGTCATCGTCATAAAGCCACCAGTCAAACCCAAAAGCCGAAAAAGTAGGGAAGGCAGCCAGGATGCAGCGGGGCGTAAGCACAAAAATACGACAAGCGAAGATTAGGCCCACTACAGGTAATTCACCACGTCCTATGAACGTGGCTTCTTACTTAATTTTCCGATTTCTCGAAAGCATTTAACTTCTCTTCGGCCTGTTCTGGTCGGATGCTATGAATCGCCTCTGCCACCTTGTCAGTGTTGTAGCTGAATGCAACTCCGCCATTTCTTCCGAAAAATGCCCCGACTATCGCTTGGGCAGTTTTCCTTTCTCCAAACCTGCTGGTACACGTGGATTGATAATCGGACTCCTTTACCTCGAAATTATCGCAACCGATAACCCTTTCGGCGTAGGCATTTCTCCAAAACTGAAGGTCTCTTGTCGCCATAAATAACTCGACATCGTCCGAGCGAAGCACTTGTGGCAAATAGTCATAGATTCCATCAATATCCCAATGCCTTCCAGATGGTCTAATCGTCACATATATTGGGTTTGGAATGTCATGATTCTTAAACACGCCCCATACCTGCCACGAATTATTGACCTCAAGGGCGCTCGATTGCACGCCTGACGCCGGTTCATCCGAAAAAGCGGAATTTGCGACCATCATACTGAGCAACGCAGAAAAAATCGTAGCGTAGATTCGCTTCATTTTAATTATTTTGCATTGATTAGTTGGTCGATGTGGTCAAAAATTCCGGCCGTCCTTAATGCGTATTCCGGCGAGACTACAAGGCGATATAGATTCATATTTGGGTTCTCCCAAAGTTTCACCTGGGCGGCAGCAGCATTATTTACTGCTCCGGCCTTGTAGACGCCCATAGGAACAAATACCAACGCGAACTCGCTACTGCAAGGCGTGTAATCTATTGTTTTATTTTGCGGATAGCCAGTACAGTTCATGACAACAGTCTGTTGATTGTAATTCGCCGTATCGATATATGTTGTAAATACTGCATCATTAAAATCTGGGGCAAATTTCGTCAAATCACTATTGAAAACGATGCGCTCCTGCCTTGGATTTTCAATGGTCGGCCTAGATTTCGAAATGCTTACAAGATGAATTTTTCCATCAGCAATACTTTTCTCAACTAGAACATATGTGAAATTTCCTCTTTCCACATCCGTCCTATCTAGAACGGGATTGGCAAACGTGATGGTCTGCCCATTGGAGTTAAGATGGGTAGGAGGTGGCACAGCACAACCAGTGAGAATACCGACCGAAATAAGAGCCATAATTACATAATTCTTCATGCTAGTTCTTCCCCGACAAATAAATACGAAATTGGTAAACTTAAAACTCCACGAAAATTGAACGCCTACGGATATAACAACGCCACATTTTTAAAAAATATCAGCTTCTCAAAATACCGGCTTATTCCTTACATATTACTTTCAATCCAGGCAATACAAATCTGCGTCAGGACTCAACTTCATTGAGGTGGAGCCAGCCTCTTATACCACGAATAACGTAGAGAAAAAACACGAAGAAACCACGACCATCGTAGGATGAGAAAGAAGGAGCCAACAACACTTTTTGGTCGCCGCTTGCGCCAAGCGCGGCTACGAGTCGGCATTCCGCAAGACAAGCTCGGCGTCAAACTCGGGCTCGACGAACACACGGCAAGCGTTAGGATGAGCCGTTATGAGACGGGGGTTCATGAACCCGCGTTCGACACCGCGGTTAAACTTGCTCGGCTATTAAAAGTGCCGGCAGCTTACTTCTACACGGAGGATGACGAGCTCGCTGACCTGGTACTCGCCTGGGGGAATTTGTCTAAGACCGACCGCACATCTATCAAAACGCTCGTTAAGGCCAAGCTGCCCGTCACGTCCGGCGACTCCGAAGCAAGCCATTGAGGACATGCGTCCGTATATGGCCATCGATTCTCTATCGCGCAATGTGCAAATTATTCATGGTCAAGGCGACTGGTCGTTGGAGCGAACTACGACTGCCATTCAATATGTCCGAGTACATCACTCAGAAGCGCTTGATAGATGAGATGCCTGTGACTAACTACTGAATTTGGACAGCAAGAACTGCTCCACGAATCCAATTATGCTGTTGACGTCGGGTTCAGTGAGCTTCTCCCATTGAGCATGCAGGGCGAAATTCCGAAGTTTTGGCATTGCGTCCAATAGAGTTTTCTGCGCACCGCCAACCAAACCCGCCCCTTTGAGAAGATTGACGATGTCCTGCATACTCTTGTCATTGGCATCGAGCCCCTGCGTGATGGCGTATCGCTTCAGCGCATCCTCTAGGGCGGCACTTGCGAGAACGGCCGCCACGTCCTTATACCCCTCGGACAGAGCGTGGCGTGCCAGTACGACGAAATCACCAAACACTTCACCCGAAACCCGCAAGTCCACGTCAAACACATAGCCACCGTCGAAATCATCTTTGGCCGCGAGGAATACGGCTCTCATTCCATTGATAGAACCTTCATAGCCGTTGCAATGGCCATATGACGTCGTAAAATTCCGATAGTGAGGCGATTCCTCGCCGAAAACAGCGCGAATCAGGCTTTGCGCGCTCGTCGCCCATTGTCGCCATTGGCCGAATTCGTTATATCGCTCTAAATCGTAAGCAGGGCCAACGAATTGGATAGCCCCGAAGCTGGCGGCAAGTTCGGTGAACCTGCGGCTGAACATTTCTTTCAACATGTGGCGTCCAAAGAGATTCGAATTCGACGTTTGATTTGTCACTTCGGGAAATTGTTTTTCTGTGACCCCTCCATTTCTTCCGAGAAATGTCCCGACTGTCACTTGGGCAGTTTTCTTTTCTGCAAATCTACTGTTACGGGTTGATTGATAATCAGACTGCTTTACCTCAAAGTCATCGCATCCGATAATACGGCGAATTTGGCTACTGAACTAGCCTCTGACCACGGGTGAGTCTCGTCAGAATACCAGTCAAAGTCAAACGGGTCATGGGCGAGGTACGTTTCGACGTGGCGCAGTTTTTCGACATCACCCTCGCTCATAGTCAGCACACCTCCGTCAGCCAGCACTTTCTTCGTCAGCAGCGGGAAGAAGATAGCAACGAAGGCCAGATGTTGACGATTAGACCAGACAAAGCCCCTTTTTTTGGTGCCATGCGCGGACATGCCCCGCACTGCGCAAAAATCTTTCGCCCATGCATTGAGTAGGCTCTTTGTGTTTGGCCAGCGACTTCTCCATTTTGCGGCAATAGGACCATCCAACGCCTCGAGATTAATGCCTAAGAGAAGTGCATTCAACGCCGCCGTGAATGACTTCGCGTTTGAGTCTATTTGCAACAACCACTCAAATGCGGACTTGCACATGACGACCTCGACGTGGTCAGGAACGTCGCTGGAGTCGGTGTTCGCTAGGTTGAACTCGACAATGGCCTCATAGACGTGTTCGTGCGTTGTCGGTAAATTCAGAAGCGCTGACAGCAGCGCTTCATCTAAGGCAATCTGCGCTCTGCCATCGACATGCAACGGGCGGTGAAAGGCGAACTCATCCGAGCCCCAGAGATGCTGGGACATCCCGTCGCGGCGGCGGACAGTGAAGGAGAAAGTACCGGGTGCTTCGGGATTGAAATGCTGAATGACCAGCGTATAAGTATCGAAATTCGAGTAGCCGAATTGTTGTTGGAATAGCTCTCGCTGAGCTAGCGCCGAAAAGCCAAGTAGATGGCGGGTGCGAAATAGTCGCGCCACCTGTTCATCCGTGATGTCCATGCCAGACTGCCAGCCGTCAAGCTCAACCAGTGTGCCTCTGCTGATGGGCAGGTTTGGGCGGTCGGCATACGCGTCCAAGACGCCGTCGATATTGGCCTGAGTGACGTGCGGCAGGTCTCCTGGTAAGCTGCCTTTCCGATATGGGAGAAGGCGCAACGGACCGACAGACACTATAGATTTAACAAATGCCCACGGAAGGAACGCAATAACGCTCGGCATAGGAGTTGGCTATCTCACGGCTAGTATAATTTCGGCATGGTGTCGTCCACATCCTGGTCGAGGTCGAGTTCGACAAGCCGCACGTCGTTCTGTTGGCAAAGCGCTCGCTTACGATTATCCCCTTCCTGCGTCTTCTTGAGAGTTTCTTCGTCGCTGAAATATTCGACGGCTCGATAGTAGTTTGCCTCAGCTTCGGCCGGCGGGATATATCTGAACAGACATCAAGCAGACAAGCGCCTTAAAAACAATTCGTGTTGAACGTGCCGCCAAGGCTAGTGGAGGTGCAGTGGATACTATTCAAGTGCACGGCCTGAGGTTGCCGAGCGTTCACCGCCTGCATATAGTTCGCCCAAACATTCAAATTATTGGAGAACTGCTGGTTGGCTAGCTGCTGCGCCTGAAGTTGACGGTCCTGGTCCTGAATTAGGCGAGCTTCGCGGTATTGACGGTCGGCATCTAGCGCCGCCTTTCCAATCTCGTATCGGTGCTGCGCAAACTCTCCGTATGTGAGTTTTTGCTGATACAGCGCAACGACCAACTCGCTGACTTTCGCTTCCGCCTCTGTAGCAAAAGCCAACTCCTGACGGGCAAACGACTCGTCAAGCGGCGTTGCATTGGGCGGAACAATGTTGACTGTCCGTTCGCGTTCAATACAAGCATCTCGAAGCTTCGCCCATTTGGCGATAACAGGGCGCTCTATTGCTGTCGGGAATGCATCCAGCGACGCGTACTGGAACGGTGGAGGCGCGTCCAGGCTCCTCGAAAATTCAATCTTGTCACGGATTGGGTCTAACTCGGGTATAGCCATGTCGGTGGCGCATTGCTTGTGAATGGCATCAAACCGGGCAATAAGTGCGTCGTGCTGAGCTTTTGTGGCGTCTGCGGCTTCTTTACGGTGGAGGCTACCCCCGCCGTTTGCGTATCCGCGCGTGCCGGGTAGACAGTCAGCCCATGATATTCCCAGTGCGCAATCGCCCGGATGATTCGCCAAGCCTGGACCTACGCTACTGCAACCGTTCAGTAATGTCAGGATGATTGATGCAGTTATTATTTTTCTATTCACGACACTATGCCCCGACATCGAATTCGTGTAGTTGCCCCTGCTCGCCATAGGTCAAGTTCTCTCTGATTGGCTCAGGCCAGCCCATTCAACGAGCGGATGCCGCAGCGCATTTACAAGTTACACCCCTACTATCGAAACGCTTTTGATTTCATTGAACACCGAACAGCTTGTGTATAGAAAAGTGTGTAGAATTTCGAGGCTCAAGAAAAAGGCCTTACAGACAAAATCTGTAAGGCCTTGATTTCTTTGGTCGGGGCGAGAGGATTTGAACCTCCGACCACCTGGACCCCATCCAGGTACGCTACCAGGCTGCGCTACGCCCCGAGATGAAATGGCGTTCAGCCATTTCATCGGGAAGTCCCTTTGGAGGACTCCCGAAGACCGAAATTGTATCAGAGTTGTCGCCGCATTTGAAAGCCGATTACGACAAAAAATGCATTTGTTTATTCGCTTTCGTTTGCGCTTTCATGCGGCCCTGTATGTTGCCCTTCGAGCTCACCTTTGTGTCCGGCCAGGAAGTCGATCAGTTGCAGCAGTTCATCGCGCAACTGACTCACATCCACCGGGATCAATTCCGAGCCGCTCGCTTCCATGGCTTCGGCCAAGAGATTGCTCTCGGCTTCCGCGGCATCGCGCCGATTGCTTTCGCGGGCGTCGAGGCGGTTGCGCGCACCGTTGATGGTGAACCCCTGCTCGTACAGCAGCTCGCGGATACGGCGAATCAGCAGCACTTCGTGGTGCTGATAATAGCGGCGATTGCCGCGCCGTTTTACCGGTTTAAGCTGCGTGAATTCCTGCTCCCAATAACGCAGCACATGCGGCTTGACGCCGCATAGCTCGCTGACTTCGCCAATGGTGAAGTAGCGTTTCGCGGGGATGGGAGGCAGTGTGACTTTTTCCATCGTCACTCGATCAAAAGTTCAAAGTGAGGCTACGGCCGCTTGATGCTGACGGTTCGAATTAACGGACAAATTAACGGGCAAATGCTGCGGTCGATTCTGCGCCGCCTTCAACCAGTACCTTGAGTTTCTGACTCGCATGAAAGGTCACTACCCGCCGGGCGGCAATAGGGATTGCTTCGCCGGTCTTGGGATTGCGGCCCGGACGCTGTGGTTTGTCACGCAATTGAAAATTGCCGAACCCCGACAGCTTCACGCTTTCGCCGCCTTCCAGCGCGTCACGAATGACCTCAAAGAAGGCTTCGACCATATCCTTGGCCTCACGCTTATTCAAGCCGACATGGTCGAACAACAGTTCGGCCAATTCGGCTTTGGTCAGCGTCGGTGTATCAGTAACCGGACTTGTTTGCATCTGATGATCGCGGAGCTGTGCGTCTCGCTGCAGGGATACCAGTGCTTCAAATTCACTCGAGTTCATTTCGTTCATATAAAAAAAATGGGCGCCAAGCTGAGATGCGGTGGAGGGGAGTTAGGGAGAACGCCGATCAACCGCGCAACCTTGCGCCATATACTCGAGCCAGCCGGTCGACCATCGTTTTGATGGCCAAATCAACTGTTTCGTCTTGCAGTGTGCCACCAGTATCTTGCAAGGTAACACGGAACGCAAGGCTTTTCTCGTGCGGCGCGAGCCCACCGGCGATGCCGGCTTTGGGTCGGAATTCGTCGAACAAAGCGATACGCTGGACAGGTTTGCAAACCTCTTCCAGGCGCGCTTTTTGCATCTCATCCACCAAGGATTGAACACTGATTTCCTGACCCACCACCAGCGCGATATCGCGCCGTACCGGCGGGAATTTCGGCACTTCGGTCGGTTGCGGCAAACCGCGTGCGATCAGCGCTTCAGCTTCAATTTCAAATAACACCGGCGCATGCGGCAAATCGTACTTTTGCAGCCAGCGCGGGTGCAATTCACCGAGCCAGCCGACCACCACGCCGTCCAGTTCGATTTGTGCGCTGCGGCCCGGATGCAAGGCCGGATGCTCACCCGGCACAAAACGTGCGACGGCCGGCGCCAACAAGGCTTCCAGGTCGCCCTTGAGGTCGAAATAATCGACCGCGCGGGTGGTATTGCCCCACTGCTCCTCAAGCACCGGCCCATAAGCCAGGGCGCCGGCCATCTTCGGCTGGGCAAAACCTTCGACGCTCAGTTCACCGGCCTTGATACTCGGGTGACGATGGAAGACGCGGCCGATTTCAAATAAGCGAACCCGGTCGGCACGGCGGTTCAAATTATGGCGCAAGGTGCTGATCAAGCTGCCCATCAGCGAGCTGCGCATCACCGACATCTGGCTCGAAATCGGGTTTAGCAGGCGGATCGGCGTAGTGCTGCCGGCAAAATCGCGTTCCCACTCTTCTTCAACAAAGCTGAAGCTGACGATTTCGGCATAATCGCGCGCCGCGATCTGATGCCGGATGGTGTGGATGCTGCGCTGCGCTTCGTTGGTCTGGCGCATCGCATTGGCCGCGATCGGCGGACGTGCCGGGATTTTTTCGAAGCCGTAGATGCGCGCGACTTCTTCAATCAAGTCTTCTTCTATTTCAATATCGAAACGATAGGACGGTGGCGTGACGACAAACGCGTCCGCGCTACGCTCGAAGGACAAGCCCAGGCGCGTGAAAATGTCCGCGATCTGGTCTGCATCGACGGTGATGCCGAGGATCCGATTGGCGCGCGAAACCCGCATGGTAACGGGCGCACGCGTCGGCACATTGACGCTTTGGTCGTCCACCGGACCGGCGTTTCCGCCGCAGATCTCAAGAATCAGCGCGGTGATGCGCTCGATATGTTCAACCGTGGTGGCATAGTCGACGCCACGCTCGAAGCGATGCGCGGCATCGGTCGAGAAGTTGTAGCGGCGGGCGCGGCCGCGGATGCTGTCGGGCCACCAGAATGCGGCTTCCAGATAGATATGCTGGGTGTCCAGCGTCACCGCGGTGCTGTCGCCGCCCATGATCCCGGCCAGGCTTTCGACTTGCTGCGTATCGGCGATCACTCCCACGCCGGCATCCAGCTCGATAGTGGTGCCGTTGAGCAGTTTCAGCGTTTCCCCGGGACGGCCCCAGCGCACGTCGATGCCGCCGTGAATTTTGTCGAGGTCGAACACATGCGACGGGCGGCCGAGTTCGAGCATCACGTAATTCGAGATATCGACCAGCGCCGAGACGCTACGTTGTCCTGCGCGTTCCAGTCGCGAAACCATCCAGGCCGGCGTGGCGGCACGCGCATTGACGTGGCGAATCACGCGTCCGGAAAAACGCCCGCACAGATCCGGCGCGGAGAGGGTAACCGGCAGACGCTCGTCCAGACTCACCTTCGCCGCCGGGAATGCCGGGTTCAACAACGGCGCACCGGTAATCGCCGCGACCTCGCGGGCGATGCCGAAGACCGACAGGCAGTCGGCTTTGTTGGGCGTCAGCTTGATTTCAAAAATGGTGTCGTCAAGCTTCAAGGTGTCGCGAATATCTTGGCCGATCTGCGCGTCATCCGGCAAAATCAGCAGACCGCCGTGGTCTTCGCTCAGTTTGAGTTCGCGCGCCGAGCACAACATGCCTTGGCTTTCGACGCCACGCAATTGGCTCAACTTGATCTCGAACGGTGCGCCGCCCTCTTCGGCCGGCGGCAATTTCGCGCCGACCAGCGCGCACGGCACTTTGATGCCGGGCGCGACATTGGGTGCGCCGCAGACAATGGTCAGGTTATGGCCGGTACCGACATCGACCTGGCAAATGTTCAGCTTGTCGGCATTCGGATGTTTGGCGGTTTCCAACACTTTACCGACCACGATGTTGGAGGTCGGCGGTGCAACCGGGCGCAGCCCTTCGACTTCAAGGCCGGCCATCGTCAGTGCGTGTGCCAGTGCGTCGGTCGACAATGCGGGATCGACGAAACTTCTGAGCCAGGATTCTGGGAATTGCATGAGTGTCAGTATTCGGTGAAGGTTGGATTTGCTAGAGGCCTGTGCCGGGATCGATGCTGTCGACTATCGGTCCCGGCACAGGCCGGCTTTCTGTTTTCAGGAAGCGGCGCGGAACGCGCCCGCGCTCACTCACTTCAAGCAAACTGTTTCAGGAAGCGCAAATCGTTTTCAAAAAAGAGACGCAAGTCCTGCACGCCGTAACGCAACATGGCCAGACGTTCGAGGCCGCTACCGAAGGCAAACCCGATGTAACGCTCCGGGTCCAGTCCCATATTGCGGATCACGTTCGGATGCACTTGCCCCGAACCCGAGATTTCCAGCCACTTTCCGGCGTTTTTGCCCTGCTCGAACATCATGTCGATTTCGGCTGACGGCTCGGTGAAGGGAAAATACGAGGGGCGAAAACGTAGCTGGATATCGTCGCGCTCGAAGAAGCGGCAGAGAAAATCGCTATACACGCCTTTCAGGTCGGCAAAGCTGATGTTCTCGTCTATCCACAGCCCTTCAACCTGGTTGAACATGGGCGAATGGGTTGCATCGCTGTCGACGCGATAGGTGCGCCCGGGGGCAATCACCTTGATCGGCGGACGATTCATGCGGGCATAACGTACCTGCATCGGGCTGGTATGCGTGCGCAACAGCAACTGGCGGCCGCCGTCATCCTTGGCGTCGATATAGAACGTGTCCTGCATCGAACGTGCCGGATGGTTTTCCGGGCTGTTCAAGGCGGTAAAGTTGTACCAGTCGTTTTCGATTTCGGGGCCGTCGGCCACGTCAAAACCGATGGTCCGGAAAATCTGTTCGACCCGTTCCCAGGTACGCATCACCGGATGCAAACTGCCCACGCCGGCGCCGCGGCCCGGCAGTGTCACGTCGATCGCTTCGGTGGCCAGGCGCTGATCCATCAGCGCATCGGCCAAAGCTTGACGGCGTGCCGTCAGCGCTTCTTCGACCTGTTGTTTGATCAGGTTGATACGCGCGCCTTCCGTCTTGCGCGTATCAGGGTCCAGCTTGCCCAGACCTTTGAGCAATTCAGTCAGTTTGCCGGCCTTACCAAGGAAACGCGCCTTCTCGTTTTCGAGTGTCGCAGCGTCAGCGGCGTTGGCGAATGCAGTACGTGCATCCGAGACAATCTGTTCCAGATCCATGGAGCCCTTCTTGTAAGCGTCTGTCTTTCAGCGTGAGCCCCGGCCTGCCGGTCTTGACTCCACTGCATCTATTCTTGGTTTAAAACCGTGAACCCGGCATGATTCCGATCGAGAGAACCCCGGCTTCACCTGTCTTTTACGTGTTGAAGTGCAAACTGAGTACGAACCGAGCACACCCCTGACACGAACCAAAGCACCAACAAAAACGGGGCTCGGTGAGAGCCCCGTTTTTACCGCACTGCCAGGTTTGACCCCGGCGATGCGGCTGTCTACGCATCTTGCTGCCGGCGGTTAAACCGGCAACATGCTAGCCGCATTAATGCGCGACGGTGGCCTTCACCTGATTCACGATAGCCGCGAAAGCAGGTTTATCGAACACCGCCATGTCGGCCAAGACCTTACGGTCGAGTTCGATCTGCGACCGTTTCAGGCCGTTGATGAACACGCTGTACGTCATGTCGTGCTGACGCACGGCCGCATTGATACGGGCGATCCACAAGCGGCGGAACACACGTTTCTTGTTGCGGCGATCGCGATAGGCATATTGCCCGGCGCGCATGACAGCTTGTTTAGCAATACGATAGACATTATTGCGACGGCCACGATAGCCCTTCGCCAAGTCAATGATCTTTTTGTGACGGGCCCGTGCGGTAACCCCACGTTTAACTCTAGGCATAGTTTGCTCCTGTGAGTGTTGGGATTATGCGTACGGCAACATCGAGCGGATGGACGGCATATCCGCTGCGTGAATACCCACGGTACCGCGAAGTTGACGTTTGTTCTTCGTCGTCTTCTTGGTCAAAATGTGGCGCTTGAAGGCTTGACCGCGCTTGACGGTACCGCCCGGACGCACCACGAAGCGCTTTGCAGCACTCTTCTTGGTTTTCATCTTTGGCATGAAACAACTCCAGGTTTTTTTAGATGAGCGTGGGTGTGCAGCTATCGCTGCCCTTTTAAAACCTACGTTCACTTATATGCGGCATCGGTTCCGGTTTGACCCGGTCCAATACCGCTTCCGGAATGGCAACCCAATCGCCATCCAGAAACCGGACATCGATGCGACACGCGAAAAGCGCGCCACAGCGACACCGAATTCAATGCTTACTTCTTTTTCTTGGGCGACAACACCATCACCATCTGGCGCCCTTCCATCTTCGGCATTTGCTCGACCTGACCGTATTCGTCCAGATCGGTGCGCAGGCGTTCCAGCACGCGCATACCAAGTTCTTGGTGGGCCATTTCGCGACCACGGAAACGCAACGTGATTTTCGTCTTGTCGCCTTCGTCCAGGAAACGGACCAGCATGCGCAGCTTTACAGAATAATCGCCGTCATCGGTACCGGGACGGAATTTGACTTCCTTGACCTGGATGACTTTCTGTTTCAGCTTGGCTTCATGGGCCTTTTTTGATTCCTGGTACTTGAACTTGCCGTAATCCATCAAACGGCAGACCGGGGGCACTGCCTGAGGCGCAATTTCGACCAGATCCACATCTGACGCTTCCGATAAACGGAACGCATCGGCCAGTTTCACGATACCCAGGGCTTCACCCTCAATTCCAACCAAGCGCACTTCAAGTGCGGTGATTTCGCCGTTGATGCGGTGAGCAGACTTATCCGTAGCGATGTTACGTTTCCTTTAAAAATTCAAAAAACTTAGCCGTGCCTGCATCGCAGCGGGTTACTGGAACGTTTGCACTTGCTTTTGCAACAGTTCCAGCAATGCGTCGACCTGCATGGAACCCAGGTCGACCCCGCCACGGGCACGCACGGCTACCGTATTCGTTTCACGCTCTTTATCGCCCACCACGAGGAGGTAAGGCACTTTTTCAAGCGCGTGTTCGCGTATTTTATAGCTTATTTTCTCATTGCGCAAATCACTCTCGACCCTAAGCCCTTGTTTTTTCAACGTTTGGGTCAGATTCTGCGCATATTCGCTCTGATTTTCCGTAATACTCAGCACCATCGCCTGCACCGGCGCGAGCCAAACCGGCATGGCCCCGGCGAAGTTTTCGATCAAAATGCCGATAAAACGCTCCATCGAGCCCAAAATCGCGCGATGCAGCATGACCGGGCGTTTGCGCCCATTTTCTTCGGTCACATATTCGGCATCCAGGCGCTCAGGCAATACCAAATCGAGCTGCAAGGTACCACATTGCCATGAACGGCCCAGCGCGTCCTTGATGTGATATTCGACTTTGGGGCCATAAAACGCGCCCTCACCCGGCAATTCTTCCCAGCTCACGCCGCAAGCGGACAGCGCATCGCGCAGGCCCTGCTCCGAGCGGTCCCAGGTTGCGTCGGTGCCGGCGCGCAACTCAGGGCGCAGCGACAGCTTGACGTCGATCTGATCGAAACCGAAATCTTTATACATGCTCATGGCGAGCGTATTGAAGGCAATCGATTCGGCAATCACTTGATCTTCGGTGCAGAAAATATGCGCATCGTCCTGCACAAAACCGCGCACGCGCATCAAACCATGCAGCGCACCCGAGGTTTCATTGCGGTGACACGAGCCAAATTCGGCAAAACGCAGCGGCAGATCGCGATAAGAGCGCAGGCCATGATTAAACACCAGCACATGGCCCGGGCAATTCATCGGCTTGATCGCGTAATCGCGTTTTTCCGATTCGGTGGTGAACATGCCTTCGCGGTAATTCTGCCAATGGCCGGAGCGCTCCCACAAGGAGCGGTCCATGATCATCGGCGTCTTGATTTCCTGGTAGCCGACTTCGCTCAGACGGCGCCGCACATATTGCTCGACCTGCTGCCAGATCGACCAGCCCTTCGGATGCCAGAACACCATGCCCGGCGCTTCGTCTTGCAGATGGAACAAGTCAAGCTGTTTGCCGAGTTTGCGGTGATCGCGCTTCTCCGCTTCTTCCAGCATATGCAGGTACGCTTCCTGGTCTTCCTTCTTGATCCAGGCGGTACCGTAGATGCGCTGCAATTGCTCGTTCTTCGAGTCGCCGCGCCAATAGGCGCCGGCCAGCTTCATCAGCTTGAAGACCTTCAGCTTGCCCGTCGACGGCACATGCGGGCCGCGGCACAGGTCGGTGAAATCGCCGTGCGAATAAAGTTTGATCTCGTCATTGGCCGGAATCGCTTCGATCAACTCAGCCTTGTAGTTTTCACCCAGGCTCTTGAAATAGGCCACCGCCTCATCGCGCGACACCACACGGCGCGTGACCGGCTGGTCCTTCTTGGCGATCTCGCCCATGCGCTTCTCGATTTTCTCGAGATCTTCCGGCGTGAAGGGCCGGCTATAAGCGAAGTCGTAATAAAAGCCATTGTCGATCACCGGGCCGATCGTGACCTGGGCTTCGGGAAACAGCTCTTTAACCGCGGCGGCCAGCAAATGGGCCGTCGAGTGACGAATGATCTCCAGTCCTTCGGGGTCTTTTTCGGTCACGATAGCCAATTCGGCATCATGCTCGATCAAGGTGCTGGTATCGACCAATACACCGTCGAGTTTGCCGCCAAGCGCCGCCTTTGCGAGTCCCGGACCTATCGACGCAGCGACTTCAGCAATCGTGACCGCCTGGTCGAACTGTCGCTGTGAGCCATCCGGCAGACGTACTGAGATCATTCTGCTCTCCCGACCGTCGCGTTACGACGGTTTTATCTAAGAATGCGCCGCGGCCGTCAATCTGACGCGCCAGCCTCGCAGGTGAAAAAACGCGGACAAAAAAAATGCGGCCCGTCGAGGCCGCATTTTTTCAAGCTCGCGAAAGGTCCTCGACTTAGCGTCGCTCCGACATCATAGCGGGAGACGTTCGCGGTGTCATAACCAGACCTTTGCGCTTATTGCACGCTTGTTGCACATTAATTACATATTTACTACTCAAGTCCCGAGATGTTCTTCAGGACTCGTTTTCGTTGGTAGGCTCGATTGGACTCGAACCAACGACCCCCACCATGTCAAGGTGGTGCTCTAACCAGCTGAGCTACGAGCCTAAGGAGAAAGCGATTATAAGGAGCTTTTCAGGTTTTGCCAAGCGTCTCGTGAGAATATTTTTATCTTCCCGCGTAAAAACCGAGCTTGAAGATTGCTCACGGCGTCATCGTTGAGCGATCCATTGCTGTACCGTCAACAAATTTTCTCTTTTGCTACAAGACCATATGCCAGCTGCCGATGCGTTAGCGGCGATCCGTCGCGCAGCATGGGCGCGCTGACGACGGCAAGACAAAATGCATCTCACACCTTGCGATCCGCGCGCACCACGCCCGAGATTTCGCCGAGCAGGATCCGCGCGCGCTGCACTTGCGCCCCGCTGGAGACTTCAACCGTGAATTGCATATACGCCGTGTGACGTTTGGAAACGGTTTTGACGCCGATCACATTGATCTTTTCCCGCGCGAACACTTCGGAGATATCGCGCAACAAGCCCTGCCGATCCGAAGCTTCAATCGCGATATCGACCGGATAAACACTCTGGCCGCGCCCTTCCAGCACGTCGCCCGACCATGCGGTTTGCAATACACGCTCGGGCGCGCGCGCGGCAATTCGGACAAAACTGGGACAATCGAGCCGATGGATCGACACCCCTTTGCCGCGCGTCACAAAACCGGCAATTTCGTCGGGGGGCGCCGGACGGCAGCAGCGCGCCAATTGTGTCAACAGCTTGCCCACGCCCACCACCAGCACGCCGCTGGACGCGCCCTCCGCGACGCTGGAACCGCTGCTCTTTTTGGCAATCGAGGCCGGCTCAAGTTCAACCGGTTCCGCCGGCGGTGCATCATGCAAAGCTTGTTCCACCAGGCGCAGGCTGAATTCTTCCTTGCCGACCTGAACAAACAACTCCTCGGTCGACTTGAAACCCAGCTTGCCCGCCAATTCATCCAGGTTGACCGAAGTCTTGCCTTCGCGTTGCAAGGTCTTTTCGACCAAGGCGCGGCCCGCATTGATGGTGTCCTGGTGATCGATGGTGTTGAACCACGCGCGTACCTTGGCGCGCGCCCGCGGGCTTTGCAAATAACCGAGCTGCGGGTTAAGCCAGTCGCGTGAGGGGCCGCCCTGCTTGATCGCCACGATCTCGACCGTCTGGCCGTTACGCAAAGGCGTGTTCAACGGCACCATCGCACCTTCGATACGCGCCCCGCGGCAGCGATGGCCGAGTTCGGTATGCAAGTGATAAGCGAAATCGACCGCGGTCGCCCCTTGCGGCAGCGCCACCACCCGCGCTTGCGGCGTCAACACATAGATATGGTCGTCGATAGCGGTATTTTTCAACTGCTCCCAATGTTCTTCGGCCAGCTCTTCATCACCTTGCTCAGCATCGCCGACATCGCTTTTCCAGGCCAGCAACTGGCGCAGCCAGGCAATTTTTTCGTCGTATTCGTCATCGGCATTGAACTGCCCCGAATACCCGCGCACGCCGGCTTCTTTATAACGCCAGTGCGCCGCAATGCCGTATTCGGCAAAGTTATGCATTTCCTGGGTGCGGATCTGCACTTCGAAGGCCCGTCCGTCTTCGCCGATCACCACCGTATGCAGCGACTTATAGCCGTTGGGCTTGGGCCGCGAGATGTAGTCATCGAATTCTTTGGGAATCGGCTGCCAGATGTTGTGCACGATGCCCAGCACCGTGTAGCAATCTTTGACATCCGGCACGATGACGCGAAAGGCGCGCACATCGTACATCTCGGTGAAATCGAGATCCTTGCCGTGCATCTTGCGCCAGATGCTGTAGATATGCTTGGGTCGCCCGCTCACCTCGGCTTCGATGCCCGCCGTCGCCAATTCATGCTGCAAACGCTCAATGGCGCTTTTGACGTAACCTTCGCGCTCGACGCGTTTTTCGTCGAGCAAGCGTGCAATCTGCTTGTAGGTATCCGGCTCCTGGAAACGGAAAGCCAGATCTTCAAGCTCCCACTTGAGTTGCCAGATACCCAGACGATTCGCCAGGGGTGCATAAATATCCAGCGTTTCTTGCGGCACGCCGTCCGCCGGCGAAGTCTTGGTTGCCGCGTGAAAGCGCAGCGTCTGCAAGCGCGAGGCAAGCCGGATCAAGACCACCCGGATATCCTGGGCGAACGCCAGCAGCATTTTGCGCAAGGCTTCAACCTGCGCCCGGCGGGCCGCCGCGGCCTCACGTCCTTCACCCGGTTGCGCTCCGGCGGCCTTGACGCTGACCACGCCCAGTTTCAATAATTTGCGCACATCGATGACGAGCGCGCAGACTTCTTCGCCGAACCGTTCGGTGAGGATTTTTTCGGGATTATCGATAAGCAAGGACAGCGGGAACAGCACCGCTGCGAGCAGGGTCGCTTTGTCGACCCGCAGCTTTTCGACGATGTGCGCGGTACCCAGGGCATGTTCCACCATCGACTCACCCGATGACAGCACACTATCGCCTGCCTGCTCGCGCACAAACCCCAATGCGTCCTCAAAGGACGCCGAGAGTATTTCAGGAGGTTCGGTTTGCATGGCAGACAACTTTAACAAAAACACAATCAATCAAACTACACAGCGGGCCCGGCTCAAGTCGTTGGCTCGGTCGGCAGCCTCGGGTCAACCGCCCGGGGTCCAACGACGCAAACCAGCGGCGGCTTAGTCGCGCTGCGCGGCAACCACCACCACTTCCACCAGACAGGCCGGATTGGCCAGCTTGGCTTCAACCGTGGCACGGGTCGGTGCATGGCCGGCGGCGACCCAACTATCCCAGACTTCATTCATGCCTGGGAAGTGGCTCATATTACTGATAAAAATCTGTGCCGACAGGATCAGCGTTTTGTCGCTGCCCGCTTCGGCCAGCAGGCGATCGATATGACCCAGCACTTCGCGCGTCTGGCCCACAATATCCTGCTGCGTATCTTCAGCAATTTGTCCCGCCAAATAGACGGTACGGTTATGAATTGCCACTTCCGACAAACGTTTTCCTACGTGCAGACGGCTGATTGCCATAATTCGATACCCCATTTAACCACGTAATGCTTACCAAACCCCTACAGGCGATTGACTGGCGTGTTAATGACTGCCCAGAAAAAAAGCTTCCGCAATGCGGATCTGATCGTCGGGCACGAAGGTGGGCGCATGTCCGACACCGTTAATTTCGACGCTGCTGATATGCTTGCCGCGTTGTTTCATCAAGCCGACGGTATCGCGCGACAATAAATCGGACTCGGCGCCGCGCACCACCAAGGTCGGTCCGTTGAAATTTTCCAGCAGCTGCCACAGCGCGGCTTCGCCCGCCGCCATCAGTTCCGGCGTTGCAGTGCTGAACGCGGCTGAGACTTGCGGATCGTAGCGCACATGCCAGGCACCATCGCGTTCGACCAACAGCGGGCCGTTCAGCGCACGCCATTGCTCCGGCGTATGCGGGCCGAAGGACAGCGCCACCGCGGCCAGATAATCGATACCCTCTTGCTCCGACTTGAAGCTCACCGGTTGCCCAAGATAGGCGACGATACGCTCCAATGCCTCAGGGTCAAGATGCGGGCCGATATCGTTGAGCAGCAGGCGGGTAATCGGCGTATTCGGCAAACCGGCCAAAGACAAACCGATCAATCCTCCCATCGAAGTGCCAAACCAGTCCACCGTTTCAACTCCCAGGCGCGCAATCAGCGTCACCATATCGGCAACATACTGGGGTAAAACGTAAGAAGCCGGATTGGCAAGCCAATCCGATAAACCGCGCCCCACCACATCGGGGCACACCACCCGGTAGTCGCTACTCAGGCGTTGGGCCAAAACATCGAAGTCGCGACCGCAGCGCGTCAGCCCGTGAGCGCATATCAGCACCCTGGGATTGGCGGGGTCGCCCCATTCCGTATATGCCATCCGATGCAAGCCGGCGGGGCTCAGGCAAACGACATGACTGCTGCGAGGCTGGACAAAAGCGTGATCTGTTTGCAATTTTGACATATGAATTCCTTGTCCATGGCGCAGATAAACGCTGAGAGAAAAATGGCACCGTGCAGTAGCCATCGCAAACAAGACTGCCCAACACAGACAATCAAAACACGGCAAGATTCAATCCGGATTTTAACGCGGCTTCAGTGCCGCCGTAAAAAAAAAGCGGACAGATCGCTCTGCCCGCTTTATTTACGGTGCCTGCCGTCCCCGCGCAAACCGCCGTCGATCATCGCGTACAAGCCAAGGGCATCCACGCCGGCCGCACCTCGCCGGCCGTTCGGAGTTTACGACAGGGCGCTGGTATCGACAGGCGCACCGGTCTTTTGCTTGATTTCGTCGATACTGACGCCGGGAGCCAATTCCGTCAGCTTCAAGCCCTCAGGGGTCACGTCGAGCACACACAGGTCGGTGATGATTTTGTTGACCACACCGACGCCTGTAAGCGGCAAGGTGCATTTATCGAGGATCTTGTGCTGATCGCCTTTCGCCACGTGCTCCATGATCACCACCACACGCTTGACGCCGGCCACCAGATCCATCGCGCCGCCCATGCCCTTGATCATCTTGCCGGGAATCATCCAGTTGGCGAGGTCGCCCGTCGCACTGATCTGCATCGCGCCGAGAATCGCCAGGTTGATATGCCCGCCGCGGATCATGGCAAACGAGTCGGCCGAAGAAAAAATCGACGAGCCGGGCAAAGTCGTAACCGTCTGTTTGCCCGCGTTGATCAAATCGGCATCGACTTCGTCTTCATACGGCGACGGTCCAATGCCAAGCAGGCCATTTTCCGATTGCAGCCAGACCTCCATGCCTGCAGGCACATGGTTGGCGACCAGGGTCGGCAAGCCGATACCCAGGTTCACATAAAATCCGTCTTGCAATTCACCTGCGGCGCGCGCCGCCATTTCGTCCCGAGTCCAGGCCATGTTCTGCCTCCTTACTTACTTAGTTAGAGCCGGCCGCGCTGCGGACGATACGTTGTTCGATACGTTTTTCGGGGTGGGCATTCAGCACGATACGCTGCACGAAAATACCCGGCGTGTGGATTTCATCGGGGTCGAAAGTGCCCGTCTCAACGATTTCCTCAACCTCGACCACGGTAATTTTGCCGGCCATGGCGCACATCGGGTTGAAGTTACGCGCGGTGCGGCGGTAAATCAGGTTGCCCGATTTATCTGCTTTCCAGGCCTTCACCAGAGCGATATCGGCCGTCAGCGAGTGCTCCATGACGTAGGGTTCGCCGTTGAATTCGCGAATTTCCTTGCCCTCGGCCACCACGGTGCCGTAACCGGTCTTGGTAAAAAAGGCCGGAATGCCCGAGCCGCCGGCACGCAGCTTCTCGGCCAAGGTGCCTTGCGGGGTGAATTCAAGTTCCAGTTCGCCGGCCAGGTACTGGCGTTCGAACTCCTTGTTTTCACCCACATACGACGAGATCATTTTTTTGACCTGGCGCGTTTCCAGCAACAAGCCCAAGCCGAAACCGTCGACCCCGGCGTTATTGCTGATACAGGTCAGATCCTTCACGCCCGAGTCGCGCAGCGCGCCAATCAGCGCCTCGGGAATGCCGCACAGGCCGAAGCCGCCCACCGCGAACGTCTGGCCGTCCTTGACCACGTCCGCCAACGCCGCTTGAGCGCTGGGATACAGTTTATTCATCTAAGTCCCTCTATCGTCTAATCTATCAGGCACAGATCGCCCTATAGGGTACGCCTCGCATGGTGCATTGCGCAATCAGAGTAAGCCATAGCTCGCCGCGCTTTGCTTGCACGCGGGCGACAAACCGTGCTTGCCGGGACAGCCAAGGCTGCCCGCGACAATCCGTCGTGGGCAGCCAACCCAGGGGCCGGGTAGCGGGTAGCGAGGAGCGGCGGGTATCGATTTTCAGGCCGCGTCGACCTTCAAGGGTCGCTCCCCCTCCACTCTGGCGCGCAGGGTATCGGGCATCGGTGTCGAGCGGCCGGAGGCGTAGTCGACCCACACTACTTTGGCGCTGCCCTGAGCCACCAGCGTGGCCGGATCGTCGGCCCGGCGCAGTTCAAAATGCGTTTCGAGGCTGCTGCGGCCCGGCTGGCCGGCCAGGGTATGACACAGTACGTCGCCGGGGTACTGCAATTGCTTCAAAAACGTCATCTGGGCATTGACGATCACCGGGCCGGTGCCGCTGTCGCCGACGGACGCCAGCCCCAGGGATTCCAGCCATTCGATGCGAGCCTGCTCCATATAACGGAAAAAGTTGGTGTTATTGACATGCCCGAACGCATCCATGTCGCCCCAGCGTATGGGCATGGTGCAGGTGTGGACTAATTGAAAATCACTCACTGGATTACGACCTTTCTAACTATTGATAAAAAAAACACTCAAACACCAAATCCGTCGTCGGCGGAAATCACCGCGCCGTTGATAAATTGCGAATCGTCCGAGGCCAGCAGCAGCAACAGCCCGTCCAAGTCCTCAGGAGCGCCGACGCGCTTGCGCGGCAGCATCTGCAATAGCTTCTGACCGCCTTCGCTGGACCAATGATGATGATTGATTTCGGTATCGATATAACCCGGGCAAATGGCGTTCACATTGATCCCATGACGCCCCCATTCTTGCGCCATGGCTTTGGTCATATGCACCACCGCCGCCTTGCTCATCGAATACAAGCCGATTTGCGGCAGTACTTTCAAGCCTGCCATCGAAGCGATATTGATTATGCGATACGTCGGTTTGCCATTCGGATTACCGCGCATGATCATGCGCTTGGCCACTTCCTGCGCCACAAAAAAAGCGCCGCGGGTATTGGTATCGAAGACGAATTCGAAATCTTCCGGCGTCACATCCACCAGTCTTTGGGTGGTCGATACGCCGGAATTATTGACCAGGATATCGATCGTGCCGGCCTCGGTTTCCGCATGAGCGACGGCGGCCTTGATACTGGCGTGGTCGGTGACATCCAACGCAACCACATGGGCTGCCCCGCCGGCAGCCTCGATCTCGGCACGCAACTCTTTAAGACGCTCGGTGCGACGGCTGGCCAATACGACTTTGGCGCCGGCCATGGAAAGAATTTGGGCAAAACGCTTGCCCAAGCCACTGGACGCGCCAGTAACCAGTGCAACTTTGCCTTCAAGATTGATCGAACGACCCATGGTGACCTCTGTTTACTTCGGTTTGAACTGCTCAAGGGCTTAATTCGAGCATGGATTCTACGCATTAAGCTATCATGAAATAGTACGATCGTGCTAAAAGCATTTCAGGCTCGATTGGGATTGCTGCTGCGTTTTTTACGCACTAGCCGCCACATCCCAGTAAAATCATAACCCACCGGCAGATAAAACTAGACTAATGACCCCGACCAATCTGATAGAGCAGTACGGCCCACGCGAGTCGATGGAATATGACGTAGTGATCGTAGGTGGCGGCCCGGCAGGGCTCTCCGCCGCGATACGCCTGAAACAGCAAGCGGCTGAAAAAGGCGTCGAACTGGGCGTATGCGTCCTGGAGAAAGGCTCCGAAATCGGTGCCCACATCTTGTCCGGGGCCGTGATGGACCCGATTGCACTCAATGAACTGATACCCGACTGGAAACAACAAGGCGCCCCCTTGAACACGCCGGTCACCGAAGATCGTTTCCTGTTCCTGACCAAAGACGGCGCCCGTAAAGTACCGGGCTGGGCACTCCCCGCCAGCTTGCATAACCACGGCAACTACGTCATCAGCCTGGCCAATGTGGTGCGCTGGTTAGGCACCCAGGCCGAAGCGCTGGGCGTCGAGATTTTCCCGGGCTTTGCCGCCGCTGAAATCCTCTATCGCGACGATGGTTCGGTCAAAGGTGTCGCCACCGGCAACCTGGGCTTGGGCAAAAATGGCGAACCCACGGACCATTTCCAGCTCGGGATGGAATTACACGCCAAATACACTCTGTTTTGCGAAGGCTCACGCGGCAATCTCGGCCGCCAACTGAACGCAAAATATCAGTTGGACAAAGACTGCGACCCGCAATCGTACGCTCTGGGTATCAAGGAATTGTGGGAAATCGACCCGGCCAAACATCAACCTGGTTTGGTCATGCACACCGCCGGCTGGCCGCTGGAAAGCGACACCTACGGCGGCTCGTTCCTGTATCACCTGGAAAATAATCAGGTGATGGTGGGCTTTGTGGTCGGTCTGGGTTATCAAAACCCCTATCTGTCGCCCTTCGAGGAATTCCAGCGCTACAAGACACACCCGGCGATCCGCACCTTCCTGGAAGGCGGTAAACGTATTTCCTACGGTGCCCGCGCGATTACCGCCGGCGGTTTGGTGTCACTGCCCAAGCTGGTGTTCCCTGGCGGCGCCCTGCTCGGCTGCGACGCAGGCTTCCTCAATGCGCCTCGCATCAAGGGCAGCCACGCGGCGATCAAGTCCGGCATGCTGGCCGCGGAAGCCGCCTTTGCGGCGTTGCAGGCCGGTCGTCAAGGCGACGAGCTGCAAGCCTACCCGCAAGCCTTCAAAAGCTCCTGGCTGCACCAGGAATTGCATGGCGCGCGCAACTTCAAGCAGTGGATGAGCAAGGGCTTGTATATGGGCACCTTGATGGTCGGGATCGAGGACAAACTGTTCCGCGGCAAAGCCCCCTGGACCTTGCATCACCAGCACGCCGATCACGAATGCTTGCGCCCGGCGGCGGACTATACGCCTATCGTTTATCCCAAACCCGACGGCAAACTGACTTTCGACCGGCTCTCGTCGGTGTTTATTTCAAACACCAACCACGAAGAAAATCAGCCGGCGCATTTGACCTTGAAAGACCCCTCGGTGCCGGTCGGCATCAACCTGACCACCTACGCGGGGCCTGAGAGCCGTTACTGCCCGGCCCAGGTCTATGAGTTCGTCAAGAACGAAGACGGTTCGGATCGTTTGCAGATCAATGCCCAGAACTGCGTGCATTGCAAAACCTGCGATATCAAAGACCCGACCCAGAATATTGTCTGGACTCCGCCGGAAGGTGGCGGCGGGCCGAACTATCCGAATATGTAAGGCGCTTTAGCTGGATCGCGCCGCCGCCGAAGCCAATTCTGAGGCTGCCGGCGGTGCAGCAAATTTCGCCGCCGTAAAAAAAGCGCTTCGGTTTTTGCTGAAGCGCTTTTTGTTTGGGGCGTCAGTTCAGGGCGCCGCAGCCGGGATTTTCGGCGTACCGACCAGCACGTCGCCGCACTGCGCGCGGTGCCGCAGTGCATGGTCGATCAGCACCAGTGCCAGCATCGCTTCGGCGATAGGCGTGGCGCGGATGCCCACACACGGGTCATGGCGGCCGAAGGTTTCGACCACGGCGGGCTGGCCGTCTTTGTCGATCGAGCGGCGCGGTGTACGAATGCTTGAGGTCGGTTTGATCGCAATCGACACCATGACGTCCTGGCCGGTCGAAATACCGCCGAGTACGCCGCCTGCATGGTTGCTGAGAAACCCGGCCGGGGTCAGTTCGTCGCCGTGCTCTGAACCGCGCTGCGCCACGCTGCCGAAGCCGGCGCCGATTTCCACGCCTTTGACCGCGTTGATGCCCATCATGGCATGTGCGATATCGGCATCGAGCCGGTCGAACAAAGGCTCGCCCCAACCGACCGGCACGCCGCTGGCGACCACCTGGATGCGGGCGCCGATCGAGTCGCCGTCATGGCGCAAAGCGTCCATATAAGCTTCAAGCTCGGGCACGATGGCTTGGTTCGGCGCGAAAAAAGGATTTTCGCGTACATGATCCCAGGCCACAAATGGAATATCGATGGGACCCAAAGCCGACATATAAGCGCGGATTTCGGTGCCGTAGTGCTCGCGCAGCCATTTTTTGGCGACGGCGCCGGCCGCCACCGTCGGCGCCGTCAGCCGTGCCGACGAACGGCCGCCGCCGCGATGGTCGCGGATGCCGTATTTATGCCAATAGGTATAGTCGGCGTGACCGGGCCGGAACGATTCGGCAATATTGCCGTAGTCTTTGCTGCGCTGGTCGGTGTTGCGTATCAGCAGCGCAATCGGCGCGCCGGTGGTGCAATTCTCGAACACACCGGACAGGATCTCGACTTCATCGGCTTCCTGGCGCTGCGTCACATGCCGTGAGGTGCCCGGTTTGCGGCGATCCAGTTCCAGTTGGATATCGGCGGAGCTTAGCGCCATACCCGGCGGACAACCATCGATCACACAGCCGATGGCGGGCCCATGCGACTCGCCAAAGGTGGTGACAGTGAAAAGAGTACCCAAGCTATTACCGGACATGGTTCGACGTGCTCAGCGACAAAAACCTTATTTTACCTCGTCGGGCCTGCGCTGTGCCCGCGTTGTTGCTCTGCCTGCGAGCAAAAACCCGCGCCGGCAAGTTTATCTATCGCTGCATGGCATTCGTCACAGGAGGCCAGATAGCCCCTCGGGCCAATGCTCTTAGCGCCATGCCCCACGCAATTCCGCCACCGCCCGTTGCAGTTGCTCGGCACTCAAGGTCACCGGATCGTGCGGCGCACTGGCTACCAGTTCCAGGCGATTTAACATACCGCGGCGAAACGGCCGGCTCATCGCCGCGCCACCGCGCCGCGAAAAGAAGCTGCCCCATAAACCGCGCAAGGCCATCGGCACCACGGGCGCCGGTGTTTGACGGATGATGCGCTGTACCCCGCTTTTAAACTGGCCGATCTCGCCATCGGCAGTCAGGCGCCCTTCCGGAAACAGGCAAATCACGTCGCCCTGTTCCAGTGCCGCCGCAATCAGCTGAAAAGCGCGCTCCAGCACCGCCGGGTTTTCGTGCTCGGAGGCAATCGGAATGGCTTTGACCGTGCGGAAGAACCACGACAACACAGGCACGTTATAGATCCGGTGATCCATCACAAACCGCACCGGCCTGGGCACCAGCGCACCGATCACCACCGCATCGACAAAACTGACGTGGTTGCAGACCAGCACACATGGGCCTTGCTCGGGGATGTATTCCAGATCGCGCGTCGTCATGCGGTATACGGTATGCAAAAGCAGCCACATGACAAACCGCAGCAAGAACTCCGGGACTTGCGCATAAATGAATATCGCCACCAGCACATTCAGCAAGGCCGTGGTCAGGAACAATTGAGGAATGGTGAAGCCGATCGCCGTCAATGCCAAGGCCATCAGCGCCGACAGAATCATCAGCAAGGCATTCAGGATGTTGTTGGCGGCAATGATGCGCGCCCGATGGCTGGGCTGACTGCGGGTCTGGATCAGGGCATAGAGCGGCACGCTGTAAAAGCCGCCGAACATGGCGAGTAAAAACAGGTCGGCCAGCACGCGCCAATGACTCGGTTGCAGCAGAAATTCCGACACCCCCGACAAGTGGGAGAGCAACGGCGCGCCACGACTGGCAAAATATAGATCGATGCCGAATACGCTCATGCCGATCGAGCCGAATGGCACCAGGCCGATTTCAATACCGCGCCCGGACATGCGTTCGCACATCAGCGAACCCAGGCCTATGCCCAAGGAAAAAGTGGCGAGCAGCACCGTCACGACATCGGCATTACCAGACAAAACGAACTTGGCAAAATTAAAAAACGAAGTCAGGTAGGTCGCTCCGACAAACCACAGCCAGGAAATCCCCATCAAGGCGAGAAACACCGTACGGTCGGCATGTGCCAGTTTCAGATTGCGCCAGGTTTCGGAAAACGGATTCCAGTTGATCACCAGATCGGGTTGCGCAGCCGGCGAGACCGGCACTTTGGCCGACACCAGCCGCCCCAGCAAGGCCAGCGCGATGCAACTGCCGCCCAGCAGCGCAGCACCGTGGCCGCCGAGCGCCGCCGCGGCGCCTCCCACAATCGTGCCGATCAAGATCGCCACAAATGTCCCCATCTCGACCATGCCGTTGCCGCCCACCAGTTCGGCCCGGCTCAGATGTTGCGGCAGATAGGCATATTTGACCGGACCGAATACGGTCGAATGCAAACCCATGCAAAAGGTACAGAAATATAACAAAGCCACGCTATGGAGATAGAAACCCAAAGCCCCGACCAGCATCACCGCGATCTCAAACGTCTTGACCAGGCGGATCATGAAAGCTTTGTCAAATTTGTCCGAGATTTGTCCCGAAGTCGCCGAGAACAATACAAAAGGCACGATAAAGATCGCCGAAATCAGAAAAGCGGCGCTCTTGCTGTCTATCCCGCCAAATAAAACCGCCTGGTAGGTCAACAATGAGGTGAAACCGATCTTGAACACGTTATCGTTCATCGCCCCCAGGAACTGAGTCCAGAAAAACGGGGCAAAACGGTTTTCGCGCAACAAGCGGTATTGGCTCGGATGCTCAGGCTGTGAGTCGGCAGCAGGTGGTGTACTGGGTGCGAGGCTCATCAATATAGGATCGAAGTTAAGGGGTGGGTGAAGCCGCCGGGTGAAGTACCGGCAGTACAGTCAACGTAAGCAAAAAAAAAGCGCGCAAAACGCGCGCTCGGCTTATAAGAGTGCCTTTACCGGACTTGCTCCTGCTCTTCCTGTTCCGGCCAGTCACGAATATAGGCTTTCAGCATGCGGTTTTCGAAACCCTGCTCTTCAACCACGGCACGCGCCACATCGTAAAACGAAATGACGCCCATCAGGGTCCTATTTTCAAGCACCGGCAAGTAACGCGCGTGACGCTCAAGCATCATTCGGCGCACTTCGTTGACTTCGGTTTCGGGCGTGCAGGTAAGCGGGTGGTCGTCCATCACCTTGCGAAGGGTGTTGCTGCCGACGATACCGCTGTTGGTGCGCAAGGTCAGGATAATTTCGCGAAAGGTCAGCATGCCGACCAGATCGCCGTATTCCATGACCACCAGCGAGCCGATATCATGCTCAGCCATCGAGTTGATTGCATCCTGCAAGAGGGTGTCCGGCGTCACCGTAAAGAGTGCACTGCCCTTCACTTTAAGTATGTCGCTGACTCGCATGGTCCCCTCCTGCTTTAATATAGTTATTTGATCCTAGCTGAAAGCCCTATAAAAGGGAAGCCATGCACCCGCTATTAGGGTAATTGTCCATGGTCCGGGCAGTCGCCTTTTTTAGGGTCTGAGGCCCGCCGGCACCCATACAAACGGAGAGCATCACGTTATGCCCGTCAATCGTTTTGACACCCTCGCGCTGCATGCGGGCGCGGCACCCGACCCCGCGACCGGGGCCCGCGCCACGCCGATTTATCAAACCACGTCCTTTGTCTTCCGCGATACCGACCACGCCGCAGCGCTGTTCAATATGGAGCGCGCCGGCCACGTCTACTCGAGAATCTCCAACCCGACCGTGGCCGCTTTCGAAGAACGCATGGCCGCCCTGGAGAATGGCGTCGGCGCCGTCGCCACCGCCAGCGGTCAGGCGGCACTGCACCTGGCCATCGTGACCTTGCTCGGCGCCGGCAGCCATATTGTCGCTTCGGCGGCGCTCTACGGCGGTTCGCACAATCTGCTGCACTACACCTTGCGCCGCTTCGGCATCGAAACCACCTTTGTCCCGCCGCGCGATCTGGCCGCGTGGCGCGCCGCGATCCGGCCGAACACCCGGTTGCTGTTTGGCGAAACCTTGGGCAATCCGGGACTGGACGTGCTGGATATCACCGCGGTCGCCGAGATCGCCCATAGCCATCGGGTGCCGCTGCTGGTCGACTCGACCTTCACCACGCCCTGGTTAATGCGGCCCTTCGATCTGGGCGCCGATCTGGTGTATCACTCGGCCACCAAATTTCTGGGCGGACATGGCACCACCATCGGTGGCGTGGTGATCGACGGCGGCCGCTTCGATTTCGACGCATCGGGACGTTTTCCTGAAATGACCGAACCTTATGACGGTTTCCATGGCATGGTATTTGCCGAGGAAAGCACCGTCGCCCCCTTCCTGCTGCGCGCACGGCGCGAGGGCCTGCGCGATTTCGGTGCCTGCTTGCACCCCCAGGCGGCGTGGCAATTGTTGCAAGGCATCGAAACCCTGCCGCTGCGCATGGCCAGGCATATCGACAATACCCGCCGCGTGGTTGAATTCCTGGTGGCGCACGCCGCGGTCGAATCGGTCGCTTACCCGGAACTTGAAAGCCATGCCGATTACGCCCTCGCTCAGCGCTTGTTGCCCAAAGGTTGCGGTGCTGTATTTACCTTCAATTTAAAAGGCGATCGCAGCGCCGGCCGCCAATTTATCGAAAATCTATCCTTGTTCTCGCACCTGGCCAACGTCGGCGACGCCCGTTCCCTGGTCATCCATCCGGCCTCGACCACTCATTTCCGCATGGACGCCGCGGCACTGGCCCAAGCCGGCATCGCCGAAGGCACCATCCGCCTGTCAATTGGACTGGAAGACCCCGACGATTTGATCGACGACCTGAAACGCGGCTTGAAAGCCGCGCAAAAAACCCTGCCTAGAGCCGCAGCCCCTGCCGCCAAACCGGGAGCCGCATGATGAAGTTCGAGCTGACGACTTATCTGACCGATGCGCTGGCCGATGCCCCGGCCGAGGCGCAAGCCTATGCCTATACCGGCGGTCGCGCGCCGACGGCGGGTCTGCCGACCGTGGTATTTATCCATGGCGCTCAGCATGACCACAGCGTCTGGGCCATGCAAAGCCGTTACTTCGCGCATCATGGTTTTAACGTATTGGCGGTCGATCTGCCGGGTCATGCGCGCAGCACCCAAGCAGCCTTGAGCGAGATCGGCGCGATGGGTGACTGGTTGATCGCGCTGCTTGACGCCGCCGGCGTCGAACGCGCCATGCTGGTTGGCCACAGCATGGGTTCGCTGATCGCGCTCGACACCGCGGCCCGTTTTCCGCAACGGGTGAGTGCTCTGGCGCTGGTGGCCACGGCCTATCCCATGCAGGTTTCCGAGGCGCTGCTAAATGCGGCGCTGCAGCGCGAGCCCGACGCCATCGATATGGTCAACGTCTGGTCCCATTCCACCATCGCCGCCAAACCGTCCTTCCCCGGCCCGGGATTCTGGATGCACGGCAGCAATCAGCGCCTGATGGAACGGATTGCACACATCAATCCGGCCCAGGTTTTGCATACGGATTTTGCCGCGTGCAATGCGTACTCAAGAGGACTGGAAGCCGCGGCCCAGATCCGCTGCCCGACCTTGTTTGTGTTAGGCCGGCGCGACCAGATGACGCCATTACGCGCGGCACTATCGCTGTCGACCGCCATCGCGGCCAACGGCGTGACGGTTGAGACCATCGTGATCGACGCAGGCCACGCGATCATGTCCGAACGGCCGGATGAAACATTGGATGCGCTGTTTATTTTTGCCAAGGAGCAGGCGGTCGCGAGCTAAGATCCGGGACCCAAGCAAGCGGGTGATAGACAGATAAGCAGTAGGCGAACTCCGCCCCTGAAATCGGGTCCAATCGATGCGGGCTAATAGCGTTCTGCATCATCAGGCACTAGGGTGCGACGCTATACACAAACGCGGAAAATCGCCGCATGATGTGTGCTGCGACACTCGCATCCGGTATGGAGGGACATTTTGAACCATTCGACCCACCCGCAACAATTTTCGACCTTTGCCGAGTTTTACCCGTTTTATCTCGGTGAACATCGCAACCCGACCTGCCGCCGCCTGCATTTTATCGGCTCGCTCGGAGTCCTCGGTTGCCTGTCGATGGCTATCGCCACCACCGGCTGGATCTGGCTGCCGCTGGCCTTGGTGTGCGGTTATGGCTTCGCCTGGACCGGCCATTTCTTTTTCGAGAAGAATCGTCCGGCGACCTTCAAACACCCCTGGTATAGCTTGTTGGGCGACTGGGCCATGTTCGCCGATATCTGCCGCGGCCGGATCATGTTCTGAATATTCCGAAGCGACGCAGCAACGGGCTTGACCACCCGCCCGCGTGTCAATTCAGCCGGCCGGCGATTTTCGGGACAGCATCGGGCGTTACTTCATTTAACTGAGGCGCAATCAAATCCGCCAAGGTGACATCCATCTGCCGCCCGCTGAGCGCCGCCGTCAATGCCACGCTATTCAGTTGAGTCGGCGCTTGACCGATCTGATAGTTGAACTCGGTACGGTCAAGCACAAAACGTTCGTATAAATCATTGAGTGTGATTTGCTTCGGATTGGCCAACATGATCCAATTGTCCGGCGCATTATGCCGCGGCAAGCGCGCAATCCATTCGGCTTTATCCAGCACACGCAACACCCGTTTGGCGGTGTCGAGGTCGCAACGCAAGATACGCGCCAGCGTCATGGTCGGATAACCGTCCGCGCCGCGCGCTCGCGCTTCATGCAACAACGCCAGCGCGTTGATCGCGTCCAGCAGATCGCCGCCGGCAAAATGCTGGCGATGAAACTGGCCGGCGCGGATTGCGGGCAACAAGGCCGCGACCGTCGCGCCCGCCAGGGTGATAAACCACAGCAGGTAGACCCACAGCAGGAAAATCGGCACCGCGGCAAACGCGCCGTACACCGCGGCATAGGTCGGAAACCGTTTGATATACAGGCTGAAACCATGACGCGCCAACTCAAACCCGACGCCGGCCAACACCGCGCCCGGCAAGGCGTCGCGTAATTCGACGCGGCAATTGGGCAAATAACTATATAAAAAAGCGTATGCCGCAACGGTCAACGGCAGTGCCGCAGCTTCGAAGACCCAGCCGATCAAGGCCGGCACATGTTGCATGCCCGACAGCGCCAGCGATTGCGACAGCACATACGACGAGACCGACAGGCTGACGCCAAACAGAATCGGGCCGAGGGTGATCACCCCCCAGTAAATCACCACCCGATGAGCCAACGGACGCGGTTTGCGCACCCGCCAAATCACGTTAAAAGCAGATTCGACGGTCATCATGGTCATCACCGAGGTGACCACCAGAAACAACAAGCCGACGGTGGTCAAACCTTTGGCTTTCGACACGAATAAATCGAGATACTTGAAAATCTGGTTGCTGACTTGCGCCGGCATCAGGTGATTGGCGAGAAAATTCTGCAGCGACGACTGAAACGTGCCGAAAATCGGGAACGCGGTAAAAATGGCAAACGCCACGGTAAACAACGGCACCAGCGACAACACGGTGGTAAACGTCAAACTGCCGGCCACTTGCGGAATCCGGTCTTCATTGAGACGTGTCGCGGTAAAACGCGCCAAACGTCTCAACTTGTCAAAATCAAATGCAACCATCAATCCGTGCTCCAGAGGTGGGGCGATATCGGCACACCGCCCAAACGTCGCTGACATGCCGCAAAAACGCGGCGTCAGAGGGGGAAAATTGCTGCATCAATACCGCGCGCCCAGCGCCAGCCTCTTATAATACCTGCTCAACCGATAGAGCTTATGAAAGACATACTTGTACTGTATTACAGTCGGCATGGCGCTACGCGCGAGCTGGCGCTGGCCTTGGCCGCCGGCATCGACAGCGTGGCCGGCGTGCAGGCCCGCCTGCGCACCGTCCCCGCGGTCTCCACCGTATGCGAAGCCAGTCAACCCGAGATTCCCGACAGCGGGCCGCCCTACGTCGAAAATAGCGATTTGGAGGAATGCGCGGGATTGGCCCTGGGCTCGCCGACGCGTTTTGGCAACATGGCCGCGCCGCTCAAGTATTTTCTCGACGGCACCTCGCCGCAATGGCTGTCCGGTGCGCTTAGCGGCAAACCGGCTTGTGTGTTTACCGCTACCGGCAGCCTGCACGGCGGCCAGGAAAGCACCCTGCTGTCGATGATGCTGCCGTTGCTGCACCACGGCATGCTGATCCTCGGCATCCCTTATTCGGAAAGCGCCTTGAGCACCACCCAGACGGGCGGTACGCCTTACGGCGCATCGCATTTTGCGCGCGCCGATCGTGCCGGGGGCGAAGCACGCCAAGGGCTCTTGAGCCAGGACGAAAAAACCTTGGCGACCGCCCTCGGTGCTCGCCTGGCGCGTGCCGCGCTGGCCCTGGACGCATAAATGACCGGAACCGCCGGCGGCGCAGCGCCGCCGCAACGCCAAGCCGATCCACCCCGTGCCACTCCGCAGCTTATTTGAACCAGAACGCCCTATGACCGCCACACCAGCCAATTCGTCCACTACGCCCACTACGCCCGACGCCACCGCCACGGCATTTATCGCGGCCTGCGCCGAACTCATCGGCAGTGCGCATATCCATACCGATGGGCAAGACACGGCGCCCTATCTCACCGACTGGCGCAAGCGTTATACCGGAAGCACCTGCGCGGTGTTGTGCCCGGCCGATACCCAGGAGGTCGCGGGGCTGGTCAAACTCGCCGCGCAGTATGGCATTGCGCTGGTGCCGCAAGGCGGCAATACCGGACTGGCCGGAGGCGCCACACCTGACGCCAGCGGGCAACAAGCGGTGCTCAGCCTGCGCCGCTTGAACCGTGTACGCCAGATCGACCCGGTCAACCACACCCTGACCGTCGAAGCCGGTTGCATTCTCGCGGAAGTGCAACGCATTGCGCGCGAGGCCGGCAGGCTATTTCCGCTGTCGCTGGCAGCGGAAGGCAGTTGCACCATAGGCGGCAACCTTGCCACCAATGCGGGCGGCACCGGTGTTTTGCGTTACGGCAACGCCCGCGATTTATGCCTGGGACTGGAAGTCGTGACGCCGCAAGGCGAAATCTGGAACGGCTTGCGCGGTCTGCGCAAAGACAATACCGGCTACGATCTGCGTGATCTGTTTATCGGTGCCGAAGGCACCTTGGGTATTATTACCGCCGCCGTGTTGAAACTCTATCCACTGCCGGCGGCACAGGTCACCGCACTGGCGGCATTGGAGTCGCCGCAGGCCGGACTGGCGCTGCTTGAACTGGCGCAGCAGATTACCGGGCCGCTGTTGACCGGCTTCGAACTGATGTCGGACTATTGCCTGCAATTGGTCGGCCGGCACTTTCCGGCGTTGCGTTATCCGTTTGCCGAACGCCATCCGCAAGTGGTGCTGCTGGAACTTTCCGATAACGAAAGCGAGGCCCATGCGCGAACGCTCTTTGAGCAATTGATGGAAACCGCTTTCGAGCGAGGTATCGTGAGCGACGCCGTGGTCGCGGAAAATCTGACGCAGTCGCGCGCCTTCTGGCATTTTCGCGAACATATTCCGCTCGCCGAAGCCGAGGAAGGCCTCAGTATCAAGCATGACATCGCCGTGCCGATTTCGCAGACCGCGCATTTTATCGAAGTCACCGATGCGCTGGTTGCCCAAGCGGCCCCGGGCGCGCGCATGGTGACGTTCGGCCATCTCGGCGACGGCAACCTGCATTACAACGTCCAAGCGCCCGCCGGCATCGATCCCAAACAGTTCCTCAAGGAATTCCAGCACCTGGTCAATCGCGCGGTCCACGACAGCGTCCATCGACATCATGGCAGCATCAGTGCCGAACATGGCCTGGGGCAATTGAAGTCCAACGAATCGGCAAGTTATAAATCCCCCGTCGAACTGGCGCTGATGCAAGCCATCAAACAGGCGCTGGACCCCTTGAATCGGATGAATCCGGGCAAAGTGCTGCCCCGCCAAGCGGTGAACCCCAAGCGCTAACCGGCGCTACCGCGTCGATCATTCAGGCAGGCGAACCCCGGCTTGGATGCCCTGTATTATCATGGCTCGCTGGCGGGCCTGTCGTTCAAGTAAAGGATTTTAGATGGCTACTTATATCGTACTGGGAACCGGGATCGGCATCGCCGTCCTGATGGCGCTCGCAAGCATTGTCCAATCGATGCGCGAGGAACGCCGGCGCAACGCGCGCGAGGCTGCGGAAAAACAATAATCCGGCGGTAGCTCGGCGTCGACCCGGTTTTCGGCGGCGACTCCGGCGGCAGATGCAACCCCAAATCGATCAGCAAAATCCGCTTTTCGGCGGAGGATAGGCCGGCCCCGCGGCCGGCCGCGCCTACACCGCCATGCGTGTGTCGCTACGATCGAGGAAGATCTGGAAGTCATTGGCCGCCAACGGTTTGGATAAAAAGAATCCCTGTACCTGATCGCAATGCAGCTCGTTGAGCTTGGTCAACTGGGTAAATGTTTCCACCCCTTCGGCAACCACATCCATATTGAGCGAATGAGCCAACGCGATAATCGCCGACACAATCGAATAACCTTCGTCGCCGCTGATATCGAGCCCATTGGTAAAAAAGCGGTCGATCTTCAATTGCTTGACGCGGAAATTCTGTAGATAGGCCAGACTGGAATAACCGGTACCAAAATCGTCGATCGCAATTTCGAAACCGAAGGCGTGAAAATCGCGAATGATTTCCGAGGTTTTCTCGGCATTCTCCATCGCCACCGTTTCCGTGATTTCAAACATGATCTGGCTATTGCTGACCCCGGCGGCAGCCACCGCTGCATTGATATTGCCGGCCAGATCCGAATGGCGCAGTTGTTGCGGCGACAAATTGATCGCCACCTTGACCGCCGGCAAGCCGCAAGCCTCCCATTCCTTGATGTTGCGGCAGACCTCGGCCACCACCCAATAACCGATCGCGATAATCTGTCCGGAGCGCTCCGCAACCGGAATAAAGTGCGCCGGCGATACCAGCCCCATTTGCGGATGTTCCCAGCGGATCAAAGCTTCCGCGCCAACCAGTTCGCGTGCCAAGCCGCTGAATTTGGGCTGAAAATGCAGGCGCAATTCATGGTTTTCGATTGCGTCGTAGAGCCCGCGCTGAATTTCCATCGCGCGCCGCGCGCTTTCGTTCATATATGACTCGAACATGCGGTAGGTGTTACGCCCCGCTTCTTTCGCCGTATACATCGCGGCATCGGCATTTTTCAGCAGTTCCCCCACCGACTCGCCATCGCGGGGATATAACGCAATCCCCATGCTCGGCGTCACGTGCATGGGTGCGTTATCAACCACCAGATGCTCTTGCATTTTATGCAAAATATTATCGGCAATTTTTATCACCTCGTCGGGCGACGCGAGATGCTCCAGCACGATCACAAATTCGTCGCCGCCAATACGCGCCACCATGTCGTGCGGCGGAACCAGCGTCAGCAGTCGCCGGGCATAAGCCTGCAGCAAACTATCGCCCACCGCGTGTCCAAGCGAATCGTTGATGGTCTTGAAACCGTCGAGATCCATGAACAGGACGGCAAAAATCTGCTGCTCGAAACTGCAACGCTCGATGGCATTTTCAAGACGTGCCGCCAAGGTGGTGCGATTCGGCAATTCAGTCAGCGGATCAAGTGTCGCCAGCCGGATCAATTGATCGTTTAAGGCATCGAGCGAGCGTGCGTAAGCCTGTTTCTGCCGTTCCACAAAACGCGTCAGCAACGACACCACCAAGGCAATCACAAACAATGCAAAAACCACGCAGGACACCGCAAACGCCAACCAGTTGATACTGACGCCCGCCGCCGCACGGCAAATGGCGTCGACGCCGAAGCTCGCCGCGGCCATCGCGGTGTAATGCATGCCGGCAACCGCGGCACCCATGACGCATGCGGCCGCGCCGCGTTTGGCCACCTGCCCGCGTGACGTGCCGTCAAAACCGGAGGTCGATTGCGCTGCGCGGCGATAGGTGAAACGATGGGTCAGCCACAGCGCGACCGTCGCGCCGCCCACAGCAATCATCACGGATGCCGCGAACCATAACGGCCGATAGTTCAAATCCGGGTCCATCTTCAACGCCGCCATGCCGGTATAGTGCATGGTGGCAGCGCTCGCGCCCAGCAGCAGACCGCCGCTGAGCAGCTTGGGCACGGTAAGCGCATCCAGCATTACCACGCGCAATGCCAGATAAGCGCCAACGATCGCAATCAATAACGAAATCGCGGTCAGCTTGAAGTCGTAGCCGAGTTCGATCGGCAGCGAAAACGCCAGCATGCCGATAAAATGCATCGCCCAAATGCCCGCGCCCAATACCAGCGCCCCGCCGGCTAACCAGCGAGTGCGCCACCGCACGTCGGCGGCGGTCGAACAATGATCGGCAAGCTCAAGCACCGTATAAGAAGCGAGGACGGCAACGGCAATCGACAAACAAACAAGGAAAGGCTGGTAAGTACCGTGCATGAGTCGCTTAAGGGGCGGAGTACGTGCTCCGCCTGTTATAAAAAAAAACAGCACTCACGCGCTGCCCAAAAATACGGTACATATGCTGTCGAAGCCCTGGCGAATTCACAAAAAATTCACGTACGGGTCGAGTCGGCGAACAATATAACAAGTTCAACCCACATTCGTCATAGATAAAAACAAAGGCGGCCGCATTTTTCCTTAATTCGGCGCCGTCGGGCTCAGCAGCAGTCCTGGCAAAGCGAAATAGCAAACGTTTGCGGTTAAATCGAATCATTTAGGGACAAACCGAAGCGACGCGCCATCATAAAAAAACATGATTGCGCTCAAGCTCTTAGCATCTTGAATACGGCCATTCGCACGACATCGTCACGGCCGCTCAGGACCCGAGCGAAACGCGCCTTGGTAATTTCCACTAGAACAGACCTTCAGACGGAATAAATATCTGAAGCTCACTGACGTGGGTACTGCATGGACGCTCCCAACCGGGTTTATCCTCGCTTCGTCATATATCGTAATATCTATTTCGTCATCCATAATTTCGAGATACTGGGACAGGCAGAGCCATCGTCCACCGGGAGTTTCTCTGCTGCGATGCGGCTGGTGAATGTCGCCGATGGATGTATGCAATGAAGGTGTTACAGGCTCGGTTGAATACGTATGAGCCGGAGCGCGCCGGTGCGATGTAAATAAAACGCCTGCCAGGCAAAATAGTCCGTAGAATCTAAAGCTCGTCCGCTCTTATCGTATGCCGCCGCTTGGCTACTCATAGGTAAGATACGGAAACGAAGCTGTATTCTTTGCAGACTCTCCCGCCGTTAGTATGGCGTGTCATAACCGATGTCTGGTTTGAGGAGATATGTATGCTGAGTGCTCACGAACTTGCCACCCTGATCCTCGTCAAACGCTCCCCCGAGCAAGTCGAGTTGTCGTGTGCCGATCTGGGGGCCTTGCACGAAAAACGTCTGGTGCGACTGGTTTGCATCACCTCCGGGTTAATCCTGCCTTTTGTTACACCGGTCGGTCATGCATTATTGCTGGCCTTGGGCCAGATCCATTAGGACAGCCGAAATACCGGCTCGACCATCAAGGCCGAGCCCTTGAAAAGAAGAAACCAGATGTCAGCTTTGTCGCGCGCTTCGGCGGGTCTATCGCACGCCGCAGTGGGCATCTTGAGCTTGGCACCTCACTTGAATGCAGGCGATTACGCTCTGCATGCATCCCCAACGACGGCCTCCGGCGCTGCCTCCGTCGACAAGTTCATCTCTGCCCCTTTCCTTCTCAGAGCAGACCGCGCCGCTGCCGCAGGTATGCTCATTTGAAAAAAATCGGTTTTTATCTTGTTATCGGCTTGCTGCGCGCCTTCGCGCTGCTGCCTTATGGCCTGGTCGCTCGTTTTGGCAGCGGTGTGGGCGGTTTGTTACATCGTTTGCCCAGTTCCCGCAAACGGGTGGTGATGACCAATCTGCGGTTGTGTTTTCCGGATCGCAGCGAAAAAGACTACACCGATCTGGCGCGCGATCATTTTCGTCACGTGATTCGCAGCTATGTTGAGCGCGGCATACAGTGGTTTGGTAGCGAGCGGGCTTTGAGCCGGCTGGTCCAAATCGACAGCAAGATCGACCTGCAGGATAAAGATGCCCCCCCGACCATTTTTATGGGATTCCATTTTGTCGGAATCGAAGCGGGTTGCATGCTGTATTCCATGACCTATCCGATCGCGGCACTCTATATGCATATGTCAAGCCAGCGTATCGAGAAGCTCGCCAAACAGCAGCGCGGGCGCTTTGGCGCCCAAATGATCTCGCGCTCCTCCAGCGCCCGTAAAATTGTCAAGCTGCTGCGCTCGGGCACGCCGGTAATGCTGGCGGCCGATATGGATCACGGCGTGGAAAATTCGGTATTTGTGCCGTTTTTCGGGGTCGACGCGTGCACGCTGACATCGGTGTCGCGCCTGGCCAAGCTCGGTGGCGCGCGGGTGGTGCCTTTTATTACCGAAGTGCTGCCCGGCTATCGCGGCTATAAATTGACCATCTTCGAGCCTATGGCTGAATTCCCCTCGGCCAGTGAAGCCGATGATGCGCGCAGCATGAACGCCTTCCTGGAACAACAGATCCTGCGTTTTCCGGAGCAATACTACTGGGTGCACCGCCGCTTCAAAAGCCGCCCCAGCGGAATGGCCGGGGTGTATTGAACAGCGCCAGCGCAACGCTGCCTGGTTGTCATGAGGCATCTGGCGCATCCGCGGTTGCCGGACGGCCGCTCAACCGTTGCTGGACGACGTATCGTCGTTATCCATCGGCGCCATAAAACTTCCCGAGAAACGGCTCCACGAGGTCGTTGTCGGGGCCAAGGTGCCAATTCGCTCGTACACGTCGCGCACCGCGGCATCGAGTGATTCATCGACGCCTGAAGAAACGCCGTCAACCACAATCACCCAATTGGCATGTTGCCGGGTGACCCGAATCCGCCCATCTTCCATCCCGTCCGAAAACCAGCGCCACACCTGCGCATCGGCCAGATTTGCCTGAGCGATGGCGGCCAGCCGCGTGATTCCAGAACTTGCCTCGCCCGTTCCCTCCCCATCGACTACCGGATAGACCCGAAGAGAGTGCTGGTCGGCTAGCTTGGTCATCTTGTAACACCTCATTGAAGAAGGTTGTACGGCTTGATCGGCGTGCGCGTTTTGCGGCGCTCATTGGCGGCGGTTCTGGCCTGGGTCCAGAACCGCCCGAATCAATTGGGGAGTTTGTGACAGTTATTTTACAGCGTCTTGTCCTCGGAGATTTTGCCCATCCTGGACATGCAGTGTTGCTGATTTCGGTGTAATCATCGCGGGTCATCGCCTGCGTCGAGACAAAGCTTTGATTAAAGGCTGCACAAAGTATCCGCGATTTTGGTACTGGATCAACCTCGAACCACGCAAATCATTGTTGCAAATTATCGATTAATTTTCAGGGTCATCATGTTTCATAATGTGCCACGTAAAAAACCTTTATATCAGCAACTCCCCGCTGATTCTGCCGCCGGCCCTGTAAACAGATCCGATGAGGTCCGGGCGCCGCCTCACAAGGGCTGCGCCGGCCTTGCAGACTATTCCGGACTGGCCAATGCAGGTCATGCAACATGGCATGAAGCCGTGATTCGATTGGAGAAGTCACCATGGATGTGATGAGCAGGCTGAATATCGTACGCCTGGAAGCTTTGGCCGATAGCAATGCCGAAGACGCCAGATTGTGGCGCTGGTTTGCCAACTCGCTCGAAGAAGGCCGCTTGTGCTGGCATCGAGACCGGAAATCCTGGGAAATCTATTTCGATCGATCTTTAGTCTCGAAAAATGCGTCATTCGACGTGGCAATTCGTGCAGCACATGCCAAAGCGCTTGAAATGGCATTACTCGAAGAACTCGCCTGATTCCGCAATCTGATTTACCAGCCTGACATCGCGGTCAACGTCGCTGCCATGAACTGCCGGAAGTCCTGGTGGACAAATCGGGAAATAAACCAACCGTCGGGCAAGCCCTTGGGGCGGAACGAATATTCCCAACGGATGTGCGTGCCGCGCTCGCTTGCCGAGAAGCGAAACTCCGAAAGCGCGTAGGTGATGTATCGACCGGTATCGTTCGTGAGATTCCATACTTCATACTGGAACCGCTGTGGCAATTGATCGGCTGTAATCTCCTCAAGGGCGCTGGTGCCATCGGCAAAGACCACTCGTCGACGGTCGCCAACCTTTCTCCACGAGCCGATCAGCGCATCGCTGCGCACCGCGTCATGGTGAATCTGAGCGACCAGCCCGACCGGTGGCACCGCTGAGGTACCCGTCATGAACACCGAGAGTTCGACAGCGCCTTTCTCCGCAAACCATGTGGAGAATTGGTCAAACGGAACTGGAAGATCGTATTCAACGATCACGCTCTGGTAAGACTCGTCTGGCCCAGCAGGTGGGCGCGTGGCGTCCCGTTGCGCCTGGTCGCGCTGTGCTGCCGTGAGCGATGGATCGCTGCCGACCGGGGCTGAACTGCAGCCCGCCAGTCCGATGACGAGACCGGCCAGCGCCGCGATCAAGGAATATTTTGCCCAATTGCCACTCATCTGATGCCTCGATTTAACCCTGTCATGCGGGACTTGAAAGACCTACCATGCGTGCGCTGTCGCGCCAAAGACCGGTCATCGCGTCATCCTGGCGCGCCAGCTTCGACGGATCGGGCCACGTGAGCCGACGTTTGACCAGCGAGGCATACAGCCGTCCGGCGGGTGGCGTTATCCGTCCGAGTGCCAGGTCTGCGAGGTTTTGACCAGCCTGGTCCACGGTCGCGAGACCCGTCATCGGACGCATCAGACCGACTGCACCCATGGCCAGCCGTGCCCAGAGAGGCCACGCCCGAAATAGAGAGGTCCCGATGGTGAGGCCTGGATTATAGGCAACCACAGTGAGACTCTTTGCCTTGGCCTCGTCGGATGCGGCCAAGCCGCGGGCCATCAGCAGATCGCAGAGCTTCGATGCCGCATAGGCGCGAAATCCCGCCGAAAATCCCGTGGGACGGCGCCGGGCTTGAGGATGAGCCAGCAACTCCGGATCGAGATCCTTCGGCGCCATTGGATTTTGTTCGGGGTCGTGTGTATCGCTGGTCGTGATAACCACCGTCGCACCTTGAGCCAGCTTCGGCAGCAACAACTGGAGTAACAGGTAATGTGCCAGATGGTTGATGGCGAACGTGCTCTCAAAACCATCTTCGGTGCGCTGCTCAAGATTCGGAAACTGCGTCCCGGCATTCAGCACCAGTCCGTCGATCAACTTATCCCCAAGCTCCTGAATCACGCCTTGCGCAAACTCGCGGACACTGCTCAGGCGGCTAAGGTCGAGCGGCAGTGTCTCGATTGCTGATTGGCTGCCAAGACGGGCGCCAAGCACAAGACGCATGCCTGGAGTGCCGGCGATCTGTTGTGCGGCCACTGCGCCCAGACCCGACGTCCCGCCGGTCATTACGATGGTTTTCATGGGATCACCCTCGTCCGGGTGTTAGAGGTAGAGTTAAAGGTAGATGCCGCCGAAAACCTTTGTGCGTTGGGCGGTCGCCGCCCGTTACGGCGGCCACCTTGCCCATTGCGTTTTCTTGAATTTCGCCCGACATGTCGTACCTCGTGAGTGGGTTGTCCATGCCAGCAAGTATGGGCTGAAGGGACCGAGGCCCGCATGCCGGAATCCTCAAATATTTTGCACAATCCTCCAAACCCAATCTGTATTTTGAGATTTAGCGCTAAGATTGCCCCAACGCTATAAACCGCAATGAATTCCTCTCATCCGCTCTGGAGGCCCCGCATGTCACCGCTCTTGATAGCCGCCTTGAATCAATACATGGACCGCAACGGCGGGGACGACGGAGTACTCGTCACGCCGGTCGAAGGATTGTTTCTCATGCGTTCGACGGGCGAGAGGCTGCCGCACCATGTCATGTACAAACCGGCGCTCTGCATTACTGTGCAGGGAGCGAAACAGGTCTTGTTCGGCGACAAGCTGTTTGACTACGGTGAGATGCAAGCCCTCTTGGTCGGCGTAGAACAACCCGGCGTCGGCAGAGTGACGCGAGCGAGCCTACGCGAGCCCTATCTGGGCATCTTTTTGCAGCTTGATCTCGGCATATTGCGCGAGATAACGGCACAACTCTCCCCGCCTCCAAAACCGCATGGAAATGCCCGCATGGGAGTCTTCGCGATGGATGTCGACGGGCCGTTGGCCGAGTGCATCGGCCGGATGATCCAGATGCTTGAGACACCCCAGGCTGCGATCATTCTTTACCCCTCAATCATGCGGGAAGTATCCTATTGGCTGCTGACCGGCGAGAATGCCGGTGAAATCTGCAAGCTGGTGTCCCCTAACGGCCGCACGCAACGCATTGCCGAAGCGATCTGCCTTTTGCGCGATGACATCGCGCGTCCTATCCGCATCGAGCAACTTGCCGATACGGCTCAGATGAGTTCATCTTCCTTTTACCAGCACTTCAAGTTACTCACGTCCTTGACTCCCATCCAGTATCAAAAGCAACTGCGCCTGCTCGAGGCACGCCGCCTGATGGTAGAAGGCGGAGCCAACGTAACGGGCGCCGCTTATCGAGTGGGGTATGAGAGCGTCTCGCAGTTCAGTCGCGAATACGCGAGGATGTTCGGCACACCGCCAAAACGTGACATCGCCGACAGACAGGCGGTCTCGACATAGCCAGATGCCGCACGAAAACCGTGGGCCAAACCATACGCGCAGCTTAAGCGGGAGAATCCCGCAGCGCGGCCGTCAATATTTCCAAGGCCGACATCAAAGCATCTGCCTGCTCGGGCGCCAACAAAGCAAGAAATGCGGCATTACGCTGCTGCGACACAGCCAAAGCGCGTTTAAACACCTCATTGCCCGCTCCGGTCAGGCGGATTTCGACTCCACGGGCATCAATCTCGCTGCTGGTTTTTGCCAGTAAACCGCGCCGTACCAATCCGTCCGCCGCGCGGCTCGCCTGACTCCGGTCCAAATTGGATTTTTGTCCGAGTTCGGATACCGACAACTGTCCATAGGCACCCACACACAGGACCACTCGCGCTTCGGGCAGGCTCAAACCCGTATGCGCAAGAAATTCGTCGTGGATCACCTTGTCGGTCAGTTTTTTGACAACATGCAGGCGGTAGGTCAGTAAATCTTCAAGTCGGTCTTTGGTCGGTAACTTCTTCGGCATTATGTTGCTTGTTTCCCCATGTCCCATGTTTCTCAAAGCGAATTCAAAAACTCGTCGAGCGCCAATTTCATGCTCTGGATCGCATCGTCCGGCAGCAACATCACCAGTTGCGCCTCGAAGCCGCCGTGCTCCAAGGTGAAATGCACGCGCAACAGCAAAGCACGTTCCCAGCGTATCGGCAAGGTCGGCTGCAAGGTCTCGATCAACGCATTCAAACTCAGGAACGTGGGCGCGGTAAAACTCAGTATGCATCCCAGTTGCTCAAATATGCTCTGCACGCAGCCGCCGACCAACAGGGTGGCAATATCGGAAAGCATCTCCAGTTCGATTTTTTCTGCGTCGCTTTCGTAGCCCATCAGCTCACGTAACTCACGGTAGCCGTCCTGGCCGAACATCACAATCGCCTCGCCGGAGATATCCGACTGAAACGCTTGCCGTACCACCTTGGAACCATCGTTCTTTTCAGACAGATAATGAGCCAGATCGCTGACGCTGATCAATTGGGAATTCGGCACCGACAGCGTGACGAACGTTCCGAGTAACTGAGCCAATGCCGCACCTGCCCGGCCCATTCCGATGTTGGCGATTTCCTGCAACGCATCGCGCTGCATTTCATCCAAATCGTTATCGCTCATATGTACCGTACTCCTTAAGAATGGGATTGGGGTTGAGCCGGCTGGGTGCGCGGCAAGGTCACGCGAAAACGGGAACCACGGCCCACTTCGCTGTCGACGTCGATGCGCCCATGATGAGCGGCCACGATGCCGTAGGTCACCGACAATCCTAGGCCGGTTCCCTGTCCAACCGGCTTGGTCGTAAAAAACGGCTCGAAGATGCGGCTCAGGCGCTCAGCCGGAATCCCGCTGCCGCTATCTTCGACTTCGAACCAGACCGAAGCCACCGGGGTCCCAACCGTTCCCGTGCGGATAGTGATGGTCCCGATGCCGTTTTCTCCATCTTTTCCGTTGACCTCCGAACAGGCCTGCGCTGCGTTGATCACCAGATTAAGCACCACCTGGTTGATCTGCGACGCAATACATTCAACCCCCGGCACAACCCCATAGTCGCGCACCAATTCAGCCCGGTATTTGATTTCATTGTTGACAATATTCAAGGTCGATTCGATGCACTGATGCAGATCGGCGACTTCCCATAAATGCGCGTTGTCGATACGCGAGAAATTGCGTAGACCTAAAACGATGTCGCGCACCCGCACCAGCCCTTCTTTCGATTCACGCAGAAGTACCGGTGCATCTTCGCGCAAGTAATCCAGATCGGTATGTTCACGGCAGGCCATGAGTTGCTCCCGCGTCGGCTCGGCCACGTGAGGCTCCAGTTCCACGTAGGCGTCGATCACCCCAAGCAATTCTGTGGTGTATTGGGCCAGCGTACCGAGGTTAGACAGGACAAAACCCACTGGATTGTTGATTTCGTGAGCCACCCCGGCGGCCAGTTGACCAATGGCCGCGAGTTTTTCCGATTGCATCAACTGCAGGTGCGCCTGCGCCAGTTTCTCGTTGAGTTCCGACAGCTCCTGATTCCTGAGGGTCAACTCGTCCAGTGTCCGTTTGACCAGCAACTCCCGCTGCTTGACCTCGTTTTGCGCCAGACAGATATCCGTGGCGTCGGTCACAGTGATACATACCGAGGAAATCTTGCCGTCGCCCTCCGTGACCGGGAAAAAAGTGCAATTCTGGCGCATCGCATCGATTGAACTGGTAATCGGACGGCTATGCGAAAAGCGGAATAAATAGGGACGATGTTCCCATGACATAAAGGAAAAAGTACCGAGAAGAAATACGCTCTCCAGTTTTTTGGTCAGCCATTTTTCCGGCAGTTCCGGAAAAACCTCAAATAACTTGTTTCCCAGCACCTGCTCGCGGGAAGTACCGCTGTGATATTGCATAAAGCGATTCCACAACGTAACCCGCATCTCGCGATCCACCGCAAAAATGCCCAGGTCGACCCGGTCAGTCACGGTTCCCTCAAGCGA
>Ga0302313_10000234_pt1 | contig 53183 bp, 42 predicted proteins | sample III_Palsa_N2_2_FD_200454 | JGI IMG/M metagenome (GOLD analysis project Ga0302313, IMG submission 200454) | Peat permafrost microbial communities from Stordalen Mire near Abisko, Sweden - III_Palsa_N2_2 | ecosystem: Environmental > Terrestrial > Soil > Palsa > Peat permafrost | place: Sweden...
CCTTCATGGATTCCTCGCTGCGCGAGAATTGCATCCAGAAGATCAGCCTGGCCCTCACCGTCAAGGGCGACCGCATGATCCTGGACTTCCGCGGCTCCGCGCCGCAGTTCCTCAACCGCGCGGTCAACACCAACATCGCCTCGTTCAAGGCGGCGCTGGCCACCGGCCTGTTGCAGAATATCTGGCCCGATCTGCCGCACACCATGGCGGTGCTGTCGCCGATCGAGATCGTGTCCGATCGCAACTCGATTCTCGACGCCGAGGGTGAGATGCCGCAGGCGATGAGCCTGATGCCGCTGTTCAAGGCCTGCGTCATCTGGACCATCCCGATGAACAAGCTTAATTACAGCCTGCCGCACCGTTACTCCGCGGTGATCGCGCAGCAGTACGACCAGGCGGCCACCTTCATCTACGGCGGCCTGACCCAGCATGGCGATATCACCGGAAATTTCTGCTCCGACATCAATGGCATGGGGCAGGGCGCCCGCTCGGACGCCGACGGCGAACATTCCCTGTCGCCGGTGTTCGGCTTCATGGCGGATTCCGGCGAGCACGAGATCAATGAGGAAGACACGCCCATCGTGCGCCTCGGCGCGCAACGCCTGGCCAAGGACCGCATCGGCTTCGGCAAGTATCGCGGCGGCATGGGTTACGAGCAGATCGCCACCATGCGCAATTCGCCGCTGTGGGGCTTCATGACCGGCTGTGAGGGCTCGTTGTTCTCCTCGGCGCAGGGCCTGTTCGGTGGCTACTCCTGCCCGGCCTACCAGCTGTGCAAGATCAAGGGCATCAACATCTTCGAGGAGCTGAAGAAGGATCCCAAGATCATCGACAAGTGGGACATGGTGAGCCTGATGAACGAGCAGCCGATTCCCGGCGGCAAGTACAGCAGCCACGACATGGGCATGACCTTCGAACTATGCCAGGAAGGCGAGATCTACATGATCTGCCAGGGCAGCGGCGGCGGCTACGGCGATGTGCTGGAGCGCGACCCGCAGCTGGTGATGAAGGACCTGGAAGAGGACCTGATGTCGCACGACCTCGCCCGGGACATCTACAAGGTGGTTTACGACGAGAAGACCCTGTTGGTGGACGAGGCTGCCACCACCGCGCTGCGCGACGCCTACCGCAAGGAGCGCATCGCCCGCGGCAAGCCGTTCGATGCGTTCTGCGCGGAGTGGGTCAAGCCCGAACCGCCGGCGCACCTGCCTTACTTCGGCAGCTGGGAAAATCTGCAGGAGATCTACGCCAGCAGTGCCGGCCAGCGCATCAAGATGGACTCGGACAAGCTGCAGGGTGCCTTCATGCTCAATCCGAAAGACCTGCAGATCGCCGCGCTGGAGGCCAAGGTGGCGGCCCTGAGCAGCCAGCTCGACGACTGCAACAAGGCGCGCAAGTAGTTTGCAGGCAGAGATTCATAAAAGAATATAAGAGGAGGAGCAGATGACCGATTACGGCAAGGCATTCCGTGTGGATGGGAAGACGGCGCTGGTCAGCGGCGCGGCCCGCGGCATCGGCGCCGCCATCGCCGAGGCGCTGGCCCAGGCCGGCGCCAGCGTGGTGATCACAGACATCCTGGAGCGTGAAGGCCAGGAGACGGTGGAGAAGATCCGGCGCGCCGGCGGCGAGGCCTCTTTCTTCAAGCACAATGTAACGGTCGAGGCGCAATGGCAGGCCGCCATCGCCCACGCCGAGAAGGAGTTCGGCCCGCTCGAAGTGCTGGTCAACAACGCCGGCATCGAGACCGCGGCGCTGCTGTCGCAGTGCACGCTGGAAGACTTCAGCAATGTCATGAACGTCAACGTCAACGGCGTGTTCCTGGGCCTGAAACATGCGGTGCGCGCCATGTCCCCCGGCGGCAGCTCCGGCCGCGGCGGCTCCATCATCAATATGTCCTCGGCGGCCGGCCTGGTCGGGACCACCGGCCATATTTCCTATCACGCCTCGAAGGGCGCGGTGCGCTTGCTGTCCAAGGCCGCGGCGGTGGAATGCGCGCAGCTGCAGACCGGCATCCGGGTCAACTCCGTGCACCCGGCCATCGTCGGCACCGAGATGGGCGACAACTTCGTCAAGCACCTGGTCGACCTGCAGCTGGCGCCGGATCACGCCACCGCCAAGGCGGCGATGATGGCGGCGCATCCGATGGGACATTTCGGCGAACCCGCCGACGTTGCCGCCGCCGTGCTCTATCTGGCTTCGGCGGCCTCGAAGTGGGTGACCGGCACGGAACTGGTGCTGGATGGCGGTTACACCGCCGCCTGATCCGCACGGCTACCGATGCCTTTACTGAGCGAACGCGTGACTTCCAATGGGCCCTGCCTGTGGCTCGATTACGACGCCTATGCCGGCGCCCTGCTGGCCAACGGCAGCGTGCCCTGGCTCGATGTGGATGCGCTGATCGGCTGGATGCGCAAGGCGCAGAGCCTGCTCAAATCGGATGTGATCGCGGTGCCGATGGCGACGGTGGTGGAGCAGTGGCTGGCGGCCCACCCCGAGCTGAAGACTGCGATGGCAGCCAAGCGGCGGGCGGTATTTCCGCTCAAGACTTTGCTGGCCGACACGGCCTTGCGCAGCCATCTGGTGAGCCTGGTCAAACCTTTGCGCTCGAGCTTCGCCAAGCCGTCCTTGCTGCTGAGCCTGCCGTCGCCGCGCCTGTGGGTGGCGCTGGCGAGCGCGCAAGCGCTGCCCGGCGAGACGGTGGAGATCGATGCAGATGCGGTGGACAGCGCCGCCGCGTATATCGCCGATTTTCTGCGCGAGTTCGCCGACTGCGGTATCGACGGCATCGTGCTGCGGGAAAGCGCCGAGTCGGAGCCGGCTTCGGCGGAGGATCTGCAGCTTTACCAGGCCGTATTCAATGTGGCGGCGCATTACCGCTGGGATGCCGGATTACGCCTGCCGGTGGCAGCGCATGATGCGGCCTTCGCGGCGGGACCCGCGTTCGTGGTATCGCCGCGCAGTTCCGTGGCCGGAGTGGCGGGACTGGTGGTGAACGGGGAATTCTGGGCCGGCGAGGGGCCGCCCGAATGCCCGGCCGGAGGATTCCGCTACGCCGAGATTCCGGTGGATGCAAAGCCGGAAAGCGTGCTGGATCGTCTTGCCGCGCTGCGCTGAGAGACCGGACAGGGGAGGGCCGATGTTCGATTACAAAATGGAGCACCTGTTCTCCTACACCGCGACCTTGCAGTCGCCGGTCGAAACGATCGGGCCGGTGCCGGAGGGCATCCGGGTGAATTTCTACGTCACCGGCGGCGTGATCCACGGCGACCGGCTCAATGGGCGCATCCGGCCGGTGGGCGCCGACAACTTCCTGGTGCGGCGCGACGGCATCGGCGTGCTCGATGTGCGCGCTACATTTGAAACCACGGATGGCGCACTGATCGATGTGGCGTACCGCGGCATCGGCGATCTGGGTGAGGACGGTTACGGCAGGTTCCTGCGCGGCGAGCTGCCGAAGAAATTGCCGCTACGCACTGCGCCGAACCTGCGCACGGCGCATGCGGATTACCAGTGGGTGCAGCGCCTGCATTGCATGGGAGTGGGAGAGGTGGACCTCGAACGCTTCGAGGTGTCCTACGACGTTTATGCGGTTCGGTAGGGAGATGGGTTTATGGTGAAGGAAGGAGAACTGCTGTGGACCCCGCGCCCCGAGTTCGCGGAAGCTTCCAACCTGACGCGCTACATGCGCTGGCTGAAGCAGACACGCGGCACGGATTACGCCGACTACGATGCGCTGTGGCGCTGGTCGGTCACCGATATCGAGGGCTTCTGGGCTTCCATCTGGGAATATTTCCAGGTGATGTCGGACCAGCCTTACCTGCGCGTGCTGGATCAGCGCGCCATGCCCGGCGGCAAATGGTTCGAAGGCTCGCGGCTGAACTATGCCGAACATCTGCTGCGCACCGAAACCGGGCCGGGCGAGGCCCGCACGGTGTTCCATCACCTGACCGAGAACCGGCCGCTGCAGGCCATGAGCTGGGGCGAGCTGGGGCGCCAGGTACGCATCCTGGCGACGCAACTGCGTTCGCTCGGCGTGGTGCCCGGCGATCGCGTGGTGTCGTACATGCCGAACGTGCCGGAGACGGCCATCGCCATGATGGCCACCATCGCCATCGGCGCGGTGTGGTCCTCGGCAGCGCCGGAGTTCGGCGTCAAGACAGTGACCGAGCGTTTCAGCCAGATCCAGCCGAAGATCCTGTTCGCTTCGGATGGCTACCGTTTCGGCGGCAAGGACTTCAAGCGCGAAAGCGAGGTGCGCAGCATCATCGCCGACCTGCCTTCGCTGGAGCGGGTGATCTGGCTGCCGTACCTGAACCCCAGGGGCGAGGTGCCGCAGGCCCTGCCCAAGGCGATCTCGTGGACCCGCCTGATGGACCGCGAGGCGGTGCCGCGCGAGAAATTCCGCTTCGAGCGGGTGGACTACGATCATCCTCTGTGGATTGTTTTCTCCTCCGGCACCACCGGCCTGCCCAAGGCCATCGTGCACAGCCATGCCGGGGTGCTGCTGGAGCATCTCAAGCTGATGCACTTCCATCTCAACCTGGGGCCGCAATCGGTGATGTTCTTCTACAGCACCACCGGCTGGATGATGTGGAACCTGCTGCTCGCCTCCCTGGTGACCGGCGCCGCCGCGGTGCTCTATGACGGCAATCCGGCCTATCCCTCGCTCGATTTCCTGTGGAAGCTGGCCGCCGATACCGGCGCCACTTCGTTCGGCGCCAGCCCGACCTATGTGCAGATGATGGAAAAGGCCGGGCTCAAGCCGGGCGAACTGTACGACCTGTCGCGGCTGGAAGGCGTGCTGGTTGCGGGCGCGCCGTCCACGCCGGAAACCTTCGACTGGTTCTACCGCAGCGTCAAGCGCGATTTGTGGGTCACTTCACAGTCCGGCGGCACCGAGCTGTGCAGCGGCTTCGTCGGCGCCGTGCCGCTGTTGCCGGTTCATGCCGGTGAAATCCAGACGCGCATGCTGGGCATGGACGTGCATGCCTGGAGCGAGGATGGCAAGGAGCTGTTCGACGAAGTCGGCGAGCTGGTGGCGACCAGCCCATTCCCCTCGATGCCGATCCGCTTCTGGAACGATACCGGTGGCAAGCGCTACCACGAGTCGTATTTCGAGGTCTATCCCGGTGTTTGGCGCCATGGCGACTTCATCAAGATCAACCAGCGCGGCGGTTGCTATATCTACGGCCGCTCCGATTCGACCCTCAACCGCTACGGCGTGCGCATCGGCACCGCGGAGATCTACCGGGCGGTGGAGCAGGTGGAGGAAATCGCCGACAGCCTGATCGTCTGCTGCGAGTTGCCGGGCGGGCACTTCTTCATGCCGCTGTTCCTGCGCCTGAAGCCGGGCGTGCAGTTCGACGACGCCTTGCGCGACCGTGTTGCCACACGCCTGCGCAGCGATTGCAGCCCGCGCCATGTGCCGGACCGCATGTACCAGGTGGAGGCGGTGCCGTACACGCTCACCGGCAAGAAAATGGAAGTGCCGGTGCGCAAGATCCTGATGGGCTGGCCGCTGGAAAAGGCCGCCAGCCGCGACGCCATGATGAACCCGGAGGCGATCGACTACTTCGTGCGCTTTGCCCAGGAATCCATCGACTACCGCTGGCGTCCCAACGATCCGCAGCTCAGCTCGGCGCGCGGATGAACTCCTCATCGTCATTCCCGCGAAGGCGGGAATCCAGTTTTCCATGGGCAGTGATGCAGCCCCAGGAATTAGGCCAAAGTAAAACCGGAATGACCCCATGAAACGAGTACAAGACAAAGTCTGCCTCGTCACCGGCGCCGCCCGCGGCCTGGGCCTCGCCGCCGTCGAAGCCCTGCTGCATGAAGGCGCCCGGGTAATGCTCACCGACGTCGACGCCGCCGCCGGCGAAGCCGAGAAGACGCGGCTTGCGCGGCTCGGCTTCGAAGTCCGCTTCATGGTGCAGGACGTGACCAAGGCCGCGCAGTGGAATGAAGTGCTCGAGCACACCTCGGCCGGCTGGGGGCATCTCGACGTGGTCGTCAACAACGCCGGCGTCGCCGTGCTGGCCGACGTGGAAAAGGAAAGCCTGGAAAACTGGAAGAAGACCCTGTCGGTCAACCTCGACGGCGTCTTCCTCGGCACCCAGGCCGCCATCGCCCGCATGAAAGGGCGCGGCGGTTCCATCATCAACATCGCCTCGATCGAAGGGCTGATCGGGGAGCCGCTGATTCCGGCCTACAACGCCAGCAAGGGCGGGGTGCGCATGTTCACCAAATCCTCGGCGATCCACTGCGCCCGCGCCGGCTACAACATCCGCATCAACAGCGTCTGCCCCGGCTTTGCCGAGACGCAGATGGTCGGCGCCGCCGTGGCCAGCCTGCCGCCGGAACAGGCCCAGGTCTTCGTCGAGCGGACCCTGGCGCGCATTCCCCTGGGACGCTTCGCCAGGCCGGAAGAAATCGCCAGGGCGGTATTGTTCCTGGCTTCGGATGAAGCCAGCTATATCACCGGTTCGGACCTCGTTGTGGATGGGGGCATGACCGCGTAAGCGGCGCTTCGCCCGCAGCAGCCGATTCAAACAGCAAGCGCCGTTTCAACCATTGATCGATCACGCACAAGAATGAGAGGAGCATCATCATGAGCAGCAAGAAACCCGTCGTCATCTACGGCGTGACCGGCTATACCGGCCGGCTGGTCGCGGAATATCTGCGCGAGTACCACATCCCCTTCATCGCCGCCGGCCGCGACGGCAAGCGCATCAAGGAGGTGATGGACAAGGTGCCGGGCATCGAGAACGCCGAATACGAAATCGCCGAGGTCGAGCACAGCACCGAGGCCCTGACCAAGCTGTTCAAGGGCGCGAAGGTCGTCTGCAACATGGTCGGCCCGTTCATGAAGTACGGCCCGGAAGCGGTGGAAGCCTCGCTCGCCGCCGGCTGTCATTACACCGATACCAATGGCGAGCAGAACTGGATGATGCACGCCGACGAAACCTGGGGCGAGAAGTTCGCCGCCAAGGGCCTGCTGCTGACGCCCGGCATCGCGCAGATGTACACCACCGGCGAGATCGCCGCCAACATCTGCCTGGAAACGCCGGGCCTGGATACGCTCGACATCCTGGTGCTGTGGAAAGGCTTCCCCACCTACGCGTCGACCCAGACCATCTTCAGCATCCTCACCGCCGACTTCTTCCACCTCGAGCAGAACCAGTACGTGCAGTGGTCGCCGTTCGCCAAGGCCGAGATGCAGGTGCCGGGCCAGCATGCGGTGGCGATGGCGCTGCCCTGGGGCGGCACCGCGCACCCGGTCTGGTTCAAGAACGATCCGCGTGTAGCCAACTGCAAGGCCATGGGCGGCGTGTTCGAGCGCAGCGTGATGGAAGGCGTGGTGCAGATCACCACCGTGGTCGAAGAGCAGATCAAAAAGATGCCCAAGGCCCAGCAGGAGAAGGCGCTGTCCGACATGGCCGCGAGCCTGCAAGCCGGCATGCCGCCGCGCGAGAACCCGCGCATCAACACCACGGTCGATTCAGTTCACGCCAGCGGCCCGCTCGGGCGCGTGCAGTGCGTCATCCACGGCAACTGCAACTACAAGCAAACCGGCTTGTTGCAGGCTTATACCGCCTACCACCTGTTGCAGGCGCCGCCGCGCAGATATGGATTCGCCTCCGGCTGCCAGGCGTTCGGCCACCGCGAGCTGCTGGGCGTGTTGCAGAGCTTCGGCCTGGCTGGGAAGCCGATCATCACTTCGCACGAGTGATCCCGGTCGCAGCCTGATGCGGCGCCGCGGAGCGGTCAGCCTTTCCTCCGGATCGGCGCCGCTCCGGGATGCTGCGCAAAACTGTCCAGTCCGCCCCCGGCGGCGCAAACCCGGCGGCACGATATGATCAATGCGCAGCCTGATTTCGCGTGGCCGGCCCATTGCTGCCGGCGGGGCGCTTGTCCATTATCCGTAGTGCCGATACTGTAGCCCCCTCAACGAAGGAGTAGCCCGTGATCAAGGTCAGTGTGATGTATCCGAATGGCAAGGACGGCAAATTCGATATCGCCTATTACTGCGACAAGCACATGCCGATGCTGAAGCAGAAAATGGGCGCGGCCCTGAAGGGCATGGCGATTGAGCAGGGCATCCCCGGCGGCGAGCCGGGCGCGCCGCCGACCTACCTGGCCTTCGGCCACATGTATTTCGACACGGTGGAAGCCTTCCAGGCGGCCTTCGCGCCGCATGCCGCCGAAATCCTGGCCGATGTTCCGAAGTACACCAACATCAAGCCGGTCCTCCAGATCAGCAAAGTGAAGTTGTAAAAGATGATCAAATCAAGAGCCGCCGTCGCCTGGGAGGCCGGCAAGCCGCTTTCGATCGAGGAGGTGGAGGTTGCTCCGCCGAAAGCCGGCGAAGTGCTGGTCAAGGTGGTGGCCACCGGCGTCTGCCATACCGACGCCTTCACCCTGTCCGGAAAGGACCCCGAGGGCCTGTTCCCGGTGATCCTGGGCCATGAGGGCGGCGGCATCGTGCAGGAGGTCGGCGCCGGCGTGACCAGTGTCCGGCCGGGCGATCACGTCATCCCGCTGTACACGCCGGAATGCGGCGAATGCAAGTTCTGCCGCTCCGGCAAGACCAATCTGTGCCAGAAGATCCGCACCACCCAGGGCAAGGGCCTGATGCCGGACGGCACCACGCGCTTTTCCCACAAGGGCCGGCCGATCCTGCACTACATGGGCACCAGCACGTTTTCCGAATACACCGTGCTGCCCGAGATTTCGCTGGCGAAGATCAATCCGCAGGCACCGCTGGACAAGGTCTGTCTGCTCGGCTGCGGCATCACCACCGGCATCGGCGCGGTGCTCAACACCGCCAAGGTGCCGCCGGGTTCCAGCGTGGCGGTGTTCGGCCTCGGTGGCATCGGCTTGTCGGTGGTGCAGGGCGCGGTGATGGCCAAGGCCGGCCGCATCATCGCGGTCGACACCAACCCCGAAAAGTTCGCCATGGCCCGGGCGCTGGGCGCCACCGACTGCATCAATCCGAAGGACTACGGCGTGCCGGTGCAGCAGGCGATCATCGACCTGACCGACGGCGGTGTCGATTATTCCTTCGAGTGCATCGGCAACGTCAACGTGATGCGCTCGGCATTGGAGTGCTGCCACAAGGGCTGGGGCGAGTCGATCATCATCGGCGTCGCCGGCGCCGGCGAGGAAATCAGCACCTGTCCGTTCCAGCTAGTCTCCGGCAGGGTCTGGCGCGGTTCCGCCTTCGGCGGCGTCAAGGGGCGCTCACAGCTGCCTGGGTTCGTGGATCGCTATCTGGGTGGTGAAATCAAAATCGACGAGATGATCACCGAGGTGCTGCCGCTGGAGCAGATCAACCATGCCTTCGACCTGATGCACGAAGGCAAGGTGATCCGTTCGGTAATCCGCTTCTGATCGTACAGCCTGGACCGCGGATCCTAATATTTCCAGTTGAAGCTGAGCCCGGCCAGAAAGCTGCGTCCGGGCCCCGGCTCGTAATAACGCGCGTTGCCGTCGTTGACGATGACCGAACCGATATAGTCGCAGCCGAGCAGGTTGTCGATGCGCAGGAAGCTCTGGATGCGCCAGTGCGGCAGATCGAAAATGTAGCCGCCGTCCGCGCCCAGCAGGCCATAGGAGGGCGTGGTCGCGGCATTGACGTCGTTCACGGCCACCTCGGTGACGTACTGCCCGCTGAGAGACGCATGCCAGCCGCTTTCGCCGCCCCAGCGCAAGGCGCTGTAGAGATCCGTCTCCGGCACGCCCGGAATGCGGTTCCCCGCCGCGACCTGGATATCCGGAGTGGCGCAGGTAGTGCCCAGGTTGCCGCACGTCAGGTAGGACTGCCGCACCGTGGCATCCAGATAGGTATAGGCCAGCTGCAGGTTCCAGCGCGGCGCCAGCTCGGTTGAAAGGGAGGCTTCCACGCCCTGGCGCCGCGTGCGCGGCGCGTTCTCGTAGGTGGAGCGGCCGTTGTCGTTGGTGTCGATGACCAGTTCGTTGCGCGTGACCGCGCGGAACACCGCCAGTTGCGCCTGGGTATGGGAGCGCAGGCGCAGCTTGGCGCCCAGCTCGCCATTGTTGGTATGCGCCGGCTGCAGACCGAAATTCAGGCCGCCGGTCTGGTCGGGTCGATAGGCCAGCTCATTGAGGGCAGGGGTCTCGAAGCCTTCGCCGTAGGAGGCGTACAGGTGCAGCGCGGGGCTGAGCTTGTACAGGATGCCGCCCACCGGCGTGGTGGCGTAATAACCCTTGCGGCCGCTGTCGTTGCCGTTGGTGCCGACGATGTAGTTGTCGGCCGAGTTGAAACGGACCGCGGTATGACGCACGCCGAGCAACATGGACCAGCGCTCGGCGAACAGCCAGCTGGCCTGGGCATACTGGTCGAGGTTGTAGACCTTGTCGGTTTCGTTGCGCCTGAGGGCGCCTTGCTGACCGAGCTCATCCGTCTGGCTGCCGTCGCCGACGTAGTTGTTGTAACCGCGACGATGCTGCGACAGATCGTCATAAGTGAGGCCGGCGATCAGCGTGAACGGCTTCTGCGCCAGCAGGCTGTTGTAGCTCCAGCGCGTATCGCCGCCGCCGTAGTCACTGGCCAGGTTGACCACGCCGCCGGAGCTGAGCGGATTGCCTTGCGCGGCGACCGGTATGGACAGGAACTGCCGCACCTGGCGGTTGCCGTAGTAGCCCAGCACCCGCAGGCTCTGTTCCTGGTCGATGGGGTACTCGTAAATCGCGCCGCCCTGCGTCTGCTCCACGCTTTTGCGGGTATTGAACTGCGTGCTCACCAGGGTCGCCTGGCTCGGATCGGCGTCGAACTGGGCGCGGGTCAGGCCCTGCGGGTCCTGCGCTTCCGGCGAGGAAAACGAATTGAGCAGCAGCGTCAGCCGGCCGGCCTGGTCGAACTGCAGGTTCAGATTGCCGTTGAAGGAGTCGCGCTGCGCCCGGCTGTGAGCGCGAAAGCCGTCGGTGTAGAAATGGGAATAATCGGCGTTGTAGTCGAGCGGTCCATCCACGCCGCGCGCATTCAGGTTGGTGTGATAAGTGCCGTAGCTGCCGCCCTCGGCGCTCGCGCCGATCTGCGGGGGATTGGTGCCATCGGCGGTAAACACCTTGATGACGCCGCCGGAAGAATTGTCGTACAGCGCGGAGAACGGCCCGCGCAGGATTTCCACCCGTTCGGCGCTGCCCAGGTTGAAGTGCGAGACCTCGCCCTGGCCGTCCGGCTGCGTGGCGGGAATGTCGTCGACATACAGGCGCACGCTGCGCACGCCGAACTGCGAGCGGGCGCCGAAGCCGCGCACCGAGATCTGCTCGTCCTGGGCATAGTTCTGGCGGTCGCGCGCCATCAAGCCGGGAACGCCGGACAGCCCCTCGGACAGATTCACCCCCAAGGTGTCGCCGCTGTAGGCGGCGCCCGGAACCACGTCGATCGAGGCGGGAACATCAAAAGCCGGTTGCGCGGTGCGGGTTGCGGTCACTGTGACCGGCCCCAGGGAAGTAGCCGGCTCGTCCGCGCCGACGCTGCCGGACCAGGCTGCCAACAGGCCGGCACAGACCGCCGGCAGGGGATTCCATGCGTGCGCGGCGCTCCCGCACAAAAGGCGGGCGGCATGGCTCACCCGGCTTCGCGCAAGGCTGGTTTCGGCCACCGTCACGGCGGTACTGCTGGACTGCATGTCCCCTCCCTCATTTTTCTTGTGGAAAAGCTCCCCCGGTGTCTGTGCGCCGGGTCGGCCTTGCAGCTGGTGAGCGCAAGCGGTGGCAGGAGCGACGCATCCCTCCAAGCCGCCGGTATGCGCAGCGGCTTTCGCTACCATCTGCCCGGCGCCGGAGCAGTGTATCGCTTTGCCGCGCCAGTCATTGAGTCGAAGGCGCCAGTCGGCGCGGGCAGGGCAGGCCTTTAACCGCCTTTGCCAAGCGTAAGCGCCGCCTTGCGCACCGCCGCGGCGATGCTGCGGCTCGCTTCCGGATCACGAACCGCCCGCGCGAGGGTGACACCGCCGACCAGCAGGGCCAGGAGCGCCGTCGCCTCATCGCGGCGAGCCTTCGGCTTCCCCTCAAACCCCGCCGCGGCCGCTTCGATAATCTTGTTCAACTCCGCCTCGAAGACCTCACGGACCTCGTCGCCGGCGCGCGCGACCTCGCCCGATAGACTCTGCAGTGCGCAGCTGTCCGCCAGCTCGCAGGTCCTGCGGTTGCCCAGGTAAAAATCAATGAAACCTTCCCGCCAGTGTTGTCCAAGCTGTGCGTGCATCTGCTCGATGCCATTCGCCAGCTGGCCCAGGCCCACGGACACGGCTTCCCGAAAAGCATCCGCTTTCGATTTGAAGTGCGCGTAGAAGGCCCCCGAAGTGACCCCCGCATCCCTGGCCAGGCCATCGACACCCAGCCCGCCGAAGCCGCGGCTGCGAAAACCGCGGCCCGCGCTTTCCAGGATCCGCGCCCGGCTCTGTTCCTTCTGACTTTCCCGATGTGCCATCTCTGTGCGCCTCTGCTGCAAGTGCATGACGATTCCGAACAGCTGCTTGACGATATAACGATCGTTATGTAAATATCATTAAATCACGACCGTTATATAACAGCCGTGCCGGGGCAGCAACGCATCTCCATCGGTTCAACCGCTCAATACAAGGAATTAGCTCCATGCCTATTTCAATCCAGGTCAGCAAAGGTCTGCTCAGCCCGGCCGGCGAGCGCGAAGTGTTTCCCCTGGTGGCCGATGCGCTGCTGCGTGCGCACGGCCTCAGCGGAAACCGCTTCATGACCCCAAACGTCATCGGCCACGTGGTCGTCACCCCGGAATCGGAAACTTATGTCGACGGCAAGCCGCAGTCCCTTGCCATCGTGGAAGTGAAGGTCCCCGCGGTCACGTTTCCGAACGCCAAGGTCAAGCAGGCTTTCGTTGCGGAGGCCACCGACATCATCGACCGGCTCAAGGCCGGCTCCCATCCGCGCGAACGGACCTACGTCAACGTGACGTATGCGGTCGACGGCACCTGGGGCATTGCCGGCAAGGCCTATTCCAACACGGAAATGGGCGAGGCCGTCCAGCGCGGCGCCGCCTGATCCGCGCCGATCTGCGGCCACGAAATCCAGCCGGGGAATGTCTACCGTGCAGCAATCCAACTACCTGTTCTTCACCACCACCTGTGAGCAAGCCCTGGATTTCTACACGCAGTGCGGCCTGGGCCGTGTGGTCGAAGTCCTGCGCCATGGCGCCAACGGCATGCCGGTGCATAGTGAGGCGATGCGGGGCAGGATCATGCACGCGAAGTTCGAGGGGCCGGGCGTGCTGTTTTACGCCTCCGACAATGACGACGCCGAACCGATGCGCGGCTCCGCGCACATTCTGATGACCGACAGCCACGACCAGACCTGGCAGCTGTTTGAACGCCTGGGCCAAGGCGGTAGAGTGACCACGCCCCTTGGCGTTCAGCCGTGGGGCGACTACTTCGGCAAGCTGACTGATCGCTATGGCGTCCAGTGGATGCTCAACTGCTCAGTTCGGGACGCACACCCCGGGACATCAGGCGAAAACGAGCGAGGTGACCTGCCATGAGGCTCCGGCACCTCACCCCGGACATGAGCCTTGTAATTGGGGACGAGGCATGCAGGATCTCGGCAACACGCTGTCAGGGGGCCGCTTCTTCGGCACGGCCAACGCTCGCCATCACTCCGATTGTCCTGGCAACGATGGCATTGATCGGGTGGACACGGCTGCGAAATCCTTGCGATCCACGATCCGCGTTATCCGGCCTGTCTGCATCTGCGCCGCACGATCGCACATGTGTGCAATCACATCGGCATCGTGGCTGACCAGCAGCAGAGTTATAGCGTGCCGCTGTTTGAGGGTCGTCAGCAGATTCAGGATCTCGGCCTGAACCGAGACGTCCAGCGCTGAAGTCGGTTCATCCAGCAGCAACAGCGATGGGCGCAGCAGCAGAGCCCGCGCGATGGCGACTCTCTGGCGCTGACCGCCGGAAAGCTGATGCGGATAGCGCCCGGCGGCATCGGCGGGCAGTCCGACTTCCGCCAGGGATTCGAGCATGCGCGCCGCCGGCTTGGCCTCGCGCCGGATTTGCAGCGGTTCCAGCAGTGCGCGGCCGATGGTATGGCGGGGGTGCAGCGACGCATACGGGTCCTGGAACACCAGCTGTACTTTGCGGCGCAGATCGCCCGTGAAATGCCGTCCGGGTAGCAGGGGCTGGTGGAACAGCCGCAGTTCGCCGCGCCAGCCGGTGTTCAATCCGGCCAGCACGCGCAGCAGTGTGGATTTGCCGCAGCCGGAAGGGCCGACCAGTCCAAACGTCTCACCTTCCCTGACCTCGAGGCAGATACCGTCGAGCACCTGCTGCGGTGGTCCGCGCCGCACCGGTATGGCGAGGCGCAGGTCCCGGGCTGCGACGATGCTCATGCGCCCGTCCCTTCGGTCCAGCCGCGGTCCAGCGTAGGCAGCAGATGCCCGTAGCTGGCGGCGCCGGGGCGGCAACGCCACAGCGCGCTGGTATAGGGGTGAGCGGAATGCGCCAGCGCCGAGGTGGCGCAGCGGTCGACCAGGCGGCCGCGATACATCACCAGGGTGCGCTGGCAATAGCGCGCCACTTGCTGCAGATCGTGGCTGATGAGCAGCAGGCCCATGTGGTGGGTTTCGGCCAGTTGCGCGATCAGTTCGAGCACCTGCTCGCGCACCTCCGCGTCGAGCGCGGAGGTGGGTTCGTCGGCGATGAGCAGACGCGGCCGGTTGACGAGCATGATCGCCAGCATGACGCGCTGCCCCATGCCGCCCGAAAGCTGGTGTGGATAGGCGCCGTGCAGGCGTCGCGGGTCCTGCAGCGCGACGGCGTCCATCATTTCCAGAGCTCCCTCGCGGCGCCCGGAGCCGGAGAGATTCTGGTGGAGCCGCAAGGCCTCCTCGATCTGCGAGCCCACGGTCAGCGCCGGATTGAGGCTGTAGCGCGCATCCTGCAGCACCAAGCCCAGCTGCCTGCCGCGATAGCGGCACCATTGGCGCGGGCTGAGTTGCCGCAAGTCCTCGCCGTCGAAGTGCAGCCGCGCTGCCTGCATCGCCAGGCCGCGGGGCAGCAGTCCCATCAGGCTGCGCGCAGTGAGCGACTTGCCGGAGCCGGATTCGCCGACCAGGCCGACGCGTTCAATCCCCATCTCGAAGGAAATGGAGTCGACCAGCACGCGCGCTGGCCGCGCATCGGTGCGGATCGACAATTGCTCCACCGCCAGCAGGGGGGCATCAGGCACGGCGCGGGTCTCCGAGGTCGCGCAAGCCGTCGGCGAGCAGGTTGAAGCCGAGGCTGACCAGCAGGATCGCGCCGCCGGGAATCGCCGCGATCCACCATTGATCGAAGATCACCCGGCTGCCGTCGGCAACCATCGTGCCCCATTCCGGCGTGGGCGGCTGCACGCCGAGGCCGAGGAAGCCCAGGCCGGAAAAGGTCAGGATCGTCGTCGCCAGATCCAGGGCGAAGCGTACCTGGGCGAACGGCAGGCACATCGGCAGCACGTGGCCCAGCAGCAGGCGCGGTCCGCGGATGCCGACCATACGGGCTGCTTCCAGGTATTCGCTGTCGCGCAGCGCGCGCACTTCTGCGCGCGCCTGGCGGGCGTAGGCCGGCCAGGTGGTGAGCGCGAGCGCCAGGGCACTGTTGATGACGCCGTGCCCCAGCAAGCCGACGAAGGCCAGTGCCAGCACCAGCTGCGGGAATGCCATCACGATGTCGGTGCAGCGCATCAGGATCCGCTCCGGCCAGCTGCCGTAGTAGCCCGACACGATGCCCACGCACAAGCCCGCCGGAGCCGCCAGCAGCATCACCAGCAAGGCGACGCCCAGCGTCGGACGCGCGCCGTACAACAGACGCGACCAGGTATCGCGGCCGAGATCGTCGGTGCCCAGCCAGTGGCCAGGGCCGGGTGGGAGCAGGCGGTTGGCCAAATCGGTCAGCGACGGATCGCACGGCGCCAGCCAGGGAGCCAACAGCGCCAGGAGCAGGATCGGCAGCAGGATGGCAGCGCCCAGGCTGGCGGCGGGAGAGCGGAACAGGCCGCTGCGCAGGAGGCGCAGCCGGACCGTGCCGGCAAGCAAGGCAGAGCTAGCCGGGTTCATCGCAGGCGCGGGTTCAGCAGGCGCACCAGAACGTCCGTAGCGCTATTGATGGCGATGAAGCAGAGGCCCAGCAGCAGCGTGCCGCCGAGGATCGCCGGCGCGTCGGCGGCGAAAACCGCCGTCGTCAGGTAACGCCCCAGGCCGGGCCAGGCGAACACGGTTTCGGTAAGCACGGCGCCCTGCAGCAGATTGGTGTAGGCCAGCGATGCCACTGTCAACAGCGGACCGGCGACATTGGGAACGACGTGGCGCAGCAGAACGCGCCACTCGCCGGCGCCCTTGGCGCGGGCCAGGGTGACGTAGTCCTTGCCCAGCTCTTCGAGCAGCGCCGCCCGGCTCAGGCGGGCCACACCGCCCAGTGCGTAGCCGGCCAGCAGCAGCACCGGCAGCAGCAGATGGCGCAGCGCGCTGGCGAAGGCGCCGGGCTCGCCGCTGCGCCAGCTGTCGAGCAGTACCAGGTTGGTCTTCATGTCGATGGTGTATTCATAGGCATCGTCGAGCCGGCCGGGGCCGCTTGCCCAGTGCAGATCCGCATAGAACAACAGCAACGCCATCAGGCCGATCCAATAGACCGGGATGGAGTTGCCCAGCAGCGAAAACACGCGGCTGGCGCCGTCGGCGATCCCGCCCGGGCGCCTGGCGCTGACGATCCCCAGCGCCAGACCGGTGCCGGCGGCGCACAGCCAGGCCAGCGTCGCCAACTCCAGTGTGGCGGGAAACACGCGAGACAAATCGGCACCGACGGCTTGTCCGGTGGAGCGCGAGACGCCCAGGTCGCCGTGCGCTAGCCTGGCGACATAGTCCGCCAGCTGCTGCGGCCAGGGCTGGTCGAGTCCCAGCTGATGACGTGCCTGCGCGTAGCTGCTGGCGCTGGCATGGTCGCCGACCAGCTGCAGGGCCGGATCGATCGGCGACAGGCTGGCCAGGGTGAAGGTCAGCAGCAACAGCCCGCCCAGGGTGAGCAGCAGGTTCAGCAGGCCCGCCGGCAGCGCCCGCAGCAGGCGCCGGCCGTATCGTGGCGGCAGCTGCACGCTCTGCGCGCTGCTGGCGCTCACGATTTGCTGACCTTGTCGTAGTACACCATGTCGGCGTCCAGGCCCTGGCGGTAGCCGTGGACATTGGCGCGCATCACCAGCTGGTTGCGTGCCTGCAGCGCCAGCACGAAGGGCGAGCTGCGCTGTACCTGCGCCTGGATCGCCTGGTACATCCGCATGCGTTGTTGCGGGTCGGGCTCGGCCACCGCGGCCAGCGTTTGCGGGCTGAGCCCCGGCGCCGCCCAGCCGGCGCGCCACGCCAGGTTGTGCAGCTGCTCGCCGGCCAGCGCGAAGGCGCTGGCGGTGGAATGGGCGTCGAAGTAGTCCGGGATCCAATAGAGCCAGGCCGCCTGGTAGCGGTGCGAACGCAGCTGCCCATAGACCTCGCTGCCCACGCTGGCCTGGATTTCCAGGCTGATGCCGGCCTGCGCGAAGCTGGCCTGCAGCGACTGTGCGATGTCGATGAACGGCGGCTGGTTGAAGACCGAGAGGCGGATCTTCACTCCGTGATCGAGACCGGCACCGGCCAGTATGGCGCGGGCCCTGGCGACGTCCAGGTGGTAGGGCGTCGCCTCCAGTGCGCCGGGAAGGCCGTCGGCGAGAAACGCCTGGTGCACGCTGAACTGCTTCTGCAGCAGATGGTCGGCGAGACCCTGATAGTCGATCAGCCAGCGCGCCGCTTCCCACAGCGCCGGATTGGCCAGGGCCGGCTGCTCCGCGCTGGCGGTGTTGAAGATCAGGTAATGAACGGTCGCCGAGGGGAACTGCACCGTCTTCAGCCCTGGCCGATCCTTGAGTGCGGCGACCTGGTCGGGGCCGAGATCGCGCGCGATGTCGGCGTCGCCAACATCAACCAGCAGGCGCCGGCTCGCCGCGTCGGCGATGTTGCGGATGATCAGGGTCTTGAGCAGGGGCGCGTCGCCGGGCGAGCGCGGATTGGCGTCCAGCACCAGGGCTTCGCGCGGCAGGTAGCGGCGGATGGCGAAGGGGCCGCTGCCGGCCGAATGGCTTTTCAGCCAGCCGTTGCCCAGGTCGCCGTCTTGCTGGTGGCTCAAGGCTTCGCGCTGATCGACGATCGAGGCGACGGTGGCGGAGAGGATATTCAGCGCGAAGCCCGTGCCCACGTTCGCGGACCAGCTCAGGCGCACATGCCGGGCGTCGATGGCGGTGATATGGCCGTCGACGTCGGCGGCGCTCCAGCCCAGCTCGTTGAGGATGAAGGCCGGTGAGCGGTTCAGCTTCACCGCCCGGCTCAAGGAGAAGGCCACGTCCTCGGCGCGCACCGGGTCGCCGTTGGCGAAACAGGCGTCCTGGTGTAACTCGAAAGTCAGGCTATGGCCGTCCTGCCCGGCGCTCCAGCGCTCGGCAAGTACCCCTTGCAACTGCTCTGGATGTTCGGGGTCGGGCTGTACCAGGCGCTGGTAGAGGCTGCCGAACAGCTGCTCGCCGGACAGCTCGAAGCCCTCGGCCGGATCGAGGCTGACCAGGTCGTCGAGCGACTGCGCCACCACCAGGATGTCCTTGGGCGTGTCCGCCACCGCGGCGCCGCCCAGGCACGACAGCAGCAACACCAAAGCGCGTGCGGTCGATCCCAGGCGGCGTGTCGCCAAAGCGGCTACCGGCATATGCCTCGTTTGCCGCGAGCGGGAAACGGCCGGGGCGGCAGGCACCTCACAGGAAGTGATAAGTCGCTCCCACTTCGATGTAGCGCCCCTCGTTGGTGTACAGCGAGGGATCGTACGGGGTGGCCGTCGGGTATTCCAGCCAGGTCGGATCGTAGGGCGGATGGCGGTCGAGCAGGTTCTTGATGGTGGCGGATAGCGTCCATTTCTTGAAGCCGGTATAGCTTTCCGCAAGGTTGAACTGGCTATAGGACCCGACGCTGCCGGGACCCGGTTCCAGCGTCAGCTCATAACCGCCGACGTACTGGTAGGTCAGGGTAGAGTGGAATTCGTTCACTTTCCAGGCCAGGGCAAGATTGCCCTTCCAGTGCGGGAAGCTGGCGCCGTAAGGTGTGTTGAGCGCGCCGTCGTTGCCGGCGAAGTCGACAGTCTGGCCGCCACTCTCCTGCTTGAAGTGCCAGACATAGGCCCAATCGCCGGACAGGCGGAAGCCGCCGAAGGCGGTCGGCAGCGTCTTGTTGAAGGTCAGCTCGAAGCCGTCGGTCGTCAGTTGGTTGAGGTTCTCGTAATCCATGTTGACGTAGGCGATGGTGCCGTTGGCATTGCGCACCACCACGCCCGCCGCGTTGGTGTCGACCAGCGTCTGCATGTTCCCGGTGCCGATCACTCCCTGGATCGCGATCTTGTACCAGTCGAAGCCGATCTCCGAGGTCGCGTCCGGTGAAAGCTGGAAGCCCAGGTTGTAGTTGCGCGTGCGTTCCGGCTGCAGATCCGGATTGCCGCGGACCAGTACCGAGTAGGTGTTTCCCTGCGGGTTGGACGGATTGTAAGTGGGGCTGTACGGGTCGACCGCTTCCTGGATGCCCGAGGTGGTGGATTGCGAATTTTCCGCCAGGGTCGGCGCGCGGAAGCCGCGCGAATACGAGGCGTAGGCGGTCAGCATCCGGACCGGCTGGAAGCGCAGCGCGTAGCGCGGCGAGAAGGCGTCGCCGAAATCGCTGTAATGGTCGTAGCGGCCCGACTGGCTGAGACTGAGTTGGGTGGTGATGGGGATGTCGAACTGGTAGTACGCAGCCGTCACATCGCGCTCGCCGTCGATCGCCTGCAGCGAGTACGGAATGGCCAGCCCCCCGGCCTGGTTCGGATATTCGGTCACCAGGTCGCTTTCATGAAGGAACTGCGCGCCGATGCCCATCCCGATGTTGCCGCCGGGCAGGGCGTAAAGATCATTGGTGGAAGCGGTGAGGTCCACGCTGTCGAGCTTGGAAGCACCCTGGTTCTGGTCGCTGGCGTAGAGGCCAGCCAGGCCGTTGGGTGTGGCGTTCGGATTGGAGAAATCGAACTGGCCGTTGGCCAGGATATTTTCCAGCGCGGCGACATTCAGCAGCCCCGATTCGGTATTGTGGACCAGGCTCTGCGAGTGGCCAAGCGTCGCGGCCCAGTCCCAATCGCCCAGCCTGGGCAGGGTGAACTGACCGTCGAGACCCGTCGAAATGCGGAAGAAATTGGAATTGGCCTGGGTGATCTGCGGCGCTCCCTCGAAGCGATAGGTCAAGGGCACCGCGGTGCCGTAAGGGTTGTTGGGGTTGCTTGCCGGCACCAAGTTCGACACCTGGGTAATGCCACCGGTCTGCGGGTCATAGGCTTCGACGCCGTCGCCGATGCCGTTGTAGCCCTGCAGCAACCGGGTCGTGGTATGACTGCCCCATAGGTCGACGAAGCCTTCGGTAGACTCGCCCAGGTTGAACTGGGCGTGGATCTTGGGGACGATGCGCTCCTCGTCCGGATGCAGGGAAATGGAGCTGGCGGTATTGGCGCCGCAGGCGCTGCCGCTGGAAGGGCCATTGAGGATGGTGCTGCCGGAAACCACCGCACCGCCGTAGGGGCAGGGGCTGAGGACGCTGCCGCCGTTGCCGACTCCGCCCGGCTCCCAGTAACTGGCGCCCTGCGTGTTGACGCCGAAGGTGCGGTTCGAATAGTCCTGGTTGCTGGTATTGCTGCGGTCGGCGAGGGTATAACCCTCCTGCTTGAAGAAATCGACGCTGTAGCTGATGTTGTAGCGGTTCGCGCCAAGATTACCGAAGCCGCCTGCCAGGCTGAAGCGCTCGGTGTCCTCGTGGCCCTGAGTGGCATCTCCGAAGCCGGCGGTAAGGGACAGACCGTGCTGGTTGTGCTTGGTGATGATGTTGACCACGCCGGATATCGCGTCGGACCCGTACTCCGCTACCGCGCCGGTCTTCACGATCTCGATGTGATCGACCATGTTGAGCGGGATTGAGGTTAGATCGACGAACGTATCGGTGCCGTTGGACGGGAAGGCGAAGGGGGCGGCGCGCTGGCCGTCGATCAGTACCAGCGTGTACTTTTCGCTGAGGCCGCGCAGGGCGATGCCGGCACCGCCGGTCGCACCGTAGTCGAAGTTTTCACTCCAGCTGCTGGCCGAGTTGGCGGCGGCATTGCTGAGGAATTCGCCGACGGTGGTGTATCCGCTGCCCTGGATGTCCACGGCGCTGATCGACTGCACCTGGTTATAGCCGACCTTGTCCGAGCCCTTAATCAGCGAAGCGGTCACCTGGACTCTTTGCAGCAGGGGCGGAGTCTCGTCCTGCGCACCGGGCGCGCCATTGCTGCTTGAACTCTGCGCCGTTGCCGCAAACGCCCAGGCAAAGACCAAGGAAACAGGAATGCGCAATAGCTTTGCTGCGGTAGGTGCTCCCGGGTGTTCTATTTTCATGATTCCAAAACTCTTTTGGTGGTGTCAGTGTTCGGCGGCGGCAGCTGGGGAATCTGGATTAACTGACTAATTAGTTAATAACGTGGCAAAATAAAATGGCGTTCGGATGATCCCGGGATAGAAAAGGCTCACCCTTGCGCCGTTTGATGGAGAGGAAAAGTAGGGCATGACAGCGCCGCCGTCTACTAACGCTTTCTTATATCGCTATGCCAAGACATTGATCGACAGGGGTTTAATGAGGAACGAGAGGCGCTGCCAACAAAGAAATCGTCACATGAAGCGAGTCCATGAAACGAGAAAATAGCGGCGACATGCGGGAAATCCTGCTGCATAACGGCGCGCGGCTGTTCGCCACGCGTGGTTACGCGGCCGTCCGAATCGCCGATATCGTCAGCCAGAGCGGCGTGACGCAGGCCGCGTTCTACTGGTATTTCAAGAGCAAGCTGGAGATGGCTCTGGAGATCATCAGGGCCGGCCGCGAATGCATGGTCGCCGTCATCCGGCGCGGCTACCGCGAGCACGCGGTGTCGCTGCCGGACATGGCGAGCAATACCCGGCGCTGGCTGTGCGAGCTGATCAGTTTCGCCGATCAGAACCGCCACTTCATGGCGATCCTGTATTCACGCATGCCGGGTGCCGATCCGCTGGTGGACCAGGCGGTGATCGAAGCCAGGGAGGCGCTTTACCAGGCGCTGCAACGCAATATCGCGCAGGCCGTGCAGGAGCACATGCTGCCGTCCGTCCAGGGCATCGACCTTCGGGCCATGTTTGTCCATCGCCTGATCGAGGGAGGCATCGAATGGTGGCTGTTCGGACACCGGGGCGAACTCGATTATTCGGCGCCGATCTCGGCGGACGAGATGGCCGCTCGGTTGACCCATTACGAGTTCTTCGGTCTCTGCGGGGAGCCTCTCAAACCATTGCCTGCATTTCCGGTCGATTAGTTTAGTTGCAGAACTTCAAAGACTCTCCTTGACCGTGCTGACTGATCGGCGACATGAATTTAAAACCCAAATCAAAAACCGTAAGCCCATAATAAATATAGAGAACGCAGGCCGGGGTGGATGCCTGCGCCTTGGCAGGGGCTCGAGATGACAAGTGGGCTTGATTTGACCTGGCGCTATCGGCCTGATTCCATGATCGAGCGGCGAGAGGCGGGGCGCAGATGGTGTCCCGGCCGCTCAAGGTCCAATTTGAGGGCCAGACTCGCGACACTCGGGGAGCCCTCAATACTTCTCTTCAATCCGGAGCAGGGATCGTGGAGATCGATCGGCTCGATTAGGCAATCGAAGAAAGCGGACGCCAGAAGATGGAAGGCCGACTCCATCGAATGGAAGGAAGGGAAAGGGGAGGTGGATGTTCAATACGGTGACGGAGGGCCCGGCCTGGAGAAGTTTTACTATTCGAATACTGCACCTTCCCGTGACGAATCCCGGGCCGCCGCGCCGGGCCAGGTGGTTCCGTCGCTTGAGGTTTTTGTTCGTCAGTCGCTGAATCAGCCGCCGGTGCTGTTTGCTTCATCAGGTATCCGAGAGCTAGCGTTGTGGAATCCCAACCCCCAGCTGGCGAAGCTGGATATGGGCACGGCGGAGGCCTATGAGTGGACGGATCAGGATGGCCGGGCCATCAAAGGCGTGCTATTCAAGCCGTCCGACTGGACTCCGGGGCGCCGATATCCGCTGGTCATCGAAGCCCGCAGCTACCACCAGGATCGATTCTTCGTGGATGGCACGTATCCGACTGCTGTAGCCGCCCGCGCTATGGTGGAGGATGGGATGCTGGTGCTTCAGGCCGGGGAGCCCGCTATGCGGGAAAAGGACATGTTCGTCGGCGCCACCGCCCGGGCGCTGGAAGGGTACGAAGCGGCGATCCGCAAACTGTCCGCGGCGGGAATGATCGATCCGGCCCGGGTCGGCATAATCGGGTTCAGCCGCACCTGCGACAACGTGCTGTATGCCATCGCCAAGCGACCCAATCTATTCGCCGCTGCGACATCGGCGAATGGGCTTACATACGGTCCAATGCAATATCTAAGTGCAGTGGACGAATCTTTGGATCCCAGGCTGTTGGAGCAGTTTGAGCGGCACTATGGCGGGAAGCCTTTGGGCAGCGGCCTGCAACAGTGGGTGAGTGAGAATGCGGTATTTCAGGCCGCGCACGTGCAGACGCCACTTCGTGTGGAAACTCACGATCCGGAATTTGGCGCTCAAATTCTGACGGACTGGGAGCCGTTCGCGGCTCTTCGCAGCCTGGACAAGCCGGTTGACCTGATCGTTTTGCCTTACGCCACGCACGTCGTGTCGATGCCGTCCGATCTTGAGGAGTCGCAACAGGGTGACGTCGATTGGTTCAGGTTCTGGCTACAGGGTTACGAGGATCCTGATAATACAAAGGCCGAGCAATATCGGCGATGGGAGCGTCTGTGCCACGTGGAAAAGGCGCTTAGACCCGGGGAACCGAGTTCCTGCGTAGAAACGAAGAAATAGCTGTGAGCGCCACGCAAAAGGATCGAACTAGGAACTGGGTGGCACGCCGCTGAAGCAGGAGTACGCGACGTCTCTCCGTCGAACATGTGGGGCTTTGCGCAACACATCTGGCCGAAGCCGACGCGCGCTCAGGAAGTTGCGGCAGCGCCCCAGCAGCATGCCGTGCAGAAATCCCTGGAATCGCTTGTGACTGCGGTCCGATAGAGAGGTCGCCCGATTCATGACACCTGCCGCGGATTCTCCCTAACGCGGTAGTTTCTTGCGCTCCGCCGGTTCCTCCCTAGCCGGCGGAGTGCTCTTCTAAATCCAGGAGGCACCATCGAAGACGTTTATGGAGCCATCGGAAACCACTATGTGATTACAGTGCAGGGAAGGGGGCATGCCTTCGCCGGTCTCGACTCTAAGATCGGCTCGTAAGAGGTGGCTATCGAATTACGCTGTATGGAACGGACGATATCCTGCCGTTATGGCGCGTAGGGAAGGGCAGCCTATGTTCGTTATGTCTGCTTTCGGGGTGCTAGGCCGATTTCCGTATGAAGCCGACACGCCGGCGTCGTAGGCCTCTCTGAGATGATGGATCGTGCCGATGCCGGGGAGTAGCAGCGTCGTCACCTTGGCCTTCTTCACGGCGCCGACGACGGCCGCGATCCACTCCAGGTCTGTGTAGGCGCCGAAGCCGTAGTTGAAACTGGAGACTTGCAGGCCGTCGCCATGCGCCACTTCGATCGAATCGACGCCAGCGGCGTCGAGGACCGCGGCGATGCGGCGCGCGTTCTCCACGCTGTATTGGTGACGGATGGCGTGACTGCCGTCGCGTAGGGTCACGTCCGAGATGTACAGTTTTTGCCAATAGTCATTGCGAGTGCCGTTGTGTCCGTGATTCTGCCTCTGGCGGCCTCAGGCCACCGCGAGGGGGCGCTATTGGTCCCCGGTCTGTGTTTCCTGGGCCTCGCCAGCTACGGCCTGCTGGCGCGATGCCGCCTAGCCTGAAGCATCTCCCTTACAGGCAAGCCCGCCGCATGCCTTATTGGGGTTTCTTGCCGGTCTCGACCCAGGTGTGCAGATCATCCCAGGCCTGGGTGACCTGCTCCGGCGTGAAGCCACAGTGGGCATAACCGATGGTATTGATACCGGAGAGCAGCGGCCGGCGCATGGCCGGCACGGCACGCTGCACCAGGTTGTCGCCATTGCCCGCATTTGAAACCGCCTCGCGCAGCATAGGCTCCTGCAGGCCGCTGGGCACTTCGGGGTCGATGAGGTTGTAGAGGGTGAGCAACCGCGTCCTGAAGACGCCGGTGGACTTGTACCATTGATCGGCATAGGCCAGCGCGGCCGGATCGGCGTGAATGCGCTGGATGCCGGCGTTGAGGGCGGCGTTTTCCGCCGCCGAGAGGTGGGGGCTGGAATAGACCCTGGTGCTGTTGTCGTAGGGCGAGCCGCCGAAGCTGCCAAGGATGTCGTCCATGCCGAGGCCGACGGTCATAATGGGCGCAATGAATGAGGCCTGATCGGTTTCGGCGCCGCTGGCCGCGGCGATGTTGTCGATGATGCGGCGTTCCGGACTTTGCGGATTGGCGGCCGCAGCCTCGAACAGCTCGCGGATCGGCGCCACGATGCGCTTAAACTGGATCAGCGAGGGCAGCGGCCACAGCCACTCCAGCGGACCCCAGGTCAGGGTCGGAAGCTCGGACCTGGCGATGCTCTTCTCGCCAGGCAGTTCGTAGGCGGTGCCGCGGGTGAAGTAATTGTAGGCGGCGCGGATATCGATGACGTATCCGATCTCAGCCTGCCATTCGCCGACCACGCCGCAGGCGGCGATGGCGCCGGCGAACGCGTCGGGATGCTTCTCGATCAGGGCCATAGTGATGTTGCCACCCATCGAACCGCCGATGACATACACCCTTGATGTGCCCAGCATGTTCAGAAACTGCTGCAGCCGGTAGGTGTTGTCGACGGCCGATTGCACGCCGATGCCAGCCTTGTCGTAGGCGCTGCGGCCCACGGCGTAGCGTTCCGCATAAGGGGTTCTGGCCAGGCCCAGGCTGTCGTCACGGAGGATATTGTCCGGCAGCTTGAGCGGGGTGCCGGGAGGGGAATAGCCAGGGGCGAGCAGCACCGCCTGCCGGTTCCAGCGCCAGGGAAAGGCGAGGGTGAAGGCGCGGCCCTGAAGTTTGCCGGATAGCAGCATGCCGCCGTCTTCGGTGTGTTCGGCCTTGAGCGCGGTGGCGCCAGCCTGCTCCGCGGCATGCAACAGGGCGGCTTGCTCGTCGTCGAGTTTGGCGCCGCCGCAGGCGGCGAGATGCAGGCTCGCGGCAAGTGCCGCCGCGATGGCGGTCAGCTTGAACAGCAACTGTAATTTCATGGTCATTTCGGGTTTTCTATTGGCTGGCGGGGCTTTCGTGCTTTGCTGGCATCAGGCGGCGCTGCCAGAAGCGCCGTATCTCCGCATAAGCGGCTTTCTGTTCGGGCGTGTCCATCATGTAGGCTTGGAACACGTGAGTCATGCCTTCGTAGATGTCGAGTTCGGCGTCGCCGCCGGCGGTCTTGATCGCCTGGTACAGCCGCACTGAATCGCTCAGCACCCGCTCCTTGGTGCCGGCCTGGATCAGCACCGGCGGATAAGGTTTGGAGAAGTCTCCGTAGACCGGCGAGACATAGGGGTTCTTCCAGTAGGCCGGGTCGGCATACAGCGCGATGCCGGCGCGCAGTTCCTCGGTTCGGTTCAGCACCGGATCGGCGTCGCGCAGCGTGACGAAGGTGTCGCCGCCCATGCCCAGATCCGTCGCCGGCGACATCAGCACCAGGGCGCCGGGCAGTTCCAGTCCCTCGTCGCGCAGCTTGAGCACGCCGGCGGCTACGATGTTACCCCCGGCGGAATCGCCGAACATGCCGATGCTGCGGGCCGGGTGTCCCTGGGCCAGCAGGGCCTTGTATATGGCAATCAACTGATCGGTGACCAGCGGCCAGCGGCCGCGCGGCGCAACCGTGTAGTCCACGGAAATGATGCGCTTGCCGCTTGCCTGAACCATCAGGGCGGCGCCGCGCACCGCGGAGCGTGCCGAGTCCTGGACGAAGCCACCGCCGTGCACGTGGATCAGGATGGTGCCGTCATCCTGGTACTGCAGCGGCTTGATCTCGACCACACCGACGTCGCCCATGCGCATGTCGGTGGCGGACACATTCATCTGCTTCAGGAACGGTGCGTTTTTTTCCTCGACGCCGACCTGAAGCGCCCGCTGCCGTGCTTCGAAATCGGCGGCGGTGCGGGCGATCGGCCTGGCGGCCTGCTGCCTGACCACGATCGGCAGCATTCGCGCGTAGAAGTCATGCGCCTGCAGCGAGATCGATGGCGGCAAGTAGTACGGCTGGTCCGGGTTTGGTTCCGGAGATTGGTTCTGGGTCTGCTGCGGAGTTGGGTTTTGAGGCTGTTTTAGGGATTGATTCGGCGGTTGGCTCTGCGGCGGATTCCGGGGCTGATTCTGCAGCGGCATCGGTTGCTGCGGCGGGGCGGCGTCCCCTTGTGGATCCGCCGCTGCTGCAGTGCTCCAGCTAGTCCAGCCCAGTACGGTAAGGGCGATCACCAGCCCGCTGACGCGGCTGCTATATGGGTGCATGCACTACTCCTCCGTTTATTCCCAGGCTTTAGCAGTCCGGGCGTTGTTGTGGAGCCGAGACGTGTGAAGCGCCTTGTGCGGCGGTTTTCCCCAAAAAAAGGCCATAAAAAATCATCTGAACCGCCGCTTGGAGCAGCTGGGACGTCTTAGCTCTATAAGACCCCCGGGACACAAGATCCGGACACATATGGAGGAGCGCCGGATGCGGTTGATGCTGCTGCAGCGGCTTTGTTTGCTTTTCACTTCGCTGTGCCTGCTTGCTTGCGCCACGCTGCACCCCGCTTGCGCGCAGCCGCAGGCGGCACCCTCGATGCAGGCCGCCTGCGAGGCGCTGAAGAGCGGCGACTTTTCCGGCGTGAAGGATGCGCCGACCCGGGTGATGTCGGCATCGACCGAGCCGGCTGGAGAAGTGCCGGCGGCATGCCTAGTGCGCGGATACGTTTCGCCGCAGGTCGGCTTCGAGCTGAAGCTGCCGCTGTCGGACTGGAACGGCCGGCTGGTGGAAGTCAGCTCTGGCGGCGTTGCCGGCTCCGCCCAGGGTCCGGCTGACCGGCAGGTATGCGACGAGGCGGTGCGGCGCGGCTACGCCTGCATCCACTCCGATCAGGGGCACACTTCGGGCCCCGGCGAACGAGGCGCGATCTCGCTCGACGGCCTGTGGGCCTAGTCAAGCTGCCGTACACCAGGGACACCCCGTTATTGCCGCCGGGCCTGATCGGCCAAGTGCGTCTCGTCACAGAAAACCATTGATGGAGAGGTCGATGAAGCTTGCCCAGCTGGTTCCCGCTGTACTCCTTTGTTCCGGCGTCGTAGCTACAGCGCAACCGACAGACCCGGATCAGCGCGCCGCCGCCACCGAGGGGCAGATGACGGATGCCGAGCGCATCCATCTGCTGCACAGCAACTTGCCCATAAGCGTCGAGCCCGGCAAGCCGGCGCAGCTGATCCCCGGAGTTCCGATCACCCCAGGTTACGTGCCGGGAATCTACCGCCTCGGCATACCGGACATTACCGAAACCGATGCGAGCCTGGGCGTTGTCAATCCACTCGGCCTGCGCGAGGGCGATGTCGCCACCGCCCTGCCGTCGGGTCTGGCCCTGGCTTCCACCTTCGACCCCGCGCTGGCCTACCAGTCCGGCGCCATGATCGGCTCCGAGGCGCGCGCCAAGGGTTTCAACGTCCTGCTCGGTCCCGGCGTCAACCTGGCGCGCGATCCGCGCAACGGCCGCAATTTCGAATATCTCGGCGAAGACCCGCTGCTGGCGGGCGTTCTGGGCGGCGAGGAGAGCCGCGGCATCCAGAGCACGGGTGTCGTCGCCACCATCAAGCACTTTGCGCTCAACGACCAGGAAACCCTGCGCCGCACAGTCGATGTGCGCATCGACGAAGCGGCCATGCGTGAAAGCGACCTGCTGGCCTTCGAGATCGGCATCGAGCGCGGGCAGCCGGGCGCGGTCATGTGCGCCTACAACCAAGTCAACGGCGCCTATGCCTGCGGCAACGACTTCCTGCTGAACCGGGTGCTGAAGCGCGACTGGGACTACAAGGGCTGGGTCATGTCGGACTGGGGAGCGGTCCATGACGTCGGCTATTTCAATGCCGGCCTGGACCAGCACTCCGGCGCGCAGCTCGACCAGAAGGTCTGGTTCGACGAGCCGCTCAAGGCGGAATACGCTGCGGGCAGGGTATCGAAGGAGCGCCTGTCCGATGGCGTGCGCCGCATCCTGCGCTCGCTCTATGCGGTGGGCGCGGACCATCCGCCGCAGAAGACCGCGATCGACTACGATGCGCATGGCAAGGTGGCGCAGGCCGCGGCGGCCGGCGGCATCGTCCTGCTCAAGAACGACCATGCGCTGCCGCTGGCCGGCTCGTCGCAGTCCATCCTGGTGATCGGCGGCTATGCCATCGCCGGCGTGCTGTCCGGCGGCGGCTCCAGCCAGGTCACCCCGGTCGGCGGCGCAGCGGCGGTCATCCCCACGGACGTGCACCATCTGGTGAAGCGGCCCGTTGGCCAGCTGCTCATTGCGCCGTCGCCGGTCAAGGCCCTGAAGGACACGCTGGCGGGTGCGACGATCGCCTACGATCCCGGCAATGACACCGCTGTTGCCGCCGCGCGCGCTGCGCGTGCCGATGTCGCGATCGTCTTCGCCACCAAGTGGCAGACCGAAGGCATGGACTCCGGCAACCTGTCGCTGCCGGCCGGTCAGGACGAGCTGATCGAGGCGATGGCCAAGGCCAATCGCAATACCATCGTGGTGCTCGAGACCGGCAACCCGGTGCTGATGCCCTGGCTCGCCGATGTCAAAGCCGTGGTCGAAGCCTGGTATCCGGGCCAGAATGGAGGCAAGGCGATCGCCGATGTCCTGAGCGGCGTGGTCAATCCCTCGGGCCGGTTGCCCGTCACCTTCCCCGCCCAAGAGGAGCAGAACCCGCGTGGGCCGCTGCCGGACCTGGGCGAAGAGGATGCCTCGCACCTAAAGAACTCGCGCAACGCGGCCGACTACCCGGAAGGCTCGGACGTCGGCTATCGCTGGTATTCGGCACAAGGGCAGGCGCCGCTGTTCCCGTTCGGCTACGGCCTCAGCTACACCCGCTTCGATCACGGCCCGCTCGAACTGCGCGGCGGCGACACGGTGAGCGCCACCTTCACGGTGAGCAACGTCGGCAGCCGCGAGGGCCAGGACGTGCCACAGCTTTACCTGGTCAACGCGGCGGGCAAGGCAGTGCAGCGGCTTGCCGCATTCCAGAAGCTGGCGTTGAAGCCCGGCGAAAGCCGCGAGCTGAGCCTGAGTGTCGATCCGCGCCTGCTGGCCAACTGGGATCAGCATGGCTGGCTGATCCGTGCCGGCAGCTACGGTTTCGCGCTTGGCGCATCGGCGACGGAGCTGGGCCCGGTTGCAACGGTGCAGCTCGAGCAGCGCCGCCTCAAGCCCTGATCCGCTACGGCGAACTGTCGCAGGAGTGCATGGCAGATGGAAATACGGATGGCCGACGCTGGCGGCATGTATCCATGCCTGATCGGCGATATCGGCGGAACCCACGCCCGCTTCGCCCTTGTGCGCGAAGCGGGCGCCGCCCTGGAACTGCAGCGGACGCTGGAGTGCGCGCGCTTCGATGGGCCCGGATCGGCGATCGGACATTACCTGCGCGGGGTCTCCGCGCCGGCGCCGGAAAGCGCCGTGCTGGGGGTGGCGACGCCGGTGGCGGACGACGACGTCTGCATAGTCAACCACCCGTGGCGTTTCTCCGTCGAAAGCCTGCGCCGATATCTGAAGCTGGAGCGCCTGGTGGTGATCAACGACTTCGAGGCGATGGCCTACGCCATTCCGGCGCTCGATGCCGCCGCCGTCGAGCGGATCGGCGGCGGCGCGGCGGTGGCCGGCGCAGCGATTGCCTTGCTGGGACCGGGAACCGGACTCGGCGTCGCCACCCTGGCTCCCACCGGTGAGGGTTACGTGACGCTGGCGGGTGAGGGCGGACACATCACGCTGGCGGCCTGCAACGACGCGGAAGCGGACGTCATCCGCATCCTGCGCCAGCGCTACGGCCATGTGTCGGCGGAGCGCCTGCTGTCAGGTTCGGGTCTGGAGGACCTGTATACCGTACTGTCGACTGGACGCAGCTCCGCTGTGGAGCCGCTGCGGGCCGAACAGATCAGTGCCCGCGGCACGGCGTCCATCTGCCCGATTTGCAGCGAAGCCATGCAGATGTTCTGCGCCATGCTCGGCACCGTGGCTTCGAACCTGGCCCTGAGCGTGGGCGCGCGCGGCGGCGTCTACATTGGCGGCGGCATCGTGCCGAGGCTGGGTGGCTATCTTGCCGCTTCCTGCTTTCGCCGGCGCTTTGAAGAGAAGGGTCGCTTCGCCGGCTATCTTGCGGCGATTCCCACGCTGCTGATTCGCGCGGAAAATCCAGGCCTGATCGGGGCGGCGCGATACCTCGACCGGCTCGGTCCCGCGCAGCAGCGTATGCCGCATTAACTGCGCCCCTTGTAGGTTAGACCCCGCGGAGATCCAGCTTGGCGACACCACATGCGAGTGCGAAACGTTTCCGGGAATGGCACCACGGCCAGGTTGCTGTGACATTGGCGGTGATGCTCCTGTCGTGGGCCACGGCGGCGACTGCGGCTTCCGCTCCGGCGCAACCGCCCGCCTCCGCCGCGCCGCCAAATCTGCTGATCTGGCCGGCGGATGATGCCGGAGCCGGGACTGGCAGCGGCGAGCCGAAGGAACAGGAATCGGTTGCGAGCTGGCACCAGCGCTTCGTGCGCAACGTCACGCGGGCTTCGGTGGACGTTTACCTGCCCGAGCCATCCAGGGCCAACGGCGCCGCCATGATCGTCTGCCCCGGCGGCGGCTTCCGCTTCCTGACCATGGAAGGCGAGGGCGAGCAGGTGGAGCACTGGCTCAACCAGCGCGGCATCGCCGCTTTCATCCTGCACTACCGACTGAAGCCGACGCCGCGTTCGGATCTGTTGTTCTATATCAGGATGCTGATCGAGCTGCCGCCGCTGTTCAGCGGCAAGGGGATCAAGGACAAACAGTCATTTATGTCGCTGGAAGCGCCGGCCATCGCCGACGGCACCCAGGCCGTCCGCTTCGTCCGTAGCGAGGCTGCGACCTGGCATCTGGCCCCGGACCGTATCGGCGTCCTGGGGTTCTCGGCCGGTGGGGTGGTGGCGGTGGGGGCGTCGCTGGCGGCAGAGCCGAAGGATCGTCCGGATTTTGCCGCCGCGCTCTACAGCGGCCCTCTCGATATCGGCTCCGTGCCCGCGGATGCCCCGCCGCTGTTCATGGGGGCGGCGGCCGATGACCCTCTCACCGCGCTCGGCACGCAGCCGATCGCCGCCGCCTGGAAAGCCGGCGGCGCGCCGGTGGAACTCCATGTCTACCAGAAAGGAGGCCACGGCTTCGGCATGCAGAAAAAAGGCACCGATAGCGACCGCTGGGTTGACGATTTCAGCGCCTGGCTGGAAGCTCGAGGCCTGTAGGACACGAAATTCCGGCGGGGCAGGACGCCCGACCGCCGTCCAGCGCTGTTCATACGTCTAAGCCTTAGTAGGGGAAGACAAGGGCCGGGACCGCAGCACCACATGGGCGAACGTTTGCAAGACGACCGGAAACAGCGATACCAGGGTGGGTCGTCTCAGCACGGCCGTCCGGGCGCGGCGCGCGCAACCGAGCTGTCGCAGCTGTTCGAGCAGCACAACCGCACCCTGGTCGCATTTCTGGCCAACCGCATGGGCAACGAGGCGGAGGCCAAGGAAGTGGCGCAGGAAGCTTATGTGCGCATGCTGCAGCTGAACGAGCCGGGAGCGGTCAGCTTCCTGCGCGCCTACCTGTTCCGCACCGCCGCCAACATCGCCCTGGACCGCATCCGCCATCGCGCCTGCTCCGAGCGCTTCGACGTGGTCTACGACAGCGACGATCTGACCAATCAGCTCGGGCCTGATCGCGAGGTGCTGGCGCGGGACGAACTGAAGATGGTCCGGCTGGCGCTGCTGGAATTGCCGGCGAGCTATCGGCGGGCGTTCCTGCTCAGCCGCTTCGAGGAGAAAAGCACGGAGGAAATCGGCCGCGAGCTCGGCATCAAGGATACGCAGACACGGTTGTACCTGCGGCGCGCCGTGGCGTACTGCCGGCTGCGCATGGATGGCCTTTCCGAGGCCGAAGCGAAGGAGCGCGTATTTCCATGAATCCCAACGACATGCCGGGCAGCGCGGGCGATGCCCAGCGCCTGGAAGCGGCAACGGAGTGGATGTTGCGGCTGCGCGACGATACCGCCAGCGAGCAGGAGATCGTGCGCTGGGTGCAGTGGTGCGAGGCCGATCCGCGCAACCAGCAGGCCTTCGATCGCGTGCGCGGCTTCTGGCAGGTGAGCGGCGCCCTGGCGCAGGAAGTGGTGAATGGAGACTTGGTCGCGGCGACAGCAGGTACGCGTCCGGCCGAGCGTAGCAGCGCGCCGCAGGAAGCCGGGCGCCGCCCGCGCGCCCGGTGGAGCGGATACCGGCGTCCGTTGGCGCTGGCCGCCGCCAACGCGCTAGTGATATTCACGCTGGTCGCCGCAGCATCGTTCCTATACGTGCGGCGGCATTCAGCCGGCGACGACGATCTTGTCGCCGCCGCCTCGGAGGCGGTGCATGAGGCCGAACTGTCGGATGGCTCGAAAATGGAGCTGGCGGCAAAATCGGTGGTGGCCGTGCATTACAGCGAAGCCCGCCGCGCCATCGAGCTGCGCGAAGGGGAGGCCTATTTCACGGTGGCGCCCAACAAGGAGCGGCCGTTCGTCGTCGCCGCCGGCAATGTGCGAGTGCGGGCGGTGGGCACCGCCTTCAACGTGCGCCAGTCGGGCGGGCGCGCCGTGATCACGGTGACCAAGGGCAAGGTCGATGTCTACCGGATCGATCCAGGCGTGGACGATAGCGCCACGGCCGGCGGTTCCACGCGGCAGCAATCGCACCTGATTCGGGTCGCGGCCGGGGAGCAGGTCAGTTGGGACGAGCCCGGCGCACAGGACCCCGTGGTCGCCGCGGTAGACCCGGCGGTGGCACTGGGCTGGCGCGAAGGTCGCCTGGCTTACGACAATGAGCCCTTGGGATCGGTCATTGCCGATTACAATCGCTATTCCCGGCGTCAGGTGGTGATCGACAGCGATACGGTCAGGAATCTGCGCTTCTCGGGCACGCTGCTGACCGGCTCCACGCGGGAGTGGCTGCGGGCTTTGCCGGGTGAGTTTCCGGTGCAAGTGCGGGATCACGACGGCGTCGATGTGATCGAGCCTTTGCCCCGGCAGCCTTCGTAGAAAAAGGTCTATCGCGTTCGCTGCGGTCGCATAACGTTTCCAATACCGATACCGACCGTTACGCTGCACGGGTCGAACGTCTTAGCTCCATAAGAACGGGATTTCGAATCCCGAATATCAATGGAGGAGAGAGAAATGCGATTTGCCATGCGGCGTGGCTTTGCCATGCTGTTCGTGCTGATGGGGGGTGCAGTGGTCGGAGCCGGCGCCAGCCCGGCGGCCTTTGCCGACGATGCGCTCGACAAAGTGATGACCGTCGACATTCCGGCACAGCCGCTGACCAGCGCGCTGATCATGCTATCCAATCAGAGCGGTACGCAGATCCTGACATCCGCCGGCTTGGTGGGCGGTCGCAGCACCGATGGCGTTCATGGCCAGATGTCGCTGCGCGATGCCTTGTCCGGATTGCTCAAGGGGAGTTCGCTCGGCTTTCACGCCGCCGGTGAAAATACCATCGGCATCGACGGGGTGTCCGCCGGGAGGCGGGACCGGGGCGGGGCTTCGCATGGCGGCGGCGACGCCGCGGCGTCCGGCGAAGCGGTCGTTGCCGTTGCGGAGACTGCCGCGCCCGCGGCGACACCCGCTACCTCCGCGACGGCCGCGGACGGCGACAAGCACTCCGTCTCCCTCGGCGAAATCGTGGTGACCGCGACCAAGCGCGAACAGTCGGTGCGCAAGATTCCCGCCACGGTCAACGTGCTCAAGGGCAAGGACCTGGAGGAAATCGGTGCCCGCGACATGGAGGACTTCCTCAAGTACGTCCCCGGCGTCAGCCTGCAGGAAAGCACGGTCAGCAACGACCGCACCGTATCGATCCGCGGCATCGGTCCGCAGCCGGGTGCCAATACCACCACCGGCGCCCTGATCGACGACGTCTCGATGTCCGATCCCTATTCGAGCTACGTAGTGCCCGACCTGGATCCCTTCGACCTGCACGACGTGGAGGTGCTCAAAGGGCCGCAGGGAACGCTGTTCGGGGCTTCGGCGCTCAACGGCGCCATCCGCTATGTGCCGAACAAGCCGCTGCTGGGGGAATGGGAAGGCAAGGGCTTTGTCGACTGGCTCAGTGTGACGGACGGCGGCTCGGCGCCCACCTTCGGCGGCGCGATCAATATCCCCGTGGGGAAACAGCTCGCGTTCCGGGCGGTGGACGTGGTACAGGAGATTCCCGGCCTGTACGACGACGTCAATGCCAACGGCAAGAACGACAAGAACTCGGACAACGGCTACAAGCGCATGCACCGCTTAATGGGGCTGTGGCAGCCGCTCGACAAGCTGAGCATGAATGCCTTCTACCTGCAGCAGGTGTCGCAGCGCAACGACATGAGCATCGCCAACAACCTAAATAGCCAGCTCACACGCACCGATGCGCCGGGGCCCAGTTCGGCGCGCGAGGGTTTCGCCTTGTGGAACGTGGATATGCGCTACAACCTGGACTGGTCCACGCTGATTTCCGAGACCTCCCGCACCACCAAGCTGCAGGACATCAATATCGACTCGAGCGCCCTGTTCGAGCCGCTTGCGGTGCAGGGCATCGAGAGTCTCGGCAACGCCACGCTGGTCAAGAGCAAGGCGATCACGCAGGAGTTGCGTCTGGTTTCCGCGCCGGGCGACAGCCCCTGGGTGTGGCTCGGCGGCGCCTACCTGAGCCGCTACAACGCTAACCTGAGCAACGACCTCTATCTGTCGAATCCCCAGTTGCTGCCCCTGCTGCTCGCGGCCCTGAGTATTCCGCCGGGCTCGGTGCCGCCGCAGACTTCGCCGGATATCCTGCTGCAGTCCATCCACTTCGCGCCATTGAAGGCCACCGAGGAATCGATGTTCGGCGAGCTGACGCGCAAGCTGGGATCGGCGTCGTTCACCGTCGGCGGCCGCTTCTACCGCGAGTCCCTAACCAACAACGTGGAGATAAGCGGCCTGCTCGCCGGTGTGGCCCCACCCAACTACGCCGGTGGCAAGTCGATGAGGTCCACCGGCTTCAATCCCAAGGCAGCGGCGACCTACCAGGTGACCGACAACGTCCTCTGGTACGTCAATGCAACCCACGGCTTCCAGTTCGGCGGGCTCAACGCGCCATCGCCCCATCCGGCCGACCAGTTTCCGCTGGTGTACAAGCCGAGCACCGTGTGGAGCTATGAAACCGGCGTGCGCACCGACGCTTTCCACAAGACGCTGCAGTTCGACCTCACGGCGTTCCTGCTCAACTGGAAAGACATGCAGATCTCGCAGAGGACGCCTGACGGCCTGAGCACCTATACCGCCAACATCAGCCGGGCGCGCAGCAAGGGCCTGGAAGCCTCGGTGCGCTATCTGACGCCAATCCCTGGCCTGACGCTGATCAACGTGGCTTCGTACATCCACGCCAAGGTGGCCGAGTCCTATACGACGGCCAACGGCACTTTCATTCCGGCCGGCACCGATCTGCCGGCGGCGCCGCGCCTGCAGACCGCGACGACGCTGGTCTACAACAACATGTTCGGTCCCCTGCATGCCGGTGCCGCGCTGACATTCTCCCACCAGGGCCGCGCCTTCAACGATATCACGCATGACGCCGGCATCTACGGCTACAACACCCTGGACTTCAACCTCAACGCCTCCTGGCCGAATCTCTATTTGTCGCCGGCGGTCTCGCTCAACTTCATCAACCTGACCAATACGCGTGCGCTGGTTGGAGCGGACACCACCCAGATCGGTAACACTATTGAAGCCTCGCAGGGCATCTACAACCGGCCGCGCGCCATCGCCATGCGCATCAGCGGCACCTTCTGAAGGCCCGGCGACGGCCCGTTCGGATCGCCGCTGCGATTGTCCCCCGCTCCGATGATTTGTCGAAGTGCGAGCGTCGCGGCGCGCGGTTCGAACGTCTTAGCTCCATAAGAATGGGATCTACGAGTCCCGGACAACAAAGGAGGAGAGAAAATGAGATCTGCCATGCAGGGTGGCCTTGGTTTGTTGTGTGCGCTGCTCGGGGCGGGAGTGCTTGGCGCCGGTATCAGTCCGGCGGCTTTTGCAGGGGACGCACTCGACAAGGTAGTGAACGTCGATATTCCGGCACAGCCGCTGACCGGCGCGCTGATCATGCTGTCCAAGCAGAGCGGCGCACAGATCCTCACGCCTGCCGATCTGGTGGGCGAGCACAGCACGGCGGGTGTTCATGGCCAGATGTCGATCCGTGATGCCCTGTCCGGGCTGCTCAAGGGTAGTCCGCTGGGTTTCCATGTCGCGGGCGAAAATACCGTCGGCATCGACGCGACGTCTGCCGCGCAGCAGGACAAGGATGGGGGCCCGCATAGCGGCGCCGGCGCAGCGGCAGCGGGCCTGGCGCAGATTCCGGTCGCAGACAACGCCTCCGGGGGCAACGGTTCGGGCACGGGCAAGACGCCCGTCTCACTCGGCGAAATCGTCGTCACAGCCACCAAGCGCGAACAGTCAGTGCGCAAGATCGCCGGCACGGTGGACGTGCTCAGGGGCAAGGACCTGGAAGATATCGGCGCGCGAGAGATGGAGGATTTCCTCAAGTACGTTCCCGGCATCACCCTGCAGGAAGGCGCTACCAATACCAGCCGCACCATCTCCATTCGCGGCATCGGCCCACAGCCAGGTGCGAACACCACAGTCGGCGTGCTGATCGACGACGTCTCTATGTCCGATCCCTATGCCAGCTATCTGGTGCCCGATCTCGATCCCTTCGACCTGCACGATCTAGAAGTGCTGAAGGGACCGCAGGGCACCCTGTTCGGGGCTTCGGCGCTGGTCGGCGCTATCCGCTACGTACTGAACAAGCCGCTGCTGGGCGAATGGGAGGCCAAGGGCTTTGCCGACTTGCTGCACGTGCAGGGCGCCGGCTCCGGCCCGACCTTCGGCGGCATGGTCAATGTTCCGCTGGGCGAAAAGGCGGCAGTGCGGGCGGTCGACGTGGTACAGGAAATTCCCGGTCTGTACGACGACGTCAATGCCAACGGCAAGAACGAAAGGGACGCGGACAACGGCTACAAGCGGATGTCGCGCATCCTAGGAACCTGGCAGCCTCTCGACCAGCTCAGCGTGAGCGCGTTCTACCTGCGGCAAACCAACCATAGGAACGACCTGAGCATCGCCAATAATCTGAACGGCGACTTCATGCGCACCGATACGCCCGGGCCGAGTACGTCGAGACAGGCCTTTTCCGTTGCCAATCTGGACATACGCTACAACTTCGACTGGGCCACGCTGATTTCCGAGACCTCGCACAACGCCAAGATGCAGGACCTCGATATCGATTCAAGCGCCGTGGCGGAAGCGCTCGCCACTCTCGGCGTGCAGACCCTGCGTACGCATGGCTTGATCAACAGCCGTTCGACCGCGCAGGAGCTGCGGCTGGTTTCGGCTCCGGGAGACAGTCCCTGGGTGTGGATCGCCGGGGCTTACTACAACCGTTACAAGGCCTCGCTGGTCGACGATATCTATCTGGCAAATACGCAGGAGTTGGCTTCGGTTCTTAATGGCCTGGGCCTGCCGCCGGATCTGACCTCGATCGTGACGCCCTCTTCGCAAGGCATCTCGGTGATCTATGTCAACTATGATCCGCTGGAGGCCAAGGAAGAATCGCTGTTCGGCGAGCTGACGCGCAAGTTGTGGGACAACCGCCTGCAATTCACTGTCGGGGGCCGTCTCTACCGCGAGGAACTGAACACCGATGTGGTGCTCGGCGGCCTGACCGCGCCGCTGGGCCAGCTGGAGAACTACAACGGGCTGAAGACGATGAAGTCCGAGGGTTTCAACCCCAAGGCGACGGTGTCGGCCCAACTAACCAACAACATCCTGTGGTACGCCAATGCATCGCATGGCTTCCAGTTCGGCGGCCTCAACTCGCCGGCGGCCATACCGACCGACAATAACTTCCCTCTGGACTACAAGCCGAGCACGGTGTGGAGCTACGAAACCGGCGAGCGCCTGGATGCGTTCCACAAGATGTTGCAGTTCGATCTCACCGCATTCCTGCTCAACTGGAAGAACATGCAGATCCAGCAACAGACGCCCGACGGCGTGACCGATTACACGGCCAACATCGGTGCGGCACGCAGCAAGGGGGTCGAACTGTCGATCCGCTACCTGACGCCTATTCCGGGCCTGCTGCTGATCAACACCGGTTCGTACATCCATGCCAAGGTCGCCGAGCCTTACACCACCTCCAGCGGAGTGTTCGTGCCGGTCGGTGCCGACCTGCCGGCAGCGCCGCGCCTGCAGACCACCACCACGCTGGCTTACAACATCGCGCTCGGAACCGTGCGCACCGGCGCGGGCGTAACCCTCTCCCACCAGGGCCACGCCTTCAACGACATCGAGCATGACGCGACTATTTATCGCTACAACACTCTGGCCTTCAACTACAACCTGAGTTTTCCGCATATCTTCATGGCGCCGTCGTTCACGCTCAATGCCACCAACCTGACCGATACGCATGCCCTAGTCGGGGCGCAGCTCAACCATGTGGGCAACGTCACCGACGGCGCCTTCGGCGCTTTCGTTCGCCCGCGCGCCATCGACCTGCGTATTAGCGGCCAGTTCTGAGAATCTGAGAAATGACAACCGATCGACGGCCGCTGCGGTGACGACCCCCATGATCGCCATCGACCTCTTGTCGATGTTCTGCAGCGCCTTCTGGATGCTGCTGCCGCCGCGTCTGGCGCATGGGCTCGTCGGCGGAATTTCCGTCGGTATGGGATTCAGCGTGATCGGCAGAACACCGCTGCCGGAGCGCGCATTCGGCATGCTCACGTTCCTTCAGTTCTGGCTTGCCGGCCGGGCCGTGATGCTGTTGCCTAGGATGATCGAACGATTGGGGCGGGCGTCGTGTTCCTGGGGCTTTCGGCCATTGCCCTGCTAGCGCTGATGGTGCTGCCCATGGTGCCCTACTATGCCGAAGCCAGTGCGCCGCTGCTGCTGGCGCTGCTGAGGCTATTCCCGTTCCAGGCGACCAAGATGAGCCTCTACAGCTATCTGTTCGGCCTTGGACGCTCGCTCGATATTTCCACAGGCTTTTTGTCGACGGTCGTCGGCGCTTCCGCCTGGCACGGCTGCCTGAGGTTAGTTGCCGTCGTCGCCATCGGGCTGCGTTACGGTAGGGACCGGCCGCTGGCTGCCATGGTCGCCGCCGCGGTCATCGCCTACATGGCGGTTCTGTTCTTCGGTGAAATCTGCGCGGTATTCGCCATAGCAGAAATCATCGTGGCCATGATCTGGGCTTTCGTCGCACCCCATCTGTTCGGCATGTGCTCCGCTTTCGATTCAAAGGGGCAGATGGGGGCCTGGAGCAGTTTCTTTTCCAAACTGGGCACGGCCACCGGACCAGTCATCGGCGGAATCGTGCTGTCGGAAACGCATTACGAACGGCTGATTTGAATGGCACTTGCCGGGAAAGTCGGGAGCGGCCTTTGCGTGGCATGGCCAGCGCTGATCCTCGACCGGCAGGCGGCGGCATGAACGCGGGACAGGCAGGCTCATCACCAAATAACTCGGTGGCCAGGTGGGCACGCCGGACTGCGGGCAGGAGACATACACAATGAATCGAAAAGCTGGCATTGCGGCGCATATCGTCATGGGGATCGTCCTCGGCTTGTCGCCATTCGCCGGAGGCAGCGTCGCTCAGGCCGCTACCGGTACGACTGTCGAAGGCCTGCCGCCGGTGATCACCCAGTACGGCGCGGTGCAGGGCAGCCTATCCGCCGACGGCTCGGTCCGGATCTGGCTCGGTCTGCCTTACGCCGCGCCTCCGGTTGGCGAGCGGCGCTGGAAGGCACCGCAGCCGCATGAGCCGTGGAACGGTATATTGAATGCGCGCTCTTTCGGCAGCCCCTGCATGCAGATGGGCGCCATGTATGGCCCGCCGCCCGAGGGAAAGGCTTGGGGAATTTCCAATGTGGAAGTCTTCGGCAAGCCGGTTGGTAGCGAGGATTGCCTGACTCTGAATATCTGGCGCCCCAATAGCGAGGACCGCGACCTGCCGGTTCTGCTCTTCGTGCACGGCGGCTCCAACGTCGCGGGATATTCCGGAGACCCCATGTATGACGGGGCGAAACTGGCGGCCACCGCCCGCGTCGTCGTCGTCACCATCAATTACCGGCTTGGAATATTCGGCTGGTTTACCCATCCCGCGCTCCAGGGCCCAGACCCGCTGAGCAACTCGGGAAACTTCGGCAATCTCGATATCATCCAGTCTCTGCGCTTCGTTCAGTCTAATGCCACGGCGTTCGGCGGCGATCCCGGCAACGTCACGTTGATGGGGCAGTCGGCGGGGGCCATCAACGTCTACAGCCTTATGGCATCGAAACTGGCAGACGGCCTGTTTCAAAAGGCGATTGTGCTGAGCGGACTGATCGGCTCGGGCGCCAAGGAAAAGGATTACTCGTTCGCCAACGATCTCACCGCGCAACTGGCGATTCAGGATGGGCTGGCCGCGACGCCCGAGGCGGCGACGAAGGTTCTGGCGAAGAAAGGCGCGCCCTGGGTGAGGCAGTACCTGCTGTCAAGAACCAGCAACCGGATACTGGATGCCTTGCACCGCAGTCCATCGCTGCGCAAGCCGCCGCCGCCATTTGGCGACGGCGTGGTCATTGCCGCCGATATGCAGGCGGATTTCGATAAGGGACGATTCATGCACGTTCCCCGACAAGCCGATTCGCGGAAAGGCGGCCATTGCCCTGACGGCGTGGCTGACTCGGGCGGGAATTACTGAGGGGCCGATCTTCCGGCGGCTTTGGCGGAACCGTGTCGGACCCTCCCTTTCCGGGGCGTCCGTCGCGTCGGTTGTGAAGCGCCGCGCCAGGCTAGCGGACATTGAAGGAGATTGGGCTGGTCACAGTTTACGATCGGGCTTCATCACCGAGGCTGGAAAGCGGAAGGTTCCCCTTGGGGATGTTATGGCGCTGACGGAGCACCGGCAGGCGGCCACAGTTATGGGGTACTACCGATCGGGAGAGCTGTTCGAGTCCGAGGTGGCACAACTACTAGGATGAGCGCGGGATACCGCTAACTTCACATTCAGCAGCACGTTCAAGATGTCACGGTAGAAGTTCTCGGCAAATACCGACAAATCTGTGTAGCCCATCGTGTTGCGCAGCTTGACTTGCTCGGCGATGGTTGACAGCTCGCCGATAAACGCGCCTCTGGTGATCATTGGATTTGGTCCTTGCTACCGTTGTTTGGGGTTGTTGCGTCTGCGTCTGTTGCGAGGGGCTTTCCCGAAGCGTCCGTAGCCTCCACGACGCTTACGCTGGTTCGCATAATAGATATTATGTAAACTTGAGTAAAAGATACTTTTAGTACAAGGTACTTTTATGAAAGGCCCCATAAACACAAACGGTTTCACCGCCTGCTGGAAGACACGAAGTCGCGCTCGCTGAGACATCAACTTAGGCTCGCGACAAAAAGGTTGGCCGCGACAACAACTTGAGTCTGTCTAACTTGCTGAAAGACCCTGCTTTTTGCTGACGGCGTTCCCCGAAAAAGACGCATCTTCCTGTCGCGATCCAAAAAAATCAGGATTCCCAATAGATTGCAGCGGGGTTCGAGGCGTTTTCCCGCCTCAAGATTTCCCCGAAAAATTGGGCTTGTAGACGACATTTCTTTGGCGGTAGCTTCCGTAGGAAGCTAGTTGAGCAGCCAAGAAAGGAATCCAAAGATGCGCACGCCTCTCGAAGCTACGGATTTGGGAACCCACCTCTCGAACACCGACATCCGATCCCAAAATGTAATTTGGCTTTTCAACCTATCCATTCAAAATGTTGAGGTTCTAGATCGAGATAGCTTTGGATCGGTGATTGAGCACCACTGGGAACGTCGCTTGTTTGTTGGCGCCTTGCAGTTTGGCGTCGACGTATTCCGCGGGCTTATGCTACTGCAGGAACTCTCGGCACGAGATAAATTGAAGGCGAACATGATTGGCCGCACTTGTCCGTTCACGCTTCAACTGCCGGCATCCCTAACTCTTCGATCTGTAGAGTGCATCTTAGGGAACGTGGTACAGACCCAGACACTTTCATTCACGCCGCTCATTGTTCGAAGCTTTGCCCCGACTGTGTAGACAGATGCACCGCAGACGACAACCTCACACCAGGAATCCGATCAAGGACCCTTGACCCTTCTTATGGTCGGCATACCGCCTCAGGTCGTGCCGCGAGCCCTACGCCGGCGCAGCGGCGCGGCAGGTGCTGCACGCTTGTGGCTGGCGGCCAATGCACCTTCAGCGAAGCTACGTTTCTCTCGCTCGCCGGTTAGCTCGCGCTGTGCCGATTCGATGGCCCCCCGCAGGGCCGCACGCTCCTTCGCGCCAGCGGACAACCGTTCCTCGAGGTCCTGGATCCGCCCCTGGAAGCTCTTCTGCGCCCGGTCCTGTTCGCCACGCCACCGCTTGGCCTCATCGCGCAGGTGGTCGATCTCGCCCAGCCAGCGCTTTTCGTTGCCCTGCCATTGCTCTCGGACACGCTCTAGTTCTGTACGTGCTGCCGCGGCCGCGCGCTTGTGCTCATCTTGAGCGCGCTTCAATTGCTCGACAGCGAGGCTTGCTTGGCTGCGGGCGCCGTCAACGTTGGCTTGTTGCTGCGCGACCTGGCGGGTCAAGTCCTGGTTGGCCTCCTGCACGCGGGCGAGTTCGCCGCGCAGGGTGTCGATCGTCGACTGTAGGCCGGCCTTTTCGATGACCATCGCTGCTTGGGCCGCTTCGAGGGTCTGTTGGGCTTCCTGGGATAGGCGCTGTTGCTCGGCCAAGTCGCCCTGAGCCTCTTTGAGGGCCTGACTCCTGATGTCGTCGTAGAAGCGAGCGCAGGCCTGCAGGAACGCCGGCGGCAGGCCGGGCGCCTGTACGCCGCCAACCCGCTTTCCCAATGCCTTCCACCAGGCGTCAAGATGCGGATTGATCGTGTTGGGAGAGCCGCCGCCGAGCTCCTGGCGCACGCGATCGATGGTGGGGCGTTCTTCGCGCGCAAGTAGAGCGTCGGCGGCCTCGAAAACATCGTGTTCAGTTACTCTGCGTGGCATCCGAAGGTCTCCGATATCCAATTTCAACGAATCGACAATCGTACCGACGATAAGTGATGCTTATCGCTAGTACACTCTCATTTCTGTTATATTTTATACAGCATATGTATTGAGAACGACGAAATGGCTGCCGCCAAGCGACTCTCGAAAAAGCGTCAATCTGCTGAGGATCTGATCCCCTACCCGCCAAATCAGCCGTTGTCGACTGAAGAATTGGGCGAGCAGGCCCGGCGCGCCGCCGAGGAAATCCTGATCGCCGGCCAGGCGGAAAACACGCTCCGGGCCTATCGCAGTGCCATGCGCTATTGGTGCGCCTGGGCCCAGGCTCGATACGGCAAGCCCCTCGCCCTCCCCGTCCCGGTACCCGTGGTTGTGCAATTCATCGTCGACCATGCGGCGCGTGTGAAAGACGGCAATGTCGTCTGCGAGCTGCCGGCCGAAATCGATCGGCAGCTAGTGGATGCTGGGTTTAAAGGCGCACTCGGGCCGCTGAAAATGGCGACGGTGACGCACCGCCTGTATGTGCTGTCCAAGCTGCATCAACTCAAACGAGCAGCGAATCCCTGCGAGGACGCCCAGGTCCGGCACCTGATTTCGAGAGCGAAGCGCGCGGCGTCCAAGCGTGGTGAAGCGCCCACCAAGAAGACCGCTGCGACCCGCGAACCGCTTGAGGCCATGCTTGCTACTTGCGACGATTCCTTGGAGGGTGTTCGGGATCGTGCACTATTGCTCTTTGCCTGGGCCAGCGGTGGGCGCCGACGCTCAGAGGTTTCGGCGGCCACGATGGAGCAACTCATCAAAGTTGATGAACAGACCTATCTCCTACGGCTGCACCGATCGAAGACCAACCAGTCAGGATCGAGGTCCCGAAATGCCCTCGCTGTCCTGGGCAATATGATAAATATCCATCAGATCGGCGCTCTGAGCCTGTAATGCAACCACGGCACCTGATTCGCATGACGTTCCGCAGCAGACGTTTCGGTCATTTCTTTGGTTCAGACGCTAGCAAGTCGACGATCTGCCGGACCTTCTGTTTAGTGTCCTCCGACAGACCTTCGTATCGCCGAAAAAATGCCTGGTTGGCCAAGGGAACGGCCAACACTGGCAATGACACACTGATTTCCAATTCAGGGGTACGCTCGTTGCAGGTGCAGGGGGCGATTTGATTTATGCGGTCGGATCCGCAGGCGAGGTAATCGGAGGCGCAGGTAGCGATACCATGAATGGCGGCAGCGGAGCCGACACCTTTCTGTTTAACGCCGGATTCGGCAGCAACACAATTGTCAATGCAACCAGTAATGACGTCATAGAATTCGGATCAGGCATCGATGCAGATGACCTGACGTTCAGCGTGGTGCAGGGCGGTACTAGCGCTTCATCGGTGGTGATTTCTGGCGCCGGCGGCTCCGTAACAGTTCAGGGCGGCGTGGCATCCGGGGCGAACACCGAGATCGTTTTTGGCGATGGGACTTCCGAGATTCTCCAGCAGGCGATAGCTCCTAGCGGGCGTCAGACGATCGCCGGCGCCAACGGCAACCTCATCATCAGCACAAACAATGCCGATTCGGTCGTCGGAGGCGATGGCCAGGACACAATCTCCGCGAGCGGCAGTAACGATAGCGGTCTCGAGCTGGAATCTCCTTCTGCAAGCTAATGAAGTCTGCATCTAGCTCCAGCAGCGGCATCAACTCTTCCAAGGCCATATCGCGCGGAGAGTTAATCGGGGCGTATTGGCGTCCGCTCCAAACCACGCCGATGCGGGGCCTGGAAGACTTCCCGAGCCGTGCATTCCAGTCATTTACTCTCTCAGAGTCGGCCTTGAGATACGGCGTTGTCGAGGGGACTGTATCGAGAGTTGTTCCGAACGCCAACGGCAAGCTCATCAAAGGACAACGTAATTCGTGGAACGGCATACCACCACCGTCGAGTATCGGCATGCTGATCTGGACCCCGATTTGACGATCACTGGCATTCGTCCCATAGTTGTCTGGATTGATGATGTTTCCAGATGAATAGTTTCTTCCGACTGATGCCACGAGATCGATCGTGGGCACTCGCTGGAATTCGGCTTTGTAGATTTCTGCCTGCGCGGCCTTTACCGCGGCAAAAGCCGCTCGAACCGAAGGGTTCTCTGCTTTGGCCTGGGCCATCCACGGTTCGATGCGCTCCGGATCAGGCTTTGGCGCAATCACACCCTCCCTGAGGGAAGCCAATGCCGCCGGAATCGGGCCTATAATTGCTTCTAGAGCGGCGTGCTTCGATTCAAGATCGTCCAGAGCGGCAACGCGTTGCGAGCGGGCCTGCTCGGCCTGGGCTTTGGCTTCATGTACGTCGGTAACCGCTACAGTGCCAACGGCGTCGCCTTTGCTGGCCTTTCGGTCCAAGTCAAGGAGCGGAGCGTTGGTCCGCCACAGGGGCTGGGCAGACAAAGTAGCGCCCGGGTAGCGCATCCGATCTGGGTGGTCAGGGCTATGAGTGTCGCGCGGGCGGACCGCGGATGGACCCGTGATCGCTGCGTGGATGGCGGCGCCGCTGCGCTCGAAGGTAAGCATGTCGTAGTGATAGGGTGCGGGATGTTAGGCAGCCCTATCGCCGAAGGCTTGGCGCGCGCCGGCGTGGGGTGCTTGACCCTCATCGATTCCGACGAGCTCGATGCCGCTAACATCGGTCGCCACGTACTTGGCGCCAGCTATCTGGGGCAAGGCAAGGCTGAGGCCCTGGCCCACCACATCCGGGCGACCATTCCCACGACCAAGGTCATGCCCATCGGCGAGGACTTGGTGGCGCAGGAAAAGTGCAACGTCTTTGGACCTGGCATCGACCTAGTGATCTGCACGACCGCCGACAAGCGCTGCGAGCAATATTTAATGGCCGAGCGCTTCTCGCATGGGGCGCCAGGGGTACTGCTCATATGTTGGCTGGAGCCCTATGCGGTGGCTGGGCATGCCCTAGCATCCTCTTCTCCCTCGGAGAGTCTTGCAGACCTATTTTCGTCTCGCGGTAACTTCCTGAAACCCTGCGTGGATTGGCCCAATGGGATTCCGGCTCATCGGGTTCCGGCTTGCCAAGCCGCTTTCCAGCCGGCGGGCATGGCTGCTGCCGTGCCGGCGATCGCGATGTGCACCTCCGCAGTCCTGGACTATCTCCTCCATCGCCGCACGGGGAGCGCCCATCTCTCCTGGTGCGCCGACGCAAAAGCCGTGCAGTCCGCGGGCGGCCGCCTCGCCGCACACCAGCAGTCCCTGCCGGGGCTTGCCGTCTCGGAACGACCACTCTTCTCATGACAACCGTGTTCCACGATTCCAGCTCGGACGGAATCATCGAATTGACCGCCTCTGTTGTGGAACTCCTGGCGAGCTTCCGGCAAATCCGGTGGCGCGAGGTAGAGCGGGGCGGATTACTCTTTGCGAACCCGGACTATGTCGATCGAGTGGTGATCGACGCGGCGTCGCCACCACATCCGGATGACCGGGCAACTCGCAATTCCCTCTCGCTGAACCATGATCGATGTATCGCGGAAATCCGCCGAGCCAACCAAGATGGGCGCTGGTTCGTTGGTTATTGGCATACGCACCCGGAAAAATGCCCCAGAATCTCCTTATCGGACCGAGTATCTCTCGACGACAATTTGAGAGCTGGGGGACACCAGTTGTCGGCATTGCTGGCGGTTTTGGTAGGAACCGATCAGGGAGCTGACGGGTTTTCTGCCTACGTCATTAGGGATGACTCGTGCCAGAAGCTGCGGGAGCAACTCGAGGCAGAGCAGCGAACCGGAGAGCCTTTTTGATTGAGATCCCCGTTTTCGAGTCGGTCGATGAATTCGCGCACTTCGGAATCGACTACCCCTTGCGCGGATGCATAATCGTCATGCTCAGAGGATACGAAAGCCGGGACCCGAAGCACTTCTATACCAACGAACGGGTCGGCTGGGCCTTGGGGGCGTTAGGGCGCGCGGTCGGTGCCGAGCAGCGTATGAAAAGGCTGATGCAGTTCGACTCCATCGCCGACGCCCATGCCTGGATGCGCGATCATCCACTGAAGCAGCGTGCCCCTGGGTATACCACCGGCTACATGGTCGAAGAGGAAAAACGCGGACGCATCTACATGTTCGAGCCTGCAGCCTGGATCGATGTCGAACGGCTGAAGGCCAAGGTCGAGGCTTGGAACAAACGGGTCGGCGTACCGAACGGCAATCCTCGAATGATGTCGACAAGTACAGTATTTCCAGCTTGTTCTCGCCAAATCGTAGTACGCGGCCCCTTATCTTTTGCATAATTCGGCATTTAATTATGGTCTTTCTAAAGAAATGGCAGTTACGCAGGCCTAAGATTGTGCCATGTGCGGCCATCAGATTTCGTAACCAAAATCTCGAATTGGCTTTCTAGCTTGACCCGTGACGCTGCCCGCTTGGCCTTGGCAAGAATATCCTGCTTGTCCTCGATGGGACCCGAGCTTCCAGTCCGCTCGCTACGCTTTGGAGGCGGCAAAAGAGAAAGAACCGCAGGCACTTTCGGCTTTACTACCGGCTATCGGGGCAACCGCCACGGATGGACATACTCTTGGCAATACCCAATATAGCGGCACACCATTGGTGCAACGTGGATTTTCAAGCTATACCTGGACGGTGCAATTGACTCAACCTCTGCTCAGTGCTCAAGGCAAAGCAGTTTGGGACGAGTCCAAGGCCATTGCGGAGCAGGCGACGGCGCAATTCCAACTGGCAGAACAAGATCTTATCTTGCGGGTGTCTCAGGCCTACTTCGATATCCAGGTTGCCAAGGAAGCCCTATCGGCTGCCGATGCACAACTGAAGTCGACCGAAGAGCAACTGGCCGTTGCTCAGCGTGGATATGACGATGTTCGTGTGCAGACCAACCCTACTGCCGGCAACGGCCTCGATGCGATCAACGCATTCGATCACCGCCTTTTGGAAGGCCCTGACCGTTGCCGGAGACTGCACCACGGTACGGCCAGGATTCACTGCCCTGATTTCGGCGATAGCCAAGTTTTTATCCGGCACGGAGCTCATGATGCGATCTTCAGTGACTGCGGCCGTAGCCGAGATAATCAAGGCTACCCCGTCCGTGGAAACGACAGACGGGCAGCGGACCTCGAATTCGGCGGCTGGCCCATCCACGTCGGCAAAATCACAGGATCCGCTGGTGCGGTCGTACTGGAACAGTTCCAGCTTCTGCTCGTCACCCAGAAAGTACCCGAGCAGAATCAGGGAAGGCATCTCCGCCACCGCGAACACCGCCAGGGTCCGCTCCTCATGTTTGTCCATGCGCATTGCGGTATGTACTTCCTGGCGCAGCGCATTGGCCTGCCCTTCCCACCAGAACTGGGTGCCGTCCTGAGCGTGGTTGTCGGGCAAGGCGATTTTGAAAGGGGCGCCCAGAGGCAGATAGCCGGCCTGCACTGCGGCCCGCACAGCTGCGGTTTGGTCGATGTCGCAGGCTCGGCCACGGATGTTGCCGGTGCAGATCAGCAACCGCGCCCTGCGGTTCCCTTGGATCTTCCCGAGCATCTCCACAGCCGCTTCATGAGCCAGCTTCCAGCTTCGGAGGAGCTCCTCCGGGTACAGCCTGGCCCCGCCCTTGTCGACCTCGTTATGGCAACCCGGGCACATCATGATCAGGTTTTCGGGATTGTCCACCAGGATCTTGGATCGCACCACATCGCCGCGCGGACCTTCCTCACTCGCCGCGACGTTATGCGCCAGTTCGCCGAAGGTCCCCGGACTAAGATAGTTCGAGTCGCGATGGAGAACCTTGCCGCAGCCGGGCGCTGAGCAGATCCCACCGGAGCGCGCCCATAACCACATCACTGGCGCTGTTGATAACAAAAAGATCATTGCCGGATCCACCCACCAGGGTGGCAATTCCGGAGCCAGCCGTCAGGGTATCGCCGCCGCTATTGGCGACCAGGACATTGCTGAGTGCGTTGCCGGTGCCAGAGATGCTGCCCGATCCTGTAAGGGCCAGGTCGGCGACGTTCGTGGCGAGCGTATAGCTCACCGAAGATTGGACCGTGTCAGTGCCGTGACTGGACCCCACGCTCACTACATCCGACGCGTTGTTGACCTCGAATAGATCGTTGCTACCGGTTGTTGTTCCACCGACGAGGGTGTCTGCCCCTGAATTTGAAATCAGGGTGTCGTTGCCAGTGTTGGCATTGCCTTTGATGGCTGCCGTTCCGATTAGGTTGAGTATATTGATGTTGGTGAACAGGGATGCACCCACAGACGACTGGACGGTGTCGACGCCATAGCTCGATCCGACACTCACAACATCACTGCTTTTATTGACGATGAAAAGGTCGTTACCGCTTCCGCCAATCAGAGTATCCACCCCTGTGTTGGAGATCAGGGTATCGTTGCCGCTGTTGGCGGTCCCTTTGATGGCCGCCGCCCCAGTCAGATTCAAGATATTGACGTTGCCGACCAGTGATGCACTGCCCGAGGACTGTATGGTGTCAATCCCGTAGCTCGACCCAATGCTGACGACGTCGAGTGCGCTATTGATCACGAATAGATCATTGCCAATGCCACCGACCAGGGTCGCAACACCGGACCCAGCTGTTAACGTATCAGCGCCACTATTGGCAGTAATTGTGTCGGAATCTGACTATAGTTTTGACTACCGCCAACTCCCACAATGTTGGCACTACCAATCAATGTTAACGTCGCGGCACCACCAGCCAATGTATAGCTCACCGACGATTCGAAATTAGTTTCAGAATTGATGCTAGAGAGCACGACATCGTTTGAGTTATTAATAACAAATGTTGATGTAGCCAGACCACTCAATACATCGATGCCGCTGCCCGAAACAATTGTGTCGTAACCACCACTAGAATAAATATAATCATTGCCGCTGTTACCGGTTCCAACTTGATCGTTTGGACCCGTCATATCAAGCTGATTGCCACCTATATCACTACTTGTGACACCACCAAATAGGCTGTCACTGCCCGCTCCACCAATCACAGTTGAGTTGCCAGTCCCGGCAAACAGAAGGTCGTTTGCCGCCACCACTGATCATCGTAGTAGCGTCGGTACCGGCATCAAATTCATCGTCGCCGGATCCGCCAATCAACGTATCAGCGCCGCTACCGGCAACGAGATCATCATTACCTGATCCAGCAATTAAGCTGTCATTTCCGTCATTACCGAACAGTGTATTGACTGCGTCGGAATTCCCGGTGGCTGTCAGATTAGCCGATCCCGACAATATGATCGTATCGATGTTGGTTTGTGTGGCATAGCTGACGGATGACTGAATAATACCGTCGCTAGCAGTCGATGTATCCTGCACAACATCGTTTGAGTTATTGACAACAAAAATGTTGATCCCCGTCCCGCCAATTAGGGTATCGACACCTGTACCGGCCACCAGGACGTCGTCGCCGGAATTGCCGGTAATCACATCATCGCCACTGTTTCCAGTCGCTGTAAGGTCTTGGCTACCTACAAGAATTAGTACATTAGCGTTGTTTGGCAGAGCTATATTGGCCGACGATTCGATCGTGTCGTTACTCGTGACATCCTGTAGCACGTCGCTTGCGTTGTTGACGATCAACAAGTCGCTACCGTCGCCGCCGACTAATGTGTCAGTTCCACTCCCTGAGTCAAGCGTATCATTGCCTGAACCTGCGACCAGAGAATCATTGCCAGCATTATCGATAATCAGGTCATTGTCGCTATTCGCTACAGCCACCAGATTTGCTGTACCGGCAAGAATCAGGGTATCGACATTCGATGGCAGCACATAGCTCGCCGACGAAATAATGGAGTTATTGCTCCCGGGCGACGTTGCCTGGACGACATCACTTGAACTATTAACGATATAGGTGTCAGCTCCAGCACCACCGATGAGCGTGGAGATGCCCGCTCCGGCCGCCAAGGTATCTGCTCCGGAGCCGGCGATGAGGGTATCGTTGCCCGCGTTACCAGATATGAAATTAGCTGCATCGCCGTTTCCAGCGGCGGTCAGATTTGCCGATCCGGTTAGTTGAAGGGTGTCGATATCTGCCGGTAAAACATAGCTGGCCGAAGATTCGATGATATTGCTGGATCCAGCTGACCCAGAGGCGACAACATCACCACTGTTATCGAGAACAAAGGTGTCGCCGCCACTACCGCCGACCAGGGTCGCAATGCCGGTGCCTGCAGTCAGCGTATCATTGCCCGCATTGGCAACGATGACATCATTCTGGGCGTTTCCAATGCCCGACAGATTGGTAGAGCCTGTCAGAATCAAGGTATTAACGTTGCTGGGCAGAACATAGTCCACCGCGGATTGAATCGTGCTGTTTCCACCCGAGGAAGAGTCCTGCACCATGTCGCCGACGTTATTGACGACAAAGAAGTCGTCGCCGGCACCGCCAATCATGGTGGTAACGCCGGAGCCGGCAATTAGCGTGTCAGCCCCGGAGCCAGCCTGAAGCGTGTCGTTACCGCCATTGCCCATCAGGGTGTTATGAGCGTCGTTGTTGCCAGTACCGATCAGAGCGGCCGAACCTGTCAGGTCCAATGTATCGACGTTCGCCGCCAGAGCGGTATTCACCGATGACTGCACAATATTATTGCTTGAACTCGATGTATCCTCTACGACGTCGTTGACGCCTACAAGGACGAAGGTCTCGTTACCGCTACCACCGTTTATGGTATCACCTGATCCTAAGGCTTCCAGCGTGTCATTACCATTGCTTTGTAAGACGTCATCGCCCGATCCAGCGACAAGAGTGTCAGAGCCGGTGCCCAGCAGGCTATCTGTTCCGGTTG
>Ga0302313_10000237_pt1 | contig 53051 bp, 54 predicted proteins | sample III_Palsa_N2_2_FD_200454 | JGI IMG/M metagenome (GOLD analysis project Ga0302313, IMG submission 200454) | Peat permafrost microbial communities from Stordalen Mire near Abisko, Sweden - III_Palsa_N2_2 | ecosystem: Environmental > Terrestrial > Soil > Palsa > Peat permafrost | place: Sweden...
CTTGATGATGTCCGTGTCGGTGTATGGCAGGCTGGCGGTGAAGTAGAAGATCTCGCCGACCGCAAACGTTATGGTTGAGAACAGGCCGAAGCAGAGGGCGATGACGGATAAGGGCCGGCTGACGGGTCGAAGCAAGACATAGAAGATTGCGGTGAGGGCGAGGTCGCAGGCGGCTTCGATGAGGTAGGCGGCGAAGCTGGCGCGGAAGAGGCCTAGAGTCGCCGCTACGTTACGGCCGGTTTCGGCGAGGTCGGTGGGGGCGAGAAGTTTTGCGGGGACGTAGGACTCGCCGAAGCTGCCGGCGAAGAGGGAGATGACAAGGAGGATGCCGGCGATGCGGGCGTAGCGTTGGGCTTCGGGTGCGGTCATGGAGTGGCTCCTGATGGTGGGGGTTTGGCGCCCTTGATGAGCAGCCACAGCATGAAGACGATCTCGCCAATGACGGCGGGCTGGGTGTAGGTAAAGACCTTGTTCTGATATTGCGGCAGCAGCAGGCTGACAAGGCAGAGGATGACCCAGGCGGCGCCAGCAAGGGCGAGCCAAATGCCGAGAAATTTTGGCAGGAATCGAGATTTGTATACCAGTCGTGCGAGAGGGAAGAGCCAGAGGCCCCAGAATAATTCGGCGAGGACGAGGCCGCGACCGTGGAGATAGAGGAAGAACATGGCGAAGGCGTCTCGCTGGGGTTTGTCGATTGCGGTGAGGAAGTCGGCGCCGCGTAGGAGAGCGAGGGCGGCTAGTGAGTTGAGCTCATTGATGAACGCGATGGGGATCGAGACCACGATCAGGATCACCATGAGCGCGGCTTGGCGTCGGTTGATGTTCTCGAGAAGTTTGTAGAGTGCCAGGGCAACGAAGATGAAGGCGGCCTGGCTGATGAGCTGGCCGGCGATGCCGAAGCGATAGAGGGTCTCGTGTGCGGCGATGTTGTTTAGCGTTGCTGCCGTGTTTTCGTGGACGAGCAACTTGCCGGGAACATAGCCCATCGCGAAGAATCCCACGATGGAGGAGAGGACATATAGCAAACCTGCGACTCTGCCTGGGTTCCTGGGGAAGGTCATGGGGTCCTCGACTGACGATGCTGTTGCACTAGCGGTACTCTCGTACGAATTATTACGGTGAGACTTTGATGGGTGACGCACCCGGCGACTAGCTTCGTGGCGAGAAAGGTGTATCTACTGACGGGTACGGGTGGGGCGATGCGAAGGTCAGTTGGCTTCGGGCTTTTGGGCAGCGTCGACTACGAGGGTTTCTACGGGGCCTTTGGTGGGGACGAGTTTGAGGCCCAGCTGCTCCTGCACTGCGGAGAAGACTGACGGGGCATCGGTGGTGTCGCCGGCGGCGGGCCCTCCCTCGTCGGGGCGGAAGTGGAGATTGATGTCGTAGGAACCGGTTAGGCCGGTGGCATCGTTCACTGGCTTGCTTACAGCGTTGGATAGTTGGCTGGCGAGTTGGCGGACGGAGACGGCGGTGGCTTCGAACATGCCGGGACCCATGGTCATTCCGCTGCCCTTGTACTTTTCAGGATGGGCTTTCTGCTCCTCGGGGGATGACGGAATCAGTACGGTGGTGGGCTTGAGCTTGGAGCCGCTCTTGTCGACCACGAGGTTGTAGACGGCGGACGTCCGGGTCTCGAGGTGTGTCTTGAGTTGGAAGCGCTCGGTGAGGAGATTCTGCAGCATCTGGCGGCGTTGTGCGACGTTGAGCTTGTTGTAGGCCGCAACGTTCTCGCCGCTTACCTTGGCGGTGAGGTCGAACGTAGTGCTCTTCATCCACCCGCTCAAGCCTTCGATCTGGTAGGGCTTGAGGTCCCACGCGCTGCAGAGCATCTGCTCGAGGGGCAGGTTGATGAGGCTGAGGCCGTCCTTGGTCATTTGCCAGGACATGCTGGTGTCATTGGCGGGATGGGGCTTGACGAGGGCTACGTCCCACTCGGGGAGCGGGCCGGCAGCGGGAGCGGTGGTGCCGTGGTCGACGTCCGACATGGTGGGGAGTTGCGCGTGCAGCGACGGCGCGAGGAGCGTTAGAGCGAAGAGAGCAGGAACGATCGCGGCGAAGGGGCGCTTGGTCATACGTCTCCTGGTTGGCGGTGTCGTTGGTTAGACGGGCGGTCCGACAAGTAAGTAACAGGCGGCGGCGGTGAGGATGAAGGCGGCGAGCAGGGTGCCGCGGTTTTTGAGGGTTTCGCGGAGGAGTTGAACCTGGTGGCGGGATGTATCGGGATTCATGATGAGTTCCTGTGGTGTGGCTTCCAACGGGATCCTCACCCCATTTATGACGATGAAGCCGTCATGAATGGGGTGAGGATGGTGGGTGGTCTAGAGGGGGTTGCGGTAGCGGCGGAGCTGGATGGCGGCGGCGAGGAAGAAGGCTGCCAGGAGCAGGCCGGTCCAGAGTCCGGGGGTCGCGAGAAACTGAGTAGGGGGCATGGACATGTGCATCGACATGTTCGGGGCCATGTTGGAAGACGAGGAGAAGTCGATGTCTCCGGGGCCATGCATGCGGTACTTCAGGATCTCGAAGATGTGGCCGGTATGCAGGGTGAGCATTTCGAGAACACCGAGGGCTAACGGCGGAAGAGTGGCCCAGAGGAGCGGGATGCGGCGGGCCCAGGCGGAGACGAGAAGGAACCAGCACCAGATGGGCGCGTACCAGAGCGCGTGGATCGCTAGCAAGTGGTAGAGCAACATCAGGGAGTTCTGAGTGAGAGGCAGGCCGGAGTGAAGGGGGCCGGTGTTGATGCCGCGGGCGTGGAAGACGGTGACGTTGATGAGCAGCATGATGGACTGCGTGACGACGGTGATGGCCCAGGTAAGGAGCGGGAGGAGGACGAGGGGAATGGCCGCCTTGGAGAGGACGGTGGTGAGGTCGGAGACGGGGAGGGATTTCCAGAAGAGGATGCTGCGGTCGCGACGCTCACCGTAGAGCGCATCGAGACAGTAGAAGATGCCGACGAGAATGGTGGTCCCCATGATGAGGCCGGCGGCGATGGTGTAGGGGAGGATGGGATCGATGCCGTGCGAGGTTTGGGTGACGACGCCGTTGTTATTGACGGTGCTGGTGATGAGCAGGCCTGCGGGCATGCGGAGGGTGCTGTAGAAGAAGCCGAGGATGATGAAGGCCGCGACGGCGAGAGGCGCGATGTAGATGGCGCGGTTCTCCCAGAGCTCGCGGCGGATGGACCAGAAGAGGCGGCGGGCTTCGGAGATGTGGGCGACGGAGGTAGCGGCCTGGGCGTCGGGAAAGGAAGTCGGGAGAGCGTCGGTCTGGGGGGTCATTGGGCGGCTCCTGTGTACGAGCTGGGCATAGGTGTGGGTGGTGGGCTGTAGGGCGCGGGTTGGTTGGGCTGGCCGACGAAGGCTACAAAGACGTCGGCGATGCTGGGAGTGCGGACGTCGCCTAGGGGAGCGAGTTGTTCGCGGGGGACGCGGTCGTAGAGGAGAATGCTGCGGCCGAAAGTTTGGCGTTCCTGAATCGGCTTGAGGGCTCGAGCGGCGGTGAGTTGCGCGGGGTTCGCGATGAGCTCGAGATAGCGGGTGTCGAAGTCTTCCATGCTGCAGCCGAAGACGAGGTTGCCGCGATCGATGAAGAGGAGGTCGGTGAGGATGTACTGGATCTCATCGATCTGATGGGTGGTGATGACGATGGTGCGGTGGTGGTCGAAGTAGTCGTTCAGCAAGGAGTCGTAGAACTGCTTGCGGAAGAGGATGTCGAGGCCGAGGGTGGGCTCGTCGAGGACGAGGAGCTTGGCGTCGATGGACATGACGAGGGCGAGGTGGAGTTGCGCGACCATGCCCTTGGAAAGCTCGCGGACCTTGCTGGTGCGCTTGATGGTGGTGCGGGCGAGGAAGGCTTCGGCCTTGGCGCGGTCGAAGCGGGGATGGATGCCGGCGACGAAATCGATGGCGTCGGAGACACGCATCCAGCGGGGGAGGACCGCGACGTCCGCTACGAAGGCTACGTCGTTCATGAGCTGGTCGCGCTGTGTCCAGGGATTGCGGCCGAGGACGGAGAGCGTGCCGTCGTAGGAGGTGAGGCCGAGGATGGCGTTGAGCAGGGTGGTTTTGCCGGCGCCGTTGGGACCGATGAGGCCGAGGATCCGGCCCTCGGCAACGTTGAGGTCGATGCGGTTGAGGGCGACGGAGGAACCGTAGGATTTGTGCAGGCCGGTGGCTTGGATGGTGGTCATTTGAGCCCTCCTTGTGAGTGGGAGTTAGGTGCGGCTAGGAGATCGGTGGTGGTGAGGCCGAGGCGCTGGATGGTGGCTTGGAGGTGCGGCCATTCCTCGATGAGGAACTTCTGGCGTTCGGCCTGGAGGAGGAGGTCGCGGGCTCCGGCGGTGATGAACATGCCGCGGCCGCGACGGCTTTCGACGATGCCCTGGTCGACCAGCTCCTGATAGCTCTTGAGGACGGTGAGGGGGTTGACGCGATTTTCGGCGGCAACGGTTCGGACCGAGGGAAGAGGTTCACCTTCCTGGAGGAGGCCGTCGAGGATCATGGCGACGACGCGGCTTCGAAGCTGGCGGTAGATCGGCTGACTGTCGTTCCACTCGAGTTCCATAGTGTTTGTTGCTCCGTGGCTGAATTACTGTTGTAGTTGACTATAACAGTATGATTCTGTCAAGGGGAATTTTGGGTGGATTTTCTGCGGGGCGGAGGCGCAAAGGATTTTGGTTGGGCTGATGGGCGTGACGCGGTGTCGTGTGCGCGAAGATTGACCCGATTCTTGAGGCCATGCTAGCGTCGACGTATGGCGTTTTCCTTGCGTTGTTGTTGTCGCGTTGACCAGCCCCTCGTTGGGTGAGCCGCGACATTCTCAGAATTTCCTGAAGCGCCTTCTCTAAGCTCATCCGAATTTCTCATCGTATGCCCGTCGTGGTGTCGAGCACCCGTCATCGGTTGCCGGACCTTGTTCGCGACGGTTGAGCTATGGAGAAACTATGCAATCTGGAATCGAGAATGCAGTCGCGCTGCAAGCCCAGGGCAGTCTGGTGGCAGGGCGAGGGGAAGCCGGCGGAGTTTTGAAGACGCCTGAGCAGCTGGCGGACATTGTTTCGCGATTTGCGGCGTCGGATGGATGGATGGAACGGGTGCGATTGCGCACGGATGGGCGTTGGTATGAGCGGATGTATCACGGTCCGGACCATGACCTGTGGGTGATCAGCTGGCTGCCGGGACAGTCCACCGGGTTCCACGATCATGGCGCGTCTTCAGGAGCGTTCGTCGTGGTGACGGGTAGTCTTGAGGAGAGGCGTCCTGGTGAGCAGGCGCAGAGTATCTATCCTGGCCGGGGGCGCTCCTTTGGTCCTGAGTACGCGCATGATGTAGGAAACGGTTCGCTGGGGCCGGCGATCAGCATTCATGCGTATTCTCCGCCGCTGGACGAGATGAACGAATACGAGCTGGACGAAGGTCGACTGGTTCCGCGGGAACGGGCGCAGGGGCAGGCTGATGGGCTCGATGAGGTGTGGCGAGTGGGCGAACAGAAGCCGGAGGGGCGAGGCGGCCGATTGAGCATCGAGCAGATGCTTTCGGCGGCGCGTGCGCGCTTGCAACGGTTGTCTGCGCATGAGGCGCATGCGGCTTCGGGAAAGGCTGGGGCCATCCTGGTCGACATTCGGCCTGAGAGTCAGAGGGCGGCGGAGGGTAGAATTCCGGGCGCGCTGGTTGTCGAACGGAACGTGCTGGAGTGGCGATTGGATCCGGCGAGCAGCGCGCGGCTGGCGGTCGCCACCGATCATGATGTGCACGTGATCCTGTTTTGCTCGGAAGGGTACGCGTCAAGCCTTGCTGCGGCGGCACTGCAGGATCTTGGACTTTGGCGTGCGACTGACATGGTTGGCGGATTCAAGGCGTGGCGCGCGGCGGGGCTGCTGGTTGGGGACGGCGCCCTTCGTAGCGGCTCGATTGCAGAGGGTTAGCGAAGGGCCTAGCCCACGGTGAAGACTACGCGGGGCTTGCCGGTGGAGGTGGTCCAGACGGTTTCGACTTGGGAGAGTGGGGCGGTTTGGGTGTCGATGGTGAGGTGGGCGGGGGCGACGGCTTCGAAGGTGTTGCGGATGGATTGGGCGAGGGCCTCGCGGCTGAGGCTGCCGATGCCGCTGCCCATGAGGGTGATGGCTGAGGAGCGGAACAGTGCGGCGGGAAGGTTAAGGGACATTTCGCCACTGGCGCTGCCTACCTGGACGAAGCGGACAGGGTGGTCGTCTATGGTTTTGGCGAGGGCGGTGAGGATGGTGAGGGCGGTTTGGCCCCAGAGGTAGTCGATGACGATGTCGATGCCGGTGGAGAAGGTTTGTTGGAGGGCGGCTTGGAAGTCGGCGGCGCCGTTGGGGTGTTGGGGGTCGAGGGCGAAGGGGATGATTTCGTTTGCGCCTAGTTGCTTGAGGGTTTCGAGTTCGGTGGGGTTGCGGCCGGTGGCGATGATGCGGGCGGCGCCGAGGTGGCGGGCGAGTTGGACGGCGATGCGGCCAGCGGTGCCGGTTGCGCCGTTGATGAGGACGGTTTCGCCGGCGACCAGGTGCGCGCGCTCGACGAGGGAGCCCCAAGCGGACATGCCGGGGTTGGCGATCGCGGCGGCGGTGATGTCGTCGAGGGTGTCAGGGATTTCTACGCAGCGGCGGGGGTGGATGGGGCAGAGCTCGGCGAGCGAGCCGTAGGGGGTTTCGGGCATGGCGAAGTAGATGCGGCGGTTGTCCGGGGTGAGGCCGACGCCGTCGGTGCCGGCGACGGCGGGGTAGATGCCGGTGGCGCTGTAGTGGGCACCGGAGGCTCGGGACTTGGTGAAGTTCGAGAGCGCGGCGGCGCGGACGCGAATGAGCTGTTCGCCTTCTTTTGGGGTTGGATCGGGGAAGTCTGCGTAGAGGGGGGTCTTGCCGGCGGCGGTTACGATGGCTGCTTTCATTGTGTTCTCCTTCGGGGCCTGCGATGCGGGCCAGACTCGAACGGCGTTAGAGAAATTCTAACATTGTTCAGTTATGGGATGGAAGTCTGGGTATGATGGATTCATGAAAATTAATCGCGAGATGGTGACGCAGGCGGGGCTGAAGCTTCTGAACGAGATTGGGCTTGAGCAGTTGACGCTGCGGCGACTGGGGGTGGAGCTCGGCGTACAGGCCGCTACGATCTATTGGCACTTCAAGAGTAAGGAAGAGCTGCTGGACGAGATGGCGACTACTGTGCTGGTGGAGGGTGCGGGGAATCTTTTGCCGCGGAGGAAGTCGGGGGACTGGAAGGTGTGGGCTGCGACGTTTGGGGAAGGGTTGCGGAAGACGCTGATGGCGTATCGGGATGGGGGGCGGATGGTGAGCGGGACTCGGCTGACGACGACGGAGCCGTTGAAGACTACGGAGAAGATTGCGGCGGAGTTGGTGGCGGCGGGATTTTCGTTGAGGGCGGCGGTGGTGCTGATGACGACGATTTCGAATTACACGCAGAGCTTTGTGATGGAAGAGCAGGCGGTGTTTCCGGAGCCGGGGAAGCGGTCGCCGCTGTATTCGATTGAGGAACGGGTTGCTCGGCTGGATGCTGCAGAGTTTCCGTATCATCGGCAGGCTTCGGGGATTTTGTTTGATCATTACGATCGGCGGTATCGGGAGGGGCTGGCGCTGATTTTGGGGGGTGCAGCGGCGGAGGTTGCGCGCAAGGCGGTCGGACGCGCGAAGCGGAGTTGATGGAGCGGGGGAGATGGATAGATGTCGTCACGCGCAGCTCATCCGCTATTCGTATTCGCGATTGGGAAGGAATCGGAAGTTTGAAATCTTCCCGTCAGGATCGACGAACACGAGGATCATCAGGGCTCTGTCTCCTTTGGTAAGGCGGAAGAGGGAGATCAGTGGGGTGGTCGTGGCTGGCTGCGTGAGACGCTTGACGAGGGTGATCGTGCCTCCAGGCCAGAGGCCGAAGATCACGCGCATGGCCGCAGCAGTCGCCGCTGGGGTGAGGGTATGAGCAAAGGTGCTCGAGAAGAATGGCAGGACGTCCTGGCCGGAAGCAAGGTGATCTAGCACCTTCGTCAGGTTGGCGGCGATGGCGGGCTGGGTGTCGGGAATGGCGGAGAGTTTTGCCGGTGCGAGAGGAGGACTGACGAGGCCGGCGATGACGTGGGCCATGAGGTCTGGACTGGAGTGGGCTGCGTCGAGGTTGGTGAGGACGACGACGGTGAGGTTATCGTCGGGATAGCGGGAGATGTCGCAGGTAAATCCCTGCCATGCTCCATTGTGTTCGATCACCTTGTGGTTGTTCCGCTGCCTGATGAACCAGCCGAAGCCGTACTGGTTGGGGTTGGGCTTGCCGTCGTTGAGCGGGTAGACCGTGAGCATGCGATCGAGGCTGGACTGGTTGAGGAGGTGGGTGCTGTAGAAGGCGGCGTCCCACTTGGCCATGTCGAGGACGTTGAGATAGAGCGATCCGTCGCCGGTGGAGTTGAAGGTTGGGGAGACCCACTCCTGATTTCTTAGCTGGTCGCCGGCACCGGTGTCATAACCGGCGGCGCGGTTGGGAATGATGTCGGCCTCGCTGATGAGGCGCGTGGCGGTCATGCCGAGTGGAACGAAGATTCGCTGCTGGAGGAAGTCGGCGTAGGGCACTCCGGAGACATGGTGGATGAGGATGCCGAGGAGTACATAATTTGTATTGCTGTAGGCCCATTTTTCTCCTGGCGCCCACTCGACGGGGAGCGCTTCGAGTTTGGTCACGAGTTGGTCTTCGGTGAAGTCGAGCCGTAGATAAAGGGGTCCGGTGGGTCCCGAGACGGCAGGGGTGGTGTAGTCTGCGAGGCCGGAGGTATGGGAGAGCAGGTTCCTGATGAGGATGGGCTTCCAGGTTTGTGGCGCGTCGGGAAAGTATTTGGTGATGCTGTCATCGAGGGAGAGCTTGCCGTCCTGCGCCAGAAGCATGATCGCCGTCGCAGTGAATTGCTTACCGACGGAGCCTGACTCGAAGATGGTCTCTGGCTTTACTGGGACATTCAGCTCTACATTTGAAAGGCCGTAGCCTTTGGCGAGCAGGATATTCCCTCGGCTGTAGATGCCGACGGCGACGCCGGGAATGTGGAGGCGGGCGCTTTCTGTGGTGACGTAGGCATCGATCGCCTGGAGCTGCTGGGGACTGAGGGGCGCATGGGGAGCGGCGGTTTGCGCGAAGGACGCGGTAGAAGAAACGACAGCGGCGAGTAAAAGTACGTTGACGATACGCATGGAGGAAATCTCCCTGGGAACAGCGGAATGAGAGGAAGTATAGTCAAAATCTTATTTCTTCGCTAGTATTGAATTAATGGCAGAGCGAAGCTATCTCGGTGAACTTGAGTTGATGATCCTGCTCAGCGTGGTTGGTCTGGGCGAAGAGGCCTACGGTGTGCCGATCTCGCACGAGATCGAGAAGCATGTTGGTCGTGAAGTGTCGCTGGGCAGCGTGTATGCGGCACTGGAGCGTCTCGCAGCGAGAGGCCTGGTGGCCTCCCGGATGGGGGAGTCTACGCCGGAGCGCGGCGGCAAGGCGAGGCGGTACTTTCGGGTGACGAAGGTGGGGCTGCGACAGATGCAGGAGACGCGCCGCGTGCTCCAGCAGATGTGGCGCAGCCTGCCCGTGCTGCGAGGAGAGCGCCCATGAGTCCGAAGCGAGCGCCGAGGTTAGCGGCATGGATGCTGGACCATTTGGTTCCGGGAGATCGTAATGAAGCGCTGGAGGGTGATCTGCTGGAAGAGCTTTCTTCCGGGCGCTCGTCGGGTTGGTATCGGAGGCAGGTATTCAGCAATCTTGCGGCCGCGTGGCGCCGGGAGCTCACAGACCATCGCAGGGCGTTGCTGTTTGCAACGGCGTGGTCGATGCTTGCGCCGGTGTGGATGGCATTGGTTCATACGCGAGGCTTCGGCGCGATGGCTGCAGGTACACGGCGGTTGGAGTGGCCGTGGTCGGTGGTTTGCCCGGTTGCGTTGTGGATGTCAGTGCTGATGGGTTTCCTCTGGACGGGGTTGCTGCTCTTTTCGTGGTGGAGCAGGTCGGGGATAACGCACTTTGCCACTCGGACCTTTGGTTGGGGGTTTGTGAGGGGCACGCTTTTCCTGATGCCCGTCTGGCTGGCTACGGTCTTGTTGAACTTGGTCTTGCAGGCGAACTTCTGGGTGGCCGTGATCTCCAGTTGTTTCCCATTCTTCGTTGCGATGCTCTGCGGGGTTTGGGGCGTGTCGGGCAACGTGGATGTGCGACGGGCCGATAGGCTGATGATGGGTGTTGACGAGCCGGATAGCGCACGGGACACCGAACTTTAGGAGCGCAGACGGTAGACTGGGAAGATGCTTGGACGGCTTTATGCGAAGTGGATGTACGCGTGGGAGACGGCTCTTACGACTCGGGATATGAATCGGGTGGAACGGCCGTTGGAGTGGGGGTTTGAGGCGCTGGCTGATGTTGGCGGAGCGGAGTTGGCGGCGCGGGTGGAGCGCAGGGAGATGTCGGGGCTGGAGGCGATGATTGCGCTCAATGAGCGAATCGTTGCCGAGCCGCAGAGTTTCTATGGGTATGAGACGCCGCGGGATTTTCGGATTGAGGAACACTTTCCGGCGCTGTATCCGACGAATGTTCGTCCGGAGACGCTGGAACAGGAGCGGGAATGGAAGCGTCGGGCGGAGGTGGGGGAGCTGCGGAAGGAGCCGTTTTTGAGGTTTACGTCGGCGGTGGGGACCCCGTATCCGGAGAACGATACGGTGAATGCGCGGTGGTACGAGGTGGAGCAGGGGATAGGGGATAGAGGAGTAGAGGATAGAGAAGGCAACAGCAACGGCAACGGCGGAGGGCGGCGGCCGCGGCAGGCGATGATTGTGATGCCGCAGTGGAATGCGGATGCTTTCTCGCATAACGTGCTGTGCGAGATGTTCAATCGGTTTGGGATTTCTTGCTTGCGGTTGTCGAAGCCTTATCACGATGTGCGTCGGCCGGCGGAGCTGGAGCGATCGGACTACGCCGTGAGCGCGAATGTGGGGCGGACGATTGCCGCTTGCCGGCAGGCAGTGGTGGATATTCGGAGCTGCGTGGACTGGCTGGAATCGCAGGGGTATGAGCAGGTTGGGGTGCTGGGAACGAGCCTGGGAAGTGCGTATGGATTTATTGCTGCGGCGATGGATTCGCGGCTGCGGGTGTGCGCGTTCAACCATGCGAGTACGCAGTTTGGCGATGTGGTGTGGACGGGGCAGAGCACTCGGCATGTGAAGGCGGCGTTTGAGCATGCGGGGCTGACGCAGGATCAGACGCGGGCGATGTTTGCGGGGGTTAGCCCGATGAGCTTTATGGAGCAGTATGCGGCGACGGGGGCGGCGCGTTGGGAGGGCGATAGGGCGAGGCGGACGCTGGTGGTGTATGCGCCGTATGATCTGACGTTCGTGGTGAAGTACTCGCGGGAGGTGCTGACGAACTTTGACGCGCACGGCGTGGATTACGTGGCGAAGGTGCTGCCGTGTGGCCACTACACGACAGGGGAGACGCCTTATAAATTTCTGGATGGGTGGTATCTGGGGTCGTTTATTTGGGGGTCGTTTAAGAGGTTACGGGCGTAGTGAGATGCGAGCGGCTACACGTGAAAAGTGAGATGCGAAAGACTGGACTAGAAGCCGGGCGCGAAGAACTCGGCGGGCTTAAGAGGCTGCCTTGATGCGGCTGAGGGTGTCGATGATCTGGCGGTCGACGTGAGAGACGGCGATCGTCGGCCGGAAGGAGAGATCCAGGGAATGGTGGATGGAGACTTCTTCTGCGGCGTACGACAGGGCTGGATGCTGGAGCGCAGGAATGAGCGGAGTGCCAAAGGGCAATTGGAAGCTGGCTCGGGTGCGGCGTGGGGAGTTCGCGCGGAGACGCGGCGCGATCGAAGTGACTTTCTGGTTCATGGAAGATGCTCCTTAGATAGCTCTGCGTGGAGTGATACTTCCGATCAAGCTGGGGCCCGCAGTTCATTTACTGCTATGTATGATGCAAGACATTCGGCCGAGAGTTGCTGCAAGGTAGGGAAGTGGCGCGTCTGAAGTGCCGGCCTGGAGGGTGGATTGGTGAGAAATCCATTTGTTTGCAGTACACTCGGAGGCTAGACCCTTCCCCTTTACGTGCGCTGGGAGATTGATTCGCTGCTTTCTATTGCGGCGAAGGGCAGGCGACGCGATTGGGGTGAGGAACACTAACAGTGGCGGCTCGGAGCGCAATGAGTAGGGAGATCCTGACACGACGGGAACGATGGAAAGCCTGGTGGGGTCGGCGCACGCGCGTGGGCAAGATCACGTTGTGGATGTTGGCGGCGATTTTTGTGTGCACGTTCGGGCTGATGGTTCGCGTGGCGACCACGCTGGATACGATTGTCATCACGATCTGCGGCATGGCCATCACGCCGTTGCTGCTGATCCTGCTGTTCCGATGGTTCACCTACACGGTGTTGTGGAGGGTGCGGAACCGGCTGATCCTGACGTACCTGCTGATGGGGTTGGCGCCGCTGGTGATGTTTGCGACGCTGGCAGCCATTGCGGGGTACCTGCTGGCGGGGCAGTATGCGACGAACATGGGGTTGTCGCGGCTGAATGAGGGGATTACGCGGGTTCGCGACCAGGCGGGGAGTGCGGCCATTTTTGGGACCGCGATAAAGTCAGAGCCTGCGCGAGCGGCTGGCGCCAGCGCTGCACGGAAGGATACAGACGATGAAAGTGGTACGGCTGTCTTGGGAGGTACAGCTGAAATGGGAGGTACAGCCGTTGAGGACGCGAGCCCGCTTTCGTTGATGGAATTGAAGGGAAGCACGTGGGTACCGCTGGAGGAGACGGCGGCGAAGGCGAACGCGGGGACGTTGACGAGTGGGGCGCCGCCAGGGTGGTTGCATCCCGGGTTTGAGGGGATTGTGGAGCGGGCTGGGCAGCTGTATCTGTGTGCGGAAGTTGGCGCACCGCGCAATGGGCGTCCTGTGATGGTGTTAGCGAGCAGGCCGTTGACGCGGTCGGAGCTGGACGTGATGTCGAAGGGGCTGGGGCGGATTCTTTTGTCGCAGTCGTTCAGTCACCTGGCGTCGGATGCGGGTGAGGATACGACTGATACGGAGACGGATAAGGACAAGGATGATGCCTCGCAGCCGGTCCACGTGAATGTTGTGGTTCCGAAGGATTCGGACGAAGGGGATTTCTTTGACAAGGTTTCGAGCGCGCCAATGGCAACGCCGCCGCATGCCTGGCGGAATCCGCCGGTGTGGTTTACGGCGGAGCTGCCGGTGACGTCGTGGGAGACGGGGAGCAAGTTGCAGGCGATGATTGCGGTGATCTCGCGGCCGTCGTATTTGTATGCACTGTTGTTTGCGTCGTCGGTGAAGGTTGGCAAGGTTGTTTGGGCGATGCTGATTGGCATTGCGGCGTTCTTTGCGCTGATGGAGTTGTTTGCGCTGGCGATGGCGACGAGTTTGAGTTTGACGATTACGCGGTCTGTGGCGGAGCTGTACAAGGGGACGAAGGCGATTGATGCGGGGCATCTGGAGCATCGGATCCCGGTGAAGCGGAAGGACCAGCTGGCGGCACTGGCGAACTCGTTTAACCGGATGGCGGCGAGCGTGAGTGAGTTGCTGGTGCAGCAGCGGGAGAAGGAGCGGCTACTGACCGAACTGGCGATTGCGCAGGAGGTGCAGTCGACGCTGTTTCCGCAGTCGCCGGTGTTTATGGGGTCTCTGGAGGTGCATGGAACGAGTCTGCCGGCGCGGACGGTGGGTGGGGATTACTTTGATTTTATCTTTGGGTATGGGCCGGGGCTGGGCCCGGATGGGAAGTCGGCTGGGCATGTAACGCTGGCGCTGGGCGATATCAGCGGCAAGGGAATTTCGGCGGCGCTGTTGATGAGTGCGCTGCACTCGGCGGACCGGGCGTTCAGTGCGGCGGTGAATGAGGAGGGTGTGCCGGTATCGCCGGCATTGCTGCTGAAGCTGTTGAATGCGCATCTGTATCGGAGCACGCAGTCGGCGCGGTATGCGACGTTGTTTTTGGCGACGTATGATCCGGCGACGCGGAGGCTGACGTATTCGAATGGCGGACATCTGCCGCCGCTGGTGATCTCAAAGGATGGGAGCGTGCAGCGGCTGGAGGTGGGTGGCGCCGTAGTGGGATTGCTGGATGGGTTGGAGTATGAAGAGGCGACCGTGCAGTTGGAGGCGGGGGATCTACTGGTGGCGTATACGGATGGGCTGACCGAGCCGGAGAAGAATGGCGAGGATTTTGGGGAGGAGCGGCTGATGGAGTTTGTGCGGGCTCGGCGAGATGAGCCGCTGACCGTGCTGGCGACTCATACGTTGCAGGTGGTGAAGGCGTGGATTGGGGAACAGGAACAGCCGGATGATATGACGGTGGTGCTGGCGCGGCAGGGTTAAGTGCTACGCTCACGGCGAGCGAAGAAGCAGCTACAAGACAGGTTCGTGGGTGGAGTTTCAGGGAACTGGTGGGTGCGGTTCTCCGTATCGGAGACATGGGATCCTGGTTCAGCAAGAAGGTGCTGATCGTGGCAGCGTTGGCGGGCATGCCTTTGAGTGTGGTTGCGCAAAGTTCCGCTGTGCCGGGGGTGGTGGTCGCGGATGCGAAGCCGGTTGCGTTCGGAGTGGCTTCGGTGCGTAGGAATGTTTCCGCGACGGAGAGTTGCGATACCGAGACTGTTCATGTGACAGGCGACGGATTTCGGATGACGCGGTGTCCGCTGATCGTTGCGTTGTTCCTGGCGTATGTTCCGACGGACGGAACGTTCATGGGATTTTCAACCGATGGGCGAATGGTGGGGGCTCCGGAGTGGATAAAGTCTGAGCTGTATGACATCGATGCGCGGGTGGATGAGGTGGATAGGGCGACGTGGCAGGATCCGGCAAAGCAAAAAGGAATGATGCACGCGATGCTGCAATCGCTGCTGAAGGAGCGGTGCGGGCTGGCGGTGCATCGCGAGATGCGGGACAAGCCGGTGTATGCGCTGGTGGTGGGGAAGGGTGGACCGAAGTTTTCGGAGGCGAAGTCGGTTGAGCCGGCGGCGATTCTGAAGGAGGATCCAAAGGCTGGGGCGGTGCCTTGGGGGCGGGGGTATGTTTACGTTGAAGGGGCACGGGAGCGTGGATTTTTACGCGGTGCCGATCCCTACGCTGGCGGTGGTGCTGTCGAACAAGGCGGGGCGGGTGGTGGTGGACAAGACCGGGTTGACCGGCAGATACGACATCAAGCTGGAGATGCCGCAGCCGGGAGAGGATGGTGCGGGGGTGCGCAGGATCCGGGGATGTCGATCTTCACGGTGGTGCAGGAGCAGCTTGGTTTAAGGCTGGAGAGTGCGAAGGAGCCAGTCGAGACGTTGGTGATCGATCATGTGGAGCGGCCTACGGAGAACTAGCGTCGCTGATCGACGTTGACCAGGACGCGGGCACCTGCGGCTGCTGATTTCGAAGAATGAAGCGAGTTAGCGGGTGTAATTCTGCGCGTAGGTGTCGTGCGGTAAGCCGAGGGAACGAGAGCGGCGGGCCAGGGCGTGGGCGGCGTTGCTGTCCATGAGGCCACCGATGGAGACCAGGTATGGGGCGTGGCCGCTGGGCGTGAAGACCACTGGTTGCAGTTCCGGATGGGACCGTGCGAGGTCGGAGACCTTTTTGTCTGCGTCTGTCCTGCGGTTGTAGGTGAAGGTGATCACGCGCCAGCCTGCGTGTGAGGCGGCGGGTGTGGGACTTGGCGCTGAGGTGGGCACGATCTGCTCCGCTGGGGGCGCGGCTGGTTGGGAAACGGTGGTGGCCTGCGTGGCTCTGTGCTGATGCGCATTCCATGCGTGCGCCAGTGCCCAGGTGAAAAGCAGCAGCACAAGAGCAGCGATGCCGGCGCCGATCCAGCGGGAGCGTAGCGAGAAGGTCTGATCGGAGAGGTGCTGATCAGGGCTCCAGTTATCTTCGCGGCTCCAGTTATGTTTGGGGGCGGTGGCGCGGGCAGATTCAGCGTTGACGTCCTCGGTGTGGAGAGGGAGAGGAAGCTGCGCTTCGGGACGCGTGCGAAGCTTGGCGGCCGGAGTGGTAGCGGAAGGGCTCGGAGCTTTGTACTCGGGCGCGGTGGTAGTTGATGGAGCTGTGGTCGCGGATGTCGGCGATGGTGGTTGGTTGGCGCCAAACTGGCGTCCGAGAGCGGCGCGGATGTCGTTCAGTCCCCAAGTGCCATTAATTCCGTTGCGGATGATCTGGCCGTAGGGGGCGGGCAGGGCGGAGTCGGGAACGCCTGCGAGCGACTCGCGCTGGGTGAGTCCCTGGAGGAGCACGGTTGCGAGATCGCGGACGTCGCGTTGCTTGGCGGCGCGGCCTTCGTCGCCCTCGGGCGCTTCGCGGATGCAGTCGCCACGCAGCTTGACGACGCTGCTGATGGCGAAGATATTGCGGGGCTCGATGTGCTCGTGAATGAAGCCGTGGGTGTGGAGGACCTCGAGCGCGGCGACGAGGCTGGAGGCGAGCTGCGCGACGTCGGGGACGGTGAGGACGCCCTGGTCGAGGACTTCGGCGAGGTTGCCGTCGACGTTCTCGAAGACGGCGTAGACGACCGGGCGGCCATCGAGCTCGGTCTGGCCGAAGCGCTCGAACTTGAGGAAGTTTGGATGATTTAGCGCGTCTATGCAACGCCAGCGGGAGAGAATTTCTTCTTCATCGAAGTGGCACTCGATGAGGCGCACGACGGTGGGTTCGCCGTTGGAGCCGGCAGTGGAGAAGAAGGCGCTGCGGCCTTCGGGCATGAGGAGTTTTTTCAAGGGGAAGGCGCCGTCGATGGTGAGGCCTTCATAGTCGGTCCATAGCTGCATAGAGGTGTCCTGCATTGGGGAGATAGGTCAGGCCAGGAATGCCGGGAAGGGCGAGTGGTGCAAGCTGGCGAGCGAGCCGCGAGTGCGTACGCAGCGACTCTTGTTGTCCCAGTCATTATCGCAAACAAAGGTGCGTGGATGTCCTGCGCGGACGGCGAGGGGGGAGCAGCGCAAGGGCGAGTTGGTGGGTCAATTTAATGTTGGGGCAGCGGTAGTTGCCGAAAACACCGTTTTTCGGGAATCACGTATCGGTATGCTGGAATGATGCGCGATGAAAGTAGGTCACAGGCCGTTGCCCGCCGCGTGCGCGAGAACAAGAGGCGAACGCATCGTTCGGAGTTTCTCGCCGGGCTTTCCCGCGCGGTCGGATCGACCATTCGCCCGGAACAGCTATTAGACCTGGCCTCCACCGACGAGGTGCATGCTGATCTGAAATCTGGTTACGCGGCTGCTGTAAGCGGAGCGGCGACGCGATTGCTCTTCAGTAGGCAACAAAGTCTGGCAGCTTTAGAAATCCCCATGCTGTTGGCTCGGCCTCTAGCCGACGAGCGCGTGCTGCTTTGGCTCAAACAAAGCGATGTGTGTGGAGCGGCCATCCTCACAGCCGCGCAGGTTCTAAGATGCTGCGAGGCCATCCGTGTTTTCGATGGCGACACAGTCTCAATTCTTTCCGAGGATGGTACACAGGGTTTCATCTTCGATAAGAACGAGGATGATGACACGGCTACGTTTGAGGTGGCACTGTGGGGCTCGCGTTGGCTTGAGGCGGCGACAATCTGTGGAATTAGCCGGTAGGGATGACACAGGCGCAGTCCAGCGCCTCAAAAGTCAGGTTTTGACCAAGTTCAGGCTTCAGTGAGTCCAGCGCATCGAAGTTGGTCAAAACCCCGTTTTGCGGGAATGTGAGAGGGGCTCGTCGCACGTTACTTCCGGAACACTATGTCAGAGCCCGAATCGACTTCTATCGAGGTAACCCCGCCATATCCCATCACATTCGCTCCATGAGCGCCGGGAACGTGCCCTCGATCATATTCAGCCAACCCTTTGAACGACGTTAGGTCGATGTTTCGCGTCAGCCAATCCCGTCCTTCATTACGCCAGATACCTTGTGTGACACCTTGCCCCTCGGGCGTGCCGTTGTACTCATTAGTGAATCGCCAGACCTCTACGAACGTTCCATCCGGATGCATCGTGAGACTCGCATTGCCCCAAACACCGCTGCTTGCGTATGAGCCTGGAATCGCGTTGAGTCGCGTTTTCCAAAGCATGCGCAAAGGGATGAAGAGCAACCAAGCGAAGATAAGACCAGATACCGTAATCATCACCTTCGCGCCGCGGGTTCGACCTGACCACGAGGGCCGATTATTCCGGGTTACTTCCCAGCCAAAATATCCCGCGAGTCCAAGCAGGGCTACTCCGCCGAATACGAAGACCACGAGGAAATAAATTGCATAGCCCAGTTCCACAACTTCCTCCACCTGGCGCTACTCCAGTCTATGTGGAGAAAGTTCTGACTGCCTCAAAAGTCGGGTTTTCGGCAAGTTCAGGTATGCCTATCAAACTGGGGCGTTGCTGAGGGCATGGTCACTTGTTTTTGTTGGACGTGGGCGGCGTAAAATGTTGCGTATATGCCGATTGATTTGAATGCTCCCCTGACGTCGAGTGACCCTGAGATTGCTGCGCAGATTGAGAAGGAAGTGCTGCGCCAACATGAGGGGCTGGAGATGATTGCCAGCGAGAACTTTGTTTCGCGTGCTGTGCTCGAGGCCGTGGGGACCGTGTTTACGAATAAGTATGCCGAGGGGTATCCGGGCAAGCGGTACTACGGTGGATGCGAGTTCGCGGATGTGGTGGAGAACCTGGCGCGGGATCGGGCGAAGGAGTTGTTTGGGGCTGAGCATGTGAATGTGCAGCCGCATTCGGGGTCGCAGGCCAATGCGGCGGCGTATATGACGTTGCTGGAGCCGGGCGAGACGATTTTGGGATTGGACCTGGCCAATGGCGGACATTTGACGCATGGGCACAAGCTGAATTTCTCGGGAAAGCTGTACAAGATTGCCGGGTATAAGGTGCGGCAGGATACCGAAGTGATCGACTATGACGCGCTTGAGGCGCAGGCGATTGCTGAGAAGCCGAAGGTGATTGTTGGGGGTGGGTCGGCGTATCCGCGGCAGTTCGATTTTGTAAGGATGCGGAAGATTGCCGATAAGGTGGGCGCGAAGTTGATGATCGACATGGCGCACTTTGCGGGGCTGGTGGCGGGTGGGGCGCATCCGTCTCCTGTGCCGTATGCGGATGTGGTGACGACGACTACGCACAAGACGCTGCGGGGGCCGCGGGCGGGAATGATTTTGTGCAAGGCGGAGCTGGCCGCGTCGATTGATCGGAGCGTGTTTCCTGGGCAGCAGGGTGGGCCGTTGGTGCATGTGATTGCGGGGAAAGCTGTCGCATTCAAGGAGGCGCTGCAGCCGGAGTTCAAGGCGTATGCGGCACAGACGGTGGCGAATGCGAAGGCGCTGGCAGAGGAGATGGCGGCTGAAGGGTATCGCGTTATTTCTGGCGGGACCGATACGCATTTGATTTTGGTGGATGTGTTCTCGAAGGGGATGTTTGGGTCGGAGGCGGAGAGTGCGCTTGGGGCGGCGGGGATTACGGTGAATAAGAATGCGATTCCGTATGACACGAATCCGCCGATGAAGCCTAGCGGGATTCGGATTGGGACGCCGGCGTTGACTACTCGGGGGATGAAGGAAGGCGAGATGAAGACGATTGCCGGATGGATTGCCGAGGCGCTGGAGCATCGGAATGATGCTGGGAGGTTGGCGGATATTCGGGGCAAGGTTGGGGAGATGGCGGAGGAGTTTCCGCTGTATGGGTGGTTAAGGCATGGGATAGGGGATAGAGCGTAGAGGATAGAGAGAGCGGATGGCGCTGCTATGATCTCGTGCTATGAGAAAAATTGGATGGTGCGTTTTTGCGCTGAGCGTGGGGTGGTGCGCGGCGCCTATGATGGCGCAGACGGATTCGCCGAAGGACAATGAAATATTGCTGAAGCAGGCTCTGCAGGAGAGCGTGCTGGTTGAGGGACGGCAGCCGTTTCACCTGGTGTTGGAGATTGCTCCAGCAGTGATGAGCCTTCCGCATCAACGCGTCGCGCCGCCGTCGATGCACGGTTCGATGGAGGTGTTCTGGGCGTCGCCGGGGCGTTATAAGGTGGTGCTGAAGACTCCGTCGTTTCAGCAGACAAAGACGGTGGATGGGGAGCGGGTGGAGGAGCAGGATGAGGGCGAGTTCTATCCGCGGTGGCTGGATAATTTTGTGAAGGCGCTGCTGGAGCCGGTGCCTGAGAAGCAGATGCCGAAGCTGCTGGCGGAGCGGATGACGGGGGTGGTTGCGATTCACCGCGTGGACAAACCGTGGGACCCAGGAGCGGCAAGCTTTACGATCAGGCAGGCGACGATTGAGATGCCACGCTGTTTGCAGACATCTGATCGACCGGGCGGAATTACGGAGGAGATGTCGGAAGCGCGGATCTGCTTTGATGCGTCGTATCCGTGGGTTGAGAGCACTTTGGATTTCACGCGGTATGTCTCGTTCAAGGACTACGAACAATTTGGGAAGCAGATGGTGCCGCGGACATGGTCGAATGATATTCCGGAGAACATTTTTGTCGAGGGTAGGGTGCAGACGCTGGAGAAGCTGTCGAAGGCCGAGGCGAGTGCGATTCATGTGACGACACCGACGGCGGAGAGCGGACAAATGCGCACGGTGTTCCTCTCGCGCAAAGAGATTGGCGATCGGGTAGAGAACCTGCCGGCATTCGACTGGCCTGCGGAGGATACCGAAATGCTCGAAGGCTGGATGATTGTGTATGTCCGGACCGATCGAACGGGACAGATCAGGGAATCGTATTGGGACAGCTCGGACAACTATAAGTTGCAGGATGCTGGTGTGCAGTTGGCGTTGAAGACCAAGCTGAAGGCTTTGGTTGTGAATGGGGCGGCGGTGCAAATGGAAGGGCCGCTAGTGCTGCACTTCAAGACGCATCGCAGCGCTGGGGCCGGGCCGCAGCCATAGGAAAGTGATGAAAGAGAACTCCGGTCGTGCGCGGACGGCGATCGCGGGATTTGTGCGGTGAGGTAATACATGGCAGAGTGGCACTTGGTGGCGGGGAGCACGGGGGCGGGGAAATCTACGGCTGCGCGGGAGATTGCGGAGCGGGTGGGCGGAGTGCGGTTCTCGATTGATGAGTGGATGAGTGCGCTTTATTGGATGGATTGTCCGGAGAAGAATGATTTTCCTTGGGCGCTGGAGCGGGTGGGGCGGTGTGAGGCGCAGATTGAGGTGGTGGCTCGGAAGTTGGCGCAGGTGGGTGTGGATGCGGTGCTGGATTTGGGATTTACTACGCGGGCTCAGAGGATGAAGTGGTTGGAGCGGGCGAAAGCGGCGGGGGTGGAGTGCGTGCTGCATGTGCTGGATGTGGATGCGGAGGTGCGGTGGGCGCGGGTTTGTGAGCGGAATCGGGGGGAGAGTGGGACGTATGCGTTTGTGGTGACGCGGGAGATGTTTTGTTTTATGGAGGAGAGGTGGGAGGCGCCTTCGGTGGAGGAGTTGGGGATGTTCGGCGGGGGAGCTTCTAGCTTTTAGCTTCTGGCTAAGGTGGGAACGGGCGCTCGCTGCGCTCGGAATGACAATTTCTTTTAGAAATTGTCAAGAAAGGCAAGTGAAGAAGCAGATCCCTGCGGGATGACGGCCAGAAAAGCAAAAGCAACGGCAAGGGCAACGGTAAAAGCAAAAGAAGAAGCAGATTCCGAGAGGGAATGACAGAAAGAGAGGCAAGTGCAACAGCAACAGCAATTACCAATACAGGGGTCTCTCCACTACGCTGCGCTTCGGTCGAGATGACGAGGGTGGACGGGGGATGAGCCTGAGTAGGATTGGGCGTGGATGGGGGTGGGGTTGGTCGGGTAGAGTATTTGAATGACCTTACGACGTGTTTCTTCTGCGCTTCTTGTGATGAGCCTTTCTGTTTTGTTCGGCCTTGGCGCGGTGGCGCAGCGTCCGCATGATGGGCCACCTGTAGCGAAACCGGGGGATGCCGCAAAGCCGGAAGAGAAGCCAGCGGATGCGAAGGCGTTGGAGCTGCCCGCCGATAAGTCTGTCGAACAGACAATTACAGTGCATGGCAAGACGCTGCACTATACGGCCACCGTGGGGACGATTCGGTTGATGGATGAGAAGGGCAAGCCGACGGGTGATGTGATGTATACGGCCTACACGCTCGATCATGACAAGGGTGCGCCGGATCGGCCGGTGTTGTTTGCGGTGAATGGCGGGCCGGGGGCTTCGAGCGTGTATTTGAATTTGGGGGCGATTGGGCCGAAGCATATTTCGTTTGGCGTGGCGGGCGCATCGGCGAGCGATCCGGCCACGCTGACCGATAATCCGGGAACGTGGCTGGACTTTACCGATGAGGTGTTTATTGACCCGATCGGGACGGGGTTTTCGAAGTCGCTGGTGGATGAGGCGGAGACCAAGAAGCTGTTTTATTCGCCGACCCCGGATGTGCAGTATCTGTCGCTGGTGATCTACAAGTGGCTGGTGAAGAATGATCGGATGCTCGATAAGAAATATCTGATGGGTGAGAGCTATGGCGGGTATCGCGGGCCGCGGATGACGCATTACATGCAGTCGCAGCTAGGCGTGGCGATGAATGGGCTGGTGTTGGTGAGTCCTTATCTGAACCCGCAGTTTGGGGATGGGAATTTGTCGCCGATTCCTTGGATGATTACACTGCCCTCGATTACGGCGGCGCATTTGGAGAGTGAGAACAAGCTGACCGAGAGCGCAATGCAGGACGTGATTGCGTATACGGAGGGCGAGTATGCGACGACGCTGATCAAGGGACCGAAGGACAAGGCGGCGACGGACGCAATGGTGGCGAAGGTGACGGAGATGACGGGGCTGGATCCGCAGTTTGTGAAGTACTCCGGTGGACGCTTGGAGACGGGGGCGTTTCTGCGCGAGGTGCATCGGGAGAAGGGCGAGATTGGGAGTGTGTATGACTCGAATGTGACGCTGCCGGATCCGTTCCCGTACTCGCCGGACCAGGAGTCGAATGACCCGATTCTGGAGAGCATTATTGCGCCGACGACGACGGCGATGGTGGACTTCATTACGCGGACGGTGGGATGGAAGACGGATGCGCAGTATTACGCGCTGTCGTATGACGTAAGCCGGCAGTGGGATCGGTCAGGGCCGACGCTGCGAGAGGGTGCGGTGGAGGATCTACGCGAGGCGGTGGCGGCTGATCCGAAGTTGAATGTGCTGATTGTGCATGGATGGAATGACCTGTCGTGCCCGTTCATGGGATCGCAGCTGACGCAGAATGAGTTGCCGATGAAGCTCGCGGGGCAGGTGTCGGTGCACGAATTCCCGGGGGGTCATATGTTCTATACGCGGCCGGAGAATGGCGCGGGATTGCATGAGTTTGCGGAGAAGATGGCAGAGACGCATTAGAGCAGGGGATAGAGGATAGAGTGTAGAGGGAAAAACGTAGAGGCAAGGGATTGCGAGGCCGGGCTTGATACTTTCGTTTGTGTTGCTGGGTATGACCGTAGGATTGCGCACGATGACGGCGATGGCGGTGCTGTGCTGGTTCGCGTGGACGCAGTTGTTGCCGCAACACGGGTGGGCGTTCTGGGTGGGAAGCCTGGTGTCGGTGATTGTGTTTACGATTGCGGCGGTGGGGGAGTACGTGGTGGACACGCTGCCGTCGACGCCGAGCCGGACGGCGCCGGGGCCGTTGATTGCGCGAATTGTGTTTGGGGGATTGGTTGGGATGCTGGCAGCTCACGCGGTGATTGAGCCGGCAGCGGGTGGAGCGATCTTTGGGGTGATTGGTGCGCTGATTGGAGCGTTTGGCGGGGTGCGGGTACGGTTGTACTGGTCGAAGGCGCTGGGGAGAGATTTGCCGGTGGCACTGCTGGAGTCGGCGATTGCCCTGGGGCTGGCGGTGGGGACTTGCTGGCAGCTGCATCGCTTGCTCGTGAGCATTCTAAGTTCGCTGCCGTACGCTACGCAGTAGAGCGCCAGGGTAGGAAGCGTCTCCTTGGTGGTTCAAGCTTGCAGCAATTGGTTTGCGGTGGTCAGATTTTGAGGAAGATGCGGCGGCGGTAGAGGACGTAGATGGGGAGCCAGCAGATGGCGGCGAAGATGATGCAGTAGATCATCGACGCGATGGGGGAGTAGGGAATCACGCGCAGGATGCCGAGGTAGAACGAGCGCAGGATGCTGGGGTGAGGGTGGATGAGATCGAGGAGTCCGGGGAGAAGTTCGGATAAGACGTAGGCGGCGATGGCGTTGGTGCCGAAGACTAGCAGAACCATGGTTCGGTTGCGGGCTTGTTCGTCCGTGCGGCTGGCGTCGCTGGCGTTGGTTTTGCGGGCTCCGTAAATGTCGACGAGGTAGATGGAGAGGGCCAGGAGAAGCGGGCTCCAGCCGGCGGCGTAGAGGACGTAGGAACTTGTCCAGAGTTTCTTGTTGACGGGGAAGGTGAAGTTCCAGAGGCCGCCGGTGATGAGAACTGCGCAGCCGGCGATTGCGATGCCGCGGGCTTTGGCGACGATGGTGCGGGTGGAGCGCAGCCAGATGCCGGTGAGCATGCCGATGAGCGTGGTGGCCAGGGCGGGAAGGGTGCTGAGCAGGCCTTCGGGATCGCGGGTGTGCTCGTAGAGATGCGAGGGGGAAAAGATTTGGCGGTCTAGCCAGGCGGCGAGGTTGGCGTCGCGGTCGAGCAGTGGGATGGTGTGGGTGGGGATGCCATAGCCGGGGACAGGGACGAAGCGCATGAGGATCCAGTAGCTGATGAGTGCGGCGATGGCGAGGACGGCTTTGTTCTTCCACGACGGGCTGTAAAGGTAGAGGACGGCGACGATGAGGTAGCAGATGGCGATGCGCGGGAGGACTCCATAGAAGCGCATGGTGTGGAGGTGGAAGTAGGGGAAGCTGTTGACGATGAGGCCGAGCAGGTAAAGGGTGATGGCTCGGCGGATGGTGTGGAAGAGGAGTGAGGATTTGGTGTCGCCTTTGGCGAGGCGGGCTTGCGTGGAGAAGACGGTGGAGATGCCGACGAGGAAGAGGAAGGTGGGGAAGACGAGGTCGGTGGGGGTGAAGCCGTTCCAGTCGGTGTGCTTCATGGCCCAGTAGGCTTGGTCGCCGCCGCCGTTGTTGTTGACCATGATCATGAAGCCGATGGTGAGGCCGCGGAGTACGTCGACGGAGAGCCAGCGATGGAGCTTGGGGATGGCGGCGGTGCGTTCGATGGTGGGGAGGACGGCGTCGGTCATGGGGGGGGTGGGTGATGACGATGTTATATCAGCGGGGGTAGCTTCTAGCTGAAGCAAGAACGGACGCTCGCTGCGCGAGCGAGAAGCAGGTTCCTCGCTGCGCTCGGAATGACAGACAGAAAGCCAAAGGCAAAAGAAGAAGCAGATCCCTGCGGGATGACAGCCAGAAGGGCAAAGGCAAGTGCAAGGGCAAGAGTAAATGCAGGGGTCCTTCCCTTCGCTATGCTCGGGGTCAGGATGAAGGGAGATGGGTGGGATCGTGGGAGAGGGACGGCGGCTAGGGGCGAGTGGCGAGAGCTATGCGGGGGATCTGGGCGTAGTCGTTTTGGAATTGAAGGTCTTGCCAGGGGCCGTTGGTGGGTTTGTCGAAGAGGGCCTTGAGGGCGTCGAGTTGGCCGAAGCCGAACTCAAGAGCTAAGAGGCCTTCGGGTTTGAGAGCCGCGTGGGCGGCGGGGAGGAGGCGGCGGTAGATGTCGAGGCCCTGGGCTCCGGCGAAGAGGGCGGTGTGGGGTTCGTGCTTTAGGACCTCGTCGGGCATAGTGGCGGCTTCGTAGAGGGAGACGTAGGGCGGGTTGGAGACGATGACGTCAAAGTGTGGGGCGGATTGAAGTTGAGGGGCGGCGAGGAGATCGGATTGGAGGAAGGTGATGCGGTGACCGAGGTGGTGGCGGGCGGCGTTGTGTTCGGCGATCGCTAGGGCGGCGGGGTAGAGGTCGGAGGCGGTGATATTGGCGGAGGGGAGCTTGGAGGCGAGCGCGAGCGCGATGGCGCCGGTGCCGGTGCCGATATCCAAAATGCGGAGGGGTACGCGGGGGTGGAGGCTGCTACCGTGGCGCGCGGCTATCCAGTGGAGGACAGCCTCAACAAGGAGCTCGGTTTCGGGGCGGGGGATAAGGGTGTCGGGCGTGACACGAAGCATGAGACCGAAGAACTCCTGGTGTCCCGTGAGGTACTGGATGGGTTCTTTGGCGGCACGGCGGTTGACGAGGGCGCGGTAGGACAGGAGAAGGGTGGTGGAGAGTTCGGTGTCGGAATGGGCGATGAGCCAGGGGCGGTCGCGGAACAGAAGATGGGCGAGGAGCGTCTCGGCCTCGCGGCGATCGATGGTGGTGGTGGCTTCGGTGAGGGCTTCGCGGAGAGTCATAAGAGCAGGGATTAGAGGATAGAGGATAGAGCGTAGAGAAGGCAGCTGAGACTTAGGATAGATGGTTTGGGTTAAGCTGGCGGGATGGGGTGGGAGCGACTGAGGGCGGCGAGGTTTAGGTGGTGGCTGCCCGTGGTGGCGCTCGCGGTGTGGACGGTGGTGATTGCGTTGCCGGCGGTGCAGACGTATTCGAGGCTTCGAGCGATTGGGGCGCAGGGGAAGAATGCGACGGTGACGGTGGGGACGTTTCATGGGACGATTCTGGCGGAGAATTTCTGGTCGTTTGCCGTGAATGAGGCGGTGGTGACGCACTCGCATGCGCTTACGGCGATGCAGTTGCCGGGGGCGCTGGTGGAGATGCCGCTGGCGGTCGCGCTCACGAATCCATCGCTGTGGTATCCGAAACAGCTGGATGAGTGGACATGGAGTCTGCTGGAGATGCCGCTGTATTGCCTGCCGGCGTGGTGGCTGGTGGGGGTGGGGATGGAGGGGTTGCTGGGGCGGCGGAGGGTTCGGTGGCCACTGTTGCTGCTGGGATCGGTGGCGTGGGCGACGTTTGTGTTTATGCTGTGCGAATACCTGTTGGGATATATGCTGCCGGGGCGTGCGGTGGAGGGTTGGGTGGTGACGGGGTTTGGATTGTGGATTGGGTTGTTCGCGGTGCTGCCGATGTGCTGGGTCCTGCGCGGACGGCGAGAGTAAAGGATTAGAAGGTAGAGTGGAGAACATTCGGGCCCGGGTTGAACGATCTTGCTTTGAGGTGAGTGGATGGATGTTCATGCGCCGCATGGGCCATTACATACGTGGAGAGACTTCTGGGTTCACCTGGCCACGATCACGATTGGGTTGTTGATCGCGATCTCGCTGGAGCAGAGTGTGGAGTCGCTGCATCATCTCCACCAGCGGCATCAGCTGGAGAACGATCTGCGGGCTGAGGGGGAGCGGAACATCGAGATCGTTGCGAAGGATGCGCAGGTGCTTGCGGCTACGCGGGCGTGGGAGTTGAGCCTGAGAAAGAATGTCAACGCGATGCGTGCAGGCGGAGGCAAGGCGGGGTTTGCGTATATCGCGAATCCTGTTCCGGGGCAGCCAACGGTGCCAACTGACTCCGTATGGACGACGGCGAAAGAGAGCATGTTGGTGGCGCTGCTGCCACGGGCCGAGGCGGAGATGTACTCGCGGCTGGACCTGCAGCACAAACTGATGCAGGACAGGATTGATCACTGGCTGGAGGTGAAAGAGTTTGAGGACAACTTCGATGACGGGCAGCCTGGCAGCGTGCCTGACCTGAGCCGGATGAGCGCGGAGGAGCTGCATAGCTACTCGATGCTGCTGACCAAGCAGGTTGCGGCTCGGGATGATGTGGCGTCGCGGCTGGACAGTTTTGTTCGCCTGGACCGGGCGGTGCTAGAGGGCGCGCGGACGGAGATGGAGATGATCGACAAGGCACAGCAGTTGCAGGGACGGTAAGGTCTCCTACGCGGACGGCGAGGGTAAAAACGAGTAGGGACGGGTGGTGGGAGTCTAAGGATGCATAGCGATGAGAGTGGGAGCGCTTGTCGGGGCGCGATTTGGCATCCGATAGGGAACGACGATGAGGGGTGACTGCTTGGCTGAGGAACGTTCATGGATCTGGAAGCATGGTTGTTGGCGGATATTGCTGGCGGCGGTGCTGCTTCCGGGCGTTGGGTTTGGACAGGCGGGGACGATGGTTAGCGCGAATCTGTCGGGGTCGCCGACAGCATTGCAGGTGGTGAACGCGATGATTGCGCATGAGGATGACAACTCGGCGCATAAGGATACTTATGAGTTTCTGTCGAAGGAGCGGTCGGCGCGGACGGGCGGGCAGGTGTGGACGGAGCGGGTGGTGGAGACGTCGTTTGGGCGGGTGAGATTTCTGCTGGAGGTGGATGATAAGCCGCTGACTGCAGAGCAGGAGGGCGCGGAGCGGGGACGGCTGGCGGAGATTGTTGCGGACCCAGAGGCGTTTTTGGCAAAGGAGCGGGCGCAGAAAGACGACGAGGCGCAGGCGCGGAAGATGCTGGATCTGCTGCCGAAGGCGTTTGTGTTCGACAACGTGCGGCTCAAGGATGGGGTTTGGATGATGGACTTTCATCCGAACCCGGAGTATTCGCCGCACGGGATTGAGGAGCGGGTGCTGTGCGCGATGAGTGGGACGCTGGTGGTTGATGCGGCGCTGGATCGGCTGATTCACGTGGAGGGGCGGCTGCCGCAGGATGTGTCGATTGGGTTTGGGCTCGTGACGGTGAAGGCGGGGAGTCACTTCAGCAGCGAGCGAGCGGATGAGGATGGACACTGGAGGACACTGCATGTGCTTACGGCGATCAACGGGAAGGCCGTGTTGTTCAAGTCCGTGGGGAAGGACACGGAGGTGACGCGGTCGGAGTTTCATTATCTGCAACCGGGGATGACGGTGGCGCAGGCGGTGGCGCAGGCGGAGTGTCCCGCTGCGGGGGATGAAGGTGTGGCTTGTGCGGCTGGCGGGCGTTGACCGTGGGGGATCAAATACCAATACAGGGGTCTCTCCACTGCGCATCACGATGAAGCCGTGATGCTCCGGTCGAGATGACGGCATACGGATGCGTGTGAGGGGGCAGCGGGGTCCTAAACTGTTGAAAATTTAGAGAGTTGAACGATTTATCGCGTCGGGACGAAGATTTTGCATTCCGAAGAGCGGACGCGCGCGTATAGGTTAGTGAGCGCGTGCTGATGGCTATGGAAGCGGTGGAGTTTCGGAGATTGGTGGAGACACACCAACGCATGGTGTTCTCGTTGGCGCTGCGCGTTACCGGCGAGCATGGGACCGCGGAAGAAGTGGCGCAGGATGCGTTCCTGGAGCTGTATCGGGCGGTGGAGCGGCTGGAGAGTGAGGATCATGTGCGGTTTTGGCTGAGGCGCGTGACGGTGCATCGCGCGACCGATGCGCTGCGGAGGCGAGCGGTTCGGCCGGAGGCTGCGGCGGAAGAGTTTCTGGAAGAGGCGCATGGGCCGGAGGTTGTGGACGGCGCTGGGATTGGCAGTGGGATGAATGCGGCGGTGGTGGCGAGGCTGGAGGAGTTGTTGCAGGCGCTGCCTGAGGCGATGCGCGTGGCGGTGGTTTTGAGGTACCAGGAGGAGATGTCTCCTGATGAGATTGCGAAGCTGCTGGGACAACCGGTGGCAACGGTAAAGAGTCATCTGCAGCGCGGCTTGCAGTTGTTGAGACGGAAGGCCGCGGTGACGATGAAGGAGTATGTGCGATGAGTGAACAGGAACGGATGGACGGGCCGGAGTTGGTTCCTAACCTGGAGCCCGACGTGAAGCTGGTGGAGTTTGAGTTGCAGTTGGCGCGGGCGATGCGTCGCGTGGATGCGCCGGAAGGTTTTGCTGCGCGGGTGATGAATACGGCGGCGAGTCCGGCTGAGGTCAAGCAGAAGGTACTGGTCCTTCGGCCACGCAGTGGGTTGTGGCGGTTACAGGCGTGGATGGGCGGAGCGCTTGCGGCGGTGCTGGCGCTGGGGATGTATGGAGCGGAAGTGCTGCATCAGCGGCGTGAGCAGGCGAAGGCGGATCAGCAGTTTGCCGTGGCGATGCAGGTGACCGATCATGCGCTGGCGCAGACGCGGGAGCAGTTGCAGCGGGCGGGTTTGAAGTTAGGCGAATAGGATTCGAGACTTTTGCGATCGGACGGAAGGAGCTGGATATGAGGATGATGAGCGGATGGATGAGGGCGGGAATGGTTGCAGCGATGATGGTCGCGGCGGCTTCGGCAGGAGCGCAGACGACGGCGGAGGATGCCGCGAAGGTGGCGGACGCGCAGGCGCAGGTTGCGGCGCAGCAGGCTGACGTGGCGGCGCAGGCGGCGAAGATTGAGGCTGATGTGCAGGCGCAGAATGCGAAGTCGTGGATAAAGGTGGATTCGCTGAGCGCTGATGACGCAAAAGCGCAGCTTGCCAAGCTGCAAGCGCTGAATTCAGCGAACTCGGAAGTTCAGACGGTGAGGATACAGGCGCAGCTGGCCAAGCTGAGCGCGTTGAATGCGGCCGACTCGCAGATGCAGGCAGCGCGGATTCAGGGTCAGTTGGCGCGGTTGGCTCCGATGCAGGCGAAGCTGGAGATGTCGATGGTACCGCTGCAGGCGGAGATGCTGGCGCGGTCGGCGGTGATGCAGGCGCACATGATGACGCGCGGCTTGATACTGCAGGACGGGATGGTGTCGGTGGGCGACCCGCAGGTGAAGGATGATTTGTTTGCGGGCACGGAGAAGTTTGCTGCGGGCGCGAGCGATGTGACGGATGTTAATCTGGGGCCCGACATGCTGGGGATGGTGAGCGGCAAGCATGGTGGCGACATGGCGCACAAGCTCAACTTCATGGTCGTGCGGACGTATGAGTATCCGCGGCCGGGTATGTACAAGATGGAAGACGTGGAAGTGTATCGGCAGAAGCTGCGCGCAGGGAACTGGAACTGCTTCATTCATACGCATGAGAGCAAATCGGGCGAGTCGACCGACATCTGCAACCGTGCGCTGCCGAACAATGAAGGCAACGAGATGGTGATCCTTACGGTCGAGCCGCAGGAGTTGACGTTCATCCACATGAGCGGCAAGGGATCGCTGGCGGACCTGGGGAAGATGGGGAACAGGATGGGGGGTATGGGTGGGGTGGTGATCCCGGACCCGCCGGACCCTCCGACACCGCCTGCGGCACCGTCAGCTCCTCACCCGTAAGGCAGTGAGATTCCATGGATGATCGAGTGTGAAGACATCGCCCCTCTACAATGAGGGGCGATGTCTCTTTTGTTTGAAGTTGCAAAGACGAGCGCGGAGGGTGGACGGCGGGCGGAGTTGGTGCTGCCGCATGGAGTGGTGCAGACGCCGGTGTTTATGCCGGTGGGGACGGCGGCTACGGTCAAGGCCGTGCCGCAGAATGTGCTGGAGGAGATTGGGACCGTTGCCCGGCCCAGGTCCGAAAATCCGGACCCGGGGCACCCGGATTTAGGGCGGGGCGCTGAGATTATTTTGGCGAATACGTATCACCTTTATTTGAGGCCGGGGCATGAGTTGATTCGGCGGATGGGGGGAGTGCATCGGTTCATGAGCTGGGAGCGGCCGATGCTGACGGACTCGGGCGGATTCCAGGTGTTTTCGCTGGCGAAGCTGCGGAAGATTACGGCGGATGGGGTGGAGTTTCGGTCGCATCTGGATGGGAGCAAGCATTTCTTTTCGCCGGAGCACTCGATGGCGGTGCAGATTTCGCTGGGTGCCGACGTCATGATGGTGTTCGACGAGTGTGTGGAGACGCCGGCGAGTTGGGAGAGAACAAGGGATTCGATGGCGCTGACGCATGCGTGGGCGGAGCGGTCGAAGCAGTATTGGGTGGAGCATCGGGGGGAGGTGCCTTGGACGTCCCAGGTCCGAGAATCCGGACTCGGGGCACCCAGTGACGTGGCGGGGTTTGAGGGGAAGCATCAGGCGTTGTTTGGGATTGTGCAGGGTGGGATGTATGCGGACCTGCGGCGCGAGTCGGCGCAACGGTTGGTCGAGATGGACTTGCCGGGATATGCGATTGGGGGGCTGGCGGTGGGGGAGCCGCGCGAGGTGACGCGGGAGATGATCGCGCTGACGTTGGAGCAGCTGCCGAAGGATAAGCCTCGGTATGTGATGGGGGTGGGGTATCCGGATGAGATTGAAGAGTACGCGCGGATGGGCGTGGACATGATGGATTGCGTGCTGCCTACGCGGGCGGGTCGGCATGGGCTGGTGTTTGTGCGCGAGGATCCCAAGGACAGGCGTAGCGCGGTGGTGCGGTTGAATGTGAAGAAGCTCGAGAATGCGGAGGATCAGCGGCCGCTGGATGAAGGGTGTGCTTGCATGGTGTGTCAGCGGTATACGCGGGGGTATCTGCGGCATCTGGTGTCGAGTGGCGAGCAGTTGGGGGCTACGCTGAACTCGATACATAACCTTGCGTTTTATTTGGAGACGATGGAGAGAGTGCGGGGGGATTTGGCGGGGGGTCAGCTTCTAGCTAAAGGCAAGAACGGGCGCTCGCCGCGCGAGCTAGAAGCAGGTTCCTCGCTGCGCTCGGAATGACAGACAGAAGAGCAAGAACAAAGGCAACGGCGAGTGCGAAATACAGGGGTCTCTCCACTACACCACGCAAAAAGCCGCGTGGTTCCGGTCGAGATGACGATGTTTGAGTGGTGACGTAAGGGTGGGCGTTCGCTGCTTGGTCGAGATGACGACCTCTCGTCCGTTGATCGTCATAGGACGGCGAGTTTTTGGTTGACGATGGCTAGCCACTTGTCCCGGGCGTCGGGGTCCATGGTGTTGATGGTGGCGGTGGCTCGGGCGTAAGCCTGGCGGGCGGCTTGCTTGTTGCCGGCGGCGGCTTCGGTGTCGCCGAGGACGAGTTCTGGTTGGACGGCGTTGGGGGCGAGGGATTGGGCGAGGATGGCTTCGTTGAGAGCGGCTGGATTGTTGTGCGCGTTGGCGAAGGCCCAGGCGTGGTCTACGTGAGGAAGTGCAGCGGCGAGAGGAAGAGTGAAGCGGCCGTTGAAGACGAGTATGCCGTCCTGGATAAAGGCGGTGGGTTGGACGTTCATGAGGGACTGGTAGGGGTTGAGGACGGAGGAGCCGGACTCGAAGTAGTTGAGGTCGCCGGCGCTGATGAGGATTGGGCCGTCGGTGGCAGTGTCGATGGTGGCGGGGATGTTGGGGAGAACGCTGGAGCCGAAGGAGTCGGGGGTGGGGAGGTAGACGCAGGGGATGCCGTAGTCGCTGGGGAGGACGAAGGGGGTGACGAAGTAGGCGAAGTAGCAGTGGGTGATGTGGTGGTCGCGGAGGTAGGTGGAGGTGGCGAGGAGTTGCTGGCCCCAGTCGGTGTTGGAGTCGGATAGGTAGCGATAGGTGTGGGTGGGACCTCCCCAGGCTTCGTTGGAGTAGGCGATGTAGTTGGGGGAGGCGTGGAGGGTGGTGGCGATTTGGAATAGCAGGAGAGCGGCTACGGGATAGAGCCAGCGACGGTTGTGCTGGATGAGTGCGGAGAGGCCGGCGCCGGCTAGAACGCAACAGAAGACCCAGACGGGAAGGATGTGACGGGCTCCAATGTTGAGGTGCGAGGACATGGCGACGGCGAAGTAGAACGCTGGTGGAGCGATGAGGAACCAGAGGGCGCGTGCGTTGCGTAGATATCCGCGGGCGATGGCGAAGAGGGTTAGCGCGAGGGAGAGGAGCAGGGCGAGCGTGGACTTGATGAGGAAGACGACGGGAAAGTAGTACCAGATGCCGTGCTGGTAGACGTGGCCGAAGAAGAAGCTGGGCATGTCGTTGGCCATCTTGCGGACGTCGGCGAGGCCGTAGAGATAGCTTTCGGGGAGGAGGTGGAAGCGGGCGGCGAGGAGGATGCCGCGGGCCTGGATGCCGGCGAGTGGGCCAACGTAGTCGGTGAGTGAGGGAGAGAGGACGAGGGGGGCGGGTCGCGCGGCGTAGCGGAAGCCGTAGAAGGCCCAGAGGACTGCGACGCCGATGAATGTGATGACGGCAAGCGCGGCGATGTAGTGGAGCGCGGTACGGGGGAGGGTGGTCTGACTGGTGTCGCGGGGACGGCGGGCGGAGAGGGCTCGGGTAGCTAGCTCGCCGGCGAGGAGGAGGACGAGCATGGGCGCGAGGAGGACGGTGGAATGCTTGGCGGCGAGAGCGAGGCCTGCCGAGATGCCAACGACGATGAGGCGCGCGGGGGTGGGGCGCTGGACGTATCGCCAGAGGGCGTAGATGGTGGCGAAGATGGTGCAGGAGGCGGCCATATCGGTGGTGACGTAGGCACCGAAGGCCAGCAAAGTTGGGTCGAAGCAGAAGAGCGTGAGAGCGATGAGGGCGGCGCGGACGTTGAACATTTCGCGCGTGGCGAAGAAGACGAGCAGGGCGGCGGCGATGGCGAAGAAGAGGGTTGGGAGGCGGGCGCGAAAGACGAGAGTGTTAGCGGTGTAGTGGCCGCCGTCGGCGGGACCATTGTGGAAGAGAAGCTGGTAGCCGTCGAAGTAGGCTTCGGATTTGAAGAAGCGGTTTTGGAGGGGCGGGACCTTGAGGTGGAGGGGAAGCAGCGGGAGGGTGGCGAGCTGCTTGACCATCGGCGGGTGCTCGGGATTGAGGCCGAAGTCGTGAGTCTTCCAGCTTTCGTAGCCGGCGAAGATGTGATCGTCTTCGTCCCAGGTGAGGGACTGGCCGTGGATGGCGTGGATGATTTGCGCGGAGAGGATGAGGAGCAGAGAGAGAACCGCGGCGGTGACCCAGCGGTTGGTGCGAGTGGAGATGGGTGCGGAGTTCAGAGGCATTGGGCGTGGGGCCATGATATGTCAGGGGATGGTGCGGCGTCTTGATGTTCGTGGAATTTTGGCTTGGCGGGGTGCAGAGGCCAGGCAGATACTGGTGGCATGATGATTGCCTGCAGCTGGAGTAGTGTGCGCGGGTTGGTATTGATTGGGATGAGTTGCACGCTGCCGATGGCGAGTGCTCAGCAGGCGGATCCGGCCACTGGCACGGTGACGGGCCAGGTGGTGTGCGGGGACACGCAGAGGCCGGCGAGATTTGCAGGAGTGCTGCTGCTCGCGGTTGTGGGGGCCAGCGCGTCGACGCAGCCAAATGCGAGCGCGGTGCAGGGGTCGGGCGCAGGCAATGGCTACGGGGATGGGGAGAAAGTCCAGGTGTTGACGGGGCTGGATGGCAGTTACACGGCGAGTCATGTTGCGCCGGGCGACTATTACGCGTTCCCTGCAATGGCGGGGTATGTTCTGCCAGCGTCGCTGGTGCAGGCGGCGATGGATTCGGGAGCGGACATGACGAAGCCGCTAGCGGGCGTTCCGGTGGTGCATGTGTCGGCGGGGGTGACGGTGCGACAGGATTTGGTGCTGGTGCGGGGTGGGGTGGTGTCTGGGCATGTGCTGTGGGATGACGGCAGTCCGGTGCCGCGGGCGGTCGTGATGGTGCAGGTTGCGAATGCAGACCGGAGCAAGATGTCGATGCAGTTTGGATCGTTGGAGTGGGCGAGTGCGTTGACGGGTGGGGGCTTGTCTACGCAAGCGGATGATTTGGGGCAATACCGGATTGCGGGGCTGGCTGCTGGGAAGTACCTGGTGTACGCGTTGGTGGTGGGTCATGGGCAGTTTGCAACGCATGCCGGAAAGACGACGATGACGAGTTCCGATGTGACCTTGTTCGCCTTTGCTCCGGATGCGTTTCGCAAGAGTGAAGCAAAGCCGATCGCGGTGAGCGCTGGCCAGGAGCAGAGCGGCGTGGATATCACGGTGAATCTTGCGGGGACACATTCTGTTAGCGGGCGAGTGGTATCCGCGGAGGATGGACACGGAATTGGGTTGGGCGTGGTGTTCCTGAGAGACGCCGGCGACACCAGCCTGATGCGGTTCGCACACGCGGACGCGACCGGGAGCTTTACGGTGCAGGCGGTTCCTTCGGGAAGTTACAACCTGACGGTTGGCGATGTGGTGGATGGTGGGCGCAGTTACATCGGCGCAAAGCAAAGCGTGGTGGTAGGGGATACCGATGTGGCGGGAGTGAATGTCACGTTGCAGCCGGGGAAGAACGCGCCGGGGAACGGATCGCCATAAGCAGAAGGACTTGGGATGGCTTAGGCGGACTGGAAGTGGAGGATGGGGGAAACCAGGCGCTGGACGATTACGGCGATTTCTTCGGAGGGGGGATGGTTGGGGGTTCGGACCCATTCGCGGGCGGCGCCGTAGATGGCCCATGCGGCGGTGGCGGCGAGGAGCTCTGGGGAGGGTGGCGGCGGCATTGGGCTGTCGGCGGGATGGTTGCGGAGGCCGTCGAGGAGCATGCCGCGGACTACGGCGACGATGGCCGATTCCATGTGCGGGGGGAGCTGGGTGGCGGAAGGGCAGTCGGTGGGGGTGGCCTGGGAGAGGGAATGGGCGAGGAAGTCGCAGACGCCGAGGATTATGCCGGTGAGGGCGCTGGTGCAGGTGCCGTCGAAGACGACGCCGCGTTCGTCGAGGAGGGCGTGGAAGCGGCCGGCGACCATGCATTCGAGGAGAGCGAACTTGTCGGGGTAGTGGGCGTAGAAGGTGGCGCGGTTGACGCCGGCGGCGTCGGTGATCTCCTGGACGGACAGCTTGTCGAAGTCGCGGGTGCGGAGAAGGGTGGCGAGAGCTTGCTGGAGGAGCTGGCGGGTGCGGCGGATGCGCGGGTCTTGGGATTCCAAGGGCAAGGGAGCGGATTCCGCGGGCGAAGCTGCTGATTCCATAGGGGTAGAGGCGGCGTCCGAGATGGCTTCGGGCGGGGTGGTGGAGTCTGCGGGGATGGCTGAGGAGATTGCCATGGGATTCAGAGTACTAAAAATTGATGCTGGCCGGTTGATAAGCGACAGATGTTGTGTTTATCTTGAATCAACAACTGTTGTTTAGACATCAACTGTTGCAAAGGAGATTCAACCATGGCCACATTACTTCATATTGATTCGAGCCCGATGGGGGTGGCGTCGGTTTCGCGCCACCTAACTGAGACATTTACGGAGAACTGGAAGAAGGCGCATCCGGGCGGGAAGGTTGTGACGCGCGACCTGACTAAGAGCGGGTTGGTATCGATTGACGCGGAGTGGGTAGCTGCGGTGTATACGCCGGAGGAGTCGCGGACGCCGGAGCAGAAGGTAGTGCTGGCGAAGTCGGACGAGTTGCTGGCGGAGATTTTTGCGGCCGACGAACTGGCGATTGGGGTGGCGATGCACAACTTCAATGTTCCCAGCGTGCTGAAACTGTGGATCGACCAGGTAGTGCGGGTGGGCAAGGCGTTTAGCTACGACAATGGCGTGCCGAAGGGATTGCTGACGGGAAAGAAAGCGACGTTCCTGGTGGCGACGGGCGCAGTGTATGGGCCGGGGACGGCGTACGAATCGCTTAACTTTATCGAGCCCTATCTGAAGACGCTATTCGGGTTTATCGGTTTCACGGACGTCACGTTCCATTCGGCGTTCGGAGCGGGCGCGTTGACTCATGGCGCGAATCGCGAAGAGTTTCTGCAGCCGCATGATGAAGCGGTTGCGGCACTGGCTGCGGCTGGGGCGTAAGTCCTCAGGATGGATCGGGCCGGGCAGGTAATTTTTCTTTCGAGAGGATGAAAGCTATGAGAATTGCTGGATTGATTGCGCGGTATCTGCTGGGCCTGATCTTTGTGGTGTTTGGAGCAAATGGATTTCTGCACTTTATACCGATGCCGCCACCGCCGGGTGTGGCTGGGCAGTTCATGGGCGCGCTGTTTGTGTCGCATGTGCTGGTGGTGATCTTTCTGCTGGAGCTGATTGGGGGGATCCTGCTGCTGGTGGGACGGTATGTTCCGCTAGCGCTGGTGCTGCTGGGGCCGGTGATTGTGAACATTGTGCTGTTCCATGCGTTCATGGCCCCTAGTGGATTGCCACTGGCGTTTGTAGTGGTGATTCTTTGGGTGCTGACGGCGTGGACGGTGCGGCCAGCGTTTGAAGGGATCTTCCGGTCGAAGGTGTAAGGACGTGCAGGGTGGCTGCGGGCCTTCGGGGATTCCGGGGGCCCGTTGCTGTTGGTGGATTGGATTGGCAGTTTAGAAGGCAGGAGTCGTTTCGCATCTCGGCGGGCGTTGGAATAGTCTAGCGAAATGCAAAATCGATCTGAAGGGGGTGCGCCATGCATGCAGGTGAGGTCTACATCAACCCAGCGAGCGGAGAACGAGCTGTTGTTGTCTTAGGGACGGATGAAACAGGCGGGAAGCGTCTTGTTGTGGATGGATACCTTCGGCCTGGGGGTGGGATGGTGGGGCGTCACTATCATCCTTCGATTCACGAGCAATTCAAAGTGATCGAGGGCACGGTGTCGTTCACGCTCAATGGAGCGGAGAAGACGGCGGAGCCCGGTGAGACCGTTGATATTCCTCCTGGCACCTGGCATAGTTTCTGGAATTCGGGGTCAAGCGAAGCGCTGGTTCGGATGGACGTACAGCCGGCTGATCGCTTCGCTATGGTGATCAAGAATGGCTTCTCGCTCGCTCAAGATGGCAAGACGGATAACACGGGCAAGCCAAGCATGCTTCAGATCGCGCTGATGGCGAGAGAGTTTGACGATGTGATCCGATATGACAAGGGGCCAAGGATCGTTCAGCAACTGCTGTTTCTTGTGCTGACCCCTTTTGCCAAACTCAAGGGCTTGAAGGGAAACTATCCGGAATATCTTGCACGGCCTGCATCGGAATCGGTTCCGCTGGAGACGTTAGATAGGACTGGCTTGTAGGCAATACATTATGCGTTTGCGAGCGCAGATATTTTTGGATTCGCAGTGGTGTAGTTGTCGCTGGTTTGGCGGGGAGATGCGTGGGTGGTAGGCTCACGCTGATGAGTCTTGATGGACAGATGGAGAAGTTAGGCGCGCTCTATGAAGAGAAGAGCGATGGGGAGCTGCTGGATCTTTTTGCGCAGCGCGAGGGGTTGACGGAGATGGCGCAGCAGGCGCTGCTTGGCGTGATGCGGCAGCGGAAGCTTGATACGCATGCGGCATTTGGGGTGCAGTCGCCGGAGCTGTCGGGGAGCGACGCGGTAGAGGAAGACACGCTCGAAGACGGTGAGGTGCTGGCGTATTTGTTTCATGATGCGTTCCAGGCGCGGGAGGCGATTCGGACGCTGACGGAGGCGGGGATTGAGCATCGGATGGTGGACTGGCATGTGGTGCATCCGGAGATGACGGTGTCACAAACGGGGCTGGATTTGGGGCTGGTTGTGGGGCGGGCGGATCTGCAGTCGACGCTTGCCGTGCTGAAGGAACAGCTGGGATTGTTTCCGGGGCCGGAGGGGGATGATGCGCCGGAGGATGGCGATTCGATGGCGGTGCTGTCGATGTATGAGCGGGGGGAGGCGCTGGTGGCGGCGCGGGCGCTGGGTGAGGCGAAGATGAGTTATCTGTGGCGTGATGGGAGCGAGCATGGGAGCGATTTGCCGGATGAGGAGACTGTGGCGATCGAGGTGAATTCTGCCGATGTGGAGCGCGCGACGCAGGTAGTGGAGGATGCGTTGGCGCGGCGCTGATTAATTTCGAAGACGGAGTGTAGGTAGGGCGATATGGGATTGTTTGGGAAGAAGCTTAAGCAGGAACACAAGGTGATGTTGCAGGCGGAGCGGGCGGGGGGCAAGCTGCTGCCGGAGTATCATCGCGCGACGCTGGAGTGTCCGAAGCCGGAGCGGTGGAGCATGTATGACTCGATGACCGCGGAGGCGGAGGTGCTGGAGTTTCTGCGCACGCTGGTGACGACGGTAAAGCCGCAGTTGGTGGTGGAGACGGGGTCGTTTCTGGGCGTGTCGACGCTATGGATTGCGGAGGGGATGAAGGCGAATGGGTTTGGCAAGATCATTTCGTGCGAGTACGACCCGAAGGTATTTGCGGCGGCGAAAGAGAAGATCGAGGGGCATGAGCTGGCGCCGTTTATTGAGTTGAGGAACGAGTCGTCGCTGGAGATGGTGGTGGAGGGGACGATTGATATTTTGTTTTCGGACTCGGATGTGGACATACGGGAGAGTGAGGTGCGGCGGTTTCTGCCGCAGGTGCGGCCCACGGGGCTGGTGCTGATGCATGATGCGAGCTCGCATATGAAGACGGTGCGGGAGGCAGCATTCAAGCTGGAGGCGGAGGGGTTGTTGTCGTGTGTGTTTCTGCCGACGCCGCGGGGATTGGTGATTGCGCAGCGGCGCGAGGGTCGGGCGTAAGAGCTTGATGTGGGTGGTATGCTTTGGGACATTCGTGACGAGCTGGTGGGCCTGCTGATGTTTCTATCCCCTGCAAGGTAAAGGCACGCTATGTCTGTGGCCGAGCCTACGAAATCTTCAGATACGGATGCCTCGCTAGTAGGAAAGGCGGCGCTGCGCAAGGCGAGCTGGCGGATGATTCCGTTGCTGGCGCTGGGCTACGGCATCGCGTACATGGACCGAATCAACATTAGTTTTGCTTCGCTGCAGATGAATCGTGACCTGCACTTTAGTGGGACGGTGTACGGGTTTGGTGCGGGGTTGTTCTTTGTCGCGTATGTGGCGTGTGAGGTGCCTGCGAATCTTCTGCTGTACCGGTTTGGGGCGCGGCGGTGGCTGGCGCTGATCATGCTGGTCTGGGGATTGCTGGCGATGGCAATGGTGTTCGTCCGAACGCCGGTGGAGTTTTACGCCATGCGGTTGGTGCTGGGGGCGGCGGAGGCGGGCTTCTTTCCAGGAGTGATTTTCTATTTGTCGGAGTGGTTTCCGGTGCGGATGCGGGCGAGGGTTATTAGCCGGTTTTATATCGCGTACCCGCTGGCTTCCATGGTCATGGGTGCGGTGGCGAGTCCATTGTTGCGGCTGCAGGGACGGTTGGGGTTGGCGGGGTGGCAGTGGCTGTTCCTGCTCGAAGGAGTGCCGGGCGTGCTGTTCAGCGGGGTGTTGTTCCGGTACTTGGTCGACAAGCCGAAGGATGCAATGTGGTTGAGTGCGGAGGAACGGGTTTGGTTGGTGCGGGAGATGGCGAATCAGCCGGACGACGGCGGGCATGGAGACAGCGTAGCGAGTATGCTGCGCGATCGGCGGGTGTGGATGGTGAGTGCGTGCCTTTTCTGCGTACAGACGGCGAGCTATGCGTATCAGCTTTCAGCGCCGGCGATTCTGCAGGGGGCGACGAGATTGAGCGTGGCGGGGGTGGGCTGGCTGGTGTCGGGCGCGGGATTACTGGGTGCTGTGGCGATGCTGGTAAATGCGACCCACTCGGATAGGACGGGTGAGCGAAGGTGGCATGTCGCGGGTCCGTTCCTGTTGGTGGCGCTGATGTTTCTGGCGAGTGGGTTGTTGAGGACGCCGTGGGTGGTTGCAGGTGCGCTTACGGTGGTTTACGTATGCCTGGCGGGACTGCAGACGCCGCTGCTGGCGATCTCGGCTTCGTTCTTGAAGGGGAAGTCGATGGCGGCGGGGGCGGCGATGATCAATATGGTGTCGATGACGGGTGGGTTTCTCGGGCCGTGGGCGATGGGGGTGGCGAAGGATCACACAGGGGATTATCGGGTGGGGTTGGTGGCGCTGGTGGTGCCGTGTTTGGTGGGGGCGGCGGTGGTGCTGACGTTGCGGGTGAAGGAACGGGCGAGCGTGTTCGTAGGGGTGGTGGCGGAGTCTTAGTTGTCAGCTTCTAGCTAAGGCTAAAACGGGCACTCGCTGTGCGAGCGAGAAGCAGGTTCCTCGCTGCGCTCGGAATGACAGCCAGATAAGCAAGAGCAAAGGCAAAGACAAAGGCAAGTGCCAAGACAGGGGTCTCTCCACTGCGCTTCGCTCCGGTCGAGATGACGGTTCGGGTGGGTAGAGCGACCTTAGGCTGTTTAGGTGGGGAGGGCGTGGGTGGTTCGGCGCCAGAAGTAGCACATGGCGAAGGCTCCGCAGGTTAGGGCGATGAGGAGGCCCCACCAGAGGCCGGCGGCTCCTAGCTTTTCGTGGAAGCCGAGGAGGGTGCCTAGCGGCATGCCGATGAACCAGTAGCAGACGAGCTGGGTGATGAAGGGGGCGTGGGTGTTGCCTGCTCCGCGGAGGGCGCCGGTGGCGGTGATCTGGACGCCGTCGAAGAACTGGAAGCCGGCCGCGATGAGGAGCAGGGGGACGGCGGCGGCGATGACGCCGGGGTCGGGGGTGAAAATGCGGGCAATGTGCGTGGGGATTGCGAGGAGAAGAACGGAGGCGCAGAGCATAAAGGCGGCGCCGGTGCCGATGCCGCTCCATCCGGCGGCGATGACGTTGGCGGTGGTGCCGAGGCCGATGCGCATGCGGCCGATGGCGTGGCCGACTCGGACGGAGGTGGCGGCGGAGATGGCGAAGGGCACCATGAAGGTGGTGCTGGCGCATTGCAGGGCGACTTCGTGGCCGGCGAGAGGGAGTCGGCCGAAGGTGGCGATGAGTGCGGTGACGAGGGCAAAGATGGCGATCTCGACGAAGATGGAGGCGCCGGCGGGCGCGCCGAGGAGGAAGAGGCGGCGGAGGTGCTGGTATTCGATACGGCGGGAGACTTTTTGGCGGAGGCTGAGGATGAGGCCGTAGTGGTGGTTGCGGTCGGCGCGCCAGACGGCGAAGACGAGGACGGCCATGAGGTAGAGTCGGGCGAAGCTGGTGGCCCAGGAAGAACCGGTGACGCCGAAGGCGGGGATGCCATAGCTGTGTCCGGCAATATTCCAGTGGTGGCCGAAGATCAGGAGCCAGTCCACACCCGCGTTGACGAGGTTGGCGGAGATGAGGGCGAAGGCGATGGGGCGGCCGTGGTGGTGGGCCTGCAGGTAGCGGCGGAAGGTGAAATAGAGCAGCAGAGGTAGGGTGCCGTAGTTGAGGCCCTGCATGGCGGGGACGGCCTGGGCGAGGATGGCGTGGTCTACGGGGAGGCGGAAGAGAAGGACGGGAGTCAGGGCGAAGATGGCGATGAGGAGCGCGGAGAGAGCGAGGGCCATGACGAGGCCGTGGAGTAGCCAGCGATTGGCTTCCTGATGTTGTTTGGCGCCGAGCGCCTGGGAGATGAGGGTGTCGAGACCGAGCAGGACGCCGCCGACTCCGAAGCAGAAGGTGTTGAAGAGGACTTGCGCGAGGGCGGCGGCGCTCATGGCGAGGGCGGAGTTAGGCAGGTGGCCGAGCATGATGGTATCGACCAGCGACATGGAGACCCAGCCGAGCTCGCCGGCGATGAGCGGCAGAGCCAGGTGGACGAGCGGCGGGAGCTCGCTGCGTATGTCGCTTAACTTGATGCGCATACGTAAGGGTATCGCGGGTCCTACGGTCCTGCGCGGACGGCGAGGGTTAAGAGCCGTGGGGATTGAAGGACGCGCGCCAGGTGGCGGGGGCGTTGCTGCGGTAGTTGGCGAAGAGGCGGCCGCCGTGGGGCGATAGGAGCGTGTCGGCTAATTGAATGACGGCGTGGCGGTCCGAGCCGTTGTAAAGGGCGAGAAAGGCTGACTCGAATTGCCGGGCGAGAGGTGGGTCCGCTTGCTGGAGGAGACGGGCACTCCATTTGCCGGAGGCGTTCCATCGGTTGTTGCCGCGGAGGAAGAGTTCGACGAGGAGAGGATAGAGGGCTGCGCCGATGGCGATTCTTTCGGAGGGGGAGCGGTCGGCGGCGAGGTCGTCGAGCTTGTCGGTGATACCGTAGCGGAGGCGTTCAAGGGCGTCCGAGCCGAGAGGCGGAGGGCCTGCGGCGAGGAGCTGCGAGGCGTGGTGCTTGAAGTCGTTAGCCGTTTGCTGGCGAGGGCCGATGATGACTCCTTCGACGAGCATGCCGATGAGTGCGGGATGGCCGTCCTTGCGGTCGTGCTCGAGGAACCAGGTGAGGGTTTCGGGGTCGTGGACGAAGGTCTCTACGGGAATGCTTTTGAAGACAAAGGACTCGCGGTAGGCATTGGGGAGGGAAGGGTGCAGGACTACGAGGTCGATGTCGGAGGTAGGGGAGCCTTGACCGCGCATGAAGGAGCCCGCGACGAAGGCGGCATCTGCGTCGGGGTGATGGGTTGCGAGGACCTCGGCGGCAAGCGCGAGTATTTCGTTCGGTGTGGGCAGGGATCTGGCCATGATTCATGGTGCCATGGGTGGAGTTCATCTAGAGCAACTATGAATACAGGCGTCTGTCCCAAGCAAACAACGAGTGGCTCCGGTCGAGATGACCAGTGCATGGGGAAGTTGGGCATGACGGTGGATGATTTGCAAAACGAACAGCGCGGGCAGGTTACCAGGTTTTGGTGCCGGTTGGGCCTTTGAAGGGGCCGGTGATGTTGGAGGTGATCCAGCCGCCGTAGAAGTCGCCGGGTTGGGGGGTGACGCGTTCGCCGTCGACGGTGCATTCGTCGACGCGGTCGGCGTAGAAGGCGACGTGGTTGCGCAGGTCCGCATAGGCGGGGAAGGGCTGGACGTAGCTCCAGGCGGCGTCGAGGCTGACGGCGCAGGGCGATTCAGAGAGATTGAGAAGGGGATCGAGGGTGAGATCGATGGACCAGTAGGTGGCGAGGCCCTTGAACTCGCACATGGTTTCGGGGCGAGGAGAGGGCTTGAGGAGGTGCATGGCGATGTTGGCATGGGGAATGTAATAGACGGGGGGGTGGCTGGTCTCGAGGACACGTAGGGAGCGTGCCGTTTCGGCGAGAAGGATGCCGCAGTGGACGATGCGGATGTAGTTGTGGACGAGTTCGATACGCGGCGGGCGCGGGTAGTCCCAGACGGACTCGGTGGTCGACGAAGTGATGGGCGTAGCCATGGCAGAACCTTTCGGGAGAAGAAATCAGGTCGTGCAACTGCGCTAAGGGTAGGCCTTCGCGATCGATCTTTGGGGGCCTATTTTGAAGTAGACGTGGGTTTTGTAGACGGATATTCAGTAAATATTCGATGCAATCAAGGGGTGGGAAAGATGGCCGCAGAGAGGAGGATGCGAGCGCTGAGGAAAGGCTTTTCGGCGGGTTTCGCGAGAGGCTTTGCAGCGGGGAGGGGTGAGGGGATAGTCTCGTTGCACCTTGTGCTGAAGATGGAGTTTGATTTGATGCGAACGAAGAGTGTTTTCACGGATGTCCTGGTTGCCGGATGGGTGGCGCTGGCGGGAGCACAGACGAAGCCGGCGGGGGATGGGCCGCTGTTTCGGTTTACTGAGCCACAGGGGAAGTATGCGGTGGGGCTGAAGATGATGGAACAGTACGACCTTTCGCGGACGTATCGGCCGAAGGTGAATGCGGAGGGGAAGCCGACGATGGGGGAGCGGGCTCGGCCGCTGCAGACGCTGGTTTGGTATCCGGCGGAGAAGAGTGGCAGGAAGCCGATGACGGTGGAAGATTACAGTGGGCTGCTCGCTGCGGAGACGAGTTTCGACAAGCCGAATGTTTCGCCGGACTGGAAGCAGTGGGTCGATGCCATGAAGCCTTCGATGAAGGAGCCGTTGTGGGCGGTGAAAGATGCGAAGGCGCTGGCGGGGAAGTTTCCGCTGGTAATCTATGCCCCGAGTTTTTCGGCGATGGCCTGGGAGAATGTCGACCTTTGTGAATATTTGGCGAGCCATGGGTATGTAGTGGTGGCGAGCCCGGATATGGGCGCGACGTCGCGGGGGATGACGCCGGATCTGACAGGGATTGATGCGCAGGCGCGGGACATTTCGTTCTTGATTGGGTATGCGCAGACGTTGCCGAACACGGATATGTCGGAGATTGCGGTGGCGGGGTTTAGTTGGGGTGGGATTTCGAATTTGTTTGCGGCGGCGCGGGATAACCGGATTGATGCGCTGGTGGCGCTGGATGGGAGCATGCGGTATTACCCGGGGCTGGTAAAGGATTCGGGGTATGTGCATCCGGAAGAGATGACGCTGCCACTGCTGTTCTTTACGCAGGGAGCGATCTCGTTGGAGGAACAGGCGAAGTACTTTACGGGCAAGGGCAGCGAAGGTCCGAACGTGCTGAACGCGTGGACGCATGGCGATTTGATTACGGTGGATGACATGGCGCTGGTGCATGTGGAGCACAGCTCGGTGTACCAGCGGAACGAAGATATTTGGAAACACTATCCCGAGAGTCGGAAGGGGGATTATTCGCGGGCGGATGGGATTGTAGGGTATGGGTGGGTGGCTCGGTACACACTGGCGTTTCTGGATGCGTATCTAAAACATGATGCGGAGGCGATGGCGTTTCTGAAGAAGGCGCCAGCGGAGAATGGCGTGCCGCCGCACATGATGACGGTGGACTTCCGCGCGGCGAAAGGAATGCCGGCGACGTTTGAGGCGCTGAGAGTGGGGGCGGGAGAAAAGGGGTTCGAGCATTTGGCCGAGGTGTATGCGGCGATGAAGAAGGAGAAGGCGGATTTCAAGGTGGAGGAGTCGCCAATGAATGACTGGGCGACGGAGTTGGAGGGGGACGGGCACCTGACGGAGGCGGTGGAGGTGTTGAAGCTGAATGTGGTGATGACTCCGGAGGCGGGGGACGCATGGGAGGCTCTGGGCGAGGCGCAGGAGAAGGCGGGGCAGAAGCCGGAGGCGGTGCAGAGTTATAAGAAGGCGCTGGAGAAGGATCCTGAGAATGCGGAGGCGAAGGAGAAGTTAAAAGCGCTGGAGGCGGCGCCTGCGGCTAAGTAAGCAGGAGCGTCCAGACGTTGGGAGCGCGAGAGTGCCCTTGCAACGAGTCGGAAACTTGTACATCATTCGGCGACGGGAGATCCGAATATGAAGAAGATTTGGTTCGGGAAGCTTGCCACATTTGCAGCGATCGCTTGCTGTCTTCTGTCCTTCACTTCCTCCGTTGGTGCGAGCAAGGACAACCTGCCGCGACTACCGGCAGCAGCATTGTTGGTGGGAAATTTGAGGGACGACCTGGCTGTGACTGTCGGCGAGAGAACAACACAGATACAAGGCGGCGGCGGTTGGATGGTGATTCCAAGCATTTCGGCGAACGGGCGCGTTGTGGCTTCCGCCCGCTTGATTCCAGAGAATTCCCTGGCAGACAAGCCCACATACATCGTTGGAACCTACGATATTGCCGGCAATCGATGGACGGACTACAACGAACTCCAAATCAAGGGTGGGACGGTGGCAATTTCTCCGGACGGCTCCAAGCTGGCGTGTAGCGACATGGCAACTGAGCCTTCTCTGCTCCACATCCTGGACTTGAAGACTGGAAAAATATCGGTAGGGCCAGAAGCGACGGCGGGTGCTCGCTTCCTCACCTGGTCTCCTGACAACCGGCGCATTGCTTTCGACAAGGAGTTCCAACGAGGAGCGGATGGGGCTTCAGTTTTGCTGTCTCCGGAGATCTACGTTTTTAATGTCGAAGACGGAACCGTCTCAAAGATTGCAGAGGGCACCGAGCCTTCCTGGTCGCCTTCGGGAGAGTGGATTGCGTTCAGTGATTTCTCCGCATTTCGAAGTGGAAAGTATGCCGACACTCCCAGCCGCTTGAGCCTGGTTCATCCCGACGGGACGGGTTCCAAAGTCGTTACGCTTCTCAAATGGAACGAGGATTTGTTCCTGCCGGCCGTCTGGTCTCCGGATTCCAAAGACCTGCTCATCGAACGACCGCAGGAAGACGAGGTGAATCCACGGGTGAATATCTACGTGTTGGACCTTGCCACGCTCAACCTCACAGCGAAGTTCAGGAAAACTCCAGAGGTTTATGGATGGGCGATAGCCAGGTAATGCGCCGCACGATTCAGGTCTAGCAACAGTAGATACATAGCAAACCTTCTGAATGACTGCGTTTTGAAGCTGTGGGTGGAGGCCCCCGATCCAGTACCGTAAGAAGCGGAAACCCGCGATTTCCTTGACATCACTGCGCCATTCCGCGATGCTTAATGCTCAGGTGTGATTGACTGGCTTTCGTGGGCGTGTGTCTGGAGGGAACTTCGGGTGCACCGCACAGTTCCAGTGCTTGCCGATTGGGCGAGCGAGAATCCCCAAATTTCCAAGGAAGACGCGACCGGCGAGAGAGTTTCGTGCGTTCGGCGCGCAAGCAGGATGTAGCAGTGAACGCTTTGGGTTTTGCAATGCAGGCTGGCGGCGGGTCGATCTTTGGTAAGTTTGGCGGGATTCCGCTGCTGCTGCTGATGTTTGTCGCGATGTATTTTCTGCTGATTGCTCCGAACCAGCGGAAGCAGAAGACGTGGGCGGCGATGCTGGCGGCACTGAAGCCGGGCGATCGCGTGACCACCAACGGCGGCATTCGCGGCGTGATTATCAGCGTGAAGGATGATTTGCTGGTGATCCGGACTGCTCCTGACGGCGTGAAGCTGGAGTTTGTGAAGAGCTCTGTCGCGGCGGTTACCACGGAAGAAGACAACAGCAAGGCGTAGTCGGCAGACGCCCGGGAAGTACACACCCTCTACAGGCATTGAAGGAAACAAGAGAACAATGGGCAAGAATCTCGCCACTAGAACAGGCTTTATCGTCGCAGTGCTGTTGATCTTCACGTACGGAATCTTCGGGATTCCGCATGGCGGATTGAGGCAGTCGATTCAGAACCGTATTAATCTGGGACTCGATCTCAAGGGTGGCACGCACTTGGTGCTGCAGGTGCACGTGGCGGAGGCCGTGAACTCGTCGACTGACCGGGATGTACAGGCGCTGAACACGGCGCTGGCGGCGACGGGAGCGACAGCGACGAAGCTGGACGCGGCGCATCCGGAAGTGATTACGATCTCGGGCGGATCGCCGACGCAGCAGAGCGCGGTCCACGATGTTCTGACGGGCAATGAGTATGCCGGCTATGACGTGTCGTCGGTGGGCAACGGCGGATACAAGATGACGCTGAAGCTGTCGGAGATCCGGGCGATCGAGTCGCGGGCTCTGGCCACTTCGATTGACACGATTCGGGAGCGCATTAATTCGCTGGGCATCGCCGAGTCAGACGTGAACCAGTATGGCTTGGGGGATAACGAGATCCTGGTGCAGTTGCCAGGCGTGTCCGATCCGGGCCGGGTGGAGAACATCATCCAGTCGACCGCGAAGCTGGAGATTCACGCGGTGGTTGGGACGTATGGCAGCGAGGCCGAGGCGCAGCAGGCGAATCCAGGTGGAATTCCTCCAGACGCTGAACTCCTGAAGGGATCCAATGGCGCGGGCGGGCCGGACGAGTATTACCTGCTGAAGCGGCTTGCGATTGTATCGGGCACGGACTTCCGCGACGCACAGCCTTCCACCGACGAGAACGGCCGTCCGGACATTACGTTCAACCTGACGACCGAGGCGGGCGATCGCTTCTACAAGTACACGGACGCGAACAAGGGCACGGGCCAGATGGCGATCGTGCTGGACAACCAAGTGCGCGAGGTGGCGGGGATCGAGGGCGCGATTCGCGACTCGGGACGCATCACGGGCGGGTTCTCGCAGGACCAGGCAGCCGATCTTAGCCTGATGCTGCGGACGGGTTCGCTGCCGGCGTCGATCACGTATCTGGAGACGCGGACGGTAGGGCCGACGCTGGGCGCGGCCAGCATTCACCAGGGCGTGGTCGCATCGATTGCCGGGCTGGTGGTGGTGTTGATCTTCATGCTGTTCTATTACAAGGGCGCGGGCATCAATGCGGATCTGGCGCTGATTCTGAACCTGCTGATCCTGCTGGGATTCATGGGCTACACGGGCGCGACACTGACGCTGCCGGGTATTGCCGGAGTGATCCTGACCATTGGTATGGGCGTGGATTCAAACGTGCTGATCTTTGAGCGCATACGCGAAGAGTTGCGGCTGGGCAAGACGGCTGCGGCCGCAGTCCAGGATGGATTTGCGCACGCGTGGACGACGATTTTTGACACGCACGTCACGACCGTGGTGTCGGCGGCAATCCTGTTTCTGTTTGGAAGCGGGCCGGTGAAAGGCTTCGCGGTAACGCTGACAATTGGTTTGATTGCAAACATCTTTACCGCGGTGTTTGTCTCGCGCACGATCTTTGATTACCTGCTGAGCAAGAAGGAACGCGGCACGGCAGAGCTTTCGATTTGAAGAGTAGATTCCAGCTGTTGACTTCCGGTTGAAGCAATAGCGACAACAAATTGGTACGAAGAGCTAAGAGCTAATCGCTGAAGGAAAGAAAAACGTGGAACTGTTTCGGAGCGCAAATATCGACTGGCTGGGGAAGAAATGGTACTTCCTGGGCTTCAGCCTGATCTTCTCGGTTGCTGGGCTGATCAGCATCTTCTTCTGGCATGGAATCCCGACGGGCGTGGACTTCAAGGGCGGAACGGCGATCACCGTTCAGTTCGACAGCGCGCCGCACGAGGACAACATCCGCAAGGCGCTCGCTGCGGCCAATATCAAGGACGCGACGGTGCAGCGGATCTCGGATGTGGGCGGCGGACCGCTGGGCAACAAGGAGATCATCTCGCTGCCGATGTCGACTGCGCAGGATACTGCGCATGACGAAGGCCGGTCGGCGGTGGAGAACGCGCTGACAGCGGGATATCACGACTCGGGCTTCACTGTTCAGCAGGTGGACATTGTGGGGCCGACGGCGGGCAAGCAGCTGACACATGAGGCCGAGCTGGCGACGTTGTACTCGTTGCTGGGCATGCTGATCTACCTGTGGTTCCGGTTCGAGCTGATCTATGGTGTGGCGGCGGTGGTGGCGGTGTTTCACGATACGCTGATCACGATTGGCTTCTTCTCACTGACGAACCAGGAGATTACGCTGACGGTGGTCGCGGCGATCCTGACGCTGGTGGGCTACTCGATGAACGACACGATTGTTGTGTTCGATCGCATTCGCGAGAACTTGGCATTGAATCGGCGCGACAAGCTCGCCGATTTGGTGAACCGCAGCATTAACCAGACGCTAAGCCGAACGGTAATTGCTTCGGGTCTGACGTTTCTCACGGTGCTGTGCCTGTTTGTGTTTGGCGGCGAGGTGCTGCGTGGCTTCTCGTTCGCGCTGGTGGTGGGCATCATCATCGGAACGTATTCGTCGATTGCGGTGGCGGCGCCGATGCTGGTGGCGTACCAGGACTGGCGGGCGAAGAAAGCGCCCGCGGGCAAGCGGGTCGCGCTTCCTGCAGCGAAGGTTGTTCGGCGCTAAAGGGCAGGATTGCACCATTTTTCGGGCATTTTCTTCTTCCGGGTGATTTGAGATAGGATGAGCTGCAAGGCGCAGCATCTCAAACCCCGGACCAATTCATCTAAAACAGTGGCGAACAATAGACGCCATGCGTGCAGTTTTTTCGAAGAAAGAAGTAGCAGTCGGGAACAATTTGAGTTAACGCGGTGTCTAAAGTTCTTATGCTTTCCCCTCAGGGGAAGGAGGTCGCTTAAATGTTCGAAGACGCTCTGATGGAATCCGGCGGTAAGCTCAAGACCAGGTCGAAGTATTGGATGATCGCCACGTTCGTATTCAACGGGCTGATCGTCGGTCTGATGATCTTGATTCCGCTCCTGTATCCGGAGGCCTTGCCGCACAACTCGCTGACGGCATCGTTGACGGCACCGCCACCGCCGCCGCCACCGCCACCGCCACCACCGCCGCCTGAAGTTAAGGTCATCAAGGTGGTGACCGTGGATAACGGTCTCCATGCGCCAACGAAGATCCCTAAAGACATCAAGATGGTGAAGGAAGATGCGCCGCCGCCTCCAGCTGGGGCAGGCGTTGCCGGCATGGAAGGTATGGCCGGCGGAGCGCCGGGCGGAGTATTCGGCGGCATCACGGGCGGTACGGGGCCAGCGATTCACGTCGCGCCGCCCAAGCCGACGGGACCGGCTCGCATCTCAGGCGGCGTGATTGCGGGTACTCGCGTTGCGTTCGTCGAGCCTCAGTATCCCCCGATTGCGAAGATCGCTCACATGAGTGGAACGGTTGTGTTGCACGCAATCATCTCGAAGAGTGGTTCGGTGGAGAAGCTGGCGGTTGCCAGCAGCACGAACCCCATGTTCAACAATTACGCACTGCAAGCGGTGCAGCAGTGGAGATACCGGCCGTATTTGCTGAATGGCGAAGCGACCGAAGTGGATACCACTATTACAGTGAACTTCGCTCTGAACGGGAGCGAATAGATCTCGGGAGCAGCGTGGCGCGGAAATCTGTTGATTATTAACCCGTTGGTCAACAGCGCGCCACGGGGCTCAACCTGAGTTATGGTAATAATCTCGACGACATCCTCGGCGAGAACAGGCGAAGCCTCCTGTTCGAACCCATAAGCTATCCCGATCAAGCTTCACCGCTCGATCCAAACCATGGTTCAGGCAGTACCAGTACCTAGCACGTCCACCACCAGGAGGAAAGACTTCGTGATTCTCGCTCAACTCGCAAACTTCGCACACGCACCCGCCGCGCTCGCCACATTTTTCCAAGACGCACCTGCCGAAGTCGGCTTCGGTCCCGCGGCCCTTTGGGCCCAGATGGGCGTTCCTGCCAAGCTCGTAGTTATCCTGCTGTTCATCATGTCGATCTGGTCGCTGGCCGTAATGATCGACCGCGCCCTGTACTTCTCGGCGGCGCGCAAGCAGTCGCGTGAATTTGCACCGAAGGTTGCCGGCGCTCTGAAGGAAGGCCGTCTGGACGAGGCGATCAAGGTTGCTGATCGTTCCAAGAAGTCGCACCTTGCGGAGGTTGTGACGGCTGGTCTGACCGAGTTCCGTTCATTCGGTTCGGGCGGTGCGATCTCCGAGGAGCAGATTGAGAGCTCCAAGCGCGCCCTCGAGCGCTCTGAGGCAATCGTTCACGCTAAGCTGAAGAAGGGCCTTGGCGGTCTCGCTACCATCGGATCGACGGCACCATTCATCGGGCTGTTCGGAACGGTCGTTGGTATTCTTAACGCCTTCAAGGCGATCGCAACCACCAAGAGCCAAGGCCTGGCGGCAGTCGCCGGCGGTATTTCGGAAGCCCTGGTGACAACCGCGTTCGGTCTACTGGTCGCTATCCCTGCCGTTATGACGTTCAACTATTTCACTGGCAAGGTGGAGTCGTTCGACGTGGAGATGGACAACAGCTCGTCGGAGCTGGTGGACTATTTCATCAAGCAGTCGCACCGCTAGCCTGCTGGCTGGCTCCTGGCGGGGCTGGTTGGTAGATGTCTAGTTAGCAGTTACTAAGTACGACCTTGCGAGAATCACGCTGGAATGTACCGGGCGCCGAAGCGAACGGCGTCCGGGCACTCAGCCTCCTCGCAACAACAGCCAGGGCAGGTAGCCGCAGGCGGCGACCACGACCCGAACGGAGCGGATTTTTATGTCGATTGCAAAGCGGGACGAGGGCAAGAAGGTCAACTCGAACATCAACGTGACGCCGATGGTGGACGTGATGCTCGT
>Ga0302313_10000247_pt1 | contig 51997 bp, 44 predicted proteins | sample III_Palsa_N2_2_FD_200454 | JGI IMG/M metagenome (GOLD analysis project Ga0302313, IMG submission 200454) | Peat permafrost microbial communities from Stordalen Mire near Abisko, Sweden - III_Palsa_N2_2 | ecosystem: Environmental > Terrestrial > Soil > Palsa > Peat permafrost | place: Sweden...
CTCACAGAACCCATGCCGGACAATGTCAAACTGTATCCAATCGTGACAACAACAAAGCATACGAAAGACCAACAAGGACTCGCTTATCGAGCCGAGTATGCACTTAGAGTTCGGCGATTGTTCGGGCAAATAAAAAGGGCAACACACATCGATATCGTGCACCAGCTCAATCCCATTGTGAGTGGCCTTAGCATCTTCTTTTACCGATCTGGCACACCTCTTCTGATGGGTCCTTTCTGGCCGGTATGGCCGCAGGCTAGGCACCGGGAGACGACGAAGGACAAATCGATCGAAGCGCTCAGACGGCTTGCATTGCGCTATCGATTCTTCCCGGCAGACGGGATACTTTCCCCCACTCGGGCGAGCACGATGATGCTCTCGCCAACGCTGCAGACCTCGAATCGAGTTTTTCCATTTCAACTCGGAATTGATACCGATCTCTTCTCTCCCGCGGACACTCTGGTCTCGTCAAAAACGACGATTCTATATCTTGCGAACATACAGCGGCGCAAGGGCGTGTTCGTGCTACTGGAAGCGTTTGAAAGAATTGCTGGACAATTTCCGGAAGCAAACCTGGTCTTCGCCGGCGAGGGTTATCAGTTCGAGGAACTTAAGATGCGGGTCAGCCAATCGCCTTTTCGCACGCAGATCGAAGTGCCTGGAAATGTGCCGCGTTCTGATGTGCCACAGACTCTCCGGAGGTGCAGTGTCTATTGCCTGCCTTCGCTTGGCGAGCCTTATGGCATGAGCGCTCTCGAGGCCATGTCCTGCGGAAAGCCGCTGATCGTTACCCGCGCCGGGGGGCTGGGCCACCTTGTTCCTGATGAGGGTTCGCTGAAAGTGACTCCCAATAACGTCGAAGAGTTAGCTGCGGCGCTAGTCACTCTGCTCGAGGAAGACGGTTTGCGAAAGACAATGGGTCTTTTCAATCGTAGTTACGTCGAGCAGTTCCATAAGTGGGACCGGGTGATGGAGAATCTTGAGTCCATTTACCATGTGCTGATTGAAAGAAAAACGGCGTGCAACCGAGAGGTAGCTGCCTTGGATCGGTTGAACTTGATATGACGCCCGCCATGCGAGGAGCGCTCGCTCTCAAAAGACTGCTCCGGCGGCTCCCTCTGGCCGGCCTATCGATCGTGGCGCCGTTTGTACTCATCAGCGCAGGCTTCGTGACGCACCACGAGGCGTTGCTGCGTTATCTGCTGCCTGTCTTCTTACCCATTTGCGCTCTGGTTCTCTATTACAGAAATCGTCAGGCCTACATGAGCTTTATCCTGGGCGTGTGGTTTTTTATTCCCTTGCTTCGGCGGCTCGTTGACTACCGAGCCGGTTGGGTGGATCCGAACCCAATGCTCCTTGCCGCATATTCCACTTCCCTTATTGTTCCGCTTATTAGATTTCCAGCATTCTGCAAAGCTGATTTGCAAAGAAGCTTTCCTTTTCTTCTCTGTCTGGTAGGAATTGCGTTTGGCTCGGTCAGTGGAATATTTGCCTACCACCTCACCAGCGTTGTGCATGACTTTGCAAATTGGCTAACCCCAGTCGCATTCGCCTCCTTCCTCATTCTCGAGGGTGAACATAACGCAGACTATCTAGCGGCGATTGAACGTTGGTTGCCGTTGTGGCTGGTTCTATCTGCAGCGTACACAATTCTCCAGTTCGTTGTGGCCTTCCCATGGGATATGGCCTGGCTGGCTAATCTGGATGCCCCAAGCATGGGAGTTCCCGAACCGTTTGGGTTTAGAGCCTTTGGAAATCTAAACTCGGCGGGCACCGCTGCATTCGTCTTCTCGGCCGGAGCCCTCTATGTATTGAATTTGAAGCGCTGGTGGCGACTACCGCTCTTTGGCCTCATCATGGTCGCTTTGTTGACCACCCAGGTGAGAGCCGGTTGGCTTGCGCTTGCCATTGGCTTCTTGATCTCTCTGGTCAAGCTTCCCAGGCGAACGGTGCAGCCTCTTTTTCTCCTCATTGTCTTGGCGGTTTCCGCGTCTATCGTTGGAATCGAAGGAAAACCTGCCGTGATAACGGATCGCATCAACACGTTCACGCAGGCGAAGGACGACGACAGCGCAAACGGCCGACTACAGGGGCTTCAAGTAGCCTGGGACGACTTAGAAACCCATCCCTTCGGGCATGGCCTCGGAGTGCCCGAGGATATATTTAACATTTCGGGCAGCTTTAGCTTGCTAGACTCTTTCCCCGTTCATTTATTCGTTACCTTTGGATGGCTAGGAGGCGCCGCTTATCTAGGGGGATTGCTTTCCCTGCTTTTTCCAGTTCTGAGCGGAATATTTCATAGCCAGAACAGAATGTACCTTCTCACCGCAATACCGGCAGTTGCACTTTGCAGTATCTTTCTCCTGGGAAGCGTAACCGTGGCGCTTTCCGGCATGTTGATTTGGACGTTCCTACCACTTTCCTTGTATACCTTGGCAGAGGAGTCAGAGACTGTTCCTTTTTTCCAAATAAGCAGCCTGGCGCAAAATGAAGGGTAAGCAGCATAAGCCGTACGTTCTCTGGCCGCATGGTTGCCTTCAATACTCAGCGCTCACGCACGTTGAAGACTTTATCGATCATGCTGCGATAACCAAAAAGCCGTCCGAGGGGTATAAGGCGGCGGCACAGAGTCGAGGATCGTGGCGTGCTTCCTCACCGCACCCCGGTACTGTTCTTCGGAAGCTGAGGATCGAATTTCAGTTTGAAAACAGGTCTCTGGAGGACACTTGACCGTACAGGTATCTGTAGTAATGCCAGCGCACAACGCGGAAGATTACGTTACGGCCGCGGTGCAATCGGCCCTCGGACAAACCCTGCGTGAGATTGAAGTCATTCTCGTCGATGATGCTTCAACGGATTCGACCGTACCTGCGGCTCGACTGGCCGCCGATGGCGACCCCCGCCTCATCGTGATTCAGTGCGCAATCAATGGAGGGCCGAGCGTCGCAAGGAATATTGGGATTGAGCGCGCCAAGGGGAGTTGGATCGCCCTCTTGGATGCGGACGATACGTTTGCTCCCGCGCGCCTGGAAGCGATGCTCCGGTTGGTAGAGGCTTCTGGATCAGATCTCCTCGCCGACAACCTGAGCGTGGCAAGCGGACCAGACGTCTCGGATGGGGAAGCAGCCCTACCGCAAAAGTTCATGTCGAAACCGGGTCGAATTACCGCGGCGGAATTCGTCGCTTGGGATCGACCGGCCAACGGTCTCAGGTCCGTGGGTTTCATGAAGCCGCTGATGAGGACCGAATTCCTACGCGCACATAGCTTGCTGTACGACCCGAGATTTCGGAATGCGGAGGATTTTCACTTCTATGTGCGTTGCCTTCTACTCGGAGCGAAGCTCCACGTCACTCCGCATGCGTGGTATCAGTATGTCTATCGAAGCGATTCGCAAAGCAGGGGATTGGAGGCACAGTATCCAGAGCAGCTGATTCGGAGCAATGAGGACCTGGAGCAGTTCGCAATAGACTGCGATGACAAGGCCGCCCTGACAAAATTGCGAGAACGCGGTAAAGAGATTCGAAACTGGATACCTTATGTCAGCTTTGTGACGCTACTCCGCCATCGGCAAATGGTAGAAGCACTACAACAGTTTTTTCGTCTACCGTCATGGCCTTACGCATTGAAGCAACTATTCAGGGCAGGTCTGCGACGCCTTTCATAAGGATGACGTCAACGGGGTTTGCACGAGTCCTAGCGTGCAAGCCCGTAACTTCTGCATTGAGCACGATAAAAAACCTGCACTTAGGAGCGTAATGCGTCTTTTTTATTTCAAAGAGGGAGAGCTTAGTAATTTTGGCGACGATATAAATCGTTGGCTGTGGGATGAGCTCTTGCCAGGGCGCTGGTCTAGTCAAGATGAGATCACGTTCGCTGGTATAGGAACAATCATTAGCCGAAGCATTATGCCCGACGCCAGGAAATGGATTGTCTTTAGCAGTGGGGCTGGGTATGCCCCTCCACCCGCGGATTTTGGAGGCCCACGTTGGAATGTCGTAGCCGTTCGCGGTCCCCTGACGTGTCGCCTTCTAGGCCTGGCGCCCGAAAAGGGGGTCATTGACGGAGCGGCGCTGCTCAGCAGGCTTCAACGCTTTGCTCCATTACCGGCGTCTGAGCGAAAAGGCATCGTATTTATGCCGCACTACGAATCACTTCGTGTTGGAGAGTGGAGAGAAGTCTGTCGCAGAAGCGGCTTTGAATTCCTCGACCCTCATGCTGACAGTAATAAGGTGGTGGAACGAATTCGCTCGGCAAAATTGGTTCTCGCAGACGCGATGCACGCGGCCATCGTGGCAGATTCGCTTCGCGTTCCTTGGGTTCCGCTGTTCAGCTCGCCTCAAATCAACTCGTTGAAGTGGCTAGATTGGTCCATGTCGGTTGAGGTCCCTTACAAGCCGCTCAGTCTGCCGCCGAGCTCTCCTTCGGAAGTCCTCAGGAACAAGGTTCTGGGATGGTACGGAGAGCGGTTTAGCATCTCGGACCCCTCCCCTGAAAAGGCGGTTCAACACTTCGAATCGTCGAGGCGAGCCAAGGAAGCGCGCTGGTGGAGATTCTATTCAACCTGGTGCCGCAGATTTTGCTACACGCTGCCAAGTAGAGCGATCCGCTCAAGGCCGCTAGCCAAATGGGAACGACAGGTGAAGGAAGACCTTATCGATCGAGCCTCGGAGGCTCTCATCGAGGCTGCCGGAAAAACTTCTTATTTAAGTTCTGACAAGATTCTCGCGAGCCGAACAGAAGAACTCCTGGCTCGCCTGCAGTTATTGCCTGGGGCATCTGCAGAATGATTGTGCGTCACGAAAAGCTTAGCGTTATCGAAAATCTGAATATGAAAAAAGTGGACACCGATCTTCCCGTTTTACCGAAGCCGCAGCTTCGAACTGTGGTCGTAATCAATGACAACGCAAATGTTACGGGCGGTGCGGATAAAATTGCGCTAACAAGCGTTGCCGAGCTTGCAAAACGAGGATATCGCGTTTTTCTACTCACAGCCGTGGGCGAGCTTCCAAACGAATATGCGGAGATTCCCAACCTCACGGTTATTTCTACCGAACAATATGACCTGCTTGGAAACCCCAGTCGACTCCGTGCCGCCGCTCAAGGCCTTTGGAATACAAAGAGCGCCAAAGTAGCAGCGGAGTTATTCAATAGTTTGGATAAGCAAACAACAGTAGTCCACGTTCACCTTTGGGCGAAAGCACTTTCGTCCAGTGTCGTTCAAGCAGCCATCGCAAGAAACTTCCAGGTGGTCATAACCATCCACGATTACTTGCTCGCCTGTCCGACAGGTACGTTATTCATTCATCCGCAAAAAACAATATGTCACATTCAGCCGATGAGCCTGAAGTGTATCTGCACCAACTGCGACTCCCGCACGTATACGGATAAGCTTTGGCGAGTTGCTCGTCAGAGTGTTCAGGAGAATATCGGAGGCATGCCGGGAGGAGTCAAACACTTCATTGGTATATCCGATTTGAGTTTAAATGTGATGCGGAACAACTTACCGTCTGGCGCAACCCTCTATCGGGTAGCTAACTTTGTTGACATGCCATGGCGCCCGCCAGCACCGGTTTTCGAAAACCAGAACTTTGTCTATACCGGCCGCTTGGTCGGGGAGAAGGGACCCGCACTCTTTGCACGAGCGGCAGAGAGCATGCAAGTTCCGACGCTCTTTATTGGTGAAGGAGGTTCCCATGAAGAAGTCTTAGCAGCAAATCCTCATGCTGAGATCACGGGTTGGCTCCCCTACAACGAAATTCAAGAGCGTTTGAGAAGTGCGCGCGCTTTCGTGTTTCCATCCCTCTGGTATGAAGTGCAGCCATTGGTCATTCTCGAAGCGATCGCGAACGGGGTACCCTGTATTGTCGCGGACACCTCTGCAGGACGTGAGATGATCGCTGACGGGGAAACAGGTTTCTGGTTCAAAGGGGGGAGTGTCTCAGATCTGGCAGATAAGATTCGGTGTCTCAAGGATCCCGCCGTGGCCGCACAGTTAGGGCAAACAGCGCACAAGAGATATTGGGCGAATCCCCACACAGTCGACCGGCACATTCAGGATCTTGAGTCGGTATATAGAAACATGTTGCGCACTATGGAACCTTAGCTTCCGCATTCAATGGAGGTATCGTCGACAATCATGGTGGGAACTCATCGCAGAATAACTGTCATCCTATGCACACTCAATCGGGCGGCTGTGCTGCACGATACCGTGCTCTCGATCCTTGCGCAGACAGTTCCGATCGAAGAAATCCTTATCGGAACGCCTCAACCGCAATCTGTCCAGGCTGCAACTTTGAGCCTGCCACGAATTAGGTTGATCGAGACCCGGCTGGGATTACCTGTACAGAGAAATGCGTGTCTAGATCAAGTTGCGCCGGGCATGGATCTGATTGCTTTCGTTGACGATGATATGGAGTTTTGCGGAGACTATTTTGAGCGAATGGTCCAGCTATTTGATGCAAATCCCGAGGTTACGGCCGCTTCCGGAAGACTCTTGCATGATGGTGGTATCGACTCCCCTATCGACCGAGCGAGTGCCGCAACGATGTGCCGCAATGCTGAGACACAGCCGTCGGCGGACTCAAGAGCGTTTGAGCCAAAGGCATATGCGTACGGTTGCAATATGGTCTTTCGAGCTCAGGAGATTCGCGGTCTTCGCTTCGATGAAGAACTGCCCCTATACGCTTGGCTCGAAGATAGCGACTTCTCGCATCGCGTGGTAGCCGGGCGAAGTCTTGGCTCCGTAACTTGCTTACAGGCGATCGCCGTCCACCTTGGTTGGCAGGGTGGACGGGTCGCGGGGATCAAGCTTGGATTTTCACAAATAGTCAATCCCTTCTATCTTTGGAGGAAATCGCGGACGTTTTCACTCCCGCATATCATTGTTCAATTTTGGTTGCGATGCCTCGTTGGCAATTTCCTGGGTACGATCCATGGTCCCGAGATCGAAGACCGGCCGGGTAGATTGCGCGGAAATTTCAAGGGCCTTTGGCATGTATTACAAGGACGATGCGACCCGAAAATGGCTATTCAGCTTGGCAATAGTGTTGGAAGCCCAAAGACTTAGGGCTCTCTGCTACGGAAATGGCCTCACGACTTAAGGCGCTGTGAGCTGCACAATGGTCAATTGGTCACTTACCGTAACCGGCAAGCTCGAGGATTGTAGCCCGCTCACTGCACTTACGGTTGTCCCATTCGCCTGCCAATGGTAGACACCCTGCACCGACACCGGTTTCGCGAAATTGATGTTAATGTTTCTTGACGCGACAGTGAGGGGCGTCTTCGCGTTCACGTCGTAGCAAGCCTCTTCCACCCAGATCGCGAGAAGGTAGGTTCCGTCGCGTTTCTGTAGCAGCAGGTGGTGCACGTCGGATGCGGAGTTTGAGATCGCGTACACCAGGCTCGTCGTGGTGTACGCTGCTCCCGGATCTGAAAGCATCTGCATCAACGATCTCAAAGCCACGTACTGAGGCTTCTGCGTTCCGTTGGACTGAAGAAGGCCATACGAGCCTCCGGAAAGCTGATCGTCAGCCAGTTCGTAGATATACGTGCGCTTGATTCCATCCAGGTATTGCTCTAGCAGCATCCGCGGAATGTATTTTGCGATCACCGCATCCGGATCACTCTCGGCCGAAGGATTGTCCCAGTAGCCGTCCTCCGTGGAAACAAGAGGCGAAGTCGGCCATTCTGTCTGGGCAGTCTTAATCGCGAACGCAACACTTCCATACCCCTGGGGTGTCCACCCGGGCGTGCCGGGATTCCTGCCCCCGGGATAGTTATGAAGGTTTCCCTGGGTAAAGAACCCGCTGACCGATCCCAGTTGAGCATAAGAATTATTGGCGGAATACCATTTTTGATTCACCAGACTTGGACCAATCACCGTAATTCCTGGCATGGGATTATCGTCATGAACCGCGTTTTGAATCGTCGGAAGGTATGCGCGGAGATCCGCAGCCCAGTTTGCATTTCCGCTCGTGTCATATTCGTTCGGAGCTTCCACCGCCTCCATATCCCCGACGCGTGCGGGGTACGCTTTGATCAGCGATGCTGGCTGGTTGATCGACGTGATGAAATCTGCGTAAATACCATTCGTCGCGAGAGTTTTGTGAGCAGTGTAATAGGCGGCGGGGCCCGCCCCCCAATCAGCAAGGCCGTCCCTCACATGCGAAATGCGCAGGTCTTTCAAAGACGCGAGGATGAGTGGAAAGTTACTGGTGTAGAGCGTGTTTCCAAACCCAAGATGAACATTGATCCCCACCGTATTCGTAAAGTCCATCGCGCTTGCCGGCTGTTCTCCCGTGCCGCCCGTTGGGGAGGACGCTCCAGAAGCCGCGATCGTAAAGCTGCTGCTTACCGCGGATGTGAGGCCCTTCGCCGACGCGATCAACTGATATCCCGCGCCCGCCCGCGTGATGGAAAGGTTGGTGAAGACTGCGCTAGATGTCGACGGCATCTCCGTCGACACTCCCGTCAGCGTTCCACCAGCTGAATTTGCAGCGAGGGACAGGGTCACTGGAACCGACGGCATAGCCACGGGGTTCCCGGATGCATCATCGGCGATGACTGCAATCCCAGGAGCAATGGCCGCGCCCGCGGCTGCGTCGGATGGCTGGGTCAGAAAAGCCAGCTTGGTCGCTGCGGACCTGATCACGTATGTTCCGCCAGCCACAGGACTACTCAGCCCATCAAGAAGGGCAACCGCATTCACTGTCTGAGAGTGCGTCAGCGTGAAGGGTCCGGAGTATAACGCGCTCGAACTGGTGGGCTCACTGCCGTCCGTGGTGTAGTGGATCGCCGCGCCCGCAGTCATCTCTGCGATGTTTACCTGCTGCCCACTCGCATAGCTGCCGCTAGCCGGCGATAGGACGGGTGCGTCCGGTGGGGAAAGGATGGGCAGTGTCCAGTCGCTCGGCGGCGATGCGAGGGTTGGCTGGAAGGGAGAACTCGACGACGACAGGGAATAGATCTCGTCAACGTTCTGGCTCGGGTTCTGCGCGATCGCGAGGGACGCGGCGACCGTATCGCTTGGCGGAGCAGTGGAACCAACGGTGGCCTCGGAGAAGAGCCGACCGCACGCAGTGCCGTCTCCAGCATCACCGCCGCTCGAGTCTACGCATGCCGAGAAGATTCCCGCTAGCGTATTAAGTTTCGCCGTAGGGGCAATATCGGGAGGTGTCAGCATCGGCCCCGGAGCTACGCCGACGGGTATATTCGCCAACGAATTGATGTAGATCCCCACCCCGGCATACGAAGACTCGCTTGCAAATCCGATCCGCGCCAAGCTCTTGGCGTAACTGGCCAGGGGCCAGAGCGAAGCAATGGTCGTCACTTCGTTGATCGATATCGGCGTCGCACTCGTCAGGGTGCCGCACGGCCCAAGAGCCGCCAATAAGGCGATCGAGGAGTTGTTCGTTCCAGGGGCCAGCCCCGGATTTCCTCCTTGCGCCACGATGTAGACGATGGAATCGGAGCTGGGGCAGGTATAAAGTCCCGTGAGGTCGAAGTTTCCAGAGCTGTCCGTGCGAACTTCCTTTGAGATCAAAGGAGTGGCTGCGGAGCCGTTGCCGGTTGTTCCTGCGGCATAAACCTGGATCAGCGATCCACTGATCGTCTCTTGCCCGCCACGAACGGTGCCTCCGATATGGACCACATTCGAAAGCGGGAGACTCACGTTGGCTCCACAACCTAGAAGCACAGCAAATGCGAGCATTCCCATGAGCAAGGATACCGAGTGGTAAGCACGCTTCAAAAGCAGGATCCCAAAATGAAAAGTGAAAAAACCGATTTGCACAATCCGCACCCCATTCAAAGCGGAAAGTGTTCCCGATTGAGATCCTTAGTAACTATATTATCAGAACTTTAGATTCAAAAATTTATTACTATTATCTCCATACTTTACGCGTCGATAATCGTAAAGCATCGTTTACCCCGCTATCAAGCACAGTCGGTTAGCCTTCACGGACCCGAACGGTACATGATAGAAGGAGGATCATTGCTGGTCTCGCGGTCTGGATTAGAGAGATTCACCCGAAATCTCGCTCACCCCGCCTTGGATCGTCGGAGTCCATCCTTCAGGCCGAGGAGGGTTGCCCGTGACCGACCCCCTACATGCAGCGCCGCGCTAAGTAGTATGGCGGTACACACCGACAACAGGGCGAAGGGATGATGACGTCGAGTGAAGAGGACGCGCCCCCTGATGAAATGAAACACAGATACAGCGCTATATTTCTCGACCGGACGCTTTGGCCCTATCGTAGACCCTTCCTTGTGATAGACGACGCTTTCGGGGCTGTAAGCGAGCCCGAAGCGCCCTGCTGCTCTGGTTACCCAATCAATTTCCTCGAAGTAGAGGAAGTATTCTTCATTCATCAGACCAACGACTTCCAGAAACTCCTTGCGAACCAACACGGATGCCCCGAGGACGTATTTCATCTTGGCTTCTACTAAGGACGCAGGTGGCAAATGGCGAGCGTCTCCAGATGAGCCGATATATAGAGTGCGAGCGAGCCAACGATTGTAAACAGAGCCTCCCAAGCATTGGACCGTGACTGGATCACGGTAAAAAAGTAACGTTGAACCACATATACCCGCGTCAGGACGCTCTTCCATCCGCTTGATCATGGAACTCAACGCATCCGGCCGAACGACAGTATCGTTGTTGAGCAACCACGCGTATTGGAGATCCCCGGCACGAAGTGCCAGGCGAAGTCCTACATTGTTGCCACCGGCAAAGCCCAGGTTTGCACCAGTCGCCACCAGAAACAAGTGTTCGCTTCGAATCCCCAATCCAATCTGCTCTCCGGCTTCGATTCTGAGAAATGGAATTGGTTTTGGATAAGGTGGTGAGCTGAGGTGCTGCAACTCAGGGTTAGAGCATTCAGCTGGAAGACTGCCGCTAGCCCAATCTGCAATCCGGTCGAGCGAATTATCTTCCGAGGCATTGTCGCAGACGATCACTCGAAATGCCGCATTGCTCAGCCGAAATACTGACTCGAGACACTCGATCGTATCTCTCCAGCCATTCCAATTAAGAAGGATGATATAAACCATTTGCTCCCGCTTCTCCCGATAGCCTTAGGGGTCTGCAATGGCAGCCCAAACTTCTTCGGTCTGGACTTTGTCCGAGGCAATGAAGCCCGCACGTCAACAACATCATCAGGGGAATCACGGAATTCGAGCGCATAGAACTACGATTTTGCCTTGTCAAAAAGAGCGTCGCAAGATGATTCCTACAAAGTTGAGTTTTCGGCAAGTTCGAGCCCAAGTTGCCGATAACACCGCTATCAGGGGAGCAACCTGAATGTGCTTGGGGCAGCCAAGCTAACGAAGGCGCTCCTATACGCCTTATAGAACGGCGCCATAATTTACGATCAAAGGACCGTGAGTTCTATGATGCAGATCATCAACCTTTGCTCGACTGTTCACTAAAAGAATTTCGTAACAGCCTCGATCAGCCGGACAGTATCGACCAGTTCGGGGGCGCCAAGGGCCTTCCAGTGACTACCTTAGTTTGTTTGACGAACGATTAAGCCTGTGTCGCGCGCAGGAAACGCGCGTATCGCTTGTAGCCAACTGAATTCGGGTATTGTTTTAGAGACACACAAAGGAGCTCCAGCTTGAGGCGATATTTATTGATTGCGACGGGAGGAGCGCTGGGAGCCTTGGCCCGATATCTGGTTGGCGTCTTTGCGGCTGAGCATTTCAGGTCGAGATTTCCGGTCGGCACCTTCTCCATCAATATCAGCGCATGCTTCATGATTGGCTTCATCCTCGAGTACCTCACACGCCATACCGATATGAATCCGGCCTGGCGGTATGGGTTTGCTATCGGATTTCTGGGTGCATACTCAACGTTTTCCAGCTTTGAGTGGGAGACGTGGTCAGAATTGACAAATGGAGCCTATTGGATGGGGCTTCTTTACGTAGGAGCAAGCCTTATCATCGGTCTCCTTGCGGTCGGACTCGGATCAGCGACGGCGCGATCCGTAAGCTAAGTGCCAGGGACCGTGGGATTTACTCCTCTGGTACCACGGAACCATGTTTGGTTCGTGTTATCCACTGAATTCATGAAATCCACACGTAAAGCCCTTGATAGATGCAGGGCTGCGAAGCATACTCGCACCTAGGGGCATGCCGCATGACGCGGCTGCTGTGAAGCCAAGTACTAAGAGATGAGCGCCGTGAGCCGATACTGCCGTGAAGATGTTCTGCGCATTCTCAGGTTGCCTATCCGCCAACTCACTGCGTGGGAAAAGGCTGGACTCATTGCTTCTTCCGAAAATTATTCGTTCGATGAATTGGTGCAGCTGCGCAAACTGCGCGATCTGACGGCTACAAGGATCTCTGTCAAGAGCATCCGCCAGTCCGTAGATGCGATGCAGCGAGTATCAGGCATGGTAAATCCGCTGCTGGAATCAGTAGCCGTTCTGCACGGCTCAAGACTTGCTTTCCGGCAATGGGGCGCGCTGGTGGATCCCATGACCAGGCAGATGGCCTTTGACTTCGAATTAGTGCCGTCGAACGGGATGGCGGTCGTCCGAAAGAACGGCCAGGAATTATCTCCAAATTACGCCGAGCTACACGAGATGTTTCTGCGGGCAGTGCGGCTTGAGGATATTCCCGGGCGCCTGGAAGAAGCCAAGAGCGTGTATCAAACGATCCTCGAGATCCAGCCCGAACATGCGGCCGCTGCTATCAATCTCGGGACAATTTTTTACAACGAGAAAGACTTTGTGCAGGCAGAGCAGCGATACCGGCAAGCGGTCGAAGCTGATCCTGAATATGCCTTGGCATTTTTTGATCTGGGGAATGTGCTGGACGAGCAGCAGCGGATGGATGAGGCTATCGAGGCGTATCAGCGAGCCCTTGCCCTGGTGCCTCAGTATGCGGATGCTCACTATAATCTTGCGCTGGCGTATGAGCGTATTCAGGAACCCCGGAAAGCTCTGCGGCATTGGACCAGCTATACAAGGTTAGATCCCACTGGGCCATGGGCGAGCCATGCGCGCAGTCAGGCAAGGAAGATCCTTGGCAGCGAGCGGTTAGCAATCGTTACCAGGCATGGCCGCACGATGCGGATTGCCGGCTAACTAGCCTTCACCGTCTTCCCTCACAATCCTCCGGCAAGACCCGTGATTTCGCGGGTGATGAGCTATGGAGTAAACTCCGATGCAAAGCGAATAGCCTTATTGCGTTGCTTAGGAGACCTTGCCTGATGGCTGAACATACGACCTTTCGACCCTTTGTTCCAGCGAATGAGGATCGAAAGGAACTGTCGATACGTGCGCTGCTTTTGGGCTCGATCTTTGGAGTAATCTTCGGCGCGGTTACGGTTTATGTTGGTTTGCGCGCCGGCCTGACAGTGGCTGCGAGCATTCCAATTTCTGTCTTGTCGATCTCGATCCTTCGGGCTTTCGGGCGTGCTTCGATTCTGGAAAACAATATTGTGCAGACGACTGGCAACGCGGGCCAGTCCATTGCCTCAGGCGTAATCTTCACGCTGCCTGCGCTGATCTTCTTAGGGTTCGATCTTGAGAGTTCGCGAATCTTTGCGCTGGCCCTGTTCGGCGGTTGGCTTGGCGTGCTATTCATGATTCCGCTGCGGCGACAGTTAATCGTAGAAGAGCACGGAACGCTTACCTACCCTGAGGGAACGGCTTGCGCGGATGTGTTGCAGGCCGGCGAACGAGGTGGGTCGTTTGCGAGCCGTGTGTTCCTGGGGCTCGGGCTTGGCGGGTTGTACACGCTCTTCCAAAATGAAAATCTCCTCAGCCTGTTTCCGGCTACGCCGAACTGGTCACCGAACTTCGACCCTAACGGTCAGCAGATTCTCAAGGGCGCTGCGATTCGGGCGGATGTTACGCCGGAGTACCTGGGGGTGGGGTACATCATCGGGTTGCGGGTGTCGGCGATTATGCTGGCAGGCGGGGTGTTCAGCTGGCTGGTACTGATGCCGGCGATTGTGTTCTTCGGCAAGCACCTCCCGGGGCCGTTGTATCCGGGCGTGGTGCCGATTGCGCAGATGAGTCCCAGTGAGCTTTGGTCGACGTATGTGCGGCCGATGGGAGCTGGCGCGGTTGCGGCTAGCGGGTTAATTACCCTGCTGCGGACGGCGCCGACGATTGTGAGTGCGCTTACCTCGGGGTTTGCCAAGATGGGGTTGGGCAAGGGTGCGGTGGCGAGCAAGCCGCTGCGCACTGAGAACGACATTCCCATGAGCGTGGTGATTGCGGGCAGCCTGGTGCTGATCGTGCTGATGTTCCTGTTCCTGCAGTTCAAGCCGGTTCCGGGAGCGCAGGTTGGTTGGTTGGCAAACCTGGCGGCGAGCTTGCTGGTGGTGGTGTTCGGGTTCCTGTTCGTTACTGTGTCGGCGCGGATCGTGGGCATTGTGGGGTCGAGTGCTAGCCCAGTCAGTGGGATGACGATTGCTACGTTGATGGCAGTTGCCGCGATCTTTCTGGTGAAGGGATGGACGGCTCCGGCGTTTGGGGCACTGGCAATCACCATCGGTGGAATGGTGTGCATTGCCGCATCCAATGCGGGCGATACGAGCCAGGATCTGAAGACCGGGTTCCTGATTGGGGCGACGCCTTGGAAGCAACAGGTGGCGGTAATGGTTGGGGTGATTGTGTCGGTGTTCTCGATTGGGGCAACGCTGAACGCGATGAACAAAGGGTTGGAGAGCTTCCAGCAACTACCCACGGCTCGGGCGATCTCGTTGGCGGCTCTGCCGGATGGCGTGACCAACCAGGGGAACTTCAAGCACGATCATGTGACGGTGACACTGCGGCCGCCCGCGGGGAGTTCGGGCTCGGCTCCGCATGAGGAGCTGTCGGATGCGACGAAGTACGTGGTGCTGAACTCGATTGGGTCGGCTACGTTGCAGGATGGGAAGTATCTCTATGACCCTGCAACCGGGAAGATCGAGGTGCAGTGGATTCAGGGGATTGGCAGCGAGAAGGCTGCTGCGCCGCAGGGACGTTTGATGGCTACGGTCATCAATGGCATCCTGAGCCGAAAGCTGCCTTGGAGCCTGGTGCTGCTCGGGGTTGCGCTGGTGATTGGGATTGAGCTGCTGGGGGTTCGGTCGCTGACGTTTGCGGTGGGAGCGTACTTGTCGATTGGGACGACGCTGGCAATTTTTGTTGGAGGTGTCGTTCGGTGGATGGTGGATAGCGCACTGGCGAAGAGCGGTGATGGGCCAAAGACGGATGCGGAGAGCGAAATCTCTTCGGGGAGTTTGTATGCTTCGGGGCTGATTGCTGCTGGCGGCATTATGGGATTGCTGGGTGTTTGCGTGAAACTTTATGAGGCAGCGACCGATAAGGTGATTCCGAGTTTCTCGTCGACCAATCCGCTGCATAAAGATTGGATCAGTGTGATCTGCTTCGCAGCGCTCGCGTTCAGTCTGTATTACTTTGCAAGGAAGCCATTGGATTCAGAGAAGATTCTGGAGCAGGTTGAGAGCGAGGAACTGTAGATGAAGCGTTGGATAGTGATGTTGGCTGTGGTGATGGTCGTGGTGCCGGTGGGGGCGCGGGCGGACGAGGCGTCCAAGCAAGCGAAGGTAAAGGAATTGTTCGCCCTGATGCATGTTGATCACAGTCTGGACCGGATGCGCGGCTCGATGGAGCAACAGGTGCAGTTGACCGCGAAGAATGCTCCGGGAACCGAGCAGATGACGCCGGAGAAGAAGAAGATCCAACAGGAGTTCGTCGACAACTCGATGAAGGTGGTTGACCAAAGTTTCAGTTGGCCCGTGTTGGAGCCTGCCTATCTGAAGCTTTACGCAGACATGTACACCGAGCCGGAGTTGGATGGAATCCTGGCATTTTATAAATCGCCTGCGGGACAGGCCATGCTGACCAAGACGCCCGAGTTGTCGGCCGGCGTGATGCAGATTGTGCACAGCCACATGGGCGACTTCCAGCCGAAGATGCAGTCGTTGCAGGAGCTGTATTTGAAGGCGATGACCCCAGCAGCGCACTAAGAGCTCTGATTGCTTTGGCCCTGCTCCAAACCTTGGATTGTCGCATCTCCATCGACAGGTCCGCTGTAGGTCATCTGGACGATCGTGCAATCATCGCCCGGTGGCTGCCCGGCACAAAACTCGGTCATGCTCTCGAGCATTCGCTCCATTTCCATGCAGAGCGCAGCCGAATCCAGCCTTTCTTCCCCAAAGAATTCTCCTTGCGGGTCTTCCGCCTCTGTAAACCCGTCGCTCACCAGAACCACGCGCGAGCCGGCACGAAGCTTCGTAATGCCGGTCGTATACTCGGCGCCATCGATCAGGCCTACAGGAAAATTCGCAGTCTCGAGCCGTGAAATCGTCGCGTCTGAACACACTCGAGGTTGTATATGGCCACAGTTCATATACTCGAGTGTGCCGTCCTCATGCAGCCGCAGCAAGAGCATCGTCGCGTACTTCCCAATATTCTTCTGGCATAAATATCGATTGGTCGCCGACGCGATCATCTCGAGCGGCTGCTGCGCCTGCAGTTGAACGTACAGCATTCCCTGCAGGGTTGCGGCCAGAATAGCAGCCGAAATTCCCTTGCCGGAGACATCCACCAGCGCGACATTGAGCATGTCCTCGCCGGGAATCACATCGAAGAAGTCGCCACCTACAGCGCTGCATGCCACACTTTTCGCCTGCACGTTCGCGAACGGAAAGGAGGGTATGTGCATGGCCATCAATCCCTGTTGGATGGCCGCTGCAATCTGCAACTCCTCTTTATGTTGCCGCGCCTGATCTTCAATTGCGGCGAGCTGCGCGTTGTCCACGAGAGCTGCAGCCTCCCGGGCAATCGTTCTCATGAGGTCGTGGTCCACATCGGAGTCGCGCTCCGGGCGGAGGCGGCTCTCGAGATATAGCACGCCGAATACTCGCCTCGCATGATCTTCTTCGCGGGAACGCCGCCCAGCTTCTCTCAGCCGGCGAAGAGGAATGCAGATGATCTGGTGGATGTTTTGTGCAAGAATGCTTTCCGGAACAGCGCTCTCCGCCGACAACGTGTCCGTAACCAGGAACTGATCCGCACCTTCGATCGCCTGGCGCATCACGGTCTGTGACACCGCAGGCGTCTCCGTCAGGACGTGTTTGCCCGCGTCCATACCGAGCGCGAGCTCCAGCACTCCTTCGGGGTTTGCCAGAAAGACATACCCGCGCTCTACTTTGGCCAACGCTAAGGTCGACTCCAGCAACGATGCCAGAACGCGGTCCACCCCGCCCGCGCTGTTGAGGTCCCGAGCGGCCTGCAGAAACCAGCGCAGTTTTTCCAGGTCCGACGGCTGCGCACGGATCCCCTGCATCTGTTCCAGGATGGTCAGGTTCGTCGAGCCTTCCCTGGCTTCAGTCTCAAATCGCAGTTCCGGTCCTTCGAGCGATCCGAACCGAATGGAGTCTCGAGGTAGCAGCGTGCTCTTGCGGATTCGCTCCCCGTTTACAAAAGTTCCATGGCTGCTCTTGGTGTCTTCGAGGACAAACTCTTCGCCCTCCCGCGTGATCCTCGCGTGGCTGCGCGAGATATAGGTCTGGGGCAACATCAGGTCGCATTCGGTCGAGCGCCCAATCACAAACGGGAACCGTTCGATCGGTATAGTTCGGCGGCTCGTACCATCGATGAGCTGCATCGAGAGCGATCGCATCTCTGGGGACTCCATCCTGTCCATTGCGCCCTCCGTCTCTGCAATCTGCGGGTTTTGACACCAAAATGCGAAGTTGGCGTATAGCCCTGTCAAGTTTCTAATTCCCAGAAAGGAGGATTTCTAATGGACATCACATTCGCAATTGTGGTGGCGCTGAGCTCCCTGTTCTCCGGTGTCACTCCTAACGACGCACATAGCATTCAAATTGGCAATTAATAGAAGCGGTCTGTTGCACCTGGAGGATGAGTCGCTCCAGGTGCAGTCCGCCGTTCCTGTCAGTCACCGATTTGAATGGAATGCGCGCCAGTTAGAATTTCCTCCTTCGGGCACTTTTTAGTTTCGTAAGAATAGACATGATACTTCCAAGTGGTTTTAGAGGGAAATCCTGTCAAATCGATGAAGACTTCATGCTTCAGTTTAGCTGCGAATTTCTTCCTGCCGCTTGCAGCTTCCACACATATCAGACAACCTTCCGAAGGAACCTTAATCGTCAGACACCCGTCAGACGCTGGTATGGTCAAAGAATTCGGCGTGGCGCTACAGTCGCTATTGATCGTAAGAGTGGCCATTCTGTCTCCTTCTTATTGATTCAATTGGATGACGTATCTCCTGCTACTTCTTTTACGCCCTCTGTTATAGCCCCTTTCATTCAGAAAGAGATAGAGTCGATAGCTATTTTTAGCTCTGAATGGATTCAATTGGGTTAGCACCCTTGCTATTTTCTAGGTCGACGAAGACCTGGGTCTTTAAGCAGTGACTGCGCTTCAGGGTCGTTGAGGGCCTCCTGCCAGGGGTAGCCTTTGGCGAATGCTTTGTTCATGAACTTCACCGCAAGCTTTCGATTGCCTAAATCCTCATACGTCGTCGCCACCGCTTCGAGATTATTTGGATCGTCCGGAGTCAGCGCCAGCGCAGTCTGGATATGAGGTTCAGCCTGATCACGCGGTCCGAATCTTGCGCAGAGATTGGCGTAAACGGAGTGGGCGTTCGCATCCTGAGGATTTAGCTTCAGCGCTTCGAGGATCCGGTGCTTCTCGCTCGCAGCCGCCCCCTGCGCTCCGGGTTCATCATTAAGCCACTCGAATGCATCCCGAAGGTTGTCCCAAACAAGGTAATCGGCGGAATTGAGGGTTAGAGCCTGCTGGGTCGCCTCGGCTGACTCGTGATACCGATGCTGCTGATACAGCAGAAATCCAAGATTGGCGTAAGCGCCTGAGCTGGGACTTAATGCGATCGATTGTTTCAACGCTGATTCAGCCAGCGGTAGATTCCTGGCGTCGCCCGAATCGACATACGCTCCGCCGAGATTCGCGAGTACCTGGGCATTGTCCGGCGTGAGTTGGAGGGCATGTTGGTATTGCGCGATGGCATCGGAATATTTGTGCTGGCGCTGCAAATACTTTGCCAGGGTTTCGTATCCCTTCCAGTCATCAGGCCGCATAACGGCGGCCTTCTGAAAAGCGGCTTCTGCATCTGCGTTGCGGCCGGCATGTTCGTAGGCATGGGCAAGTCCGGTGACCGCGGACGCATCTCGGGGATTGAGAGATAACGCCTGCTGAAACTCTGCCAGCGCGAGGTCGAGCTTGCCAGTTGAATCATGAATCCGACCCAGCGTTACGTAGGTTTCCGGGATGCGGTTGTCGAGCTGGATCGACTTGCGGCAGTTATCTTCGGCCTCGGTGAGCCATGCTGGATTTTGATCGACCGTATACCTGAGCCGGTAGGCCTCACCGAGCTGGGCGTAGCCGAGGGCGAACTGCGGATCTGTCTTGATGGAATTGTTGAGCGCGGCAATCGCGAGCTCAAGGTTTCCCGGCTTATCGTAACGCTGCATGTAGCCAAGCGCCGTCAGGTAATCCTCATAGGCGGCTGGGTTCGAGCGGCCACCTCCGCTGCGCGGCGTGCCGGCGGTCACGGAGACATCCATGAGTTTCGCCAGCCGGGAGACAGCCTCGTCTTCGAGCGCGGACAGGTCGCCCGCCTTGTCTTCTACCTCCGCCGAGCCGACCTGCCGCATAGTCTTGGTGTCAATCAGATCGACAGAGAGGTGAGTGTCGCTGCCGTCCCGCTCCACCGAGCCTTTTACCACAAGATTTGCGCCCAGTTCTTTCAGCGCTTCGGATGGGTTGCTAATCTTACGGCGGCGCACCTCACTGTTGGGTACCACCCACAGCGACTGGTTGCCGACATCTAGATTGGACAATCGTCCCGCGAGTGAATCCATGAGGCCGTCGGTGAGCGCGGCATTTTCAGGATTACTCCCGATGCTATCGAAGGGAAGAACCGCGATATGCTTTTGCTTGGGCGCGCCGGCGATGAGCGTTGCAACTCTGCGGTGCAGCGGTGGAACCAGCCACGTCACCACGCCGAGCACCACCAGCAACAATAAGACACCTGCCACAACCAACAGAGGTTTGAACCCGGATGCGGTCGGCTTCCACACGGAACTCGAAGCGCCTTCGCGTGCGCGGCGCGTCAGCGCGGTCTCCCGGCTGCTTCGGGAGGGCGGTGTCAGCTTGTCGGTGACCGTAGCGGCCTCTAGACCAGGCGACAGCTTGGTGCTGGCATCCTCGAGATCCCAAAGAAACTCGGCACATGAACCATAGCGTCGGGCGGCGTCCTTGGTAAGCGCGCGATAGATTACAGGCTGCAGCGCTGGATCCACCGAGCCGATGCTCTGCGGCGCCTCGTTGAGTACAGCGAAGAGGACGGAAGGCATCGTTTCGCGATGAAATGGATTGACGCCGGTCAGCATCTCCGCCAACACAACGCCGAGGGCCCAGATGTCGCAGCGCCGATCGACCGGGTGGCCCAGCGCCTGTTCAGGCGACATATACGACACCGTCCCTGAGATCCCCGCCATCGATGCCGTCTGTGCACTGACCACGTGCGCCAGGCCAAAGTCCACAATCTTGATCAGGCCAGAGGCCGTCAGCATCACGTTCGACGGCTTGATATCGCGGTGAACGATGCCGTGTGCGTGGGCCTCCGCCAGCCCGTGTGCCATCTGCTCTGCGATGTCGATAGCCTGATGCTCGGGAAGTGGTCCGCGACGAATATACTCCGCCAGCGAAGCCCCTTCGTAGAACGCCATGATGATAAACGTGCGCCCGTCGCGGGTCTCCTCCACTCCATGAATGACGCCGATGTTGGGATGGTCGAGCGAGGACGCTGTTCGGGCTTCGCGCAGAAAGCGCTCTTTGTCGGAAGGGCTGGAATTGAACTCCGGAGGGAGGAACTTAAGGGCGACGACTCTGTCCAGACGCAGATCGACGGCGCGATACACCACACCCATACCCCCGGATCCCGCAACACCGAGTATGCGGTAGTTGCCGGCGACGGATTCTCCCTCGGTGAGGCTTTGCTTCAGCTCGGGCATGGAGGGTTCTCATGGCGCTCCATCAATTCGCCATCCTTGACGCCTATGTAGGCGCCAAGTGCAAGACGCAACAGGAGCAGTCTTCAAATGGTATGACCGGAAGGGGTCAATTGAACATAATTTCATTCAATTTGATGACATTTGTCCTCCGAATCTTGTTGACCGTTGGAATTGAATATTTATGTCCGAAGTCGGGAGTTGGTTGATTGTCTAGCAATTCACGCAAGCAGATATGCGAAGGGTGTTTACTCGTCTCGACGAGCCAGATCTTCTTCGCGCTGTTCGATGGCGCTCGCTGCATCCGGCACGATTTTCTGCAAGATCGCGAGTAAACGCTTCGGATCAAAGGACTCGAGCTGCTGGGTCACGCCTTCGCAATTGGTCGAGCCCGGCGGGCAAATCGCAATGATGGGTAAATTGGGCCGTATCCGGCGTAATTCACGAACAAGATCTGAGCAGGGCATGTCGTCCATCCCCGCATCTAAGACAATCCCGTCGACGAGCGGGAATTTCTGGAGCGTGGCAATCGCCTCGGCTGAAGAATAGGAAGTGAGTACGTTGAATTTCGCCGTCTCGATGACTAACTTTCGAGTCGAAATGGCTCCGGCATGCTCACGATCGATCACGAGAAAACAAGGTCTAACCATCTGCAAAGTATGCCCCATGGAGCAGGGATTTGTCTCAAGAGTCCAGCACAACCCTTCCGAGGGTCCACCTGCAGAAGGGGGAGAGGGCGTGGCCGCTAGAGCTCGAGGATGATGGGCATGATGAGGGGGCGGCGGTTGGCGTTCTTTTGGAGGAAACGCTTGAGGTCGCCGCGGATCTTGTCCTTCATGACGCCGTAGTCGCGACGCTCTTCTTCGCTGGATTGCTCGAGAGTGCGGGCTACGATGTCGCGGGCGTTGCGGAGGAGTTCGGGGTCGTCGGCGGCGAAGCCACGGGTGGTGATTTCGGGGACGCCTTCGACCTGGCCGGTGCGCTTGTTGATGGCGATGATGGGGAGAAAGACTCCATCTTCGCCGAGGTGCTTTCGGTCCCTGATCACGGTGTCTTCGACGACGTCGGCGGTGGAGTTGTTGTCGATGCAGACGCGGCCGGTGGTGACTTTGCCGGTCTTCTCGGCGTGCTCGCGGTCGAGGGTGAGCACATCGCCGTCTTCGAGCAGGATGACCTTCTCTGGGACTCCGGTGGCGGCGGCTAGCTCGGCGTGGCGCTTGAGGTGCCGGTAGTCGCCATGGACGGGGATGAAGAACTTGGGGCGCACGAGGTTGATCATCATGCGGAGCTCTTCCTGCGAGCCGTGGCCGGAGACGTGAATTAGCCCATGCGTCCCGTCGTCGTGGATGACGCGGGCGTCGCGCCGCTCGAGGTGGTCGATGACGCGGTAGATGGCCTTCTCGTTGCCGGGGATGACGCGTGAGCTAAGCAGGACGGTGTCGCCGGGCTCGATCTTGGCGAAGCGGTGGTTGTCGACGGCGGCGCGGGAGAGCGCGGACATGGGCTCGCCCTGGGTGCCGGAGATCAGGATGCAGAGCTTGTTGGCTGGCGTGTCCTTGATCTGGTTGGGATGGATGATGAGGCCCTGGGGCGGATCGATGTACCCGAGGTCCTGCGCGATTTCGGTGGAGTTGTCGATGGAGCGGCCGATGAGCGCGACCTTGCGGCCGTGCTTGTGGGCGAGGTCCATGGCGATCCGGATGCGATGGATGGAGGAGGAGAAGCACGAGAAGAAGATGCGGCGCTTGGCGGCTCCGAAGATGTCATCAAGGCGGGGGATGACGGCCTTTTCGCCGGGGGTGAAGCCGGGGCGATCGACATTGGTGGAGTCCTGCAGGAGGCAGAGGACGTTCTGCTTGCCGAGGTCGGCGAAGGCCTGGAGATCGAAGGGGTGGCCGTCGGGGGAGGAGAGATCGATCTTGAAGTCGCCGGTGTGGACGACGATGCCGACGGGCGTGTGGATGGCGAAGGAGACGCAGTCGACCAGCGAGTGGGTGACGCGGATGGGGAGGACCGAGAAGACGCCGAGGTTGAAGCGGCGGCCAGGGAGGATCTCGATGAGCTCGGCGTCGTCGAGGAGGCGATGCTCTTCGAGCTTGCCCTCTACATAGGCCAGAGTAAATTCTGTTCCATAGACAGGGACGTTGAGGTCGGAGAGGATCCACGGGAGGCCGCCGATGTGATCCTCATGCCCGTGCGTAAGAATAATCCCGCGGACTTTCGCTCGGTTCTCGATGAGGTAGCTGATGTCGGGGACGACGATGTCGACGCCGAGGAGCTCTTCTTCTGGGAACATGAGGCCGGCGTCGATCACGATGATGTCGTCACCGTAGTGGAGTGCGAGGCAGTTCATGCCGAACTCGCCGAGTCCGCCGAGCGGGATTATTTGCAGTTTTTCATTAGCCATGGACCTTCAGTCTATCGCAGTACAGAAGGTCGAGCCGGATTCGGGAAAGATTGCGGCCGGATTGGGGGAAGATTGCGGCCGGATTGGCAGCAATCTACGCGGGATTCGCTTTGGGGGGAAGGGGTTCGAGATCCTGGGGAGCGGTTCGTGCGCGGGCGGCGCGGGCGAAGCGAGCGGAGACGATGGAATGCGTTCGTCCCCAGACGATTAGGAGAAAGAAGCCGTAGAAGGCTCGGCTGGCGTGGGGAAGGGGAAGGAGGAAGGCAAGGAGACAGCAGAGGAGGCCGACCGAGGCGGTGCCGATGTAGTTCCAGAAGTCAGCGAGGGTGAGAGTGATTTCCAGCGGACTGAGGTGGAGAGGCTTGCGTTTGAGCCACGCGTTGCCGTAGAGAGCGGCATAGCAGAGCTGTAAGGCGGCAAAGCCAGCGCCGTAGATTACCACGAGATCGCGCTGTTGGTACAAGCTGGAGAAGACGCCCGGGGCGGTATCGTGAGCCGCGAAGCTAAAGAGGAACTTGAGCGGATAGATGTAGGCGAGAACGGTGAAGAGCAGGGCAAAGTTGAGCCACATGGTGGTCGCGTCGTGGAGACCGTAGCGGCGAAAGAAGTTGAAGTGTGCGAGCCAGATGAAGATGAACAGACAAAAGCAGATGGCGAAGGCATAGAAGCCAAGAAGGACGGTGCGGAGCTGGTCAAAGGTGTGGGGAACAGCGGAGGAGACGACGATGAGGGTGAGAGCGAAGCCGAAGACGATGTCGGAGAAGCTGTCGATGCGCGAAGAAGACAGTCCGCGCAGACGGAAGCCTTGATGGGACTTTGGCTGGTGGGTGAACTGCATGGTTGCGGTCAGTGTAGCGCGTTGGGGAGTGGCCGGGATTCGACGGCGCGGGATCAGGTGTGGAGGGGTTCCAGATCCTGGGGCGTGGTGCTGGCGCGGACCCGGTGGATTTTGCGGCGGAAGATGAAGCCGTTGATGGTGCTCCAGATGCCGATGAGGAAGAAGAACCAGCCGGCGACCGGCGCGTGCTGGGGCGGGAGGAGGTGGGCGATCAAGGCGCAGAGGAGACAGACTCCGGCGTCGCCGAGCTTCTCCGATAGGTCTTCGACGGTGATGGCTTCTTCGAGGGGACTGAGCTGGAGGCGGCGACGTTGGCGCCAGGCGTTCCAGTAGAGTGCGGTGAAGCAGAAGTAGATGGCGGAAAAACCGAGGGAGTAGACCTCCATCATCTCGCGTGGTTGGTAGGGGTTGGAGAAGATGTGGGGATCGACCTGGATGCCGCTGGCCACGGCGAACATAAATTTGACCGGATAGACGTAGAAGAGGACGGAGAAGAGAAGAGCGGAGTTGATCCACATGGTGCCGGTATCGTGGAGGCCGTAGCGGCGGAAGAAGCGGAAGTGCGACATCCAGATGAGGATGAGGAAGACGAAGCAGATAGCGAAGGGAATGAAGCCGAGGAGGGCGGCGTGGAACTGGTCGTAAGTGCGGGGGACTTCGAGGGAGACGACGAGCAGGGTGAGGGCGAAGCCGAAGACGACATCGGAAAAAGCGTCGATGCGGGACATGTGCGTGCCGCGGAGACGGAAGCCGTCCTTGGTTACGAGGTCGTGATGTGTGGGCATCGTGGGGACAGTGTAGCGCGAGATGTCGGGGGATGAGTCTAGATGGCGCGGATCATGCGGGCGGGGAGGGTGAAGATGGCGCCGATGAGCTCGAAGACGCCGCCGACTACGATGCCGAGCAGGCGGAATGGTAGGAGAATCAGCCAGACGAAGGGGAAGAGGATCAGAGCGACGAGGGCTGCGGGCCAGCAGAGGATGAGGAGGATCAGGAATAGGAGAAGCTTCATGGGTCTTGGCTGCCTTTCTTTGGAGTATACGCAGGCGCGGGGGTGGTGGTTCCGTGGCTAGTTCGGGCTGTCTTTCGGGCGTGTCGCTGCTCTCCATAGGGTGCCATCTTTGAGCCGGCGTTGCCAGTTCTTTTGAACCTCCAAGACCCAGGGGCGGGGCGTACAGACGCTGTCGCCGCAGCGCATGTAGTCGTCGGGGCGGAAGTAATACCCGTTGTTCATGCAGGCGCCGAGTCCGTCCGTCATGCACTGGTACTCGGCGATCGGTTGGCTGACGAAGCGGGACATCAGGATGTCCAGACAGACGTAACCGATGGGAACCTGCATGGGCTTGGTCGTGGAATTGCCATCGAAACGGACCGAGGTCTGGCGACCGTCGTTGAGGCAATCGATGAGCAGGGGAACTGTTGTCATTGGATTGCGGAGGAGGGTTTGGACCTCAGAAACTGCCTTGGAAGATGGCGCACCGGCGCAGTCGCCCGGGCAGGTGACGGAGGCGTCGGCAGCGCCGTCATCGTAGTAATGCATGTGAAAGTCGGAGACCTTCAGGAGCGGCTCGATCAACTGCTGATATGCGGTTGAGCGCGAGGGCTGGCTGCCTGGTCCACAATCCATACACTTCGGATTGACCTGTGGGTGTGCAGTAGTTGCGGCGATGAGGAGAAGCATCAGCGAGCGCATAGAAGGTTAGCGGAGCAGATCTTCGAGGGCGGTGGAGAGGTCGGTTTTCTCGTCGCGGTATTTGACGATGATGGGGGTGTAGACGCTCAGGCCAAGGTCTTTGCCGTAGCCGTGCTGGATGGCCCGGCTGCCCGCTACGACGACGGCTCCCGAGGGGATGATCAGCGGCGTTTCGGATGTGGCTTTGTAGATGGTGTTGTTGGGGAGGTCGTAGACGGGGGTGCCGCGGGTGAGGATGACTCCAGAGGCGAGAACGGCGCGGGCACGGACGATGGTGCCTTCGTAGACGCCGGTGTTGCCGCCGGCGAGGACGTCGTCTTCGATGATGACGGGGGAGGCATTGATGGGTTCGAGGACGCCTCCGATCTGGCAGGCTGCGGAGAGGTGGACGCGCTTGCCGATCTGGGCGCAGGAGCCGACCAGGGCGTGGGAGTCGACGAGGGAATTTTCGTCGACGAAGGAGCCGGTGTTGATGTAGGCGGGCGGGACGACGATGACGCCGGGAGCGAGATAAGCGCCCGCACGAACAGCCGAGCCGCCGGTGACGATGCGGATGTTCTGCTCAGGCGTGAAGCGGCGGGTGGGGTAGGTGTGCTTGTCGATGCAGTGAAGCACGCCGTCGTCCACGGGCTCAAGATGGCCGAGACGGAAGCCAAGCAGGATGCCGCGCTTGACCCAGGCGTTGACGCGCCAGCCGGTCGGGGCGGTCGAATCGGGCTGGGCGGAGCGGAGGGTGCCGGCTTCGAGGGCGTCGCGGAGAGCGTGGAAGGCGGCGAGGGCGTCAGGGTTGCCGACAGCGGCGGTGCCCTGGGCGAACCAGTGCTCGATGAGGGGTTCGAGGTCTTGCGGGGATGCGGAGTTCATGGATGTGTTGATTGTAGCGGGCCTTCACTTGCTCGGCAGCAGGTTGAGACCGTGGAGGATGGATTCCAGTTTGGTGCGGGTGGCCTCGGTTACGGGGACCATGGGGAGGCGGAGTATTTCCGAGCAGCGGCCGAGGAGAGCGAGGGTGGCCTTGATGGGGGCGGGACTGGGCTCGATGAAATGGGCCTGCATGAGGGCGTAGTAGCGCTTGTTGAGGTCGCGGGCGCTGACCCAGTCGCCCGCAAGGGCAGCGTTGATCATGGAGGACATGGGGCCGGGGATCGCGTTGGACGCGACGGACACTAAACCTGTTCCGCCGAGAGCGATGACCGGCAGGGCGAGGGCGTCGTCGCCGGCAAGAACGGAGAAGTTGGGAGGGGCGTTAGCGAGGAGCTCGGTGATCTGGCCCATGACGCCGCTGGATTCCTTGATGGCGACGATGTTGGGGATCTCGGTCAGACGGAGAACCGTTTCGGGGAGCAGGTTCGTCGCGGTGCGGCCGGGGATGTTGTACAGGAGGATAGGCAGGTGCACGGCTTCGGCAATGGCGCGGAAGTGCTGGAACTGGCCTTCCTGGTTGGGACGGTTGTAGTAGGGGTTCGCGGTGAGGATGCCGGTGAGGTTGGGAATTTTGGCGATGCGCTTGGCGTTGTGGACGGCTTGGGCGGTGGCGTTATGGGTGCAGCCGGCGAAGATGGGGGCGCGGCCGGCGGCGACTTCGATGGTGATTTCGATGACGCGGTGGGTCTCGGCTTCGGTGAGGGTGGAGGCTTCGCCGGTGGTGCCGCAGGGGATGAGGAGAGAGACGCCCTGGGCGAGCTGGGATTCGACGAGAGCACGGAGGGCGGTCTCGTCCAGTGAGCCGTTGGGGTGGAACGGAGTGACGAGCGCGGTGCCGCAGCCTTGGAGTTTCATACCGAACCGAGTTTAGCTTGGATCGCTGTGGGACTGCTCGCCTGACTTGAAGGCTCGTGTCTGTTCGACGACTTTCTTCGGAGGCAGAAGCCAGAGGACGGCGACCAGGGCGATCATGCCGAGGGCTACGTTGGGTGACCAGTAGGAGGTGGGGATGGCGCCGAGATAGAGAGCGGTGGACGCGGCTTGCTTGAGGGGGCTACCAGCGACGGGTTGGCCGGAGGTGCTGCAGATGCAATTGGAGAGAACGATCCAGGTGATAGCGGGGAGAACGCAGGTGACAGCGTAGAGCGAGACGGCAAAGGGCGAGATGCCACGGTTGCCGATCCAGGTGGTGGCGAAGGGGATGAGCGAAAGCGTGAACAGGAAGGCGAGGTTCGACCAGAGGATGCCGTGGGTGACGTGGTCGAGATCGTCGACGAGGTAGTGGTGGTTGACCCAGTAGATGCCTGTCTGGACGAAGCTGAGGAGGTAGACGGTGAGGAGCGGAGCGAGGGCGATGAGGCCGTTGACGTTCGAGACTTCTTTGCCGGGAACGTGGAGCTCGAGCACCATGATGGTGATGATGACGGCGATAACTCCGTCGGAGAAGGCTTCGAGGCGGCCTGGGGATAGGGGCTTGGGCATGCGTGGACTCTGCAAGGAAGCATATATCAGGCAGAGATCTGTGAACCCCACCCATGACGAGGATGCCGTCATGAATGGGGCACCCGGAGGCGGCGGTTAGAAGAGGAGTTTGAGGCCGAGTTGGATTTGGCGGCTGGTGTTGGCTGTCGCCGTAATGACACCGGGCGTGCCGAGTGCGGCGGGTGTGGTTTGGTTGGCGGTGGTGCCCTGGGTGGGGCCGTTGGAGTAGACGACTTCGTTGGGGAGAGAGAGGTTGGTGTGGTTGAGAATGTTGAAGAACTCGGCGCGGAATTGCAGGCGGAAGCGTTGGGTGAGTTGCGTGGACTTGAGCAGGGAAAAATCCCAGTCCGCATAGCCCGGGCCTACGAGGCTATCGCGGCCTGCGTTGCCCACGGTGCCGTAGGCAGGCGCGGAGAAGGCATTGGGATTGAAATACTGGGCGGCGCGCTGCGCGGTGTTGCCGCCGGGGTAGAGTTTGCCGGTAAACGTCGGGTTGATATTGGGGCGGACAGGATTGCGGCTGTCACCCGAGCCGGTGGGGTTGTAGCCGAGCTGCGGGGAGAAGGGGAAGCCGGTGGAGAGGCTCACGATGGAGGCGAGGCTCCAGCCGGAGATGACGTGCGCGGTGAATTTGTTGGCGTTGGAGAGCAAGGCCTGGTTGGTGCCGAAGGGGAGATCGTAGGTGGCGTTGGCGGCGAAGAGGTGGCGGACGTCGGTGGCGGCGGGGCCGTAGTCGAGATGAGGGAGGGCGGGGACTGCGACAAAGGCTGGCGTGTTGGAGGAGACAGAGGTGTTCCACGCGGAGCCGTCGTCGAGATTTTTGGACCAGGTGTAGTTGATGCGGAACTGCAGGCCGTGGGACAGGTTGTGGCGCAGGTCGACGAAGAAGGCGTTGTAGTTGCCGGTGCCCCCTGACCACCAGGACGTGGTGTTGGCGACGGCGTTGTTAGCTTTCGTGGTGGTGGGGTAGTAGATGAGATTGTCGGCGAGGACTTCGAAGTCGGGCTCGTTGAGATCGCCGTTGAGGATCTGGTGATAGCTATGCGAGCCGTTGTAGCCGAGGGTGAGGGAGGTAGAAGGCGCGAGCTGCTGTTCGACTCTGAGAGTGTAGGAGAACAGCGTGGGCGTGGAGATATTGGTAGCGACGGTGGAGGGCGAAATCTTTGGCGTGCCGCTAATGGGGTTGGCTACGGTGGTGCTGGAGTAGGAGTTGACGGTGTTGTAGGGAGCGGCCTGGTCGAGGCGGTAGTCGAGCGCATCGAGCAGGGAATGGTGCAGGCCGGCAGAGGCGGTGACGCTGGTGCGGCCGTTTCCGAAGGCGTCCCAAGCCAGACCGACGCGCGGCTCGGGGAGGAAGAGGGCGCGGTTGTCGGTGAGGGCGTTGGAGAGGCCGGAGGTGGGGTTGGTGGAGATAACGCCCAGTGGTGCTCCGCTGCTGACGGCTCCGAAGGTGTAGACGCTGGCGCGGTCTTGCGACTCACTCCAGCCGGTGGACGACTCGCTGCGGAAACCGGCGCGGACCTGGAAGCGAGGCGTGATGCGCCAGGTGTCTTCGAGGAACGCGTCGGCGAAGAGGGTGCGCCAGCCTAGCTCGGTGATATCGGGCGCGTAGGTGAACGTCTTGATGGCGCCAGTGAGGAATGTTGCGAGAGAGGCGAAGGAGGCCTGGCCGTATTGATCCTGCGCGAGGTTGTCATTGGATTGCAGGCGCTGGATCCAGACGCCACCTTCGAGCGTGTGCTTGCCGATGGTGTAGAAGACGTGGTCGTCGAAGGTGAAGAGGTTGCGGGTGATGGCGTTATTGGCGCCGACGTTGGCGCCCGCGCCGGTGATGGAAGAGGCACCGTTGGAAGCGGTGGAGCCGGAGATAACGACGGCGTAGGTGGGGACGCCGGGACGGACGGACGGCGTGAGGGCTTGCTGGTCGGCGGGGACGTAACCATTGAAGTAGTAGCTGGCGCGGGAGAAACCGAAGCGCGCGACGTTGATGAAGTTAGGGGAGAAGATATGGTGCTCTTCGGCGCTGAGAACTTGCTCGCGGAGGGTTTCGTCGACGTAGGAGTAGGGGTTAGCCGAAGGGGAGACTGCGTCGGAGTCGTCGATGGTGTAGATGGAGTTGAAGGTGTCGTTGTTCGAGAGGTTGGCGTCGAAGCGGGTGGTGCCGAAGTCTTCGCGGATGTGTTGCGGCGCGGTGCCGATCCATTCGGCGATTCCGGTAGCTGCGCCGTTCTGCGTGATCTCGGGGCCGTTGGCGATGGGCCAGAGGTTGAGCAGCGGCTCGACGCTGGCGACGGCATGGGCGCGAGAAGTGGCGTCGGGGACCAGGGTGACGAGGGACTCGCCGAGGTTCTGGCGGTAGCCTTCGTAGTTAGCGAAGAGGAAGAGCTTGTTTTTGCGGATGGGGCCGCCGAGTGAGGCGCCGAAGTTGTTGCGCTGGAACTCGGGAATGCGGGGGCCGTCGAAGTAATTGCGCGCGTCGAAAAAGCTGTTGCGAATGAACTCGTATACGGAGCCGTGGAGCTGGTTGGTGCCGCCGGTGGTGGTGATGGATATCTGCGCGCCGTCGCGCTTGCCGTAGGCGGCGGAGTAGGTGTCGGTGACGACGTTGAACTCGCGAATGCCGTCGATGCCCAGCAACTGACCCGAAGTACCACCGGGCGTGGTGTTGATCAGCGACGCGCCCGTGTACTCGATGCCATTGAGGAGGAAGAGATTGTCTTGCGGACGGCGGCCGGAGACGGAGAACATGCTGCCGACGGAAGAGTTGGACGTGCCAACGCCACCGGAGCGCTGGTTGGTGTAGTTCACGGTGCCGGGGTTGAGCAGAATGAGCTGGTCGTAGGAGCGGCCGTTTAGAGGAAGCTGCTTGACCTGGCGGCTGTCGACGAGTCCGGAAGTTTGATCGGTGGAGGTGTTAACGATGGGCTGCGTGTCGTGGACGTTGACTGTCTCGCTGCCGGCGACGGAGAGAGCGAGGTTGAGGTTGAGGGTCTGGCCGGTGGTGAGGGTGACGTTGCGGGTGGTTTGGGTGAAGCCGGGCGCAGTGGCGGTGAGGGTGTAAGCGCCGACCGCGATGGAGGAGGCGACGTATTGGCCGGAGGCGTTGGTGCTAAGCGAGCGCTGGGCGCCGGTGTCGTCGTTATGAATGAGGACGTGGGCGCTGGGGATGGCGGCTCCGGAGCTGTCGGTGACGAGGCCGGCGATGGTGCCACCGACCACCTGGCCGCGGACGGAGATGGAGAGGAATAGGAGCAAGAGAGGGAGGGTGAGGCGAAGGCGTTGCATGGGACTCCTGAGTGTGGTGATCTGCCTGCGCGTGCTTGCGGCAGGCTTATGTGGAGTGAGTTGGGGGCTGGTTCTCGCGTGGGTTAGTTGGGGACTAACAGCGACAACAACAGCGGGGTGTTGCGAAACGTGCGGTGTGGAGATTCGTCATTGGGCGGCTCCGTGGTGGTAGACCGCTAGGACCATGCCGAGGGTGATGAGGGCGATGAAGATTTCGCCGAGCACGCCGACGAGGATGGGGCGCCAGCCTTGGGTGACGAGGTCGCGGAGCTGGGTGCGAAGGCCTACGCCGGCGAAGGCGGGGAGGAAGGCCCACTTGCTGAGGTTGCCGAGCGATGCGAGTTGGCCGGCAGAGAAGAAGCCGAGGCTCGCGAGGATAGAGAGCGCCATGAAGCCAAGGATGAACTTGGGAAACTTCTGCCAGAGGAAGAGTGCCTTGCGCTCGACGCGGGCGGCCTGACCTTGCGACGCCCAGTAGATGGCGTAGCCGAGGACGACGAAGCCGATGAAAGCGGAGCGGGCGGTCTTGGCGAGGATGGCAAAGCGGCCGGCAAGGTCGCCATAGAGGGCGCCCGTGACGGTGGCCTCGGCGGTGTTGTCGACGGCGAGGCCGGCCCAGATGCCGTAGGGTTGCTGGCCCATGTGCAGAAGATGGCCAATGACGGGGAAGGTGAAGAGCGCTAAGGCGCCGAGGGCGAGGATCGCGGCGATAGCGGTGGTGGTGTCCTGCTCGTCGGCGTCGATGGCGGGCTGTGCGGCCATGATGGCGGTGACGCCGCAGATGGAGCTCCCGATGGCGAGCAGGCTGGTGAGCTTGGGCGGGAGGCGAAAAATCTTGCCGAGGATGGTCATGACCGTGAGGGACAGGGCCAGCTCGATGGCGACGAGGACCAGGCTCATGCCGCCAATGTGGAGAACGTCGGCGAAGACAAACTTGGCGGCGACCAGGACGATGCCCAGCTTGAGCCAGAGCTCATAGGTGGCGACGCCGGGGCGGAAGATGGCTGGAACGGAGAAGACGTTCGAAATAACGAGGCCGAGGATGATGGCCCAGAGAACGTACTCGATGCGCGGGAAGTAGTGGTGGTGGGCGCGGAGGAAGATGCCGAGGGATTCCAGTGCTTTGCCGGCGAGGCCGATGGCGAAGAGCAGCAGCGTGCCGGGGAGCAGCGCGAGGAGTTGCTTCGATCGCGGAGGCTGGCGAGCGGCGGTGGGGAACGGGATGGTCTGTGCGGACAAGGGCAGGTTGTCAGTTCTCAGGTGTCAGTTCTCAAAAAGAACCGCGGGTTACCAGGTGATCCGATGGATGATGTTGAGGCGGATGAGCGCCGCGAAGGTCAGGGCAATCGCGATGGCGGCGGCGTCAACGTTGAAGGCCAGCTTGCGGGTGGGGGATTCCATGGGGAACTCCTGTGCTTGGTTGTGAAGGGAGAAGATTGGGCTCAGATGCACGAAACCCACGCTGCTAAAAGCTGTGCGTGGGTGTTTGAGCTTGCGGCGAAGTTTGAAGTGTTCGCTTACAGCAGACAGACACCGGCGCAACAGCGCGGCATGCGACAACACATGCAACAGAAGGCGGCGGTGGTGTGGATCTGCTTCATCTTGAACTTGAGACTAAAGCAGTCGGTGGAGTGCGTCAAGGGTTTGCACGGACAGGTCCTGCCCACACGGCGGGAGTCAACCGCGGCTGGGGCGCCCACGGTGTGATTACGTGGGCGCCGCGGGGAGGACTAGTTGGCCGAGTTTTTGGTGTGCGCGTGATTGCCTAGCTGGTGCCAGTGGGTTTCCTTCATCTCGACACCGAATTTCTTAGCGGCCGCCTTGATGCGGTGGAAGGCCTTCTCGCGGTCGTCGTCGGAGACGTCCTTGACCTGGTCGAAGCGCGCGATAGCGTTGCGCACGTGGGAGGCATTTTCCAGAGGCTCTTTGCGTTGGTCGGGGAAGGCGAACTTGGAGTCGTCGATCTGCTTGCGATCGTCGGCAGAGAGGGTGTGGGATTTGGTGGGCATAGTTTCGCTCCGGGTACAGCCTTGCAGCGGTCTGCGTCCGGCCGCTTTCCCTATGTTAGATGGCTGTTCGACGGGAGGGTTGGCTGGGGGTCTGCCTAGGGCAAATGGGGCGGGGGGCCATGGTCGACGGGGACGGGCAGGGGGCCGGGAAGGGTCGAGGGGGTGCACAGCGGCATGCTTCCGTTTTCCGGACCGAATTTGAAGCCGTCGGTGCCGACGAAGAAGAGGTGGGTAGAGCCGCCGGTGGGAAGTTCGTTGAAGAAGAAGGTGAAGGCGTTGCCGGGAGGGCCTTCCAGGCTGCTGAGATCGGAGGAAAGGCCGTAGAGAAAGCTGGTGGGGGGAATGGTCCCGTAGGGGTCGTCGGTATAGAAGTCCGCGAAAAGGATGCGGGTGTCGTAACCGGCGAGCCAGGTGAAAGGAAAGGCGAGGCTGGGACGGCGGATGGGACGAGGCTCGGGCCGGTACAGGATGGGGTTACTGACGACTTTGAACTGGTAGTAGAAGTCGAGGCCGTTGCGGATGTCGGAGAGAAGGACGACGGAGAGCAGGTTGAAGATGATGGTGGTGTGGTCGTCAACCTTCCAACGAACGTTTTCGAAACGGCTGTCGTAGAGAGTGGTGCCGGAGGCGGGGTAGTCGGCGTTAGAGATGCCGCTGAGAGGTACGCTTTGACCAATGGAGGTGATGGCTGGCATGGAAGACCTTTCAAGCGATGGCGGAGGCTACGAGCGCTTTGGCTTCGGTTTGGATTTGGGTTAGGTGAGCCTGCCCGTTGAAGCTTTCCGCATAGATTTTGTACACATCCTCGGTACCAGACGGGCGGGCGGCGAACCAGCCGTTTTCAGTGGTGACTTTCAGACCTCCGATGGGAGCATGATTACCAGGGGCTTCGGTGAGGATGGAAGTGATCGGCTCGCCGGCGAGCTCTTTGGCAGTAACTTGTGCGGCGCTGAGTTTGCCGAGCTTGGCTTTCTGTTCAGGGGTAGCTTCGGCGTCGATGCGCTGGTACACGGGCGCACCGTATTTAGCGGTGAGTTCGTTGTAGAGGATGCCGGGATCTTTGCCTGTTGTTGCGGTCATCTCCGCGGAGAGTAGGCCGAGAATCAGGCCATCTTTGTCGGTGGTCCAGACGCTGCCGTTGCGGCGGAGGAAGGTGGCGCCGGCGGACTCTTCGCCCACGAAGCCGAGGGTACCGTCGATCAAGCCGTCGACGAACCACTTGAAGCCTACAGGGACTTCGAGCATGGTGCGGCCGAGGCCTTTGGCTACGCGGTCGATGATGCTGGAGCTGACGAGGGTTTTGCCGATGCCTACTTTTTCCGACCACTCGGGCCGATGCGTGAAGAGGTATTGAATGCACACGGCGAGGTAGTGGTTGGGATTGAGCAGGCCGCTGGTGTGGGTGACGATGCCGTGGCGATCGTGGTCGGTGTCGCAGGCCCAGGCTACGTCGTAGAGGTCTTTGTTCGCGATCATGCTTGCCATCGCAAAAGGAGAAGAACAGTCCATGCGAATGCGCCCGTCCCAGTCGAGAGTCATGAAGCGGAACGTGGGATCGACGTAGGGGTTGAGGATCTGAAGGGGAAGCTTATATTGCTCGGCGATTCGCGGCCAGTAGGCTACGCCGGCGCCGCCTAACGGATCGACCGCCAGCTTCAAGGCGGTTCCGGCTAATGCTTCGAAGTTGATGACGTTGGCTAGGTCCGTGACGTAGGCGGTGATGTAGTCATGGCGATGGGTGGTGTCGGCGGTGAGGGCTTTGGTGAAGGCGAGTCGCTTGATGCCCTGCAGCTTGTTGCTGATGAGCTCATTAGCGCGGTTCTCGATCCACTTTGTGGCCGTCGTGTCGGCGGGGCCACCGTTGGGCGGGTTGTACTTGAAGCCGCCGTCGTCGGGGGGGTTGTGCGAAGGGGTAATGACGATGCCGTCGGCGGGAGTCTTCGCGCCGGAGGAGTTGTACTCGAGGATGGCATGTGAGAGGACGGGCGTGGGAGTGTAGCCGAGGTCCTGGTCGATGAAGACGGTGACACCGTTCGCCGCGAGGACTTCGAGGGCGGTGGAGAAGGCGGGCTCGGAGAGAGCGTGGGTGTCCTGCGCGAGGAAGAGTGGGCCGGTGGTGTTCTGGGTGGCGCGGTACTCGACGATAGCTTGCGTGATGGCGAGGATGTGCGCGTAGTTGAAGCTCGAGTTGAGCGACGAGCCTCTGTGGCCTGACGTACCGAAGCTGACGCGCTGCGCGGGGACGCTGGGGTCGGGATGGTTGGCGTAGAAGGCCGTGACCAGGCGCGAGATGTTGACCAGGCGGTCGGGGGTGGAGAGATGGCCGGGCGTGTTGGCGAGGGGGTCGGTGGTCGCGTTCGAGGACATGGAAGAAAGCATACGGGTTGGATGCGTCCTGCGCGGACGGCGAGAGTGAAAAGTAGGTTAGGAGGTCGTGCTTGCGCGGAGAGAGCGGGTGCGGTAGAAGCCGTAGCCGATAAGGTTGACGACGAGCGTGGTGCCGAGGATTTCGGTGGCGAAGGTTAGAAGTTTGGAGGAGCCGTCGAAGGGGTAGGCGCTGAGGGCGAAGACGACAAGGCTGGTGACAAACCCGACAGCGCAGATGACGATTGCCCAGGTGGGGATGCGCTTTCGCAGAAGCTTCAGGCCGATCACCGGGATCGCGAACATGGCGAGGTAGGCGAGGACGTAGAACTCGTTGGAGGCATTATTGAGGAGGTTGAAGGCTACGGCGGCGTGGACTCCTGCGCTGCCGAGAACGATCAGCGCGGCGACGATAACGGTCGCGACCAGGATGGAGTTGGTGGGGGTGCGATAGCGGGGGTGAAGACGCGAGAACCATTCGGGGATGAGGTGATCCCAGCCGGCGGCCATGGGCAGGCGCGAGACTCCGGTGAAGAGATAGCTGGAGGCGCCGAGGATGCGGATCTGGAGCAACAGGATGACGACGCGGGCGACGAGGTTGCCGAGAGTGCTGGAGCCGAAGGCCAGGCGGAGGGTCTGCGGGATGGGGGCGATGTAGTTGATGGGAACGCCGGTGTACTCGTGGAAAGCGAGCACGGAAGCCGTTCCAAAGATGAACATCACGATGATGATCGGCGTGGCGATGATGATCGATCGGCCAATGTCGCGGGAGGGGGATTTGGCTTCGCCGGCCATGATGGCGATGTACTCGAGGCCGGCGGCGGCGAAAAGAGTTTGGCCGATGAGAGCGAGGGAGTTCGCGTCGGTGTGGGGTAGATGCAGCTCGAAGGGGGTGAAGTGGATAGGGACGTGGTGGGCCATCGCCCAGAAGGGCGCGAAGATGAGCAGGGCGAAGGCGGCGATCATCGCGGCGCCGGAGACGTTGTGGATCCACTTGCCTAGGGCCAGGCCGCGGATGGCGGAGAGCGCGAGCGCCGCAAGCAGGACGGCCAGGCCGATGAAGACGGTGGTATGACTTTCGGGAACCCAGGCGGCGCGGGGGCCGATCATGAAGGCGAACTCGCTGGGAATTTGAAACAGGATGGTGGCGATAGAGGAGAGGCCGTAGGCCCAGATGTTCCACGCGGTGAGGAAGCCGATGGTGTCGCCGAACGAGCGGCGCGCCCAGACATAGAGACCGCCTTCGAGAGGCATCTCGCGATTGAGGAAGTAGACGGCGACGGCCATCGGCGTGTAGAAGACCGCGAAGGCGAAGAGCCAGACGAGCGTCTGGGCGTGGCCAAGGCCGGCGGCGATCCCTACCCAGGAGCTGCCGACGACGGTGAGGACCTGGGAGAGAACGAGGTCGCGAAGGGTGAGTTGGCGCGAGAGATGGTGGTCGCTGGCTGCGCTGGCGGAGGCGAGACCCTGTGCGGGCCCCTGGGGAGACGAGGAGGACATTGGGTGCATCGTCTCATAAGTTGGGGCGGGAAGGTGAGGGGGTGATTTTGTGTCGTGCTGCAGGGCCTGACTGCGTAGGGCAATGATGCGCGAATGCCTTGTGATTCATATCACATGAGCTTTCTCTAATTGTTGCTTGAATTGGCTTAGGTCTACGCCGAATTCAAAGGTCATATCTGGGCGATCGCTCCGGAAATCCAGGAGGCCCGTCGGCAATGTGCGTAGTTGAGTTGTGATCGTTGCTGCATTCAGCTGAGGGCTGAGGGAAGTGAAACACAGGCTCCGAATGAGGGGCAGGTTAGGCGCTGCGGCGAGTTTGCTGCTGGTGTTGGCGGTGTGCGGTTTGAAGAGCGCTGAGGGACAGGAGGCGACTCTGGCGGGCGATGCGCATGTTTCGAGTGCGCAGCCTGGCGTGAACTCGGGAACACTTAGCAATTTGAACGTGGGCGGCGGGTATACAGCGCTGGTCCAGTTCGATCTGGGCATGCTGCCGGTCGGGACGACACCCGCGCAGATCGCAAAGGCGACACTGCGGGTGTACTGCAATCGGGCCGATATGCCAGGGGCAGTACAGGCGGAGTTGGTGGGCGGGGCGTGGACGGAGTCGAGTGTGACGTACGCGACGCTGCCGGCGATGGGCGTGATTGTGAACACAGCGCAGGTAGTGGGGGCGGGAGAGTTTGTAACGTTCGATGTGACCTCGGTCGTCCAGGGATGGGTGGGGGCACCGGCGACGAACTTCGGGCTGGCGTTGCTGGGTGGGAGTGGCACGGTGGTGCAGTTTGACAGCAAGGAGAATGATGAGACGTCGCATGCTCCGGAGCTGGAGATTGCGTTGGTGGGAAGCGCTGCGGGAACGGTTGGACCGGCAGGGGCGGCAGGAGTTACTGGAGCAACGGGGGCGCAGGGGATTCAAGGGATTCAGGGACAAGCTGGGGCGACGGGAGCGACTGGAGCTTCGGGACCAGCTGGTCCGCAGGGGCTGATGGGTCCGCAGGGTTTGCCGGGGATTTCGGGGACGGGCGGGGGGATTGCGTACCAGGGGACATTTGATGCGGGGACAAGTTATGCGGTGGGGGATGTGGTGACGTGGGGCGGGTCGAGCTGGGTTTCGCTCGTGGCGGGGAACGTAGCGAGCACGCCGGGGACCTCAGCGTTGACCTGGGGGACGTTGGCGGCGGCGGGCGCACAGGGGCCGACGGGTGCGCTGGGTCCGCAGGGGCCAATGGGGTTGAGTTTGGCGGGACCTGCGGGACCACAGGGTGTTGCTGGGCCGGTGGGTGCGACAGGAGCTACGGGGCCGCAGGGTGCGATGGGCCAGAGCGTACAGGGCCCCATGGGGCCGCAGGGGGCGGTGGGTTCTGTAGGGCCGGCGGGAAGCCCGGGGCTGGTGTATCGAGGCGTGTATAGCTCTGAGGGGAATTATTCGTTGGGGGATGTGGTGCTGTTTCAGGGGTCGAGCTATGTGTCGCTGACCGAGTTCAATGTCGGCCAGGCGCCGGGGGTAAGTCCGGCGTACTGGGGAGTACTGACGGCGCAGGGACCGGCAGGCACGACGGGTTCTCAAGGAGGGGTCGGGGTACAAGGGCTGCAGGGATCGGTGGGGCCGGTTGGGCCTCCGGGATCGACCGGGGCTCAAGGCGCGCAAGGGATCGCAGGAGAAGCGGGCGGGCAGGGGATTCCAGGGACATCGGGTCCAACCGGATTGCAGGGGCCAATGGGTGCAGAGGGTCCGGCGGGGCCGGTGGGAATGAGTTACCAGGGGGCGTATGACTCGACGAAGAATTATGCGCTGGCGGATGGCGTGTTGTGGCAGGGGGCGGGGTGGGTATCGCTAATTGCGAGCAACCATGGGAATACCCCGAGCTTGAGTCCAAGCGACTGGGCGATATTTGCAGCAAGTGGAGCGGCAGGCGCTACGGGCGCGCAAGGGTCAACGGGCGTGGCGGGATTGAATGGGCTGGATGGTCTGCCGGGAGCGGTGGGGCCGATGGGGCAGGTGGGGGCATCGGGCGCGGCGGGCAGTCCTGGATTGGTCTATCGGGGGCCATATAGCTCGGTGGGGAACTACGCGCTGGGGGACGTCGTGGTGTTTGCGGGGTCAAGCTGGGCGTCGCTGGTGGCGGGAAATGTCGGGGAGACTCCAGGGGTCGGGTCGGCGTATTGGGGAGTGTTAACGTCCCAGGGAGCGCAGGGGGATACGGGCCCGATGGGTGCTACGGGTCCGGTGGGTCTGGCAGGTTTGCAGGGCATGGTTGGTGCGACGGGACCAGTCGGCGTCGCTGGGCCGACGGGGATTCAGGGTCCCGCGGGAGTGCAAGGCTTGACGGGAGCTTCGGGATCGGTAGGGCCAGCGGGACCGCAAGGATTGCCGGGCGTTGCGGGCGAGGCGGGGGCGCAGGGCATTCCGGGGACGTCGGGTCCAAGTGGCTTGCAGGGATCAGCGGGACCGACGGGAGCGGTGGGTCCGGTCGGGATGAGTTTTGTGGGGCAGTATGACTCGACGATGAACTACGCGGTGGGGAATGGGGTGCTTTGGCAGGGCGCGGGATGGGTGTCGTTGATTGCGGAGAATCACGGGAACACGCCGAGCGTGAGTCCGGCGGATTGGGCGATGTTTTCGGCTCCCGGAGTGACCGGGGCGACAGGCGAGGCGGGGGTGCAGGGAATTTCGGGGCCTGCGGGAGCGAACGGTTTGCCCGGGCCGACCGGTGTGGCCGGTGCGACTGGGACGCAGGGCTTGCAGGGCGAGGTAGGTCCAGCCGGGTCGCAGGGGGCCGCCGGACCGACGGGGATTCAAGGGCCGGCGGGTGCGCAGGGATTGACGGGAGCGACCGGGGCGATAGGATCGGCGGGACCGCAGGGATTGCAGGGAGTTGCGGGAACAGCGGGTGCGCAGGGCATTCCCGGGACAACGGGGGCTACGGGATCGCAGGGCGCGACAGGAGCTTTGGGGGCAGCGGGCCCGATGGGTCCTTCAGGGACGAATGGGACCAATGGGCTGAACGGAACGCCGGGGCTGACGTGGCAGGGGGCGTGGAGTTCCGCGACGAGCTACGCCGTGAATGATGCGGTGAGCTATGGGGGCGCGACGTATTTGTCCGTGGTGGCGGGAAATGCAGGGCAGCGGCCGGACCTGTATCCAACAGCATGGGTGGTGCTGGCGCAGGCGGGCTCTGCAGGCGCGGCTGGAGCCAGCGGAGCAACCGGGGCCGCGGGAGTCGCGGGGCCGCAGGGGGCTCCCGGTGCGAAAGGCGCTACGGGTGCGACAGGTGTTGCGGGCGCAGTGGGCATGAACTTTCGCGGGACGTGGAGCGCGGCAGCGGAGTATGCGGTGAATGACGCGGTGACGTTTGCCGGATCGACGTACCTGGCGCAGGTGGCGGGGAGCAATGTTGAACCCGACCTGTACCCATCCGATTGGGCAGTACTAGCTCAAATGGGAAGTACTGGTGCAATGGGGCCGCAGGGTGCGGCGGCGACGGTGAGCGTGGGAGCGGTGACCACACTGGCGGCGGGATCGGCGGCCACCGTGACGAACAGCGGGACGGCTCAGGCGGCGGTATTGAACTTCGGAATCCCGCAGGGCGCGGCTGGAACAGGATCAGGCTCGGGGAGTGGGACGAGCAGTGGAACGTTTGGGGCGATGTATCACGCGGCGAGTTACAACACGTTGTATTACGCGGTGAACTCTCCCAATGCGAGTGCGACGGAGGCGGGTGGGTCAGTGTTGGCGTGGGTGCCGCAGGGGTGCGTGGCAACGGAGCTGGATGTGTACTCGCAGCAGACGGGAGCGATTACGGTGACCTTACGTGCGGGAACGCCGCTGGCGATGCAGAACACGATGCTGAGTTGTTCACCGGCGACGAATGGAAGCTGCACGGTGACGGGTGCGGTAGCCATTCCGGTGGGGAGTTTCATTGACTATGAGGTGAGCGCGGCGTCGGGGACTACGGCGGGGGTGTGGACTTCACTGCAGTGCCAGTGAGACGAGGGTCCAGGGCTCAGGGTTGAGGGTTCAGGGTAGGTTGCTGCATGGGAACGGCGAGGGCGTTGATGGCTGCCTGAGCTTCGTGGCCGGCGATCTTGCGGTTCTTGAGGGCTGCTTCGGAGAAGGCGATGGGTTCGGGGGCGAAGTAGATGGTGCCGTGAACGCCGTGAAGGTCGGCGAAATTCCAGAGGTGCTGCCAGAGGGTCTCGTGGCCCCAGTGGACGTCGTTGCGGGTGGACTTGCCGCGGGCAAGGTCGTAGGGCGTGAGGTCGTAATGAATGAAGCCGGCGGTGACGGGTTGCTTGTCGGCGATCGCCAGGTGAAGAAGCCCGCTGCGGAACGGGAGCGTTGGAACATCACCAACGCCGGTGGTCCCCTCAGGAAAGAAGACGACAGGGAGGTTATCGCGAAAGCCCTTGGCCATGCCTTCAGCGGCCTTGGTGATGCTGGCGGCGCGGCTGGAGGCGCGATCGATGTAGATGGTGCCGGCCATCATGCTGACCCATCCGAACACCGGCGTCTTGCGGATTTCGATCTTGGAGACGAAGACGCAGGGCCGAATGGAGCCGTGGATGATGATGTCGACGTAGGTGAGGTGGTTGGTAATGACGGCGCCGTGCATGGGCACGGGGCCAACGGTCGTAAAGGTGATGTTCTGCGTGCGGAGCAGGCGGTTGCCGATGCGGCTAAGCCACGCGGCGCGGAGGGCGCGAGTGCGTGGGCGCGTGATGAGGACTTCGAGGATGGAGTAAGCGAAGACGGCGGCGAGCGCGAGGACACGGTAGATGCGACGTGGCGTGCTGAGAAGAGACAAACCGGGATCCTTGAAAGGGGTCAATGAAAACAACAGAGACGCTGCGGTGAGTGTACCGATATGCTGGGAGTGTGGCGAGTCTTTGGCAGCGATGCGTAGTGAACCCGGTGATAGGCCTGCTGAGGATGGGGGCAGATCCGAACAAGCTCGCGTGGTCGCTGGCATTGGGGGTGGTGGTGGGGGTGAATCCGCTGCTGGGGTCGACGACGCTGGTGGCGCTGGGACTGGCATCGGTGTTCCGGTTGAATATTGTGGCGTCGCAGGTAGGCAATCACGCGGTGTATCCGCTTGAGTGGCTGCTGTTCCCGGTGTTCATCAAGGTTGGAGACGTGGTGTTTGGCACTGAGAAGCTGCCACTCGAGGGACATGAGCTTTGGTATGCGGCAAAGCATCATCCGTGGCACACGACGCGGCTGCTCTGGAGATGGGAATGGCATGCACTGGTGGTGTGGGCGGTGTTCGCTGCGGTGGCGATGCCGCTGATCGCGATGGCGAGTGAGCCGGTGCTGCGAAAGATGGCGAACCGGGTGGGCGGACCGCCGGTGGGGTTTAGTTCTTAGTTGTCAGTTGTCAGTTAGAGCCAGGGAGAGTCTTGGCTGAGAACTGACAACCGAACTAAGAACTGACAACCGCTACTGGGGGCCGTGGTATTCCTGGACGGGGTCGGCGGAGTGGACCCAGGCGGAGTTGATGAGGTCGCGGAGTTCGATGGCTCCTGCGGCCAGGCGCTCTTCGGTGAAGGCCTTGGCTTCGGGTGTGCCGGCTTCGTTGAAGCCTCCGTCCTTCTCGAGTTGATAGACCTTTTCGACGAGGCTGTTGGAGTGGTGGAGGTAGTTCCAGTATTGGGTCCATTCGTCGTCGATGACGGTGGGTTGGGCGGCGGCTACGAGCGGTGCTACGTCCGCGGGCTTGATGTCGGCGGAGACGAAGATGGACTCGAACTGCGCGTGGATTTTGTGTTCGGTGGTGTAGTGGTGGGGATTTGGGCCGGTCCAGCCGTTGTACTGGATGGTGTTGTGCAGGGGCTGGGAGCCGTCGCCGACGTAATGGCCGAGCCAGCCGGCGTCGAAGAGGATAGCTAGCTGGACGGGGGCGGTGTTGCCGTTGGCGGCAGTGAGCTTGCGGTACTCGCGGAAGTCAGACTTGAGGCGCTCCCAGACTTCTTCCACTTGCCAGGGTTGAAAGCCGACGGTCTCGAAGGTCTTGATCTCGGGGTGTTGCGGAAGAGCGGCGGACAGGTTGCGGATGAAGTCGTACCGTTTGCGCGGGAAGTTATACCCGTCGATGCAGTCCGGAGTTCCGCTGGCGCAGGGCGTGGCGCCGTAGATGCCCCACTCGTAGTCGAAGAAGTGGTCAGGGGATTGGGTGACGACTAGCTCGGGCTCGGCGTCACGCTGCTTCCAGCGGTCAGGCTCTGGGCCCATCCACTCGATGACGTCGACACCGTTGGGATTGCGGAGGAAGTAGGGGACGTCTGTGGGAAGGTTTTGCGCGGCGAGCTTATTGATGAGCATGTGGCCGTCGCGGCCCCAGGCATGGGCGGTGGGTGTGGTGAGGATGGGCAGGAGCGTGGCGGCGAGGGCGATGCGGGCGATCGTGATGAGGCGCATTTGAAAAGTATATCGAGTGGAGCGCACTCAGGCGTTACAGTAACTTGATGCCGAGATCGTTAGTGCGGAGCCTTTCCTGGTGGAGTCTGATTGCAGTAGGGGTGCTCCTGGTGGCGCTTGTGGTATCGCTACTTCATGGCTCTGCTTCGCTTGCCTCGTCGGCCCACGCGGATCGTTTGGTGGTGATCAAGCATGAGCACCTAATGATGTTGATGAGAGACGGGCAGGTGTTGAAGACTTACCGCGTGGCTCTTGGGCGAGGTGGTATTGGGCCGAAGGTCCGGGCGGGCGATAACAAGGTTCCAGAAGGTGTCTATCCTATTGCGGGGCGGAATGCGCAGAGTGCGTTTCATCGTGCATTGCGAGTTGGCTACCCGACGCCTCAGCAGGTTCGGGACGCGCAACGCAAGGGCGTTGATCCGGGCGGGGACATTATGATCCATGGCATACGCAATGGTCTGGGATGGGTGGAGCCGTTGCAGCGGTATGTGGACTGGACTAAGGGCTGCATTGCGGTCACCGATGGCGAGATGGATGAGGTTTGGCGCGCGGTGCCAGATGGAACGCCGATTGAAATCAAACCTTAGTGTGCTTGAACAGGCCCGTCTCCAGACGATAACCGGACGGCCTGCGTCATTTCACCCACCTATCTAGCGGATAGATCGTGACCCCGCGAAATTGCGTCCCGAAACCTAGCTAAAGACGTCGATTTGTCACCCGAAACCGGGCTAAGTCTTACGTGAAACGCACGCTTTGGGGCTAAACGAGGACGGGGATTTCGGTTTGGACTGGGGTGTCGAAGACTCGGCGGTAGCGGGCGATTAGATCGGCGGGGCCGGTGGATTTGCTGGGGTTATCGCTTAGTTTGACGGTGGGGATGCCGTCGGCGCTGGTTAATTTGCAGACTAGCGAGATGGGCTCGAAGGTGTCTTCGTTGCGGGGGTGGCAGCCACGGAAGTCGTTGGTTAATAAGGTGCCCCAGCCGGCGGAGAAGCGGATGCGGTTGTCGAAATAGGCGTGGAGTTGGGCGATGGTGGAGGCGTCGAGGCCGTCGGAGGCGATGAGGCGCTTGGTGCGAGGGTCTTCGCCGTGAGATTCGAGCCAGGCGATGTACTCGTCGCCGGCGACGAAGGGATCTTTGGAATCAATACGTTCTCCGGTCCATTTGGCTGTCCAGGAAGGCGCATGGGCGAGAAATTGCGACGTTCCGAAGGTGTCGGGGAGCATGATGAGGAGCTCGTTGTCATAGGACTGGCGCCAGAGTTCTAACACGCGATATTGGCTGTGACGGAGGTCATCGTCGGAGCCGACCGAGGCTAGCGCGGCCATTGCCATGGGGAGCTCGTGGGCGTTGGTGCCGATGGCTTCTAGGTCGTGTTTGTAGGCGAGGGCGGTGTTGGAGGTTCCGGTGAAACGCTCGGATTTGTTGGTGTTTAAGGCGGTTGCTAGGGCCTGGACGCAGTATTCCTGCCACAGAAAACTGTGACGCCGGCGGGTGCCAAAGTCTGATAAACGAAGACCTTGGACGGGGCGGAGGAGCTCGATCTTGTCCCAGAGACGGGTCTTGGCGCGGGCGTAGAGGACGTCGAGTTCCAGCTCGTTTAAGGAGGCTAAAGCGGCGCGGGTTTTCATCTCCGAGACGATGGCGAGGGAGTAGACCTCCCACATGGTGACTTCGGTCCAAAGTCCTGTGAAACGGATACTTAGTTGGCCGGCTTGCTCGCCTTCTCGGTGTTCGGTGATCTCGTAGTCGGAGAGATGGAAGTCACGCTCGAGCCAGGCCAGGAAGTCGGGGTGGAAGATCTGCTTAACCCCGTAGAATGTGTTGCCTGCGAGCCAGACGAGCTCGCTCCGACGGAGACGGAGGGTGCGGACGTGCTCGAGCTGGTCGCGGAGGGCGGCGGCGGAGATGCGATCGGCGAGACGGATGTGGGCGGTGCGGTTGTGAATTTCGCTGGTTACCTGGGTTTTTGGGAAGTTTTTCCAGATGAACTGCAGCATGAGGAGCTTGTAGAAGTCGGTGTCGAGGAGCGAGCGCACGATGGGGTCGAGCTTCCAGTTGTGGTTGTGTGCGCGTTCTGCGAAGTTGACGTTCATGGTGAGTAATAGCGTATCAATTCGTGCTGCTTTAGGTGGGTTTCGGGATGCAAATCGGGTGTTTTAGCGTGGGTTCGTGGCGTAATTCAGGTGGTAAGGTGGAGCGTTTTGACAAGCGTACCTTACATTTTTCGAATTAATGTAAAGGACACTTGACATGGAAGGGAGACCTATGTAAAGTTTGCTTGACATGTCAAGTCTACTTGACATGATCAAGCTTGACATTGGGTGCTGGCGGCTCGAAGGAGGAGGTTGAGATGGGATGGAACTGGAAGAAGATGAACTCGGCGAAGAAGAGTTTGATCCGGCGCGGAGCCGTGGCGCTGGTGGCGTATGAGGTGATGTGGGCGGTCGCATTTTTGTGGGTCGATCGCGCGAAGGTCGAGGGGCCGATGCTGTGGGTTCCGGCGGCGCTGACAACGCTTCCGGTGGTGGGTCTGATCTGGGTCATGGCGCGCTACCTCGCGGAAGAGGTCGATGAGTTTCATCGGCTGCTGGTGGTGCGGTGCCTGTTGTGGGGAACGGCGGCGGTGATGACGTCGGTGTGCTTCCACGGTTTGCTGCAGTTGTTGGGATGGAAGGGTAACTGGTCGGCGGGAGTAGAGCTGGGGATGTTCTTTGCGGCGATGCTGGTGGCCAAGCTGACGTACCGGGTACAGAACCGGGTGCCGGCTGATGCGGATGCGATGTTGGGAAGTGGAGGAGCGCGATGAGTGTCTGTGGAACGACTACACCTGCGAGCAGGCGGTATCAGCAGCGGATGTTGGTGACGATGTCGTTGTACCTGGCGGTGACGCTGGGGGTGGTAACGATTGTGAAGCATGCGCATCCGCATGGCTGGCTGTTGTATGCGATTGCGCTGGTGCCGGCGCTTCCGATGCTGGCGATGATGGGGGCGTTGGGTGTGTATCTGCAGGAGGAGAAGGACGAATACATCCGACTGATCACCATGCGGTCGCTGCTGGCAGGAACGGCGGGGCTGCTGGCGGTGCTGGTGGTGAATGACGTTCTGCGATCGATCAGCGGGGCGGCGGCACTTCCGGCGTTCACCAGTTGGGTGTTGTTCTTCGTGGTGTTTGGCGTGGCACAGGCGGTGCAGACGATAGGCAATCGGGTGCGGGACGATGCGTAATCGTATACGTGAGCTGAGGGTGGAGAGAGGGTGGTCGCAGGCGGACCTGGCGGAGAAGCTGGAGGTGTCGCGGCAGAGCGTGAATGCGATTGAGACGGGGAAGTTTGATCCGTCGTTGCCGCTGGCCTTCAAGCTGTCGCGGCTGTTTGGAAGGAAGATCGACACCATGTTTCTGGATGGGGAGTGAAGGGCAGGGTGTAGAGCGTAGAGAATGCGTAATTCGCGGTTTGCAGAACGTAGGTACAGCGGCGAGCCTTCGTTTCGTACAGCGCAACATTAACCCGTATGTGAGAGGAAATGAAATGAAGCTAAACATTAGACCGAAGACGCTTGCTCAGAATGTTCTTTACTACTCGATTCTCGCGTTGCTGGCGATGCCTTGGGGAAGTCACTCGCGATGGTCCGGTGATGAGCTGACGATCCGGGTTGCGTTGATCTTGATGGTGTCGGCGGGATTCGCGCTGAGTGGACGGGGGAGTTGCCGGGCCTGATAGCGAGATGACAAGTGTCATGCGGGATTGCTGATGGTTGGCACTGGGTGTGGACGGCTGTGCGCGGGAGGATGAGATGGACGAGACGTTGGTTTCGAAGAAGTGGAGATTTGGCGGGGCGTATCGGAAGAAGAGCGTGGAGGTTCGGTTGTTGTATGTGTCTTGCCTCTGCTTCATCGTGGCGCAGTATGTGGTGAACGATCACCCGTGGAACAGCGGGTTTCGGATTGTGGCGTTGGTCGCGATGATTGCGGCGCAGTTTATTGGGTTTCGGACGCGGAAGGTTTAGTGGATCCCGGGAAGAGAATGTCCCGGGGGCTAAAGCCCGGATTGAGTTGGGAGGAGTAATGCCGAGACTGAAGTCCCGGCCTATCTCAGAAGCAAGGGCAAGAGCAGAAGCAGATTCCCAGAGGGAATGACAGAAAGAAAGGCAAGAGCAAGGGCAAGAGCCAATACAGGGGTCTCTCCACTGCGCTGCGCTTCGGTCGAGATGACGGGGTTTGAGTAGCGAATCGCAAGGGAAAGAACGGGAGAAAGCAGGTTCGCTCGCTGCACTCGGAATGACAGAAAGAAAGGCAAGAGCAAGGGCAAGAGCCAATACAGGGGTCTCTCCACTGCGCTTCGCTTCGGTCGAGATGACGAAGTTTAGGTTGCGAAAAGCAAGGGCAAGAGCGGCGTAGTGGGTTGGGTTTCGGATGCGGAAGGTTTTTAAGAGGAGATGGTGATGGAGCGAGTGGTGAAGGTGTTGCAGTGGTTGGCGACGATGGCGTTGGTGGTGGCGGGCGTGCTGCTGCTGGTGAAACCGATGACGGCGCGTGCACAGGCGGTGACGGCGGCTGGTTCCGTGACTGTGGGACCGACGCGGTTTAGCGTGGTCGATGCTGGGACGGTGGGGAAGCCGGACGTGGTGCTGATTCCGGGGCTGTCTAGCTCGCGGGCGGTGTGGGATGCGGAGGCGAAGCTGCTGGCGCCGAACTATCGGCTGCACCTGGTGCAGGTGAATGGATTTGGGGGAGCGCCAGTGGGGCCGAATGCCACCGGGCCGATCCTGCCTGGGATCGTTGAGGAGCTGCATGGATATATTGCGGCGGCGGGGATTCATCCAGTAGTGGTGGGGCACTCGCTGGGCGGGCTGGTGGCGTTGATGCTGGCGGATAAATATCCGGGAGATGTGCGGAAGATGGTGATCGTGGACACTCTGCCGTTTTATGCGGTGTTGTTCGATCCGGCGGCGACGACGGAGACGACGAAGCCTTACGCGGAGCAGATGAAGCAGCAGATTTCGGCGATTCCGGCGGACCAGTATGCGGCGATGCAGGGAATGATTGCGGCGCAGATGGTGAAGGATCCGGAAGGACAGAAGCTGGTGGCGGCAAGCTCCGGGGCTAGCGACCGCGCGGTCGTGGTGGAGGCGATGGCGGAGGATATGCTGACGGATCTGCGCGCGGATGTAGCGACGATCAAGACGCCGACCCTGGTGTTGTATGAGTATGACTCGACGATGAAGCAGCCGGATCCGGCGGCGTATGAGGCGATGATGAAAGCGGGATACAAGCCGATGCCGAACGTGACGCTGGTGCGTGTGGATGGGTCGCGGCACTTCATTATGTATGATCAGCCGGCGAAGTTTGATGCGGCGTTGCAGGCGTTTTTGAAGTAGGGCAAAGGCGCGGATTGGGAAGACGGTTTCAGTTGGGTGCGGAGAGATGTACTATTGGGCCTAATGTTGGGTCAGGCTCTTCGCACAAAACTCTCCCCTTGCGGAAGGATGCCGTCATGTCTACCTTTACCTTGATTCATGTAGCGATCAGCCTGATTGGAATTTTGGCGGGGCTGGTGGTGGTGTATGGATTTCTAACGGGCGCACGGCTGCCGGCGTGGAACTGGGTCTTCCTGGTGATGACGATTTTGACCAGCGTGACGGGGTTCTTCTTTCCGTTCCATGGGATTACGCCGGGGATTGTGGTGGGCGTGATTTCGCTGGTGGTGCTGGCGGTCGCGGTGGTGGCGTGGAGGAAGGGGTGGTCGAAGACGTACATCGTGACGGCCACGATTGCGGAATTTTTCAACGTGTTGGTGCTGATTGTGCAGTCGTTCGAGAAGATTGCGCCGCTGCATGTGCTGGCGCCGAAAGGGACTGAGCCGATTACGAACGTGGCGAAGGTGTTGGCGTTGGTCTTGTTTGTGGCGCTGGCCTGGGTGGCGATACGGCGGGGGCGGTTCGTGCTGGGGTAGGGCGAGGATGGGAATTGGAAATTAACAGAATCGGCGCGTGGGTCGGGGCTGGAACGCGATATTCTAGTAGAGATATGACTACTAAAAAAGAACTTCTTAACGACCAGATTCAGCACATCGACATCAAGCAGCACAACGTGGTGGCACTCGTGGATGCTATGAGCTCGATGGCTTATAGCTCGCGCGATTTGGCGCGGGCGGCGCATATTTACGAGATGATGCTGCGCGATACGGAGTGCGGCGTGATTCTGTGCCTGGCGGGGTCGATGATTTCGGCTGGGTTGCAGAAGGTGATTGTGGACCTGGTGCGGAACAATATGGTGGACGCGATTGTGTCGACGGGCGCGAATATTGTGGACCAGGATTTCTTTGAGGCGTTGGGCTATCGGCACTATATCGCCGGCGATGAGTACAAGTATGGCGCGGGCGATGCCACGCTGCGTGAGCTGGCGATCGATCGCATCTATGACACGTTCATCGATGAAGACGAGCTGCGGATTTGCGATGACGTGATGAAGCAGATTACGGATTCGCTGGAGCCGCGGGCTTATTCTTCGCGGGAGTTTATTCAGGCGATGGGTAAGTATCTGAAGGATCACAAGCGGACGCCGGCCGATGGTGAGCATGACTCGATTGTGCTGGCTTGTTATGAGAAGGACGTGCCGATTTTCTGTCCGGCGTTCTCGGATTGCTCGGCGGGGTTTGGGTTGGTGGCGCATCAGCATGAGCGGCGTGGGAAGGCTGTCGTGTCGATTGATTCGGCTAAGGATTTCTATGAGCTGACGCAGTTGAAGATGGCGAATCCGACGACTGGACTGCTGATGATTGGCGGCGGCGTTCCGAAGAACTTTGCGCAGGATATTGTGGTGGCGGCCGATGTTCTCGGTGCGGACGCTACGATGCACAAGTACGCCATTCAAATCACAGTCGCGGATGCGCGGGATGGTGCGCTGTCGGGGTCGACGCTGAAGGAGGCGTCTAGCTGGGGCAAGGTGGATCTGACGTATGAGCAGATGGTGTTTGCCGAGGCTACGATTGCGGTGCCACTGATTGCTGGGTACGCGTTCCATAAGGACGCGTATAAGGCGCGGACGGGGAAGAAGTTTGCGACGGTGCTCGAGCCCGTTAGTGTGTAGTGGGTAGTGAGTAGAAAAAGCGGAACGGCGGGGCTTGCGGGCTTCGCCGTTTTGCTTTGGGGTGGGGTGTCGAAGTTGTCAGGGTGCGGGGTTGCATCCAATGGGTTAGTTTAGGAAGTGCAAGGGCAACGGCAAAGGCAAGTGCCAATACAGGGGACTCTCCGCTGCGCCGCGCAAACGACGCGCGGCTCCGGTCGAGATGACGGAGTTGTTGGCGGGTTCAGGGATGACGGAGTTGGGGGAGTTGTAGCGATGACTGAGTTGCAGCTCATTCCGAATGCGGTGGCCACAAGCGCGTCTGCGCTGTTGGGGCGGACCGTGCTGGGGCCGGATGGGGTGTCGCTGGGGCGGGTGAAGGATTTGGCGGTGGATGTGTCGACTGCGCAGGCGCATGTGGCGGCGCTGGTGTTGCGGAACGGGGTGGGGAAGAAGTCGAAATTGACGCTGCTGCCTGTGGTGAATGTGGTGCTGCCGGTGTCGAATGAGGCGGAGCTGCGGGCGAAGGCGAAGCCGACGGCTTATAAGCGGCAACATGATTATCTGCTGCTGGATTATGACTTGCTGGATCAGCAGATTATTGATGTGGATGGGCGCAAGGTCGTGCGCGTGAACGACGTCAATCTGGCATGGGAGCCGACTGTGGGAGATGGCGAGACGGCGGAGTTGCGGATTGTAGAGGTCGAGGTCGGCAATCGGGGCGCGATGCGGCGGCTGTTCAAGGGGCTGCCAGTGGCGATGGTGGATGGGTTTACGGAGAAGTTGAAGCCGCGGGTGATTCCGTGGGACTTCGTGGATTTGATTGAGCGGGATCCGGCGCGGCGGGTGCGGTTGAAGATTGGGCAGGAGCGGCTGTCGAAGCTGCATCCTTCGGATATTGCGGACATTCTTGAGGACCTGGCGCCGGGTGAGCGGGAGGCGGTGTTCTCGAGCTTGCCGGAGGAGACGGCGGCGGAGACGCTGGAGGAA
>Ga0302313_10000254_pt1 | contig 51362 bp, 46 predicted proteins | sample III_Palsa_N2_2_FD_200454 | JGI IMG/M metagenome (GOLD analysis project Ga0302313, IMG submission 200454) | Peat permafrost microbial communities from Stordalen Mire near Abisko, Sweden - III_Palsa_N2_2 | ecosystem: Environmental > Terrestrial > Soil > Palsa > Peat permafrost | place: Sweden...
GATCACTTCCTGCGCGCGGCGCTCGATCTCCGGATTGCCACGCTGGACGGAGGCAAAATCCAGGTCCGCGGTACTGCTGCCACTGGCCATCGATGACGCCGCGCCGCCGCCCAGGCCGATGAGCATGGCAGGCCCCCCCAGCACCACCAGCTTCGCGCGCACGGGGACTTCGGGCTTCTGCACGTGCTCGCGGCGGATGTTGCCGAGGCCGCCGGCAATCATGATCGGCTTGTGGTAGCCACGGCTGCGCTGCGCGCCGTCGCCGGGCGCCTGCTGTTCGAAGGTGCGGAAGTACCCGCAGATGTTCGGACGCCCGAACTCGTTGTTGAAGGCTGCCGCGCCCAGCGGGCCCTCGATCATGATGTCCAGCGCCGAGGCGATACGCGCCGGCTTGCCCACGCTGCGCTCCCAGGGCTGCTCGAAGCCGGGGATGGCCAGATTCGAGACCGAGAAGCCGACCAGGCCGGCCTTGGGCTTGGCGCCGACTCCGGTCGCGCCCTCATCGCGGATCTCACCGCCCGCGCCGGTTGCGGCCCCGGCAAACGGTGAGATGGCCGTCGGATGATTGTGCGTTTCGACCTTCATCAGAATGTCGACCGGCTCGCGGTGACCGCGATACACATTGCTGGCCGGGTCCGGAAAGTAGCGCACACCGGATGAGCCCTCCATCACCGCGGCGTTGTCGCGATACGCCGAGGAGATTCCCTGCGGCGCCCGCTCGTAGGTGTTGCGGATCATGGCGAACAGCGACTTTGGCTGGGGGGCGCCGTCGATGGTCCACTGCGCATTGAAAATCTTGTGCCGGCAGTGCTCGGAGTTGGCCTGCGCAAACATCATCAGCTCGGCATCGGTCGGATCGCGTCCGAGCCGCGAGAAAGCCTCCAGCAGGTAGCTGATCTCATCCGGCGCGAGCGCCAGACCCAGCTCCACATTGGCCGCCTCCAGCGAGTGGCGATCGCCGTTGAGCGCGATGCTCGCCAGCGGCCGGGGCGTGTGCTGGGCGAACAGTTGCTCGGCGCCGGCCGAATCGGCAACCACCATCTCGGTCATACGGTCAAACAGCAGCGCCGCCACGCGACGCAGCGCGTCCGCCTCGAGGCCGCGCGACACGTCCAGTTCGTAGCGGATGCCGCGCTCGATGCGCCGCACGGCCGCCAGGCCGCACACCTGGGCGATATCGGTGGCCTTGCTGGACCACGGTGAGATGGTGCCGGCGCGGGGGACCACCAGCAGCACCTGCGTGTGCGCGCCGCTGCGGGGCGCCTGCGGCGGCATGGCCGGGCCATATGTCAAAAGCGTGGCCAGCAGCTCCCGTCCGGCATCCTGGAGCGGCGCGCTGTCCACGAAATGGACGTAGCAGGAGCGCAGCGCCTGGATCCGGGGATCCAGGGCCTGGAGCCGCGTCAGCAGTTTGGAGATACGAAAGACCGAAAGGGCGGCTCTGCCCTGAAGCTCAAGCATCAGCGTGGCAGCCTACTTGCGCGGCGGTGGCTCACCCGCCGGCGTCGAGTAGACGGGCATCGGAAACGGGGTCACGTTGCCGCCCTCGAGGGCCGTGATCTTGGCCGTCCCCTGCTTCTTGACCTCATCGATGCGCAGCACCGAGTGCATCGGCAGAAAGCTGCGCTTGACGCCCTCGAACTCGGTCTTGATCCGCTCCTCGTTGGGGTCCACGACCACCGAAGCGCGCTCCCCGAAGACGATGTCTTCCATCTCGATGAATCCAAAGAGGCTGCCGTGGGTCACCTTTTTGGCATAAACCTCGTAAACCTTGCCCTGATTCAGGAACAGGACTTTGAAAATGTGACTGGCTGCCATGGGTCCTGGGGGGTGAACTTGCTACTTTGGGGCGCGATTATATGTCCGCCCATCGGCCTTTAACGGCCAACTGGGAGTATTTGTCGAAACGGGGGCGCCGGTGGCGCTGCAACTTCGCATAATAAGTGATCACCGCAGGCTGCTCGGGGAACGCAGCTCGATGGTGTTTGATGGCGCTGGCGGCAATATCGGCCGTGCGGCTGACAACGACTGGGTGTTGCCAGACCCGCAGCGCTTTGTCTCGGCGCATCATGCCCGGATTCACCACCGTGACGGCCTGTACGTCCTGGAAGACACCAGCACCAACGGCGTCTATATCAACGACGATGACCGGCCCGTCGCCAAGCGCGGCGCACATGTCCTGCAGAACGGGGACATCATCCGCTTCGGCGAATACCAGGTCGTGGCCATGGTCGAGTCGCGGTCCACGGTCCAGGAGGATGTCGCCTTCATTGCAACCGGGAGCGTGCCCGTCCACAGCGGCGGGACCAGCGTCGAGGTGGTCGCTGCCATGGGTCGCGTGGCACATACCGATCTGGGCGCCTCGCTCAACCTGGATGACCTCCTGCAATCCGACGGAGAGGATTCGCGCGGTTCGCTGGCGGTGAACGCCTACGGTCAACCGGTGTCCGGACTACCCGGCTCGATGACGCGACCGCTGCAGCCCCCCAAGCCGACCTCGCGCGTCCCGGCGGCGCCTTCGGCCAGTGAGCTCAGTGCGGTGCTCGCGGACAGCGAGACCGAGCGCCGCGACATCGCCCGGCGCATCGAACGGCTGGCGCGCGCCGCCGCTCGCGCGCAGGAACGGCGCAGTGCTGCGAGTCCCCCCGCTCCGGTGGATGCCAACAGCGGCCTGTCCGCCTTCTGCAAGGGAGCCGGGATCGCGGCCGATCACTTCGCGCCGGAGCTGCAGGGCCGCGTGCTGCATCTGGCCGGGCAACTGGTGCGCGAGGCGCTGGTCGGCCTGAAGGACCTGGAGCGCACGCGCAGCAGCAGCCTGCGTCCGATGCAGATCGAGGTGGCGGTGAACGCCGATGATCCGCGGCCCTCGCTGGCACGCGCCAGCGTCGAGGACCTGCTGGTCCAGCTGCTCAGCCAGCACGAGAGCCGGCGCCTGGATGCAGTACAGTGGCTGCGCGATACCATCAACGGCGCCAAGGAACATGACCGCGTGACGTTTGACGCCTTGCGCGCGGCATTCCTGGATTTCATCGCGCGACTGGAGCCGGCGGAACTGGAACTGCGTTTTCAGCGTCACGCCCGCGGCACTGCCGATGGCGCGGCTCACAACTGGGAGCTGTACACCGAGTTTTTCCGCAGCATTGCCGCCCGCGCCGATGGCCAGTTGCCGCGTGTCTTCCTGGACGCCTTCAGCGCAGCCTACGATGAGAGCTTGCAGCAGGCTGATGCGGGGGCCAACCAGCTGCGCAACCGGTAGCGAACCGTCGGTGGCCGGCTTCCACCTTGCGGTCAGGGTCATTTGAAGCCGCAACTTGACCGCCCCTGACCAGCGCTGAATAGTCCGCCGGGTGAGGATTTTGCTGGTCGAGAACAATAAACAAACCGCCAGTCCCGTGCGCAACGACCTCAGGGACTCGGGACATGAAGTCACCGTGGCCGCCAGCGGTGCCGATGCGCTCTATCTTGCGGCCGGCCAGGAATGGGAACTGCTCATCATCGATCGCACGGCACTGGAGCTGGATGCCCTGGGGGTGGTGCGCACGCTGCGCAGCGGCGGCGTCGTGACCCCGATGCTGCTGCTGAACCGGGCCGCAGATGATGCCGGCGCCGGCCTCGAAGCCGGCGCCGACGATTGCCTCGAGCCCGGATTCACGGCGACCGAACTGGCGACACGGGTTGCCGCCCTGGGCCGTCGGCCGCGGCGCGCCCAAGCGGAAACCCTGCTGCGGGTAGCGGACGTGGAGATCGATGTTCTGACCCGCAGCGTGCGCCGGGGCGGCAGGAGCCTGGAACTGCAGCCGCGAGAATTCCGGCTGCTGGAATACCTGGTGCGCAACGCCGGCACGGTGCTCGGCCGGGCCACCCTGCTCGAGAAGGTCTGGGACTGCCATTTTGATCCGCGAACCAACGTGGTGGAAAGTCACATCAGCCGGCTGCGCGCCAAGATCGACCGCGGCTTCGCGGTGCCGCTGATTCACACCGTTCGCGGGTCCGGTTACTGCTTGCGCGCACCGGACTGACCGGGCCAGCGACGCAGCTTCTAGGGCAGCGGCTTGCCGCAGCGTGCGAGGACGGTGCGCAGATCGCGGATCGGTGGAAACACTTCGTTGTTCCGGTCCGCGCCTTGCGCATCAAAGGCGCGCTGCTCGAACTCCACGATTTCCTTGTCCTCACGGAAAATGTTCTCCGTAAAGTGCGTGACGAACGGCCACACGGCATGGATCAGCCCCGGCACCGGCGGCTTCTTCACCGACAGATAACCGAAGGTGCGGTTGGTACGCTGCTCGGCATCCAGCGGCGTGTAGCCCAGCCACACCGACAGCACCGGATCCGCCGTGCTGTAGTCCACGTTGCGTCCCAGCCATACCCGCAGGGTCTGATAGGGGTAGTCGGTCCGGATCCGCATGTGATCCGTGAAATCAGCCTTCTCTTTCTTCGCCTTCTTCAGCGCCCGACTGCGGGTCAGCTCGACGATGACGCGCTCGCCGGCGGATTTGCCACCACCGGCACGACTGAAGCTGTATTCGACCTGCGCCCAGTTCTCGCCGTGGTCGCGTCCGAGGCACTTGGCGGTGATCGAGCCCATCTGCTTGCGATGCATGAACTGGTGGTTCATGTCGAACAGGTTCTCGTGCATGAAGGTGTAGTGGCAGGCCACCTCACGATTCAGCTGCCGGGTCTTGTAAGCCTTGTTGGCGGCGGCCCCGAGGGCCAGGGGTCTGCGGTCCTCCGCCAGCGCCGGGTCGCCGGGAAAAACGAAAATGAGATTGTCGACCACATGCACCGGGTAGCTGCGCACGCCATTGGGGAGCCGCTCCTTGCCCAGGTAGGGGACATCCACGCACTGGCCACTGCCGTTATAGGACCAACCGTGGTAGTGACATTTGAGCTGGTTTTCGCACACCACCCCGAGGTGCAGCGGCACCTGGCGATGGGCGCAGCGATCCTCGAGGGCATAGACCTGAGCGTTGCTGCCGCGGTACAGGACGATGGGCTCGCCTGCAAAACGGCGCCCCAGGGTACGGCCCGACTTGAGCTCATCAGCCCAGGCCAGGGGATACCAGAAGTCCGGGTGTGTGCCGATCCGCCGCAGGTCGCAGGCCTTGGCGGCGGTGGCGGGCGTCGCAGCCAGCCGGGTCACGGCATCTTCGAGCATCGATTACTCCGAAAGCGCATCGCTTCCTTACATAAGTGGCGGAGAGGGTGGGATTCGAACCCACGGTAGGCTTGCGCCTACGCCTGATTTCGAGTCAGGTACAATCGACCACTCTGCCACCTCTCCGTGGACTTCTAACTGGGCAGAATGTTAATAAAATCAACACCCTGCGCTAACCTTATCGACATAACGCAAGGCAGTTTTGTCGCATGCGCCCCGCGCACGGCGCCGCGGCAGGTATTCTAGCTGAACCTGAAGGCTTCAAGTGAGGGCCCGATGCGTCGATTGTCGACCATGGACTCGTTCTACCGGTTCTACAAGGGCAGACAGGTGACCCGCTGTGTCATGGCCGCCGTGGCAATGATGGCCTTGGTTGCCGCCAGTTATTCACCGCCCCCCCGATCGGTCAACCCGGTCGAGCGGCGCGGGGTGTTACGGGTGGTCACCATCGAGGGTCCGGCCACTTATACGAAAGGCACACGCGGTACCGAGGGTCTGGAGTTCCGTCTGGCGCAGGAATTCGCGCGCCAGCGGGGCCTGGATCTGTACATCTACCCGGTCGCAAGCCCGGCGCTGATGCGTGCCGAGCTCGCGGCCGGCCGCGCCGATATCGCCGCCGGCCAGCTCACGGCCGATCGCGCCTGGCGCAAGGCTGGCGATGCGGCAGCCGTTTACGATCGCGTTCCCCAGCTGATCGTCTATCGCCGCGGCGAAGACCAGCCTGCACCGGAGGACCTCGCGTCCCTGCACCTGCTGGTCACGGCGGGCAGCCCCCAGGAACAGATGCTGCAACGCCTGAAGACCCGGCTGTACCCACACCTGGGTTGGACCGCGGTCTCGCCGCTCGCCGTGGACCCGCTGCAGGATGTGCAGAACGGGGTCGCGGATTATGCCGTGGTCGACGGCAACGAATACGCCTATGCCCAGCACCTGTACCCGGACGTGGTGCCGGCGTTCTCACTGCCGGAAACCCGCCCTGTGCAGTGGGTGGTTCGGCATACCGATCCGGACCTGTACGCGGCGGTGAATCAGTTCATCGTCGCCGCGCGCGCCTCGGGATTGCTGGGGACCTTACTGACGCCGCCGCTCCAGGATCGACGCGTCCTGGCGTACGAGGACACGCGGCAGTTTCATGAGGATCTCGCCGCGCGGCTGCCGCAGTACCGCGCGTGGTTCGAAGAAGCCTCGCAACAGACCGGTGTCGACTGGCGCCTGCTGGCCGCCATCGGCTACCAGGAATCCAAATGGGACCCGGAGGCGCAGTCCGCGGCGGGCGCCTCGGGCGTGATGATGCTCACCTCGAACACGGCCGACTCCCTGGGTGTGGATGACCGCTCGGACGCGCACGAAAGCATCCTGGCCGGGGCCCGCTATTTCCAGGAGGTGCGCGACAAAATGCCGACGCATATTCCCGAGCCGGATCGCACCTGGCTCGCCATCGCGGCCTACAACGTGGGCTATGGGCATCTTGAAGATGCCCGTCGCCTGGCGCAGATGCGCGGCAAGAACCCTGACTCCTGGCAGGATGTGCGCGAGCAGCTGCCGTTGCTGTCCGATGAAACCTGGCTCGACCGGCTCAAACACGGCTTTGCCCGCGGCGCGGAGCCGGCGCAGTTCGTCGATCGGATCCAGCGCTTCCTGAAACTGCTGGAATGGCAACCCGGCAACACGGCCAAGACCCCATCGACAGTCGTCAACCCGGACGCCACCTGGGTGGGTCGGCCGGCGGCCTGAAGTCCCTTCAGCGACGTGCGGCAAAAAACTGCTGCAGCTGCGCCCCGCACTCCTCGCTCAACACACCGCCGAACACATCGACCCGGTGATTGAGGCTGCCTAAGCGGAAAATGTCGATGCTGCTGCCGGCGGCGCCGGCCTTCGGATCCCACGCACCGAACACCAACCGGCGCACGCGCGCGTGCACGATGGCCGCCGCGCACATGGCGCACGGCTCGAGCGTCACGTACAGCGTCGTGTCGGTAAGCCGATAGCTGCCCAAGGCCCTGCCACCCGCACGCAGCGCCTCGATTTCGGCGTGGGCGGTGGGATCGTGGCTGGCGATGGGACTGTTTCTTCCCGTGGCAATGACCTGATCGCCCAGCACCAGCACGGCGCCCACGGGCACTTCCGCGCACTGCTGTGCCTGCGCGCCCAGCTGCAGGGCCTGGTGCATGAAATCGGCATCGGAGACGGGCATCGCCGCACCTTAGCCGAAAGACCCACGGATGAGTACTTGACCCTTTACTCAGATCTATCTAAGATATATCTTAGTTAGGTCGTACAATGCGACTTAAGACTGACTTAAGGAGTCATCATGCGCTTTTGCCATCATTCAAACGAGGGTCGCGACCACCGCGACCTGCACGAGCACCTGCATCGGCACTTCGCCGGTCGCCACGGCGGCCCGCACGGCGGGTTCTTCGGTTTCGGCCATCACTTCGGCGAGGGCTTTGGCCCCGGCGGACGGGGCGGTCCGGGCGGATTCGGTCCGGGACGCAAACTGGGTTCGGCCGACCTGCAGTTGCTGCTGCTCGCCTTACTGGCCGAAAAACCCAGTCACGGCTATGAACTCATCAAGGCGCTCGAAGAGCGCTCCAGCGGCTACTACTCACCCAGCCCCGGCATGGTCTATCCCGCCCTCACCTACCTTGAGGAACTCGGGCATGCCAGCGTCGAGCCGGAGGGCACCCGCAAGCTCTACCGCGCCACCGAGGCGGGCGTCCGGCACCTGGCGGACAACCGCGCGGCGATCGACACCCTGCTGGCACAGCTGCAGCAGATCGGGCGGCGCATGCAGAAGTTCCGTCGCGGGATGGGCGCGCCGGCCGACGCCGGCGAAGTACCCGGTGAGGGCGAGCCCCGCCAGGACGATGCCGCCCCGGAACTGCAGGTGGCCCGCTACGATCTGAAGCTGGCACTGTCCACCAAGGCCGAGGCACCACGCGATGAGCAGCTGCGTATCGCGCAGATCCTGCGCAACGCAGCCGCCGATATCCGCGGATGAGCTCCCGTCTGTCGTTCGCGGCACTGCGAAACCGCGGCTATCGCGCACACTTCAGCACCTACGTGCTGGCGATGATGGCCGACAACATCGAGCACGTGACTGTTCTCGGTGGCAGCCGGCGCGCTTGCCGACCGGTTTGATCCACGACGCCTAATCCAGTGCGGCATGGTGCTGTTCATGACCTTGCACGGTCTCGCCGGCGTGCTCTGGCAGACATCGAGCCAGCTGCTGCTGCACGACATCGCCGGTGGCGCCCAGTTGCCCAGCGCGGTGCGCCTCAACGCCACCGCGCGTACGCTCGGCGTGCTCGTGGGACCGGCCGTAGGCGGCCTCATCATGCTGCTGCTGGCTGCGGATGCCGGCGTCCCGCGGAATGTTTCGCCGCCGCTGCGCTTTCAATTTAAGCTACGCGTTGCATCGACAACGAGCTTGGGGGGGAAGCTTTGGACATGACAAAGACAATCGGTCTGATAATCGGCCTGGGACTTTTATCGACACAGGTGGTCGCGCAAGGCAAGCCGGATCCGCTGGAGGCGTGCTACCAGCAGCCGGACGGCGCACCACGCCTTGCCTGCTTCAACCGGGAAATGCAGCGGCGCCAGGGGGCCGCGCCTGCAGCCGGCGCGGCGGCCACTACCCCTGCGCCCGCCCCTGCCTCGCCCTCAGCCGCTGCCCAAAAGAAACTCGCCGATGACACGGTCGGCCTCCAGGGCAGCGACCTGCGCAAAAAACTCAAGGAGGAAGGCGTAAAACCCGAGCCCGTGAAGCCGATTGTCGCGACAGTCGTCCGCCTGGTGCCACGGCCCCATAGCGAGCAGGCCTTCGTGCTGGACAACGGTCAGACCTGGGAACAGACAGAGTCCATGGAGAATCTGGACGTCAAGCTGCATGATACCGTGACCATCAAGCCCGGTATCCTGGGCGCGTTTTTCCTGAATACCCCGCGCAGCCAGCGGGTTCGCGTGCACCGCGTCCTCTAGGCACTCCGCGTGGGACGGCTGCGGATGAATTGGGAGACGATCCATTTCTCCCCGCGCGTCGGGGTCCGACCGGCATGCAGCATGCGCAGGTCCGGTTGCAGGTCGGAATAGGCATTGACGAAGAAAAGCCCATGGCCGCGGCGACCCTTGTGACTGAAGCCTAGTTGCGGAAAGGCCGTCTCCCCGCCCTCGTAGTCCTCATTCAGATACACCAGGAAGGTCATCACCCGTTGTCCGTTGCGGGCAATCTCCTGGGCGTAGTCGGGCGTGTTGGGATTCACGAAGTCGAAATGATCTGATGCCTCCTCGCCGACGCTGTAGTGCAGTACGGCCGGAGCCTCCATGTGATTCATGGGTATGCCGCAGGCGCGGGACATCCTTGCCTGCAACAGCACATCCAGCAGCTCGACATCGGCCAGGCCAAAGTTCGCGACGGAATTCGAGCGCGTCGCGCGCACGACATCCAGGCGACTCACCGGATCGTAGACGCGGGCACGAGTCAGGCGGGCGCGCGCCCGGGAAATGAGCCAGTCGCAGGCGGCCGGTGTAATGAACTCATCCACCGCCCGCACCAGCGGTTCGGCGTTCAGGTCGCGACCGGATGCAACGGTCGACCAGCTCGTAAGGTCGATGTCCGCCGTACCGTTGGCCAGGACGCGCAACTGTCCGCGCGCGGGCTCCCAGCCTCGCTCGGCGGCAACCATCAGCCAGCGCAGGGCAGCTTGCCAGCTGTGCTTGAAGTAATGGCCGAGCGCGGTCAGCGCGGCCAGCCGGGCGGCCGCCTCCGGCTCGCCCGCGACGGCGGCTTCATGGAGAAAGCGCGCGCCCTCCGCAGGCAGTACGGGGGCTCTGTCCCCTGCTAGCAGCCGCTTCCCGAGCTGCGTCTTACACAGGAGATCGCCCGCCTGAGTGCCGCGCGCCAAGGCGTTGACGGCTTCGTCGTGCCGCCCCGCTGCGTCATGCTCGGCAGCGAGCGCCAGTCCGGATTGTGGAATCGATTGCGGCATTGCAAGGCAAGCTTACCGGGTAGGGAAGCGAGTTTACAATTGCCCTCCTCCCGCATCAGCCGGGGATCAGCCATGAAACGCAGGAACATTTTTTGCGTACAAGACTCGCGGCACGGACGCCAGGACCGGCGTGACCGCAAAACGCCGCCTCAGCAGCGTGGAACATTCGTCGGCCGCTACTGGCCTACTGAAATAGTACCCCTGCCCCTCCGGACACTCGTGCGCAATCAGGAATGCGAGCTGCTGTCGCGTTTCGATGCCCTCCGCCACAACTCGCAAGCGCAGGCTATTACCCATGGTGATCATGGCTTTGACGATGCTGGCATCGTCAGCGTTTGACGTAAGATTGCGCACAAATGACTGGTCAATCTTTAACGCGTCTACCGGCAGGCTCCTGAGGCAGCTCAAACTGGCATAACCCGTGCCGAAGTCATCGAAGGTAAGCTGCACGCCGATTGCCTTCAGTTCCCGCAACACCACTCCGACGGTAACGGGCTCCTGTGCCAGGAAGGTCTCCGTCAGTTCAAGCTCCAGACAGTGCGGCTCCAGATCAAACGCAGACAGGTTCGCCCGCACGTTCTCAACGAACCCTTTCTTAGTCAATTCCAACGCCGACGTGTTCACACCGATTTGAATTGCTGGTAACCCCGCATCCAACCATGCGCGGGCCTGACGGCAGGCTTCGCCCAGCACCCACCGGCCAATGGGCACAATGAGCCCGCATTGCTCCGCCACGCGTATGAATGGGGCCGCCGCCACGAGTCCATGCTCCGGGTGGCGCCACCGTATCAGCGACTCGACGCCCGTGACCTCCCCGGTCCGCAAATCGACTTTGGGTTGGTAGTACAACACGAACTCCTGCTGTGCGATGGCGCGGCGCAGGCCATCCTGGAGGGTCCGTCGCTCTGCCGCGATCCGGTTCATGTTCTTCTCGTAACAATAGTGCCGATTGCGCCCGGTCTGTTTCGCCTGGTACATCGAGATGTCGGAATTCCTCAGCAGCGTCTCCGCGTCCAATCCGTCGTCCGGATACACGGCAATTCCGATGCTCGCTGTGACATGAAGAGAATGCGCATCAATGTTGTAGGGCTGGCTCAACGCGACCAGTAGTTTCTCCGCACTGATCGCGGCGTCTTCGCCATGAGACACTTCAGAAAGAACCACTACAAACTCATCTCCGCCGAAGCGGCCGACCGTGTCGGAGCTGCGCACGCATGCGAGCAGCCGCTGTGCCACAGATTGCAACAAACGGTCGCCGATCGAATGGCCGAAGGAGTCGTTGATGTGCTTGAAGCGATCCACATCGACGAACAGCACCGCGAGTTTTCCGCCGTGGCGGTCGGCGGCCATAATCGCATGGGACAACCGGTCGTTCAAAAGCGCCCTGTTGGCGAGACCGCAGAGAGCATCGTGCTGCGCAAGGTATGCCGTTCGCAGGGCCAGGGCCCGCGACTTGGTGACGTCACGAAATACCATGACAGCTCCGGTAACCTGACCGTTCCGGTCGTGGATGGGTGCCGCGGAGTCTTCGATGCCGGATTCGGACCCATCGCGGCGAATGAGAACACAGTCTGGAGTGAGACCCAGCGCCCGGTTCTGATCCATCGCTGCCAACAATGGGTGCGGCACCGGTGTGCGCGTGATGCCGCTTAAGATGCGCAGCACCTCCTCCAGCGGACGAGCGGCTGCCTCGGCGACCGGCCAGCCCGTCATGGACTCCGCAACCGTATTCAGATAAGTGACCGCGCCTGCGGTGTTCACACTGAGGACGGCGTCCCCGATGGAATTCAGCATTACCTGAGCGAGTTCCTGTTGCGCAAACAGCGCTTCGGCATTGGCGGTACGCTCCACCATGCTCTCCAAGGCCTTGCACAGGGAGTAGCCGTCGAGGCGTTGCTTCAGAAGATAATCCTGTGCTCCACGCCGCACGGCCAGCTTCGCAAGCTGCTCATCATCGGAGGCGGCAATAACGAGTATTGGAATGTGCGGGGCCGCTTCCAGGAGCCGATCGACGGTTTCGATTCCCTCGCTATCGGGCAAAAAGAGATCCACGATGACGGCCGCAATCCGGTCCGAGGCTTTCATCGGCTTTGTTCTATCTCTCGACAGCCGTTCGAGGCCTTCGGAGAGCAGACCGGTGCTTTCAAGCGAAAATGAGGTGCCGTGAGTGTCGATCAATGCGTCGACAATGGCAGTGCGATCAGAAAGAATGCCATTAATCAGAAGCACGCTTTGCGGCATCGAATGCCCTCCCGGGTATTAATGCAGACCCGCGGAGTTTCCAATATCCGGCTGGTTTCGTATGTACGTCGGCGCACACTCGAATCATCGGTAACCTTTCGCTTCCAGCCGCGGCTTGAACCAGGGCTTGTCCTTCTGACTAGGCGTAGGGGGGCGTCACGCAGACCCTGGCAAGGCGGTAGGTGCGGAGCGCGCCGGGGAGCCGCTCTTACGCGCGGGCCGCATCGCCAACGGCGGCGATTCGCTTACGGACGGCTGCGCCGAGGCCCAGGACATTCTGATGCCAGCCGCATGAACGACAATATCCCGTCGCTCAGGCAACACTTCTGGTGAGAAACGCCGTCATCTCCTCAAATGACAACGGCTTGCTGATCAGATAGCCCTGCATCTGGTCGCAACCGATCAGACGTAGAATTTTGGCCTGTTCTTCCGATTCCACGCCTTCGGCTACGGTCTCAAGCTTCAACGAGCGCGCCAGCGAAATGATCGTCGACACCAGCGTCATGGCGCTGGAGTCATCGAGCATGGAGGCGACAAATGAACGGTCAATCTTGAGCGTCTCGACAGGCAGCTTCGCCAGATATCCCAACGAGGAGTAGCCGGTACCAAAGTCGTCCAGGGCAATACCGACACCCAGGGCACGTATTTGCTCGAGCTTGACCAGATTCTCGGCCACATCAGTCAGAAGTAGCGTTTCGGTGACCTCTATGTCCAGCCCGGCCGTACCGCCGGCCATTTTCACGATGCGACTGACACTGCGGACAAAGTCATCACGGCGCAGCTGCACGGCGGAGACGTTGACCGCCACGCGCGGCGCGGCAAGACGCTGCTCCAGCCAGCGAGTGCGGTCGAAACTGGCCTGGCGCAGCACCCATTCACCCACTTCCACGATCATGCCGGTCTCTTCGAGCAGCGGGATAAACGCCGTCGGAGGGACCAGACCGTGGTCCGGCCGACGCCACCGAATGAGCGCCTCCACCCCCTTGACCCGGCGCTGAACGAGATCCACCTTGGGCTGGTAATACAGCACGAACTCCTCGTTCTCCAGCGCCCTGCGCAGGCTCTTCTCCAGCGCCACTCGCTCCACAAATCGTTCACTCAGGTTCGCCGTATAGAAGCCGAAGGTCTTGCCGCTCTCCTTTGCGGCACGCAGTGCGGCTTCGGCATTGGCCAGCAGCGCGTTGGCGGTTTCGCCATCGGCAGGAAATATCGCCACACCTGCCTTGGCCGTGAGTTCCACGGATTGCCCGCCGATGGAGAATGGCGCCGCGAGCCATTTACGCCAGAACTCCTCGAGCAACCGGGGAGCATCAAAGCCCTCGGAGGACTCCGGAATGATGGCCGCGAACCTATCTGAACCGATGCGGGCGACCACGTCACTTCCTCCGGCCGCTGCGGCGAAGCGCGTAGCTGCCCGCTGCAGCAGCTCATCCCCGCCCTCACGACCCAGGGTGTTGTTCAGCACTTCGAAGCGCTCAGGGTCCGCGATCGCGACAATAAATCGGCTTTGCGTATGCGTCGCCATGCCCAGGTACTGGCCGATACGTTCAACGAATGCGCTGCGGTTCGCCAGCCCCGTCAACGGATCAAAGGAGGCAAGGTAGCGCAGGCGCTCCGCTTTGCCGATATGATCCAGTGCAAATGCGATGTCCTGCGCCAGTTCTATCAGCAGTCGCATCTCCTCCTCATCGAAGTAGCCGGAAGCTTCCGTGAGCAAGACGAAGCAACCCATGGCTTGCCTGCCAACGACCAGCGGCAGTGCGACCATCGAGCGGTAACCACGCGCTACGAACTCTTGCCTGTATAGCGATTTGGCGTCCTCCCGGGTCAGATCATTGCAGAGCTGGGGAAGCTGTGTGCGCAGCGCTTCGACGACCAAGCTGGTGTTGGCAGTGTCTGCGTCGAGCTTGAGACTTACCGAAGGCGCCAGATCGTCCGCATCACCCGCGAACGCCGTGGGCCGTACAATCCTCGTTGCTTCGTCCAGCAATCCGCACCATGCCACACGAAAGCCGCCATGCTCCACAGCGAAGCGGCAAGCATCACGCAACAGCAGGTCGCGGTCGGTCGCCCTTACGATCAGGGAATTGATGCCGCTGAGGACCGCATAGGTCCGATTGAGCCGAACGATACGCAGTTCCGCGACCTTTCGTGCAGTGATATCGGTGGTGACGCCGACGGTGCGGACCACCTTGCCGTTGTCATCGAGTATCGGAAAGATCCGCGATAGCGCCCAACGTATGGAGTCATCCGGATGCAGTATGCGAAATTCCAGCTGTCCGGCTGCCGGGAACGATTGCACAATCTGGTCCATCTGCGTGGTAATACGTTCCCGATCGGCTGGATGCACGGCTGCAAGTCTGTTTTCATGACTCTGCAGCCACCAGTCGGGCTGCCTGCCCCAGATGCGCTCGAGGCTAGGACTGATGTAGAAGATCTCAGTCAGATCGGGCGATGAGACAAAAAAGAAATCCTGGATGTTCTCCGCGAGTTCACGAAACAGTTCTTCGCTGGCACGCAGCTGCACCACCAACCGCTCCCGCTCCTCCACCTCTACCATGAGCTGGGTCGCTTGCTCCTGAACCTCCCGATACAGTGTGCCGTTTTCATAGACACGACCGACCTGCGCGCCGATGATGGTGAGCAGTTGCTCGTCTTCGGCGTTGAATGCACGAGCGCCCAGCTTTTCCCCCACGCAAAGCCAACCGTAGGTACGAGTGAGCGAACAGACGGGAACCGCGATTGCGGCCCGCACTGCCGGAAACCCTGGCGGCAGGCCCAGATCCACTGGCGCGTCATCGGCAATCAACCGCAGCACCTGGTTCTCCGCGTAGATCCGGCCCAGAAGTCCCGGATCCTCACGTGGATCCTTCACGGCCTGCGTAGGTAGCGCGGTGAGGCCACTTACGCACACTTCGATTTTCCCGGCGCTGACTTTGTCGACCACGGCCAGCACGGCGAAGCGTGCGCCGAGCAGTTCTCGCGCATTGGCGCATACATTATTCAGCAGCTGCTTGGGATCACGCTCTGAGGCAATCTGCAGGTTCAGCTCGGTCAGAACGGACAGGCGGCTGTTCGCAGCGCGCAGCGCATCCGCCTTCTGCGATAGCTTGTCGGTCAGGAGCCGCAGATGTTCGGAATCGAATCCGCCATCTGGCGCGGCGCCCGGCGACGCGGCCCCGGCACCGGAGAGGACCTCCGCAATAGCCTGCAGGAACTGCGGGGTGGCGCAGGGCTTGACGAGCACTCGGGCCACACCACACTGGCGCGCAAGAGAGGTCGCCTCGCGCTCGTGATAGTTGGCCGTATAAAAGATCACGGCAAGATCCGCGGTCGCGGGATCGGCCCGCAGCCGGCGAACAAACTCGTAGCCGTCCATCGACGGCATGAGGATGTCGGAAATCACGAGCCGCAGTCCGCCGGTCCGGGCAACCGCGAGTCCTTCCACGGCGTCTGCGGCTTCCGTCACGCGGTACCCTTCATAGGTGAGCAGGGCTGCGACCAGCTTGCGATTGGTGGCGCTGTCATCGACCACCAGAATGCGTGCATCGCCGGTCATGAAGAGGGCACAACCGGCGGCGGTCTAGCCAGCACGCGCAGGATCTGCGCGGTCAGGGTGCGCGTATTGATAGGTTTCGCGATATAGGCATCGCACCCGGCCTCCAGGATGCGAGCCTCGTCACCTTTCATTGCGGAGGCCGTCAAGGCGACCACAGGTAGGTGCCGGTACCGTGAATCGGCCTTGAGGCGACGGGTCAACTCCAGACCATCCATCCGCGGCAGCGCGATGTCCGTCAGCACCAGATCCGGCATTCGCAGCTGAAGGATGCTCAGCGCCTGCTCGGCGTCCTCGGCACGGATGACGGCGTGGCCGTCAGCCAATAGCACTTCCGAGGCCAGCTTGAGGTTTACCGGATTGTCGTCGATGACCAGAATGGTAATACCCATAGGACGTCTCACTCCGACGGCGCGTCAAGCGGCAGCTTCACAGTAAAGAGGCTGCCTTTTCCGACCTCGCTTTCGGCCCTTATGGATCCTCCATGCAGCTCCGCCAGCCGCTTGGTGAGCACTAGCCCCAGACCGGTACCGTCATGGCGTCGCCCGCTGCCGGACTCCAGTTGCTGGAATTCAAAGAACAGCTTCGGCAGATCCGCGGTGCAGATGCCAATGCCGGTATCGCGAACCTGCAGCCGCAGCGCGTCGTCTTCCCGGTCAAGACTCAAGCTCACCTGGCCCCCGGCGTTGGTGAACTTCAGCGCATTCGACAACAGGTTGTAGAGAATCTGCATGAACCGGTGCCGGTCCAACGTTACAGTTACGGCCTCCTCGCTCACCTGGCGCAGCAGGGATATCGCTTTGGCCTGGGCGATGGGCGAGACCACTGCACACACTTCATCGACGGCGGCGACGAGATTGAAACTCTCCGGGGCAAGCTCCATTTTGCCGGCTTCGATCTTGGAGAGATCCAGAACGTCATTGATGAGCCGCAGCAGATGCCTGCCGCTGGCAAGCACGTCGGTGAGAAACTCCTTCTGCTGCCCATTCAGCGCACCGGCCTTCTCGTCAATGAGAAATTCGGAGAAACCGATGATTCCATTCAGTGGCGTGCGCAGTTCGTGGGACATGGTCGCAAGAAACTCACTCTTGAGCCGACTGGCATCCTGCAACGTCTGCTCGAAGCGCCGTCGCTCCGTGGCGTCGCGAATGGCGGCCGAGACGAACAACCCTTCCTCGGTTTCCAAGGGACTCAAGCTGATTTCCAGTGGGAATTCGCTGCCATCGGCGCGTTGTCCGAACAGCTCAAGACCGGCGCCCATCGCACGGGGTCGCGGTTGACTGAAAAAACCCGCACGATGCTGCGCGTGGTGACCTCGTAAGCGCTGCGGCACCAGTACGTCCACTGATTGGCCCAGCAGCGCCTCGCGTGAATGGCCGAAGAGGCGTTCCAGCTGTGAGTTGACCAGGGCGATCCGGCCGTCGTACCCTACAATCACCATGGCGTCGGGGGCCGATTCAAGCAGCCCGCGGAATTTCTGTTCGGCCTTCTTGCGATCGGTGATATCGCGCACCGCGCTCATTACCATCACGCCCTCGTCGGTAGCAAGCGGTGACAGGCTGATCTCGACCGGAAACTCGTACCCGTCGCGACGCCGACCAAACAGCTCCAGACCGCGCCCCATGGTTCGCATGCGCGGCTCTTGCGAAAAGCCGGAGCGATGCCCTACATGCGTACCGCGGAAGCGCTCGGGCAGCAGCACCTCCACCGGCTCGCCGATGAGTTCACGCGGGTCATACGCGAACGCCCGTGCCGCCTGTGAATTGGCCAGCACGATGCGTCCCATGGCATTGACGATCAGTGTGGCGTCGGGAGTCGACTCCAGCAGCGCTCCGAAGCGGGTCTCGACCAGCTTCGCGTCGCGGGCTACCTTGAGGTGCGTGACGTCGCGTTTGGAGTACAGGATATGACTTGCACCGGCAGGATCAAGGCGTATGCCGCTCCGGGAGACATTGATGTAGAGCAGCCCGCCGTCCTTTCGACGCCTCAGCCCTTCGTACACACAAGCGACATCGCCAAAGGGCGGCTCGACATCAAGCTCGCCCGGCAGCAGCAGGTCCTTCAGCGAACGACCGATGGCTTCAGCCGCCGGATAACCGAAAAGAGTTTCCGCGTACGGGTTCCACGACAACACGGTGCCCTGCAAATCCGCTGTGATCGCGGCATCTGCGGCGCCTTCTTCCGAATGCCGCGCGTCCATCCTTAAAACTCCGGTCGAACTTCGTGCGGCATGCCCGGGCTTCTATGGATAATCACGTTGATTGTAGTCCTCGAAACTTGAGTGCCAGTCACACGGGCCTAAGATCAGATTCCACGGACTTCAATTCCAGCCGCTTGCCGCTGTAGGTGATGTCCGGAGCCTGGTCATGCAACAGCCGCGTAAATTCGTCGGCGGGCAGTGGCTTCTTGAAATAAAAGCCCTGAAGCTCATTGCACTCGTGTAAGCGCAGGTGCTCGGCTTGCTCCCGCGTCTCAACGCCTTGCGCAACCACCGTCAAGCTTAAGGACTTACCCATCGCAATGATGGCATCCGCCAGCCCAGTGTCTTGCGGGGTGCCGACGATGGCACGCATGAACGAACGGTCAATCTTGATCGTATCGAGAGGAAATTTCTGAAGCATGGCAAGCGAGGAATATCCGGTCCCAAAGTCGTCAACGGCGATCCGGATCCCCAACGCCTTGAGTCCCGTTAGAATTCGCAGTGTGTTTTCAACGTCGTGGATCAACAGGCTTTCAGTGATTTCGATCTCGAGATGGTGCGGGTCCATGCCTGTGGCGTCCAGGATGGACCTCACGTCTGCCAACAACGACTCATCGCAGAATTGGCGCGGCGTGAGATTGACCGCCATATTCAATTGTGGCAGACCCTGATTGCGCCACTCGACACTCTGCATGCACGCGGCTTTGAGCACCCACTTGCCGATTGGAATGATCAGTCCGGTCTCCTCGGCGACCGGAATGAATTCCATCGGCCCCACGGTTCCCAGGTCCGGATGTTCCCAGCGCAACAGCGCTTCCATGCCGGTGATGCGACCACTGGCGATATCCCGTTTGGCCTGGTAGTTAAGGACGAATTCCTTACGTTCGAGCGCATGCCGCAGGCTCGATTCAAGCGCGAGCCGCTCGAGCGAGTGGGCATTGAGCTTTTCCGAATAGAATTGGAAGGTGTTTTTGCCCTCCGCCTTCGCCTGATACATCGCGATGTCGGCATTCTTCGTGAGAGTCTGTTCATCGAGGCCATCCTGCGGGTAGGTGCTGATCCCGATACTCGCCGTCACGCGAAATTCCTGACCGATGAGCGTAAATTCCTTGGCGATTTGCAGCAGAATCTTCTGCGCGACCATCGCTGCGTATTTGGCGTCCGCCAGCTCCGGCAGCAGTACTACGAATTCATCGCCTCCGAGGCGTGCGACTGTGTCGCTGCCGCGCACACACCCTCTGAGGCGCAGGGCCACTTGCTGGAGCAATTGATCTCCTGCTTCATGCCCCAGCGTATCGTTGATCTGCTTGAAGCGATCGAGGTCGAGGAACGCAACCGCCAGTTGTCTGTTATGGCGATGTGCCTCGCTGAGGCTCGTCGTCAGCAGTTTGCTGAACATGCTGCGATTTGGCAGCCCCGTGAGTCCGTCATGATAGGCCAGATACTCCACGCGCTGCGCGTGTGCGAGTTTCGTTTCGCTCTCCCGCCGCCGACCTTCGACCAGCTGCCAGCTCATTTGGCCCAACAAACCCGTGAGTACCGCAACCGCGATGCTGCCTATGGCGGCCCACATCAAGTAAGCGCGTGTTTGAGCGTGCGCGCGGGCCATTTGCTCGTCCACCGAAAGGCCCACGAGAACGGCCAATGGAAAGCCGTATAGCTCACGCGCGCTGGTCCAGCGCTGCGCCCCATCCCAGCGGCTCATCGAGATGGTAGCAGCCGCATCATCGTCGCCCGCCACTACGGAGGTATAGTCGACGGTGTCCCCGGAGTACACCGCATCTCCCGTTCGGCGGACCCGAAAAACGCCATCGGCTCCGAGCAGACCGAGCACGCCGTGCTCGCCCATTCTTGCAGTGTCGTAACCGCTGACAAAGTAATTCGCGTCGACCGCGACGGTCACCAGGCCATCAAACGTCCCGTCAGGGGTGTTCAGCCGGCGACTGAAATCGAGTTTCCCCTCCCCGGTAGGACCGCGCGGCAGCCGGCTTATGATCAGATCGTCACTGCTCCGCAATCTTCGCAACGTGTCCCGATCGACAACCGGCTGTCGTTCCATCTGCCGCGTGCTTTCCACGATGGCGCCTTCACGATCGGCGACACTGACCACGAAGAGCAGGTCTGGCGGCAGCAACCCCTTGTTCTTAAGATCGGCGAGCGTATGGCGGCCGGCTGCGCGTTCGGGCCAATACTTGACCAGTGTCAGGGTCTGGTCGATTTCGCGCAATGCGCGGACGACTTGCGCCTCATAGGTACTCAACAGTTCGCGGCTCGATACCGCCGCGGCATGTTCGGCGGCGGAAGTATTGACTCTGATTACGTCGAAGGTTGTCCCCCAAATGGCCGCTAGCAGAAATACGGCGATGAGTGGGAACAGAAGCTGCGGTTCAGTGGCCCGTGCCACACCGCGACGCAAAGCGTCCTTGAAGGCCACTATGGCCTTTCCCCGCTGCCACCGGGCCGTCCTGTAGTCAAGTTGAAGCTGTATTTCATTGCGATTGGCGACTCTAACAACAAGTGGGCGGCCGAACTGTGCGCCATAGAACGGTTAGGCGCGGGGGTATGCGCTAATGTTCATGGTGCCCGCACTTGTTTGATCACATGCATCGTGACCTCGTGCGATCCGGTCGATGTCATGTCGTCAATTGGGTGCTCCGGGAAGTCAGATATGCCTATTCAGGTGACGCGGTGGAGCGTCGGTCGCATACCGCACGGGCTTGATGCGATCATCCTGGCGGCGATCCTGTGGTGTCCTGCTGGCATCCGCGCGGCTGACGCAGACCCTACCCTGTCGATGTTCTCGGTGCACGGTTTCGGGACCCTGGGTGAGGTCTACTCCGATGCGCACGACGCCGATTTTGTCGGCAGTCCCTTCCAGCCCAATGGCGCCGGTTACAGCCACGCATGGGCACCCGGGGTGGACAGCAAGGTGGGCCTGCAACTGGGCGCGCAATTCACCGACAAGCTCTCGGCAATCGTGCAGATTGTCTCCCAGCATATTTACGACAACACCTGGAGGCCCCAGTTAGAGTGGGCGAACCTCAATTATCAGCTGACGCCGGATCTCAGTATCCGCGCGGGGCGCTCCGTGGCGGCTCCCTTCATGTTGTCCGATACCCACCTCGTCGGCTACACCTACCCTTGGATTCGTCCGCCGTTGGAGCTTTACGGTGAATTACCCGTTTCGAATCAGGACGGGATCAATGTCAACTATCATCTGCGCAATGGCGTCGTGGAACAGTCGCTCAACATTTCCTACGGACAGACGAAATTGTCTGTCCTCGACGGTGGTGACGTTTCCGCCAGAAAGTTCCTTCAGGCCAGCGATGCAATTGAGGTGGGCTCGATCACGTTACGACTCGGCTACACGTCGCTTCGAGCCACGTCTGATATTCCTACCTTGGACCCGCTGTTTGCCGGGTTTGCGCAGTTCGGCGCCGAAGCGTCGAGCGTCGGCTTTGCCACGATCGGCGCGCAGGCGAGTGGCTTGGGCGCTGCTTACTCCTTGCGGGAGTCATCTCCATATTCATTTTCCATGGCCACGCTCGGTGTGAGCTACGATCCGGGCGATTGGCTGCTGATGTCGGAATGGGCCAAGACCGCGAGCGACGGTCTTCTGGAAAGGTCAACTGCGTGGTACCTCATGGGAGGCCATCGATTTGGCAAGTTCACACCCTACGTCACTTTCGGGCAGGTGGAATCGGGCAGCAACGTCAATCCCGGCATCGGCACGGCAGGATTGCCGCCGCCTTTGGCGGCGGCGGCCGTGGCATTGAATGGTGGCCTTTCGGCAGCTCTTGGGGAATTCGCACCTTCGCAAAGCAGCGCGACAGTTGGCGTGCGCTGGGACGCGGTCAAGGATATTGATGTCAAACTGCAATATGATCGCGTGCGACTGGACGCGAATTCAATCGGCCGGCTGGGAAACGAGCAGCCGGGATTTCGCGCCGGCCCTGATGTGAACGCCGTTAGCGTAGCTATAGACTTCGTTTTCTAAAGCAGACAACGATGCGTCACGCCAACCACTTCGCTTCCGGCATTGTCGTCCTGATCTTCCTCGTGGCCAGTCAGCGGCTCCTTGCCGACGAGGTAGCGGTGGTGTCGGCGAAAAGCACGGTCACCACGTTGAGCAAGAGTCAACTGGTGGATATTTTCCTGGGAAAGGCCGCGCGTTTTCCTGATGGCAGTCAAGCAGTGCCGATCGATCAGTCGGAGGGTACGCCCGCGCGCGATGAGTTTTATACCAGGATCGCCGGCAAGTCCGCGGCGCAAATGAAGGCGTACTGGTCCAAGATTATCTTCACCGGGCGAGGGCAACCGCCGAAGGCCGTTTCGAGCAGCAGCGAAGCCAAGAAGCTACTGGGTGCGAACCCCAATACCATCGGTTACATCGATTCGAAACTCGTGGATGACACTCTTAGAGTGGTGACCGTAACGCAGCAGTGATCCCTCGTTGGAACATCGCAGCCTCCAACGCGAAATCCCACACCTGGCGGCTCATCCGGCCAGGAGTTTCCAGTTCCCGGTCACGCCGGAGTCACCGGGCTGTTCCGGCTCACCTAAGCATTCCCGGATGATCGCCAGCAGCTCAGCGTTGTTCACCGGCTTCTGCAGGTAGACCTTTGCGCCAGCGGCAATGGCCCGATCCTTATTGCCACGCACATCCCGCGCCGACACGACGATGACGGGAATGACCGCCAAGGAAGGGTTTCGCTTGAGCCTTGTCATGACGACGTAGCCATCTCCCGCTGGCAGGCCGAGATCGAGGATTATCAGATCCGGCCGCTGCTTGAGCGCCTCGGCGACACTGTTTAGTGCGTCGGATGCAAAAAACGTGTCATACGAGTTTGCCTTCAGTCGTATATGCATCGCCTGACGCACATCCGGATCATCGTCCACAATCAGTATTTTCTTGTTAGCCACAAGCCACCATCCGTGACGAGAGTTCGTCGTTAACCATTGAATGAACTGTTTCTGCCAACGCCTCGAGAGGCGCGTTGAGGGAGACGCCGACTCCTTGTCGTGTCCGCCTTACGGCGTGAGAACAGGTTGAAATCACCAGGTCGGCATTGACCGCCGAGTCGCCACTCTCGACCTGACATTGGATCCTCTCGGCCAGCGTTTCGCCACCCACCAGGTCGGTCGCAGCGACCATGAAGAAGAGCTCCACCGGCCCTGAGGAACCCATTTTGGGCAGCAGCACATCCTGATCCGCGCGCAAGCAACGCTGCAGCAATTCGCGCATCCCGTGGGAGTGCTCGGCCCGTGCCTCATCAGACAGCCACCCCGTCTGCGAGCCCATCTGGGTCACGACGAGGGTCACAGGTCCAGGCGTGAGGGCAATATCTCCGAGCGTGGCGGCAAGCAGGTTGCACATCGAGAAGACCGGGATTGTAAAGGAGAGCACGGTGCCCTCTCCGGGAGCACTCGCCGCCCAGATGCGCCCGCCCTGACGGGCCACCAACTCCCTGCAGATGTATAGCCCGAGCCCAAGCCCCTGGCGACCCGCCAGTGTCGGGTCAGAGGCCTGAAAAAGGCGATCGAAGATACGCTCGGTCATGGCGGGGTCGATCCCGCACCCAGAGTCTCTGACCTCGATCTTCAGGGTATCGGGCTCGGTCGCGAGCGCATCCGCTCGAATCCGTACCGAACCGCCCGATGGAGTAAATTTGATGGCGTTATCCAGAAGGATGATGAGAATCTGCCTCAGACGTGTCGGATCCGCGCGCGCCAACGGCAGCTCCTCGCCAAGTTCGACGCTGAGCCCAACGCCTTTGGCCAGCGCCGGCCCTTGCAGCGTGCTCATCGCAAAGCCGATCACTTCTGCAACCGAAGTGCACTGCGGCTCGATAACAATCTGGCCGCCCTGGACCCGAGTGACTTCCAGCAGATCGTCGATCATCGCCTGAAGCTGCTTGACGTTTCTTAGGACAATCCCCAGGTATTCGTGCTGGTCTGCGGTCAGCTCTCCTGCCACGTTGTCGAACAGGATCGCGACGAACTGGTAGATGGCATTGAGCGGGGACCGCAGTTCGTGCGAGACGTGGGAAAGAAACTCGTCCTTGAACTGCAGCTGCTGGGTCCGGATCTGTTCGCTTTCCTCCTGCATTCGATGACGCTCGATGGCGTGGCGCAGGGCCCGCGGCAAGGCGCGGCTTTCAATCTGTCCCTTGATAAGGTAGTCCTGCGCGCCCTCCTTCATTGCCTGCGCGGCCAACGCCTCATCATCCAGGCCCGTCAGCACGATCACGGGGACGTGTGGAGCTGCCGCCAGTGCGCGGCGCACCGTGTCGAGCCCATGCCCATCGGGCAACCCCATATCCAATAACGCAATGTCGACCCCACCCTTTTCGAGATGCGCGACGGCTTCCGTCATTCTCAGGAGGTGGGTGAGAACAAAGCTGCCGGCCTTCTCCCTGCGAAACATTTCGTGGAGCAAGCGGGCATCACCTGCATTGTCTTCGACCAATAGTACTTGCAGAGGCTTCATCATGCGGCTCCCGAATCGCTCGGCAGCCTCACAACCGAAAGCCAGAAATCGTCAATGCTCTGTACTACCTTGACAAACCCCTGGAGATTTACCGGTTTGGTGATGTAACAGTTCGCATGCAGCTGGTAGCTGCGATCAATATCCGCGTCGGAGGCCGACGTGGTCAGTATGACCACCGGAATGCTCTTCAAAGCATCACTCTCCTTGATCTCTTTCAGGACGTCCCGCCCATCCTTCTTTGGCAGATTCAGATCCAGGAGGATCAGATCGGGGCGCGGCGCCGCCACATAATTCTTCTCACGATTCAGGTAGGCCATCGCCTCGATTCCGTCTGACACCACCTGAAGACTGATATGCACCTTGGTATCCTTCAATGCTTCACGTGTCAGCCGCACGTCGCCCGGGCTGTCTTCCACCAACAACACCTCGATCACGGAGGAACGGATAGGGGTGGAACGGGTCATCCACCGACTCCTTTCGGGACCGAGAAGCTGAATACGGAGCCTTCCTGCGGCCGCGACTCCACCCACACTCGGCCACCGATCCGGTCGAGCAACTTCTTGCAGATGGCCAGCCCAATGCCGGTGCCCTCGAACTCCTCGCGCCCGTGGAGCCGCTGAAACAGCACAAAGATCTTTTCAAAATACTGAGATTCGATCCCCAGACCGTTGTCGCGCACGGAGAAGATCCACTCACCTGAATCCGAGGAGATGCACGAGATGTGAACGCGCGGGGGCTCGATGCCGCGGTACTTGATGGCATTGCCGATTAGATTCTGGAGGATCTGCGTCAGTTGCCGGTCGTCCATAGTGATAACCGGCAGCACATCGTGGGTGACCACCGCGCCGCTTTCTGCGACCGCTGTTTGCAGATTGGCCAGCGCCACTTGCAGCGCCCGTTCGCTCGCGATTTTATGCGGTTCCCCGACATTTGCGCCGGCCCGCGAATAGGCAAGCAGATCTAGTATGAGCTGCTGCATGCGGTTGGCTCCATCAGCCGCGAACGCAATGAACTCATCGGCGTCCGTATCGAGGCGACCCTTGTAGCGCTCTGCCAGCAACTGTGTATAGCTGGCCACCATGCGCAGTGGCTCCTGCAAGTCATGCGACGCTATATAGGCGAACTGCTCCAGCTCGTCGTTGGATCTCTTGAGTTCCGCAACCGTATTGGCCAGATGCTCCTCGGCACTCTTGCGGACGCGAATATCATGCGTCAGCACCTCAAGCCGGGCCGCGTCGAGCCTTCTTAGTTCGGTGATGTCTCGCGCAATCCCAATAGTCCCGATGATGTTGTTGTCGGCATCCCGATATGGGCCTTTGGTGGTGAGAAAGATCCGGTCAATACCGTCGACTTCAGCAATCTCCTCTACCGTGCGGGTGGTTCCGATACGCATGATCTCCCGATCACTGTCGGCGATGACGCGGTAGGTGCCGTCGGGCATGAGATCGCTCAGCCGGATCCCAGCCATTTCCTTCTCGCCGCGATGGAAGAGCTTCGCACACGCGCTGTTTGCCAGAACGAAGCGATCTTCCCGATCCCTTATATAAATCGGGTCTGATGTGCCCTCCACGACGGACTGGAGCAGACGGTGCTTGAGGCTCAGATCCTGCGTCATCTGGATCAGGTGCCTCCCCGCTTCCCGACGCACGCTGATATCACGGATGGCGGCGGTCACCAGGATGCCTTCTGCGCTTTCGTGGGGACTCAACATGATCTCTATTGGAAACGCGCTGCCATCCTTGCGCCTTCCGTTGAGCTCGATGCCTGTGCCAATCTGCTGCTCCAGGGCCTCCGACGTAGATCGGAGCGCATCCGCAAGCAGTCGTTCCGCGAATCCTTCCGGAATGATCGTCGTGACGCGCTGCCCGAGAAGTTCGTCGCGGCGATAGCCGAACTGTTTCTCGGCTTGGACGTTTAGCAGGACGATCTCGCCGTCATGGTTGACGACGACCATCGCATCCGGTGCCGCTTCCAGCAGTCCTCGATACTTGGCCTCCGACCTGACGTGATCGGACATATCGCGGCTGATTTCGGAGTACCCGATCAGCTTCCCGGCCTGATCGCGCAACGCCGTAATGACCAGATTCGCCAGAAATCGCGTCCCGTCCTTGCGTACACGGTATTGTCGAAGCTCGACCCTGCCCAGCTCTGCGGCGATGCGCAGACTTTCCCGCGGCTTGCCTTGATCAATATCCTCCGGAGGATAAAAGCAGGAGAAATTCTTGCCGATTATTTCGGATGCGGTATAGCCCTTGATACGCTCGGCGCCGATATTCCAGGTTGCCACCTCGCCCCGTGGATTGAGCATGAATATGGCGTAGGTCTGCACGCCTTCCACTGCGAGCCGGAACCAGTCATCGCTCCCGACGGGACCGTTGTCCCTGGCTGATGAGACCGGCTGAGGCCGCTCTCCTTTCTTCAATGATAGTGTCATATACCTTGTGTCATCGCTCGCGCGCCGGTGCGGATTTCGTCGTCGAGATTGATCGCCAGTGCCTGCATGGTGGATGCAACGGACGGATGCCGCCGTTGGCTGTTTGCGTCCCGCGACGCGGCAATCGCTGCCCGCTCTACTGCCTTTGCACCGTCGCCGAGCCCCTGAAACCCGAAAACCAGGGCGGCCCCGCGCAATCGATGTGCGAACGCCTGGATGTCCGAAACAGTCAGTGCCGAAGCGCCGTTGGCGCTTCCCAGCGCCGCAGACAGAGCCGCAAGTTGCCTTCGTTCCTTGCGCAGGCGCGCATAGAAACGTTGGCGCAGTTTCTCGAACTGCTCCTCCGGTGTTCCTGTCTCCATCGGCTGGACCTGCTGAGGTCTATTAGATTGCAAGTGAGGCCCACCTTGAAATATTCATCGTAACGGGACTCATGGCACGGCGCGCTCCCCAGCGTCGCGTCAGGAGCGTTTCCACCTCGCGCGCGGACACGGGATGCGCGAGCAGATAGCCCTGCATTTCCTGACAGCCCATGCGCCGGAGCGCTTCAAACTGGGCCTCCGTTTCCACGCCTTCCGCCAGCACGGCAAAGCCCAGGTCATCGCCCAGTGAAATCAGGGCGCGGACGATGGCCGCAGTCTTCGAATCGGTGAGCACCCGTTGAATCAACGACCTATCTATCTTGAGGCGATCCACCGGCAGTCGCGACAGATAGCTCAGACTTGAGTATCCAGTCCCGAAGTCATCCAAGGCGATTCGCACTCCAAGCTGCTTCCATTGCGCAAGCCGCCGGAGCGCGAAATCTGGATTTTCGATCAGAATGCCCTCGGTGATCTCCAGTTCCAGGCGCGACGCGGGAAATCCCGTGGACTGCAGCGCCTGTGCCAGAATCTCGGAGAACTCCGGGTAAATCTGGTGTGGCGAGACGTTGACGCAAAGTATCGGCGGCTTGTCATCCGGCAGATGCCATGTCATTGCGGTCCTGCACGCCGCTTTGAGCACCCACTGCCCCAGCGCAGATATCAATCCGGCCTTTTCCGCCTGGTTTACGAAGACAATGGGGGCGATGGGCGGACCATTGCTCGGAAACCAGCGCGCGAGCGCCTCGACTCCGCAGGGTCTACCGTCGAGACTGCGGTACTGCGGCTGGTAATGCAGACTCAGCTCGTCGCGCTCGATGGCCTCTCGCAGCCGCGCCGTAAACAGTACGTCTTTGTGCGGATCGTCGATGATCGCCACCGATGATGGGCTGCCAACGTACTTATTCGATTGAGTCATCGCATCCTTTGCCACCCGGTTAGCGTCCGCTTGGCGAGAAACACTGTAGACAGTGACACCCCATATCGATGTCAGGAGTTCTTGACTGGTCCTGTCGTCACGTCCGATGTGCGACTACCATCACATCCGAATGCGGCGCGGCGTCGCCTAGAGGGGCACCAGAGCGTGGGCCACCGCGAAACGGATCAACCCGGCGAGATCCGCCACGCCCACCTTCGCCATCACCCTGCTGCGATAGGTGTCTATGGTCTTTCTCGACAGCGACAGTCTTAGTCCGATGTCCGCACTCGACGCCCCTGTAGCCGTGAGATGAAGCACTTCGCGCTCGCGCGGACTGAGGCTTTCAATTGGGCTGGCCGGTCCTGGATCGCCAAGCAATCCGTCGATGAGTACGCCCGTCAGTCGCGGACTCAGGTACCGGTCGCCCTTTGACACGGCCGCCACGGCCTGGACGATTTCGGCGCTGGCGCTCTCCTTCAGGACATAGCCGCGCGCGCCAGCGCGCAGCGCACGGAAGACATGTTCTGAGGTATCCGACGCAGACAGCACTACAATTCGAATCAACGGCTGGGCCGCGAGGATGCGCGTCGTGGCGTCGATCCCGCTCAGCTCAGGCAGCGCCAGGTCCATTACGACCACATCAGGTAGCAATCGCGCTGCCGCACGCACCGCCGCTTTACCATCGGCCGCAGTGCCAACGACCCGCATCTCGCTGTGTCCGTTCAGCAAGGCCGACAGGCCGTCGCGCACAATGCCGTGGTCATCCACGACCAATATCTTGATCTGTGCGGTGGATTGACTATCCATGCTTCATACCAGCGCCATACTACGCCGCAGCGTCGCGGGAAGCCGGACCCAGCCCACGTTTAACATTACCGTTGCGCCTTGCTCGAAAGCCTGTCAGGGCATTAGACGGCCTTGGGAAACGAACGTCGCGGCAGGTCAATTGTAAAAATGCACCCCGAACCGGGCACGTTACGGACGCTCAAGACTCCGTTATTGGCTTGGACGTTGTGTTGGCACATGGCCAGCCCGGTCGCGGGATTCTGCAATCCGCCAGGCAGGGGCAACCTAAGCATTTCCGCCGCTTGCCCTGCGGCCAGACCTCCACAGCTGTCCTCAATCTGGATTTGGATGCGATCGCCAGAAGCGCTCGCACCGAATGCAACCTTGCCGTCAGCGCGCGAATATTTGAATGCGTTATTCAACAGCTGGCCGACCGCCGTGAACAACGTGGCTTGGTCGACTTCCACTGCCAACGTCGGGTCCACGTCCGATACGATGAATGCACATCCTGCGCCTTGCGCTCCGGGCGAGGCGGAGATCTTGCTCTCGGCGACAAACTCGGCGACAGAGAGGCGTGTTTGATGTGGGAAACGCTCGGGGCGAAATCCCCGCAGGTCTCCGAGAGAGCTATCCAACAGATTGCGTAGATCGATCAAGCTGCGGTCCAATACAGCGCCAGTAGCACCTGATATCCCAACATTGCCGGCCTTGATCGCGATCACAGCAAGGGAGGCGGTATGAATGAGCTTTCGAAGCCGGAATACAAAACGGTCCACCCGCTCAGTCGCCTGATCGGTACGCGCGAGTTCGCTTTGGTACCCCCATTCCGAAACCGAATCCGCGATCGCATCGTCGAGGCAACGGTTAAATGTTCTAAACTCATCCACTTCGATCTGCGCGCCGGCTTCGAATGCGGCATCCGTTATCGCCTGGCACAAATCTCCATAGTCGTGGATGACCTGCTCAACTGTGTATCCGTGTAGGGCCAGTTCGCGCCCGTGCCGGGCTGCTGCAATTCCCATCTCGGAAGTGACTGCCTGACCCGCGGCGCTGCCCCCGCCGAAAACTTCCTGCCTTCGCTCAGGGGGTGCCTGAAGCGTCTCAATGAGCTGGTCGATGAAGCGCGGCACACCATATGCGCCATCCGTCTCGATTTCTTTGCTGCCGGCTCTGATGGCCACCTTGGCTCGACACCGCTCAATCAGGTCGGATCGGCGGGCGGACAGGAATTCGTGGAGCATTTCTCGATGATAACCGCGCCGCTATCGCCAATCGGTGCGCCATCGTACAAAGGCGCCTCGAGTTCGAGGGCGAATTGAGGGCAGCTTCAGCCGCAGCGACGCCGCGTTCCCCGGAGCGGTTCTTTCCGTGAATCAAACATTACCGAGCAGCAGCTAGCGACTGAACCAATGTCACTGGTGTGTGGGTCGCACAGACGACTTCGGTACTTGGCACCCAAGCCTAAGCTATCTGGAGCGCTGCACCGATGTTGACCGGGGACTCCCGTCGCGAAACGCTTCTGAGCAGCCTCGAAGCCGGAGCAGCGGCTTTGGTTGTCAGACCATTCACCCGTGAATCACTGAATTCCAAGCTCATAATGGCTCTAACGATATAAAGGGCGGTGAACTGCTGGACTGCAGATTCACCGCCCTTCAGTACTCTGCAGGGATCCGTTCAGAACTTCGCGTTGAAGCCGACATAGAACTGGACACCGATCGGATCATACAGACCCGGGTTGGTCACGTTCGAGCTGTCGTTGACGCCGGGGTTGTTGCCGACAACCGGCGGCTGCTTGTTGAACAGGTTGTCGACACCAAAGCGCACCGTCACCTTGTCGAACGCGTACGAGCTGTACAGGTTGAACAGGTTGTACGAGGGCACGGGCAGGACCTTGGTGGATGGGTCCATCGAAGCGGACTGGTCCTTGATGCTGGAGAGGAACTCCCAGCCCAGGCCCACCGTGAGGGCCTGAAACGTGTACTGCACATGAGAGTTGGCCCGGAAGTTGAACAGACCACCGGAGCCGGCGGTACCGTTCACTGTATCGAGGGTTCCCTTGGCGTTGATGTAGGGCGCCCCTGCGTTCTCCTGGTACTGGTACTTGTTCAGGTAGGTCATCGCGGTACCGACCCCGAGCTTGCCGGGTCCCACGTTCTGGCCGTAGTTCATGGCCAGATCCATGCCGTTCGTCACCAGCGTGCCCAGGTTCGCATACAACGCAGTGACCGAGGCACGATCCCCTGTGATCGGGTTGCGTTGGATCAGCTGGCAGGCCGAGTTGGCAACCGAATACGTGGGGTTCGATGAGCCGTCCGAATTGAAGCAGGTGTTGTAGATGGTAATGGGCGACTCAGGCGCAATGGTCTGATTGATCGTGATCTGGTACAGGTCAATGGTGGAACTGAAACCAACGAGGCCGAACGGGTCGGTGAACACCGCACCGAAGGTGAAGGTCTTGCCGGTCTCCGGCTTGACGAGCGGATTGCCCTCGATGCTCTCGATTTCCAGCGGGAAGAACGTCGGGACCTGGCGTGTCCAGCCATTGGGGCCGGTGCCGTAGGTCGCAGCATTGAAGGTCTGGGTGTTGAACTGGGAGGTGGTATTGCCGATCAGGCCCTCGCACAATGCCTGGACCTTGCCCCGGTTCGGGTTGCTCGGTACGTTGCCCCAGGGCGACAGCGTCGAGGCCGAGCAGGGATCCTCCTGCGGGAATGGAATCACATCCTGCGTGGCACCGGTGTACAACTCGGCGACGTTCGGGGCGCGAGTGGCCTTCTGGTAGCCGCCGCGGAACGACACTTCATCCGTCGCCTTGTAGGTGAACATGGCCTTGAAGGTGTCCTTGTAGCCGGCGGTGTTGAAATCCGACTCGCGGAAACCCAGTTCCAGTTCCAGCCGCTTCAGGACCGGGATCAGCAATTCGGTGTAGGCTTCCTTCACGCTGATGTCGCCGCCGGTGTAATTCGAGGGGAAGATGCCGACCGGATTGTCGGTGATCGCGCCCACCGGATTTCCGGGGCTGTAGTTGAACTCATCGCCGCGGTAGGTCGCACCCAAGTCGAAGCGCGCATCACCAGCAGGTAATGTCCACAGCAAGCCCTGGACGTAGCCCTCGACGATGGTCTGCTTGAGGTTCTGCTCGGTTTTCAGCGGATCCTCGATGCTCTGGATACAGTTAGCGGATGGGGTGAACTGCTGGAAAACGGGCAGGCCGCTGGTGCAGCTTTCGCCGTACCCGAACGGGGTGCCCGCCGGAGCCGAGATACTGGCGCCCTTGCCGAAATCAGGCAGCTGATCCAGGTACGTCAGACGCTGCAGTGAGGGCAGACCACTGTAATCGTCGATTTCGTGGGTTTTCCCTTGCGATCCGTAGACATCCCAGGTCCAGTCCCGAAACGGCAACTTGCCCCTCAGGCCCGCGGTCATCTGCCACGTGTCCGTCGTGGTCGTGTCGGTGTCCGGCCCCATGTAATCGATGACCTGATACAGGCTCCAGGGCGCATTCGGGGCGGCGCGCGAGTTCAGCAGCGTCAGTAGATCCGCCGGCAGCCAGGAGGAGTCCTGGGTCGCGGCACCGGGGGTGTTGTATCGCGGAACAGTCACACCCCAGATGGTGATCGCAGGAGAATAGCCGTTCTCGCTCGATACGACGGTATTGTTGAAGTCCAGCTTCGAGTAGGCCGTCACGTTGTCGTTGATGTCGTAATGACCGCTGCCAAACATGGAATAGCGCTGCAACGGAATGGACAGCAGCCCACCCTGATACGTCTGCTGCAGGTTGTTGGGCGATGAAGTGTGGGTGCTGAGGACATCGATGCCCGAATAGCGGCCGGTGCCGGCGGCATTGATCGGACCGTTGTAACCCAGCCCGCCGCTTTGCTGTACGAACGGCGTGCCGTCGGCGTTGAAATAGACTTCGCTGCTCGTACCGACCGTGCCCGCCGGCGCCTGCGGGAACAGTCCGTTGAGGGCCGCCTGGGAGGGTGCTGAAGTGCCACCGCCCGGTTCATACGAAGGCGCGAACACGAAGCCGGAACTGACGTTGTTCGGATCGCTGAAGCCGTTGGTATAGAAACTGCGCTCGTCCTGATAGACCGCGTCGCGCTTGGTCCAATCCAGACCGATCATGACATTGCCGCGGTTGTCCGAGCTGTTCATGCCCATCAGGATGCTGCCGCGGGTGTTGCCGGCGTCACCTTTGTAGGACTCGCCGCGCTGAATGTCCACATCCACGCCCTGGAAATCCTTCTTCAGGACGAAATTCACGACACCGGCGATGGCGTCCGGACCGTACACCGCGGAGGCACCGCCGGTGATCGTCTCCACACTCTGGATGGCGGCCAGCGGGATGGTATTGAGATCGACCACGAGACTCGCATTGCTCGGCTGCCAGCGCTGGCCATCGACCAGCACTAGGTTGCGGTTGCTGCCCAGGCCGCGCAGGTTGATGGTCGCCGCACCCGGTGACTGCGTCGGCGTCGCCTGGATTTGGCTGGTGAACTGGGTGGTCGATGGCACGAACTGCGGCTGCTGGTTCAGGACCGACTCGACGTTGGTCGCGGAGGTATTGTTCAGCGTGTCCGAGCTTATCGTCGAGATCGGGCTCGGCGCTTCAAGATCCCGCGTGCGCGCAATGCGTGAACCGGTGACGGTGACCTCGGGAAGCGCCTCCTCCGCTGCCGGGGCAGCGGCCGTGCCTTGATCACTCGCGGTCGGTGGATCCGCGGCGAACGTCCGCTGCGGCAACGCGGCGCCGCAGATCGCGGCCGCAACGGCCATGGACACCAGGTAACGAGTCGCGCCGAAGGACATCGAACGGCGCTTATCCGCCACATTCTGCGTGGTCATACACACCCCCTGAACAACCTCTAAAAACCAGTTCTCTTGGTTCGCGAGATGCGTCAGAACTGCTCTTTCGAAGCCGTCGTAGCCGCAGTCAACTCCCAGATTGACCGCGATACGGCGGATTCACAGTTCCAGCACCGGTTTTAGTTCCCCTCGCGCACCCCAGTTGCAAAGCATGCTTTCGAATTACAAAGCATGGTTTGTATATTTCGCGCGACTATGCGCGCGGCCGTCTAGACTTGTCAACAGTCGGCAACAATGCGCGGAGAAAATGTAGCAACGCCGGCGTGCGGCGGCCGCGCCACCGTGATATTGCGGCGGCGCTGCTTGTGGGGCAAAACTGACAGCGGCGCAGAATCAGCGGCGCTTTGCCGAATGTTGATCCGCGTTGACGAGAATTTTGGCGAACACGGCCAGGCAGCCGGCAAGCTCCGCCGGCTCAATGCCTTTCAAGAGGCTTGCGCGCACGGTGTTCTGGATGCGATTGATCTTCTGCATCAGCGGCCTGGAGGCGGCCGTGAGGCTGATGACGCGGGCGCGGCGATCGCCACTGGGCGCGCGCCGCGCGATCAGCCCGTCCGCTTCCAGTTCGCGCAGCACCCGTCCCAGGGTGGGCTGCTCGATACCCATGCGCTCCGCCAGCTGCGTCTGATTGACGCGGTCGCCGAACACCGAGATCCAGTACAGCGTGCCCCAGCGCACGTGACTTTGACCGAACTCATAAAGATCCTCGTTCATGACGTTGCGCCAGCGGCGCGCGACGAAGGTCAGCCCCTGGGAGAACGAATACTTGATGTGACCCTCGACGTCGGAATCATCATTGTCGCGGCGACGCAGGATGAGTTCGCCCTCCGACGAGACGCCTGCAAAGAAGCGCGGGGCCTTTGAATTACGGGGTTTCGCCCGATTTCGCGCGGGTTTTTCCGCTTTTTTTTGTTGAAAAGGCAACGCGTGCTCCTGGGCGCTCGACAGCGTCGCAGCCGCGACGCAATTGAAACGGTAATCCAGTCTGGCCTAGAATGAAAGCATGCTTTCCAATCTGGTAGCGGCGTGACAGTCACGGTGAAGGAACTCGGCAGCGGCTTCGTGGCAGAAGTGCACGGGGTGGATTTTGCGCGTCCGGTCGCCGCGGCCACCATCGCTGAGATCACCGCCGTGCTGGATCGCTATGGCGTTGCCGTGTTCCGTGACACCGGTCTTGATGACCGGCGGCACGTGGAATTCAGCCGCCAGTTCGGCGAGCTGGAACTGGCCCCGAAGCTGTTCGGCCCGCAACGGGCGCGCTTCGCGCATCCGGAATTGTTCGATGCGGGGAACGTGGACCGGGACGGGCAGATCCTGCTCGATGAGCGCCGACGCCTCTACAACAAGGGCAATGCGCTGTGGCACACGGATTCATCGTTCAATCCGCACCGCGCCGCCTATTCACTGCTGCTCGCGCACCAGGTACCCCCGGCGGGCGGCGATACCGAGTTTGCCAACATGCGCGCGGCGTACGCCGCGTTGCCCGCGGATACCAAGGGCGCCATCGATGAGCTGATTGCCGAGCACTGGCTGTGGCACTCACGGCTGCTGGCCGGCTATCCCACTCCGACCGCGGAGGAAAAGGCGGCCAAGCCGCCCTCGCGACATCGGCTGGTGCAGTATCACCCCGGCGCCGGTGCCAAAACGTTGTACCTGGCCGCGCATGCCTCGCACATCGTGGGCTGGCCGGAGGCCAGGGGGCGCGCACTGCTGAACGATCTCATGGCGTTCGCCACCCGGCCGGAATTCACCTGCGCGGTCCACTGGTATCAGCCGGGCGACATGGTGATCTGGGATAATCGCAGCACGATGCACCGTGCCACCGCCTTCGAGGACACGCGCTATCCGCGCGACATGCGCCGCACGACGGTGTTTGACCTTGTCCGCTGACGGCACCGGACACGCAACGCTCGCCCTGGCGCCAGGGCTGGTACCAGTACAGGATTCAGCGCGGCTCCTCGCCTCGGACCTGCCGCCCGTCGATGTCTGCCAGATCATCGAGTCGCAGCGGCTCAATTCCTTCGTCATCCGCCTGGTAGTCATCTCCTGGCTGGTGACGTTCTTCGACGGCTTCGATCTGAACGTCATCGCCTTCGCCGCGCCCTATCTGCAGTCGCAGTACTCCCTGGACCCTGCTGCCCTCGGCGCGGTGTTCGCCAGCGGCAGTGCCGGCGCACTGCTCGGTGGGCTGCTGTTCGGATTCATTGGCGACCGGGTCGGCCGGCGCCGCGCGATCGTCGTCTCGGTCGGCCTGTTTGGTCTGTTCACCCTGCTGCTGGCGGCGGCCGGCCGCACCTCGGAGTTGCTGCTGGCCCGCTTTGTTGGCGGGATCGCGCTGGGCGGCGCCCTGCCCCTGATCTGGGCGCTGAGCATCGAGTACGTGCCGACGCGTTACCGCTCCACCGTCGTGACGCTGATCATGCTCGGCTACGGCCTGGGCGTGTGCATCTCCGGTCCGTTGTCCATCGCGCTGATTCCCCGTTACGGCTGGCAGTCGGTGTTCATCTTCGGTGGCATTGCCTCCCTCGGAGCGGCAGTGCTCGTGTGGTACAAGCTTCCTGAGTCGCTGCGGTTCCTGGCGCATCGCGGGGGTGATCCGGAACGCATCGCCCGCATCCTGCGACGACTCATTCCGGATCGCCATTTCGAACCCTCGCAGCTGGTATTCGCGCCCGCGCCGGCCGTGCGCTCGCGCGGCCCGGCCGTGCTCTTCGACGGCCCGTTGCGCTATATCACGCCGCTGCTGTGGCTGGCCTTCGCCGCCAGTTCCATCACCATGTATTTTTTCGTCACCTGGGGGCCGCTGGTGTTCGAACAGATGGGCCTCAGCCGCAGCAGCGCCGCCTGGTCAAGCTCGTTCAACGCTCTCATCGGCGCCGCCGGTGCAGTGACTCTGATGCGTTTCACGGATCGGTTGGGGCCCGCAAGTCTGGCGGTGATGCCGGTGCTCGCCGTGCCGCTGCTGCTGACGATCGGATTCACGCACGTCACGCCCACGGCGTTCATGGCGATGACCGCGCTCGTGTATCTGCTGCTCGGCGGCAGCCACTACGGCATCCAGAGCATTCTGGGGGTGTACTACCCCACCGCTGAACGTGCCCGCGGGGCGGGCTGGGGCGCCAGCATCGGCAAAATAGGCTCGGTTGCCGCGCCGCTGCTGGGTACCTGGCTGCTCGCCTACCATGTCAGCCGCAGTCCGTTCATGATACTGGCAGTATTCCCCGCGGTGTTTGCCGTCGCGGTGGTCGCCATCGGCATGATCGCGCGCCGCAGCCATCTGCAGGCGACCCGATGATCAACGATCGAGTGCGATGCCGGCAGCCAGCAGGCGGGATCTGATCGGCGCGAGCTGCGCCTCGTAGCGGCGCCACAGCGAAATGCTGGAAGCATAGATCGGACGGCGCACCTGCGAAGCACTCGCGGTCGCAACCGGCGCGGCATTCTCGTGCGACTGCAGACACTGCTCCTCCCAGTCGAGTCCCACCGCCGCAAGCAAGGCGCGGCCCTGCCCTTGCGGATCACCGACCAGGTCTTCGTAGGCCACCTCATGCACGCGGCCCGGCAGGCTCGTGCGCCAGTGTTCCATCAGGCGTCGATAGGCGATGTAGTAGTCAGCGATCTCGCCCAGATCATAGGAGAACGGATAGCCCTGACCGAAGAGCACCTTGTACATCGCATAGCACACCGCCATCGGGTGCCGGGTCACGTGCACGATGGGCGCAGCCGGCAACGCGCGCGCGATCAGGCCGCAGTACAGGTAATTCAGGGGCAGCTTGTCGGTGAACCGTGGCAGCTGCTGCCGTAGTCGCGGTTGCACGCGACGCAGATAGTCTGCGCCCAGGGCTGCGAAATCCAGCTGCGCCGAGGCCATCACCAGATCCTTGCGCGTCGGCGCTGGCGCATGCGGTGAGCGCTGCACTGCGCGCACCTGCTCGATCACCGCCGTGCCGAAGTCCGTGAGTTCTCCGGCGCTGCAGACCGCGCTGTGATTGCCGAGTATGCGCTCCACGAGCGTGGAGCCGGTGCGCGGCAGCCCGACGATGAAAATGGGCTGCGGCCCGGAGCGTACCGCCGGCACGGCCGCCGGCACTGCATGCGGAAAGCCTTCGATGAGCCATTGGACGGTATTGAGATCGGGCTGCGGATCGTACTGCAGGTTCTGTCGGCGCAGTTGTGCCCCCGCGTGCAGGTGCTGCCAGGAGCGTTCGCTGTCACCCAGGTCCTCGTACTCCTTGGCCAGCGCATAGCGCAGCGGCACCCGAAAGCGCCAGTCCGCAGGCCCATTCGAGAGTGCGGACTCCAATTGCGGCAGATGGTTGTACTGCGGCGATTGCACGCGCAGGTCCGAACGGTTCAACCACGCCTCGCCATCGGCCGGGTCCAGCCTCAGGGCCACATCGTAGTCGCGCTCCGCGAGTTCCAGCTCACCCAGGAAGCGACGCACGGCCGCACGGTTGAACCAGTAGCGGGCCCGCGCCGGTGCCAGCGCAATGGCCTCATCGTAGGCGGCCAGTGCCGATGAATAGTCTTCTGCCACCGAATTGAAATCGCCGAGCTCCGCGTACGCTGCGGCCATGGCATGCTGGGGCCCCTGGGCACCGGCATAGAGGTCGCGCAGCCGCGCGAGCGCCACGCGCGCCGCGCCAGGATCGCGCCGCATGAGCGCCGCCGTCACTTCGGCACGCAGCGTCGTGAGCGTCAGTGCATCACGGCTCACCTAAGATTTCTCACCCGACTCGGCAACCGGAGGACCGGGGAGCGGGGTCGCATAGCGCTGCGCCAGAGTCTGGTACAGCGGCGGCGTCAGCAGCTTCGAGACCGCCGTGCCGATGGCTGCGGTGATCATCAGCGGCAGCACCATCGCATGTTGAGTGGTCATTTCCATGACGATGACCAGCGAGGTCAGCGGCGCCTGGGTGACGCCGGCGAGATACCCGCACATGCCGAGAATGGCAAACGGCACCGCGCTGGGCTCGTGTGCCAGATCAGCCATGATCTGTCCCAGACCGGCACCGACCGATAGCGACGGCGACAGGATGCCGGCCGGAATGCCGCTGAAGAACGCCGCCAGCGTGGCGAGCGCCCGTGCCGGCGCGTAGTACCAGGGCAGGTGCATGCCCGCTTCGAGGATGCCGCGCGCCTCGCCGTAGCCGGTGCCATAGGTCAGACCCCCGGTCCCGGCGGCAATACCCGCAACGATGAGGCCGCACAGGAAGGCAAAGATCACGGGGTGATCGCGCCTGATCCGACCCAGCGCCCCGGGCATGGCCGTCACACCAATGAGCGTGAGACGGCTGAAGAGACCACCGGCGAGGCCGCCCGCGATCGCCACCGAAATGGTGGTTGCCGCCAGCACGCTGGGTACCTTCACGATCCCCGGTTGCCCGAAATAGGTGTAGTCACCGACGAGGGCGATCGCCACCACGCCCGCAATGATGACGGCCGCCAGCGCGGTGCCGCTGGCTCGTTCCTCGAACGAGCGGGACAGTTCCTCGATGGCGAACACGATCCCCGCCAGCGGTGTATTGAACGCGGCCGAGACCCCCGCGGCACCGCCGGCGAGAATCAGTGCGCGCCGCTGGGCGTCCGTGCCGCCATGAGGCATGAACCGGGCCAATGACCGGGTGATGATGGCCCCGACGTGCACCGTTGGGCCTTCGCGGCCGATGGACCCTCCGCACAGAATGCCGGCCATGGCCAGCAGCATGCGCCCGACGGCTACCCGTGGGCGCAGCAGGCGATCGCCGACGGGACCGGCGTCCGGCTGCAGGGTGAAAATGGTCTGTGGGATGCCGCTGCCCTCTGCGCCGGCAAAGTAACGTCGCGTGAGAAAACTCAAGGCGGCAAAGCCACAGGGGGCCAGCAGATAGGGGAGCCAGAAGGCCGCGTGGGTCATCCGGTGTAATGCGGTGAGCGCAAGATCGGTGCACTTGGCGAATGCCACCGCCATGCCACCCACGGCCGCGCCACCGATCCAGACCACGAGTCGTGCGCGCCACAGCTGCGCCGACAGCAGCGAGCGCCGCGTGCGTTGTGCGATCTGTCGGGCGGATGGCAGGCTCATCAGCCGCCGATTCTAGCGCTTGTCCGGACCAAGGCGGGGTGCTACCGTTTTTCGCCTACAAAAACCGGGGGGGGATTGACCATGCTGGGATACGTGACACTGGGCACCAACAACCTGAGCAGATCGGCCGCGTTCTATGACGCACTGGCCAACGAAGTGGGCGCCAAGCGGACCATGGAAACCGAAAAGTTCATTGCGTGGGGCGCCCCCAACTCCGCGATGGTGTTCCTGATCAAGCCCGCCGATGGGAACGCGGCGTCGGTCGGCAACGGCGTGATGGCGGCCCTGGTGGCCAAGGATGCGGCGCAGGTTGAGCGCATCTACAAAATCGCCATGGGCCTGGGTGCCCAGGATGAAGGCGCTCCGGGGGACCGCGGCGGCGGTTTCTATGCGGCGTACTTCCGCGACCTCGACGGCAACAAGCTCAACGCCTTCTGGCACGGCTGAGCGGATTGTGAAAACCCAAGGGCCGCGCCGTGGTGCGGCCCTTTTGGCGTCGGTCAGCTGCTGGCCTGGTCGAGTCGCGCGATCGATGCGGCGTCCAATTTAAGGTTGGCCGCCGCGACCAGTGCGGCCAGCTGTGCGGAACTCGTGGCGCTGGCGATGGGTGCAACCACGCCCGGTCGACCCATCAACCAGGCCAGTGCTACGCTTGCCTGCGTGCTCTCATGGGCCGCAGCGACCTCATCGAGTGCACGCAGTATGGCCATGCCGCGTGGGTTCATATATTTCTCGACCCGCGGCGCGCGCGCCCGCCCGGCCAGGTCCTGCTGCGAGCGGTACTTGCCGCTCAGGAAGCCGCTCGCCAGCGAGAAGTAGGTGATGGCGCCAACGCCACGTTTCACGCACAGCGGGCCGAGCTCGCCCTCGTAGCCGGCGCGGTCGTAGAGGTTGTACAGCGGCTGCAGGCTGTCATAGCGCGGCAGACCACGCTGCGCGAGATCGAGCGCCTTCGTCAGCCGCGCAGCGCTGTAGTTGGATGCGCCGATGGCCCGCACCTTGCCCTGGCGGATGAGATCACCGAAGGCCCCCAGGGTTTCCTCGAGCGAGGTGTCGGCATCATCGACATGCGATTGGTACAGATCGATGTAATCAGTCTGCAGTCGACGCAGCGAGTCCTCGACTGCGCGCACGATATAAGCCTTGGACAGACCGCCGCCATCCGGTGGCATCTGCCAGCCGACCTTGGTGGCCAGGATCACCTTTGAGCGGTTGCCGCGCTGCCTGAACCACTTGCCGATGATGGTTTCGGATTCGCCGCCAACGTGACCCGGCACCCACGTGGAATACACATCGGCGGTGTCGATGAAATCAAACCCCGCCGCGACGAATTCATCGAGGATCCGGAACGCCGTACCCTCCTCCAACGTCCAGCCGAAGACATTGCCGCCCAGGCACAGCGGTGCGGTATGAATGTCTGATTGACCCAGTCTGCGTTTTTCCACGGTACCTCCGCAAGTTACGCGCCTCGCAATTTGCGCGTGATGAGCATGATGGCAGCGAGCACCACGATTCCGGCGAGGATGCCGGAAAGCCGGGTGAGCGCCGGTCCCGGATCGGCGGACCAGCCATGATCCTGCACGAAGACCATGATGAATGCGATCGTGAACTGCCGGCCGATGTAGGTGGCACCCTGGGAACCGGTCTGAACGTGACAGCCGATCCACACACCCAGGGACAGGGCGATCACGCAGGGAATGGTCGCCCCCTGCATCAGGGGCAACAGTGCTAGACCCACCGCGCCGGCCAACAGGCAGCCGATCAGACGGTGCGTCATTTTTTCCGCCACCGGTCGGTGCCCCGGAACGGCCAGTGCGGCCTGGGGAAGTATCAGCACCGCCACCACCGTGACCATGCCCTGCATGAGTCCGGGCATGCGCAGCTCATAAGTCAGCGCCGCCAGCATGGCCATCGCCAGCGCACCCTGGAGCCCCAGCGTCAGATCGATGCGTTCCAGCGCCGTGGTCGGGACTGGGGCCGACGCAACCGCCACAACCAACGGCGATGCCGGGGGCGCTGAGTTGCGCGCAAACCATCGCAGACCCAGATTGAAAGCGCCCGATATCACCAGGCAGGAACCGATTCCGACCGCGACCTCAACGATCCGCATCAGCGCAAAGGTGGCCGTCGCTTTGGTCGACTCGAGCAAATGAGCCTCGAAGGTCACCATCAAGGCGGTGATACCACCCAGCAGCCACGCGTACGCGGCCACCGAGCGGTTGCCGCGGTAGACCGCCGTGCCGCCGATCAAGCCCATGACCGGGATGAACAGCCACGGGCGATCCCCGATCCAGGGTCCGACCAGGGTTCCCAGACAGGCCCCCAGCACCGTGCCCAGGATGCGCTGCGTCGCGCGCTGCAGCGCTGAGTGCACTGCGGAAAATCTGCGTCAGCATCACATCCATGTGACGCTTTTCCCGGCGTGGAAACCCGAATCAGTGCTAATTTGCGGTAAACGGAACATCGGAGATTCCAATGAGCACCACTTCATTCGGCAACGTGCCGCGGCCCGGGGCACCGTTTGGAAAGGCCGGCAGGTATCAGACCCGGATTGGCCTCGCACTGACGGCGCTGGCCGTGCTGTTCCTGTTGCTGGACGCGGTGATGAAGCTGCTGGCGCTGCCCGCCGTCCTCACGACCACGGCAATGCTGGGCTATCCGGGGACGCCGGACTTTGCACGCTTTCTGGGTGTCGTGCTGCTGGTGTGCACACTGCTCTACATGTGGCCGCGCACCGCACCCCTGGGCGCGATCCTGTTGACAGCCTATCTCGGCGGCGCGATCGCGAGCCATGTCCGTATCGGCAGTCCGCTCTTCTCACACATCCTGTTCGGGGTCTACGTGGCACTGTTCATCTGGGGAGGCCTGTATCTGCGCGACTATCGCATCCGCGCGATATTCTCACCCTGAGGCTACTTCCGGTCGATCTGGATGTTTTCCTTCGCGCCGCTGCTGCCGACCGAAATCATGATACCGAGCCCAACCGCAATCACGACGCCGATGACGGTCCAGGTCGTGCCAATTCTCGCGAGAATGCCCAATTTCCAAAGCGCCGCCAGAACGCCGCCCATCAGGATGATGAATCCTACGAGGAACATGCCTGCCCATTTCACGATGTGCCTCCCAATGACCTCAGCGCCGTAGAACCGGATCGGACCGGTCAAGATTACACCGTTCAGGCAGAGAGTCCCAACGCCAAAGAACAGGCGGCCAGCTCATCCAGTACGCCAGTGCGCTGTGTGATTCTGGCACCCCAGTCCGGGCCGAAATGGCCATCGAGAGACTTCACCACGAGACTGCGCATGTGCTGCTCCACCGGGCGCCGCCGTACCTGCGCTCGCGCTTCATGGGCGGCATTGGAGCAGCCCGCGATGGCCACCGCCGCCTCGTACCGCTGATCAGCGCAGGCGAGAAACGTCATGGCATCAAGCACGGTGTAGAGCGCGCGGGGGTCGAGCCGCAACGCGAGATCGTGAATCTCGGCGCCTGCGGCACGGGCCGCATCGATCTCACCGGAGATCAGCAGTGCGCTGAAAATCATGACCAGTACTTCAAACTGGGTGTCCCGTCGCCCGAGGTGTCGCAGGCTCTGCGACATGGGTAGACCGAGCTGCAGGGCGCCGGCTATGTCGCCGCACACGATATCGAGCTCCACGATACTTACCGTGGCCGCCAGGGCGAGCCGCTCGCTCGTCGTTAATGATATCCGCACCGCGCGTTGATAAGAGGCACGCGCTTCGGCGATGCGTCCGGCTTCCATGAGCATTGCGCCTTCCGTCAAAGCGCCATGCGCCAACAGGCGCGCCGGCCAACCGGGATCTTCGAGCTGCTTTGCCGTCGCAAAGGCGGTCTGTGCAGTAGCCGCGTCCACGCGCCAGTTTGCGGCAACCTGCATCAAGGCGAAGTAATGCGAGCGAATGGCGCTCGTCGCCCCAAACATCTCGGCGGCGAGTTCTGCGGCGTACCGCGTCCGATCCTGCTGCCGGGTGGAATCGTAGGCGCCGATCGCCTCCCAGAACCGGCCAAGGCGCTCCCGCGGCAGATGGTCCGCAAGCAGGCCGAGAATCTGTGAATAACGCGTGCGGCCTTCAGAGTGCAGATCGGTCTCGACGAACAGCGGCCACGCAGAGCCGAACAGCGCGACGGCGAGTTCGCCGTCATTCCGGGTGGCCCAGTCCATGGCGGTTCGCACATTGGCGAGCTCCGTCTCATAGCGGTGCAGCCATATGGCTTCGTCGAGCGACCAGTATTCGTTGTAGGCCAGATCCAGCAGCTCCAGAACCGTGACGGCCATACGCTGGCTTGCCGCCTTGAGATCATCGCCTGCCGCCAGCCTGTCCAGAGCGTACGCCCGCGCGGATTCGAGCAGACTGTAGCGCGGCGGATCGACCGCAAGGGCCGCCACCAGCGATCGGTCCACGAGGCGACCGATCAGATCGATCGCCTCCGCGGCGTCAACATTCTCATCTGCCACACAGCGCGCGGCAGCATTGAGCGAGAAGCTTCCGGCAAATGTGCCCAGCCTGTTGAAAACGCGCTGTTCGTGCGGCGTGAGCAGACCGTAGCTCCAGTCAAAGGCCGCGTGCAGCGCTCCGTGGCGTTCGCCGGATTGCCGGCCGGTGACCCGCAGCAGACGGAATCTATCATCCAGCCGTTCAAGCAGGCTGGCGAGCCCCAGCGCCGGAACGCGGGCCGCCGCCAGCTCCAGCGCCAGGGGAATGCCATCAAGCCGTCGGCAGATACTGCTGACGATCCGGACATTGGCGTCGGTCAGCTCAAAGCGCCGGTCGGCCGCGGCAGCACGCTGGGCAAACAGGGCAACGCCCGGGTACTGTGATAGCTCGTCGGTCGGAACATTCGCTTCGGGGACGGGAAGCGCAGCGACTCGATAGACGAGTTCCCCGGCTGCGCCCAGAGGCGCCTGACTGGTCACCAGCGCGCGCAGCGCCTGTGTCCGGGAGATCAATTCAGCCAATGGCGTGGCCAGCCTCTCGCCTAGGTGCTCCGCGCAGTCCAGGATCAACAGCAGCGGAACATTCTCCAGGGCATTGCACAGCGAAGAAAAAGCGTCCTGGGTATCGGAGAGGGACAGCCCGAGCGCCACGGCAATGGCGGAGTAGACCAGGTGCACCTGGTCCAGCGGCCCGAGCGAAACCCAGGCCACGGTACTGCCCGGAACCGCCGATTCGCGCACCAGAATCTCCTGCGCGAGCCGCGTCTTGCCGACCCCGGCGATGCCGACGATCGTCACCAGCGATGAACGGCCGAGGGCCTCCTGCACACCGCGCACTTCGTTGTCCCGCCCGATCAAAGCACCCAGCCGATTCGGCCATGCGCGGCGCGGGACCGTCAGTCGCGGCGCGGAGTCGGCACGGACGGCACTCGGCGGCGGCGTTACCTCGGCTTCGGTTCCGGCTGCGGCCGACACTTCCAGCTCCAGGCGGTAGCCGAAACCAGGCACCGTGCGTATGGCGCCGGCGCCGAGCACGCGCCTGAGGCTTGCGATCTGGGCGGGAAGATTGTTCTCATCAACCACGAGGCGTGGCCACACACGTTCCAGCAGGGTGTTCTTGTGGACCAGTCGGCCGTGGTGCTCGACCAGAACCAGCAGCAGGTCGAAGGCGCGCGCGCCGAGTTCAACTGGCTTACCCGCAGCGCACAGCATCCGCTCCGACGGGTCGATCTCGAAAACTCCAATGCGCATCCGATCCATGACGCTGATGACTATACCTGCTGAGCTTCGAGCGGGCATAGCGGCAATTCATTGACGTTTCAGGTGCGATTCAAGACCCAAACGATGAATCGCGCGACTCTCTCCCCACGCGCCGAGGTGTCCTTGATTGAGACGGCGCGAAGTTCGCAACCATCAAAGGGAGACTGCCATGAACAAACTGACCACCGTGTTCGCCGTTGCCGCAATTGCCGGCCTTTTCTGTGCCAACGCCGATGCCGGCACCCTGCCTGACGTACCCACCGAAGCAGTACGCTATCGGAATCTCCAAGGCGTCAACGACCATCATGTCGCCGTGCTGTATCGTCGCATTGAGGCTGCGGCCGGCAAGGTCTGCGGTCAACGCCTGCGGCCCGGCTCGCTGGTCGTCTCGCCCGCCTGGCAGGAGTGCGCGCAGAACGCACTGCGCCATGCCGTGGCCGATATCAACGCACCCTCGGTGACGACGTATGCCGCTGCCCACGGACTTCTGCCGTATAACTCGAGCATGGCCCGTAATTGAGGCAGTGGGTCGCGCCCTGGGCCTTCGCAGGCGGGGCGCGACCTCCTCCGACTCCGCCGTAACATATTGATAGTTCGCGATTTGGGACTGCGGCACCGCAGCATTCGAACCGATTTCAGAAAATTTTCATGTGCGATTCAGGACAAGCGGATCCCGGGCGGGACACTATTCATGCACCGGGTTTGAGCAATCACCAGCTATCGAAGGAGCACAAGATGCCGAAATTTGTAATCGAACGGGACATTCCTGGCGCGGGCAAGATGAGCCCAATGGATCTGAAAGCCATCTCCAAGAAATCGTGCGGCGTCCTGAGCAGCCTCGGGCCAAGCGTGCACTGGATCCACAGTTACGTCACGGGCGATAAGATCTATTGCATCTATCACGCCGCCGACGAATCCCTGATTCGCAGGCACGCGGAGCTCGGCGGATTTCCGGCCAACAAGATCTCGCAGGTAACGACCGTCATCGATCCTGCGACCGGAGAATAGTCGGCCACGATCACTTCGGATGAACGGCCGCGGCCACCAAGCCGGCTGGGAACAGCATTCCCTCTGGCTGGTGGCTGGCAGGTTCTGCAGGCAAGGTGACAGCTTCTCACCAATCATATCGCGGGTTTCACCACCATCAGGTAGAAGACGAGAAGTACGCCGATAAACGCCACTCCCACCGGCGATAGATCCAGAAAGCAACATCTTCTGCGTACGGCTACTGCGTCAGTAGTTCCGTCGCTTGCCTTTGAGCCTTCGGAATTTCCAGTCAGTCGCGCGCCCGTGACGACGACCGCCGGCATAGCCCGGATACGCTCGGAAAGGGAAGCTCCGACCAGGCTAGGGAGTGTCTACATGCCATGGATGATAATCATTCACCATATGAGTAATAAAGTGACGGAGAAAGAGATCCCTTGACCAGCCCCAGAACGGATGACGGTATTTGGCCTCCACACTCGGATGACGCATGGACTCATAGACTTCCTCGGAGACCGACACCGCAATATAGTTGACAAGGAAACTCTCTTCATTTAGTTTACTAGGCAACCAGGAGTGCGATCGTGCCGTCGAAATCGCCCTTTCCACCTCTCAGCGCCCACTTGGGATACTGGCTGCGCTTCGTCTCCAACCACGTCTCGTACGCCTTCGCCCGCAAGTTGGCGGACAAGAACGTGACGGCAGCCGAATGGGTCGTGCTGCATGAACTTTACGGTGAGAGGGCCGTTGCTCCCAGCAGCCTCGCCGATCGTCTCGGGCTCACGCGCGGAGCCATCAGCAAACTGGCTGACCGCCTGATACAGAAGAAATTGATCTCGCGCGAGGACGACACTAGGGATCTGCGTGCGCACACCCTGGCGCTTACATCTGCGGGCACGGCACTAGTCCCGATCCTCGCCGCTCTTGCTGACGAGAATGATGCCGAGTTTTTTGGCGACATGAGCGCCAAAGAACGCGCTGCGCTTGAACGCGCGCTCAAAAGCCTGGTGACGCGCCACGGTTTGAAATCGATCCCCATGACTTGACACAGCCAGCCACCCGAAAAGAAGCCAAATCCATGGATAGCAAACATCAAGATTTCGCCCGGCAATGCCTCGAAGGCGCCGAAAGCGGCACGATGACCTTCCCGCAGATCGTCGGCACATTAGTGGCGGCTGCCTTCGACGGCCATCTCGTCGATCTGCGGCTCGGCCAGGCCACCTATTATCTGCAGGACGGCGAGAGCCTTGAGCTGCCTACACAACTAAGTAGCGTTGCTGTCGCGGCTGAGTTCAATGTAGACGTAGTAAAGGCCGCGATCCGCGAAGCACAGGCGCTCGTGCCTGGGTACACGTACAAGGGCTTTTGCGACAAGGTAAAGCGCGCGGGGTGCGCGGGATATCTGGTCTCCTTCCTAGGCCGCCGCGTGCTCTATTTCGGACGCACCGGCGAGACTCACACTGAGTACTTCCCTGGGACCCAGACCGCAGTCAGACCGTGAACGCCATCGGAAATGGGATGGATTCGAGCATTGCGGCACGTCGAAATCAGCGCTCGACTTCATCTCCGGCCGGCAGGTAATTGCCGCTTTCGGCCCCGGTCTCGGACTTCACCGCCTCGCCCGACCGTGCAACAATAGGGAATCGCCTTGGATCACTCCCACTCAATAATCTACTCGGATCGCAACCCATTGGCGTACAGAGGGTTTTATGGACGCCCGGTTCACAATACCGTCAGTGATACCGTCAGAACCTTCTTGCTTGATATCCGATCGTGGACGACAACGCCGTTCCGTCCCGCATAGCACGCACCGCGAGATTGCGCATCCGGACCTGTAGCCACACGACCGGCATCCAGCAGTCAGAAACACCGACAGCAAGTTTCGTAAAGTAGGTAATGTCTTGTAGTTCGTAAAAACTCGAATCTCCAGGGTGGTCCCGATGCGCAAGGCAATCCATGAATAGCGGCTACCACGAGCATCTGAGCGCTTTCGTGATGATCGCGAGGAGTCGCAGCTTGACTCGGGCGTCGGCCGTGACGGGAGCCGGCCAATCAACGCTCAGTCGCCAGCTCGCAGCATTAGAGAAGCATTTGGGATGCAAGCTCTTTCATCGGTCAACTCGCAGCATAAAGCTGACCGAGAAGGGCGAACTTTTCCTTCCCCATGCTGAACGCATCCTGCAAGCGGCGTCGGATGCGACAGAACTGCTGCGCGAGGGGAGGGCAGGCTTCAGCGGCAGGCTGCGAGTAGCCTGCTCGATAGCGGTCGCACGACGCCTGTTGATTCCGGCACTGCCGCGATGGCAATCACTTCATCCGGAGCTTTCTTTGGACCTGGACATTTCGGATCGCATCGCCAGCCTCGTCGAAGATCAGGTGGACGTCGCCTTGCGTGCCGGTCCCCTCGCCAATTCCAGCTTGTTCGCGCGGCCTATAGGGATTACGAGGCGCATCGCGGTTAGCTCCTTTGACTATCTGCGCAGCAAAGGTCGACCGGCCGAGCCCAACGATCTAAAACGACACGACTGCGTCGTCTATTCGGGAGTGGCCAATCCGCACAAGTGGGATTTCGAACATGCGCGAGGCACAATTAGCGTGAAGGTACACTCTCGGCTCTCTGTCTCCACGGTGGATGCTCTTTACGATGCCGTCCGGGCGGGACTCGGTATTGCCGTCATGCCCTCATGGTTTTGCACGAACGCATTGGCCGATGGCTCATTCGTACGTTTTTTTAGCGAGTACCAGCTGCCGACGCTGGCCATGCACGCCGTGACCTTGGCGAAGCCGCCGGCGGGCGGGAAGGTACACGCCTTTGTGCAATTCGCCGAACGCCTGTTGAAAGATGGCTAAACTCACTGACTCGGAGCGTTCTCGTCAGTCTGCCGACGCAACCGCCTCAGCCAATTTTCCGATCGGCGCGAGATTCTTCATGAGCGCCTCCGAAAAGCCATGGCGTCGCTGCAAATACTTTGGATCGTTATATGCGACCCATCTACGCCCTTGAACATCCTCGAATGCAAGAATCTTGAGCGGCAGATCGATTGCCGTCGTCGGCGCGGCCGCCATCACCGGAGTGCCGGCGGCCGGATTTCCAAGAATGACGAGACCCATTGGCCTTAACGTGAGTTGCGATCGGGCCGCATCACCGCTGAAATCAATGTTTGCGAATACGGTGATCCCCCGCGCTTGCGCGATGGCAACAGTCTTGGCCAAAATGGCCGCTACGGTGTGCGGCGTCGGCAGAACGACAAGTCCCTCGATCGAAGGCAGTTCCATAGATTGCTCCTGTACGTCTTGAACGAGTTCGCGCGAAACGTCGGCTGCGGTCGCGGCGCCGATCAAAGTCAATAACACGGCACTACGAACGAGCACCACGAGGCCCATCGAACTAGTGATGTACATACAACACCTCACCTAGGGTGGTTGCCCCATACCTTAACTCTACCGGACCTGCGATTAATGCATCCACCGCATAAGTGATTTGCACTGACCGCAACACACACGGTCTATCGATGCAGCAGACTGAGTCAAGCAAACTCTCGCTACTGGCGGCACGTGTTGAGCACAGCGGCTCCCACCAATGATAGTAATACGTGATGGTGCGTGGATGATCCTAGACATCATGAGGACTTCGAGTGGGGAGCCACGCGAGTGATCCCAGCGCTAAGTCTCCTGATCATTGCCTGCGCCAGTGTAAATGCCGCCGACAGGACATTCGAAATCGTGAACGCCGCAGCCGCGAGCGATCCGATCGTTGCCCATAGTTTACGAGAAGGCATCACCGAATTGCAGGGTTCCGGTGGCAACATCACGGTGCTGAGTGGTCCCGACGGTAAATTCATGGTGGATAGCGGCATCGCAGTATCTAAAGATAAAATCAGAGCTGCCTTGGATACCCTGGGCGCCGAGCCGGTGAAATACGTTGTGAATACTCACTGGCACTGGGATCACGCTAATGGTGATGCTTGGTTACACGAGGGCGGGGCGACGATTGTCGCCACACCGAATACGGTGAAGTATTTGACGACGGCATCGCGCGTCGAGGAGAGGGAGCACACGTTCCCGTCGGTCGTTGGAGCCGGTGTGCCTACGGAGCTTCTCACGGCGGAAAAGGTCTATCGGTTCGACGGCGAGACCATAGTCGTGAGCCCGCTCAAACCCAGTCACACGGACGGCCACCTCTTCGTGTATTTCAAGAAGGCGGAGTTGCGGGATTATCTGCGTATGCTGATTGCAGTCCGCAGCAAAGTCGCGGCGTTGAAAACCCAAGGTAGGTCGTTGGCTGAGGTTATTGCGGAGAATCCGACCGCGCCCTTCGATGAGAAATGGGGCACCTTCATTGTCACGCCGGCTCGTTTCACAACCGTGGTCTATAAAGGACTTTGAATAGAGCGTCAGGTTGTCGGTCGACTACGCTATTCGTCATACAGGGTTACAAGCGGCTGGTAGGGAACGCAACGCATGGCAACGACGGTAGAATCGATCACGACTCCGAAGAGGCTCGAATACCTTCCGATCGGCTTCTTTGGCTCGACTATGGGTCTGACGGGATTGAGCGTAGCCTGGAAACAGGCCAATAAAGTCTTCGATATGCCCCTTTGGGT